>OLYC01002109.1_pt1 | contig 12311 bp, 6 predicted proteins | sample 1674271 | NCBI WGS metagenome assembly OLYC01 (sample SAMEA103958154, study PRJEB25191) | human gut metagenome
CGCGGCGGCTTGCCTCGGGCAGATACGGCTCCACAAGCGCCTCGGCGGCGGCGCGGGACTTGTCGGTCATGTAGGTGGACTGCCCGACACCGAACTTGACATCGCCGCGGCTGAATGCCTTGAAGTCCGAGCTGAATACATCCTCCGCCGTGCGGCCGGTCAGGTCGGCGCCTGCCTCAAACATCTGCTCGGCATATGTCGGGATGTCCTCGCCCGCGATACCGGCCAGCGCCTTGGCGGCGGCCTCGTCCTGCGGGGTCGACGTCGGCGAGCGGAAGACCAGTGTGTCGGACAAGATAGCCGACAGCAGCAGCCCCGCGATCTCGCGGCTGGGCGTCATGCCCTGCTCCTGATACATCTGGTACAAAATCGTCGCCGTGCAGCCCACCGGCACGTTGCGGAAGTAGACGGGTCCCGTCGTCTCCAAGCTGCCGATGCGGTGGTGGTCGATGATCTCCAGAATATCCGCCTGCTCCAGCCCGTCGACAGCCTGCGTGCGCTCGTTGTGGTCGACCAAAATCAGCTGCTTGCGGTGCAGGTTCAAGAGGTTACGTCTGCTGACGACGCCGCAGTACTTACCGTTTTCGTCCAGAATCGGGAAATAGCGGTGGCGGACGTTCGCCATGACCTTTTTCGCGTCGTCAATCGGCGTATTGACGCTGAATTTTAGCAAGTCATGGGTGCGCATGAAGTGCCGCACCGGCGCGGCGGTGGAGATAAGACGCCCGGCCGCGTAGGTGTCGTAGGGCGTGGCGAGGATGGCGCAGCCCTTTTCCTGTGCGCGGGCGACGATGGTGCGGGGCACCGCCGAGCCGCAGCAGACGATAATTGCCTGTGCGCCGCAGTCGATCGCGCACATCTGCGTCTCATACCGGTTGGAGACGAGGACAATGTCGCCGGGCTTGACGAGCTCCTCCATGATTTCGGGGCTGGTGCCAATGCAGATATTGCCGCTGTCGATGCGGGCGTCGGCCGTGCCGACGATCAGCTCGGCTTCGAGCGTCTCCAAAACGTTCGAGCAGCGGGTGTTTGCGGCGGCCAGCACGGCCGTGTCAAACAAGTCCATGTTCGCGTCGGCAATGTCCTTGATGGTGATGAGGCCTTGCAGCTCGTTCTCGCCGTCGACGATGCAGAGCGTGTCGATCTCGACGTCACGCATCAGGTTCCACGCGGCGCGCAGGCTCATCTCGCCGTTGATGCCGGGCTGCTTGCGGATGTCGATGTCCTTGATCTGAGGGCTGACGTCGGTGCAGAGGCGCGGCGCTTCGACGCCGAAATGATTCAGCACAAACTGGGTCTCGCGGTTGACGTGCCCGGCGCGGCGCGCCTCGTACAGGCCGTCGAGGCTGCCCCGGTTTTTCAGCCACGCATACGCCAGCGCCGAGCAGATCGAGTCTGTATCGGGGTTTTGGTGGCCGATGATGTTGATGTGGCGCATTGTATTTGCCATAGGTGGTTCCCTCTCTATTTTTCCCAACAAATTGCCTATAATAATGGATATTATACCACACTTTTTTGCGTTTTGCGATTCTTGACAAATAGCACTATATAGCGTATTATAGAATAGTATGTGGATATTGGGGCTTTGCCCCTGCAAATATCAGTCTATCGGCATTTTCAATTTGAGAGGGAACGTATATGATTCAGGAAAATCTCCGCAACGTCGCGATCATCGCGCACGTCGACCACGGCAAGACCACCCTGGTCGACCAGATGCTGAAGCAGTCCGGCGCTTTCCGTGCGAACCAGCAGGTCGCCGAGCGCGTCATGGACTCCGGCGACATCGAGCGTGAGCGCGGCATCACCATTCTGGCCAAGAACTGCTCCTGCGAGTACAAGGGCGTCAAAATCAACATCGTCGATACTCCGGGCCACGCGGACTTCGGCGGCGAGGTCGAACGCGTGCTGAAGATGGTCAACGGCGTTCTGCTGCTGGTCGACGCGGCCGAGGGCTGCATGCCTCAGACCCGTTTCGTCCTGCAGAAGGCGCTGCAGCAGAACCTGTCGCTCGTCATCGCGGTCAACAAGATTGACCGCCCCGATGCCCGCATCGCCGAGGTCATCGACGAGATCCTTGAGCTGCTGATGGATCTGGGTGCCACCGACGAGCAGCTGGACAGCCCGATGGTCTTCTGCTCCGGCCGCAACGGCACCGCCAGCTACGACTGGACGGATCCTTCCTCCGGCACCGACCTCAAGCCCCTGTTCGACACCATCCTCAAGTACGTTCAGCCGCCGGAGGGCGAGCCTGACGAGCCGCTGCAGATGCTGGTCTCCAGCGTCGACTACAACGACTTCGTCGGCCGCATGGGCGTCGGCCGCGTGCAGAACGGCGTCATCAAGGTCGGCAGCCCCATTCAGGTCTGCGACTGGCACAACCCCGACGTGCATATGAGCGGCCGCATCACCAAGCTGTTCGACTTCAAGGCCAACGGCCGCGAGCCGATCGAGAGCGCCAATGCCGGCGACATCGTCGCGTTTGCGGGTCTGCCCGATATTTCCATCGGCAACACGATCTGCGACCCCAGCAAGGTGCAGCCCCTGCCCTTCGTCAAGATCAACGATCCCACGGTCGAGATGACCTTCTCGGTCAACGATTCCCCGTTCGCGGGCAAGGAGGGCAAGTACGTCACCTCCCGCCAGATCCGTGACCGCCTGATGCGCGAGCTGCTGAAGGATGTCGCCCTGAAGGTCGAGGATTCCGCCACGAACGATTCCTTCCGCGTCATGGGCCGCGGCGAGATGCACCTGTCCATCCTGATCGAGACGATGCGCCGCGAAGGCTATGAGCTGCAGGTCAGCCCCCCGCACGTTCTGACCCACGAGGAGAACGGCAAGGTCATGGAGCCCATGGAGCGCGTCGTCGTCGACGTGCCGGAGACCTATCAGGGCAACGTCATGACCGCACTGGGCGCGCGCAAGGCCATCCTGATGAACATGCAGATGATGAACAACCGCTCCCGCATCGAGTTCCGCATGCCCAGCCGCGGCCTGTTCGGCTATCGCAGCCAGTTCCTGACCGACACCCACGGTGAAGGCATCATGAACACGATCTTCGACGGCTACGAGGAATGGTGCGGCGACATCCAGACCCGCTCCACCGGCTCCCTGATCAGCTTTGAGACCGGCGATGCCGTCACCTACGGCCTGTTCAACGCCCAGCAGCGCGGCACCCTGATCGTCAACGCAGGCGAGAAGGTCTACGCCGGTGAGGTCGTCGGCTACACCCCGACGGGCGAGGACATCACGGTCAACGTCTGCAAGACGAAGCACCTGACGAACACCCGCGCCTCCGGCAGCGACGATGCCCTGCGTCTGGTTCCCGTCTCCAAGTTCAGTCTGGAGGGCTGCCTCGAATTTCTGGCACCCGACGAGCTGCTGGAAGTCACCCCGGAGAACCTGCGCATCCGCAAGCGCATTCTGGATCACGACCTGCGCATGAAGGCCGCCAGCAAGAAGAATAAGTAAGTTTTTAGAGAAGCTGTCCGTGTCCGGGCAGCTTCTTTTTCGCTGCAAACTGTCCTCCGCGTAAATACACTTGACTTTCCTTAAGAATCATAGTATAGTAAATAAGTCACCCGCATTGCGGCGGGTGGATGTGGAAAGTATTTGGATGTAAGAAATAGGGGGTACCCATGGCACAGTTTACGGCATTTATTGAGCAGTTCAGCGACATTGTGTGGAATTCGTTTTTGCTGTTTCTGCTCGTAGGCACGGGCATTTTCTTCACGATTCGACTGCGCGGCGTGCAGGTGCGCCGCTTTGGCGAGGGTTTCCGCCGGGTGTTCGGCGGCTTTACGCTGCGCGGCAAAAAGGCCGGTGCCGAAGGCATGAGCAGCTTTCAGGCGCTGACGACCGCCATTGCGGCGCAGGTCGGCACCGGCAACATCACGGGCTGCGCGACCGCGCTGGTCAGCGGTGGCCCCGGCGCGCTGTTCTGGACGTGGGTGTCGGCGTTCTTCGGCATGGCGACGATCTACGCCGAAGCCGTACTGGCACAGCACTACAAAACGACGGTGGACGGCCACGTCACGGGCGGCCCTGCGTACTACATCCGCGCGGCGTTTAAGGGCAAGGTCGGCAAGGTGCTGGCGACGGTGTTCTCGGTGCTCATCATTCTGGCGCTGGGCTTCATGGGCAACATGGTACAGTCCAACTCCATCGGTGATGCGTTCTACAACGCCTTCGGCGTCAACCAGCTGGTCGTCGGCTTGGTCGTGGCGGCCATCGCAGCGTTCATCTTCTTGGGCGGCGTGCAGAGAATCGCCGCTGTAACGGAAAAAATCGTCCCCATCATGGCAGCGTTTTACATTGTGGGCTGCATCATCATCCTTGTCATCAACGCAAAGGCGCTGCCCGACACAATCAAGCAGATTTTCGTGCTTGCGTTCAAGCCGCAGGCCATTGCGGGCGGCATCGCGGGCGTAACCGTGCAGCAGGCCATGCGTTTCGGCGTGGCGCGCGGTCTGTTCTCCAACGAGGCCGGCCTTGGCTCTACGCCCCACGCGCACGCGCTGGCAAAGGTCAAGCAGCCGCAGGATCAGGGCGCAGTCGCCATCCTTGGCGTTTTCATCGACACCTTCGTTGTGCTGACGCTGACGGGTCTGGTGCTGATTTCCTCCGGCCTTGTGCCCGACGGCCTGACCGGCACGGCGCTGACGCAGGCGGCGTTCAGTCAGGCGTTCGGCACATTCGGCCCCATCTTCATCGCGGTGTGCATGTTCTTCTTCGCCTTTTCGACGATCATCGGCTGGTATTTCTTCGGCCAGACGAACTTTAAGGCGCTGTTCGGCGAGAAGCTGCTGCCGGTCTACAGCCTGATCGTGGTCGTGTTCATCCTCGTCGGCTCGACACTGAAGGTCGACTTGGTCTGGGCTTTGGCCGACCTCTTCAACGGCCTGATGGCCGTCCCGAACCTGCTGGCGCTGCTGGCCTTGTCGAGCGTTGTCGTGGCGATTGACAGGAAGTAAATTGTAATTATAGAAAAGCCCTCCCGCACCGGTAAAATGGTGCGGGAGGTTTGTTTTTTGACGCATTGTAGGGGTCGGGCATGCCCGACCCGCGACGGAAAGGCGGCCACCCGTTAGCGGGCAACAAGGTGACGCTGCGGGCGGGGCATGCCCCGCCCCTACCGGGCGGCGGATTTTTATGTCGGCAACAACGGCAGCGCCCCACGGGTCGTCAGGGACGCCGCCCCCTACTGGGTATTCCTCAACATCCTATCCAACATCGTGCGCAGATTTTCCAGCAGCTTGTCCACCGGCCGACCGGTCTCGTGGGCGTAATACAGGCTCATCAAACCGCCCACGACGACAGAAACCATCGACAGGCAGTAATATTCCGCGCTCAGAGCCGGGTCGATTTCCCCTGCCGCACGCAGGCGCTCCAACAACTGCCCTAAAATCTGCTCCAACTCCTTGGTGCAGTCGGCCAGGCCGCCGTGGCAGTCCGGCGTGCCCAGCGTCTCGGCGATCATCTTGTAGCTGCCCATCCGCTCGGCCGCGATGTCCTGCAAATAGCCCAGCACCCTGTCTTCCAGCCCGGCCAGCGTCGTGCAGTCGGCCATCAGGGCGCGGATGCGCACGTTCTCGCGGCAAAAGCAATAGACCTCCAGCCCGTGCAGGATCTCGTCCTTTGACGAAAAATATTCATAAACCGTTCCTTTTCCGATACCGGCAGCGTCGGCCAGCTGCTGAATTTTCAGCGCGGCGGGGCTGACGCCCTGCCCGATCAGCTGCAGCGCGGCCTCGTAAACGGCGGCCTTGCGGCTCTCGTGCGCATCATTCGACATCGTTCGCATCCCCTTCCGCAGTGTTTTCGGGCGCGTGCGCCGCGTGGCTCATATCCAGACGGCGTTTTTCCTCCGCCGGGGCGTCCGTGCGCTCAGCGTTGGCCTCAGCGGCGCGGCGGGCGGCGAACTCGGCCGCAAACTCAGCGGCGTCGTCGGGCAGGTCGTCCATGCCGTCGTCGCCCACGTCAATATTGACCGGCGGCTTGCGGTAGAACAGGTCATACAGCACGGGCACAATGAACAGCGTCATCAGCGTGGCATAGCTCAGGCCGCCGATGATGACGATGGCCATGCCGGTGCTCATCTCGCTGGCCATGTCGGTGCCGAACAGCATCGTCACCATCGCCAGCACCGTCGTCAGCGTCGTCATCAAAATCGGGCGCATACGGGTGCGGCCGGTGGCGACAAGGGCGTCGCTGCGCTCCAGCCCGCCGATGCGCAGCTGGTTCGCGTAGTCGACGAAGACAATGCCGTTGTTGACGACGACGCCCATCAGCACGAGGAAGCCCATCAGCGAGATCAGCGACAGCTGCTCGCCGGTCGCCATCAGGCCGAGCATACCGCCGGTGAATGCCAGCGGGATTGTGAACAGCACAATGAAGGGCGACAGCAGGCTCTGGAACTGCGCCACCATGACAAAGTAGACGAAAATCAGTGCCAGAGCGAGCATTTTCGCCATTTGGCTCAGCATTTCGCTGACCTGCGTCGTTTCACCGGCCAGCTCGGCGGTCACGCCGTCGGGCAGTTCGAGCTCGGCCAGTTTCGGCTCCAACTCACGGGAGAGCAGCGTCGTGTTGTAGCCCTCGGCCGTCTCGCTGGTGACCTCCACCTTGCGGGAGCCGTTCTCACGGGCGATCGTCGTGTAGCCGGGGGTCGTCGTGCGGGTCGCGAACTCGCCCAGAGTGTGCGTCTCCTTGACGGTGTTGCCGTCGTCGTCGGTCGTCGTCGTCTCAAACTCCATGCTGAAAATATCGTCCAGCGTCGGCGTGTCGGTCTTGTCAACGATCGTCACGCTGTAGCTGTCGCCGCCCGCCTTCAGCGTCGTGGCGGTGGTGTCGGTCGTCAGCTTCGCGGCGATCTGCTGGTAGACCTGCGCGACGGTCAGCCCCATCCGCATCGCCTTGTCCTTGTCGATGGTGATGTTGACTTCCTCCTCGCCTGCCTCCTGCCCGTCGGTGACGTTCTGGATGCCGTCGATGCTGTTCATCAGCGCGATGACTTGATCGCCCGCCGCAGCCAGATCGTTCAGATCGTTGCCGTAAAGGTCGACCTCGATACCGGAGCCGGACAGCGCGCTCATGTCCATCATACCGTTGGAGTTAACGTCGATGTCGCAGTCCAAATCAGCCGTGTTATCGTAGATTTCCTGCTTGATGACCTTTGCCTTGGGGGCTTTGTCCGCCAGCAGGACGTAGTATGTAAAGGTTGTGTTGTCGGTGGCGGCGCTGCTGCCCGCCATGGTGATCATGCCGTTGTCGCTGCCCGACATCGCGCCGACAGTATCGACGCCGTCGATGTTCATGACAGCGTCCATGACCGCGTCCGCCGTGGCGAAGGCGTCCTCCTTCGCGGTATCGTCGGGCACGTTGACGGTGACAGTCAGCTGGTTGCTGCTCATGTCGGGGATCATAACGACGCCCATCGTCGCCACGCGCCAGACCGACACGGCCAGCAGCACGACGGCCAGCGCCAGCGGCACGGCCTTGCGGCGCAGGCAGAAGCGCAGCAGCTTCTCGTAGCCGTCAAGAATTTTATCGAACCACGGATGTTTGATATCTTTTTGCTTTTTCAGCACGGTCGAGCCTGCGCAGGGCACGACGGTCAGCGCCACGACCAGCGACGCCAGCAGGCTGAAGGTGATCGTCCACGCCATATCGCTGAGCAGCTCGCGCACCATGCCGGTGGTGAAGACCAGCGGCATGAAGACGCAAATCGTCGTCAGCGTCGACGACACGATGGCGCCTGCCACCTGCCGTGCGCCCTGCACCGACGCACGGGCGGCGGGCACACCGCGCCCGCGCAGACGATAGATGTTCTCAATGACGACGACCGAGTTATCGACCAGCATGCCGACGCCGAGCGCCAGACCCGACAGCGACAAAATATTGAAGGTGATCCCGGTGAAATACATCAGCACGATGGCAAACAGCACACTCAGCGGCATGCTGATGGCCACAACGATGGTGGGGCGCAGGTCTTTCAGGAAAAGCGCCAGCACGATGATGGCGAGGATCGCACCCTCGACGAGGTTCGACAGCACGCTGTTGACGATGAGCTTTATGTAGTCGCCCTGGTCCATGATGGGCGTCAGGTGCAGGCCCTCGTTGGCGGCCTCCATCTCAGCCATTGCGTCCTTGCTGGCATTGGAGACAGCGGAGGTCGACGCAGTGGAGCTTTTGTAAATCGAGAGCAGCACCGCGCGGTTCTTATCGACTTTGGCGTAGGCGTCGTCGGCGTTGTCGGTCATTTCGACGTCGGCCACATCGGACAGGCGCACGTCGCCGATGCCGTCGATGTTGCACAGCACCATGCTTTTCAGCTCGTCCGCGTCGGCAAAGGCGTCGCCCACCTTAATAATATAGCGGTTGTCGTCGCCCGCACCGCCGTCGATGTAACCGGCGGGCATCGAGAAGTTCTGCGCCGCGATCAGCTGCGTCAGCGTCGTCATGTTCAGCAGCTGGTCGAGGTTCGCGCTTTTCAGCGCTTCCTCGCGGGCGGAGTCGTACTCCTTCTGGGCGGCTTCCAGCTGGGTCTTGCCGGCTTCCAGCTGGGTGCGGCCGCTCTCGATCCGGAATTCGCCCAGCTGTAATTGCGCCTCGCTGCCGCTGAGCAGCAGCTGCACGGCCATATCGGCCATCGACGGGTCAACGGCGGGATCGCCGAGGCTGTCCAGCATTTCCTGCAATTTGTCGCGCTGCTCACGCAGCTGGGTCAGCATCTCCTGCGCCTTCGTCAGCTGGTCGTTCAGGGCGTTGGCCGCCTCCTGCAGGCTGTCCCGCAAAGGCTGCATCCCCTCGTTCAGCGCGCCCTCGGCCTGCTGACGGGCGGCCAGCAGCGTCGTTGCGTTCTGCAAGGCGACCTTCGAGGTTGACAGCGTCACCAGACAGGTATTCATCTCGGTCAGCTTGGCGCGGCGGCCTGCGTTAGCGTCCAGCGTTGCCTGATACTGCGCACGCTCGGCGGTTTTGGCGTCGATCTGCGTTTGCAGGTCGGCCTTGGCAGCCTCGTCCTCCGTGGCGTCGCGCTGCTGGGTCAGCGCCGCGATCTCGACATCCAGCTGCTGCACACGGGCGGTCAGCCCGGTGTACTGCGCGTTGAGGTAGGCGGCGGTCTGCTCAACGGTCATGCCGTCCTCCAGCAGCCCGCCGTCGGCGGCCTGCTGGCGTATGTTCGCGTCGGCGCGGTCGATGGCGTTCACCATCGCGCCCAGCTTGTTCGGCGCGTTCTGGGCATCGGCCAGATTTTGCGGCATGTCCGCATAGTTGTATTGGGGGTCGTACATCGCCAGCACGCCCTGACAGGTCGTCAGCAGCGCGTCGTCGATGGGCAGCGTCACGTCGGGGATCGTGGTATCGCTGTTTTTGGCCTGTTCGAGCTTTTCATTGGCGGCGTCCAGCTCGTCCTTCAGGTCGGCGACCTTCTTTTCCAGTTCGGGGATCTGCTCGTTCAGTTGGGTGATGGCGTCCCGCAGCTGGGTCGTGACGTCGGCCTTCTGGGTGTTCAGCTCGGTCTTGCCCGCATCCAGCTGCGCCTGCGCGTCGTCCAGCTGCTTCAGGCCGTCGTCAATTTTCGCCTTGTTATCGTCCAGTTCTTTCTTGGCTTCGGCCAGCCGGTCGCTGACCTTGACAAGCAGCTTGTCGTTCACGGCGTCGATCTTGGCTTGGTCGAGGGTGATCTGCACGGTCTTTTCCACCAGGCCGGTGGTCGAAACGCTCGCCACGCCGTCGACGCGCTCCAGCTGGGGCAGCACCGTCTCGCTGACGTAGTCGGACAGCTCGTAGATGTCCATGCCGTCGTAGTCCACCGCGACGTACTGGGTCGCCATCATGTCGGGGCTGATCTCGATCAGCGTCGGCGTGGACGCCATGCTGGGCAGGGTGTCGCCCAGCTGGTTCACGGCCGTGCTGGCCTTGACCATGGCGCTGTCCATATCGGTATCGTCCTGATATTCCAAAAAGATCAGGCTGTAGTTTTCGTTGCTTTGGCTCGTAACGTTCTTGACGCCATTCAGCGTGGAGAGCGAATTTTCAAGCGGCTGGGTCACGTCGGCCTCCACCTGCTCCGGGCTGGCGCCGGGGTAGGTCGTCATGACAAGCAGGTAGGGCAGGTTCATCGACGGCAGTAGGTCGGTCTGGATGCCGGTCAGGCTGACGAAGCCCAGCACCAGCACCAGAATGACCGCCACGAGGATGGTAAACGGCTTTTTAACGCTGTATTTTGGCATAGATACGTTCCCTTTCAATTCCGACCGACCGGTCGGTCGGTCAAAATTATTATAGCACAGCCCACCCCCCGGTGTAAAGCGTATCAAATGTGAACTTTTTCCCCGCCGCGCTGGGCAGCTCGCCCAAAAAGCACCGCCCAATTTTGTGAATTGTGTCAGCGCTTTTCGATTGCAGGGGCTCGATAAAATCCGTATAATATTTAGTATACATAGTAGATAAGCTGGAATTCCGTCAAAATTCCAGTCTGGAGATGGATGCCTTGTGAAAAAAATACAGATACAGCGCGTCAGCGTGTTTGACATCGCCGTCACGCTGAGTGCGGGCGTCGCCTTCACCGACCGCGCCAATCCCGGCGAGAGCACCTTCAAGGACGCCGACAAGGCGCTGTACAAGGTCAAGCAGAACGGTAGGCACGGATGCGACTTCTATTGACACGCGCCCCACAGGCCGCGCGGTGGCTGGCCGACCGGCTGTTTCCGCGCCGATGCCCGTTTTGCGGGGCATTGCTGGGCACGGACGCCGCCGAAGGCACCCACTGCCCCGCCTGTGCGCCGGAGGAAAAGCGGCTGCGGCACACGCCGCCGCGCCTGCCGGAGGGCGAACACGACCTTTCCGCTGTCACGCAGGCGATGGCGGCCTATTACTACGCTGATACGGTGCGCCTTGCGATTTTGCGCACGAAGCGGGTCGGCTGCCCGTGGTATGCCCGCGAGCTGGCCGACCGTATGGCGGTGCTGCTGTTCGGCGCGCTGCCCGCCCCCTGCGCGGGTGCGCTGCCGCTGTACGCCGGGCTGCCGACGCTGCCGCTGTACAACTGCATCGTGCCGGTGCCGCCCCGCCAGCCCCTGCCCGGTGTACCGGGGTTTCCGCTGCTGTTGGCGCAGCGTTTGGGCGCGGTGCTGAGCATCCCGGTGGAGCAGCCGCTCTATTTAAAAACGAAGGGCACTCCGCAGAAGTCCCTTGACCGCGCCGCCCGCCAGCGCAACGCGCGGGAGTCCTTCGCCTGCCTGCCCGGCACCGATTTAAGCGGCAAGCGGGTGCTTCTGGTGGACGACATCATCACCACCGGCGCGACGGTCTCGGCCTGCGCCCTCGCCCTTCTGGAGTCCGGCGCCGAGGACGTCACGGCCGCTGCGTTGGCGACGGCAGAGGAACTGCCGAAGGAGAAGCGGAAGAAATAATATTGCGCCTGCCCATAAGTCTTGCTTCCTCCGGGGACGTTCCCTCTGCATCTAATATACTCTCCCGCCGCCCCACCCACAGGGGCGGCATTTTTCTGCCCAAAAATCTATGCAAAATTTTGTTGCATTTGCCACGCGCATAAAATCTGAACATCCTGTATAATAAAGACACGGATCGAATTTCTGCTGTAAAAGGAGAAACCGCGATGACAAAGCAAAAATATATCATGGCGCTGGACGCGGGCACCACGTCCAACCGCTGCATCCTTTTTAACGCCAGGGGCGAGATGTGCAGCGTCGCGCAAAAGGAGTTCACCCAGTATTTCCCCAAACCCGGCTGGGTCGAGCATGACGCCAACGAGATCTGGACGACCCAGCTCGGCGTGGCGCTGTCGGCCATGAACGAGGTCGGCGCGTCGGCGGAGGACATCGCCGCCATCGGCATCACGAACCAGCGCGAGACGACCATCGTCTGGGACCGTGACACCGGCGAGCCGGTCTACCACGCCATTGTCTGGCAGTGCCGCCGCACAAGCGAGTACTGCGACGAGCTGAAGGCCCGCGGCCTGACCGACCTGATCAGGCAAAAGACCGGGCTGGTCATCGACGCCTACTTCTCGGCCACAAAGCTTAAGTGGATCCTGGACAACGTGCCCGGCGTGCGTGCGCGTGCCGAGCGCGGCGACCTGCTGTTCGGCACGGTGGAGACGTGGCTCATCTGGAAGCTGACCTGCGGCAAGATCCACGTGACCGACTACTCCAACGCCAGCCGGACGATGATGTTCAACATCCACACGCTGGACTGGGACGATGAGATACTGAAAATTCTCGATATACCGCGTTGTATGCTGCCGCGTCCCGTGCCCAACAGCGAGTTCTACGAGTACGCCGACC
>OLYC01002111.1_pt1 | contig 12308 bp, 24 predicted proteins | sample 1674271 | NCBI WGS metagenome assembly OLYC01 (sample SAMEA103958154, study PRJEB25191) | human gut metagenome
TATGGAGATGGGAATAATTGTAAATGATTTGGTAGATTTTGGTATATTCTGGAATGTGACTGTAAAGAGGGTTTTGGAAATTAATTACATAATTAAGGGTTAATTAAGGGTCACTTTGCCCTACCAAATTAACCCATATTAGTATATAATTATAAATATAAAGAAGGTTGTAAAAATAATAGGTAACACAACTAAAATATACTCCTCTGTAAGTTGTTGTTTTTGTTAGGTTATTTTATGTATTTAGTTTTTATTTGGTTGTGTTACCTGTTATGGTTATAACCTAATAAAAGAAAGGAGATTTACAAAATTATGACAAAGAAGGAAATTAAAAGGTTGAAAGAATTATTAAGGAAACCAGAAGAAGATTTGACAGACGATGAACTGGACGAACTTGAGGAACTTGAGGAAAAGTTAGATTCTGGTAAACCTAATAGAAACAAGGAAATTAACCAAAATAAAGAAAGTGAGGAGATGCCAGCATGGGCGAAGAAGTTACTGGAAAAATTCGACAAGAGGGAAGTTCCACCGAAAAACAAACCAATAGAAGTACCGATACCACCAGAACCAGAACCAGAACCAGAGCCAGAAACAGAGCCAGAACCAGAACAGAAGAAGAAAAAGAACGGCTTCTTGAACTGGCTAATGTAGAAGAGAAAAAAATTAAAAAAGTAGAATCGAAAACGGCACAAAATGAACCTGTAAAACTGGAAATAAATTCCGATGGAAATTTACAGGAAAAAGAGCCAACACCTGTTAAGAAAAGAAGAAAAAGAAGAACAAAGAAAACAGCACTAGACAGTGAACCGATTGAAAAGACATTGATTGCGATAACTGGTATGATTGCTACTCGTCCAAATTGCGAATGTTGGGCAATGACAGCAAAAGAAGCTAAGTCAATAGCCGAGCCGTTAACTCAAGTATTAGATAAATATGATATAGGAAAAAATATTGCTGAGAATGGTGCAGAAATTGCATTAGTAACGGCTATAGCATTATATACAGTTCCAAGAGTTGCCGTAACGGTGAAATTAAAGAAAGGAAGTAAGAACGATGTCATCAATAATAACGGAAAACGTCAAAAATCAGTTAATGCAAGTAAATCTCTCGACGAAGAAAGAAAAAGTGAAATATCTGTACAACGAGATAACAAAAGAAATGCCACCTTACCTGTCGCCGATGGTATCTATGGTTCTGCCTTGTAAAATTGAGGATTTACCAGACGAAAAAATTGAGGAGATAACTGACATTGTGCAGTTATATATTAATTGGTTAAATGAGTAAGAAATTCTACATTGAATCAGATGCACATGTAATGGTGGCAGGTGCTACAGGCACTGGAAAATCTTTTTTAGCTGAGGAATATTTGAGAGGCTATACAAATGTTATAAAATTAGATACAAAAATGGAAATTGACGAAAGAAGATTGCAGGGTTTAAGTGGTTGGAGAGGATTAAAGGAAGGTAAAGATTTTGAAGTCTGCCGAACCATAGAAGAATGTATGAATGCAACGTGCAAAAAGATTATTTATGCACCTTGTTATGATGAATATAATTTAGAAGGTTTTGATAATTTTTTCAACTGGATTTTTGCAAGACAGAATACTATATTATGGATAGATGAATTAATGTCCATTGGTACTGTACATAAGTATCCCATGGGATTACATCGTCTAATGATTATGGGCAGAAGCAAGCATATAGGTGTTTGGAGTTGCACGCAAAGACCTTCAGGAATTCCTTCAATCGTACCTGCAAACAGTAAGTATTTTTTCGTGTTTAATTTATATTTAAATGCAGATAGAAAAAAGATGGTTGAAACAACTGGTTTCGATGAGTTAATGACATTACCAGAGGGGCATAATTTCTGGTTTTGCAAGATGGGTGGAAAACATCCTGTATTGGGTGTTTTATCATAAATATATAAAGGAAGGGGGACACCGCATTGGATGGTAAATTTTTAGGACTAGGACTGATTAATATCATCGGATTATATTTTATTTTGGTATTGATTAGCCTGGTTATGAAAACGATTTTTACAAAGTATGAAGTAGAGGGATTAAGTGAAGTTATCCGCACAGCAGGATAAAAAGAAAGGAGTTAAAATTATGAGTAAATTATTTTCTATTAACTGGTGGGTTAGCCAGTTTATCACAGTGTTTATTACAATGATATTTATTTATTTAATTAAATTAATTTTAGGTAAAGTAAACGTACCGATTGCAAGTAACATCGCAGAGAGCGTTTAGAAAGAAAGAGAGGTTATAAAATTATGGCACAGACACTTACAGTCGCACAGCGGAATGCGTTATTCGCACAGGCAACAAGACAGAATATTCAGGGATTATCTAAAAAGTCAATCAAGAACGGCGGAACAACTGTATCTTTCGAAATCCCGAAAGCAAGGCTTTTATCAAAAGTCTTTCTTGAGATTGACTACAATTTAAAGGTTAAAAAAGGCACATCTGAATTAACAGAATTATCATTTGATAAGCTTACACCTTACCGACCTATCAGACGATTATCTGTAGACTTAAATAACGGTTGGTCACCGTATGTTATTGACGGCTGTTCCATTGCAATTTTAGGCGCAATGAGAACACAGGGACATTTTATTTTCCCACAGGACGAGGACGAGAACGGAATGTGTTATTGTCCGAAGAAAGTTACTGTTACCGAAGGTGGAACAAATTTCAAAATGCATACAATGATTGAACTGCCACTAACATTAAATGACAGAGACCCAATCGGAATTGTACTTGCACAGAACCCAGAAACATTAATTGAAATTAAGGTTGATTTTGAGACAGAAAATAATATGATTGTATTAGCTGATGGAATGTCACTAGAAGTTAATTCTATCACAGTTCAGCCAACAACGGAGACATTTTCCATTCCTGCTGTACAGGAAGCATTTCCAGATATTTCTGTAGTTAAGTTAGTCACTTCAAGAGTAGAATCCTTTGCAGGAAATGGACAGAATATCATTGACTTACAGACAGGTACTATCTATCGTAAATTAGCATTTATTCTTGAGGACATGGACGGCAATCCATTTGAAGATTCCGATATAACATCCAATGTGGATATTATTTTTAACACAGCCGATGTAAATTACAGCGTACCTGCGAATGTTATCAGACATAAAAATGAAGTAGCATATGGAGAGCGTATGCCTAAAGGTGTTTATATCTTTGATTTTTCCGATAACGGTATTCCGAATTATGGAGGAACAAGAGATTACATCGACACAACAAAATTGACAATGTTCCAGTTACGTTTCAATTCCAATAAGGCAGGACGTTGCAGAATCGTTTCTGAAAACCTTGCAAGACTGGTTTAACAGTGATTATTGTAAAATTATTATAGCCGTAAATTATTAATAAATTTTTAAAAATTATGCATTATGGGTGGGATGGCTACCTACCCAAATAGGAAGGAGAATTGTATGAATGATATTAAATTCTGTTTTGGTGACCCTTACCCAAATATGATAAATTCAACTTGTGAGACTGGTTTACTTGCCAACCCGGATAAAGATGACCAAGTTGCATTAGAAGAGAGTGAAGATATTTCGGAAAAAGCTGACGTGACAGCACCAACGAAAAACAAAGTTTTTATGGCTGTTTTAATGATAGCTTTATTAGTTATTATTTTTGGTGGTGTGATGAAATAAGGGGGATGCTATTATGAAAAATGTAACAGCACTTATGTCGGGTAAAATTACTATCAGTATTTTACTTGGATATACATCTTATTTATTAGGCGGTTTCGATACAATTATTCAAACATTATTAATCCTTATTATATGCGACTTTATCAGCGCATTATGTGGGGCAATTAAAGAAGGAACTCTTAGTTCTAAAAAGTGTGCAGAGGGTGTCGGGAAAAAGGTCATGTATTTTGTAATAATCGTTACAGCTGTTGCTTGTCAGAAAATTATTCCAGATACACCTTTAAGAGAATCAGTTACAATGTTTTTTATCGCAAGTGAAGGTTTGTCAATAATAGAAAATGCTAGTAAATTTATCAAGTTGCCAACTAATCTCATTAAGTTTTTTGAAAATATAGGGGGTAACAAGAATGAATAAAAATATGTTGATTTTATTAGGTTTAATTGTGACATGGCTTTTCGCAGTAATTTCAAAGGAAAATAAATCAAAAAATAATAAACAAGAAACGACAAAAGATACTACAGTTGATACCGAAGAAAATGAAGAAATCACAACAACAAAATATGAAAATAATGGTTATGTGAAAGCATCAGTACAGAACGCAAACAATACAAAAACCCCATACGAAAACGCAGAATTAAGTCCGTATGGTAGGAGCTACACGGCATGAAAAAAAGTAAAGTTAAAAGTGTAGCAAGTGCAGGGGTAAAAAGTGATGATAGAGGATTGTTTTTCATGATTATTAGTCTAGGCTGTTTATGGCTCATTCTCGATGAATTTGTAGGAAACAAAATTCTATCAAATTTAATCACTAATATATTAGGACTTAATAATGGGGAAAATGGAAGTGAGGGATTTGGAGTAGGTGTAGGAATAGACCCTAACGACCAAACACACTTAGAAATAAAAGATGGAAAAGGTGCAGGAGTAGGTGGAAATTCTACAACAAAACTTGACAATAAAAACAATAAAGGAAAAGGTGCAGGAGTAGGTGGATTATCCACAGCACAAAAGAACCAAAACGCAACTGCAAGTGATGGGTTCGGTGGTAGTGGAGATTCACATTCAAATAGTATCTACAAAAATATCAATCCTAACGAAAAAAGGGGGAAAAGTCATTGATAGAAACCATTTATAAAAAATTAGGATTCATAATCGGTTTTATGGTTTTAACACTGATAATATCAATGGCTTTTGGTGAAAAAGCACAACGATATTTTTTATTAACAACACTATTTAGTGTTATAATTTTAAATGTTGAAAGTTTTAATGAAATGTTTTCAAATATGATAACTGTAAGGGAGTGATAATAATATGAGTGGTAAAATCGGAATGATTCTGACTGGAACATTTACATTAGTAGCTATATATTTATTTTTATCCAATAGTGGCGGTACTGTAAAAATTATTAGCCAGTTAGGAAGTACATACACTTCTGGGGTAAAAACATTACAGGGCAGGTGATTTATTATGTTTAATATTAAAGAAAACTATCAACAGTTTTTAAATGGTATGGGATTGTTTGCAAAAACAAAAGTTGCCACAATTCCTGACCCCAAGTTAATGATAGGCAGTGCAGAAAGTTTAGCACCACAAAATATATTGGTGTATAAAAATTACACTGATGCACACTACAATATGTTAACTAAAAAATTAAATAATATTGAGAACACAAAAGCTGAGTACGGCATCGAAGATGGTTCACTAGAACCTGATGATTTTGTGCAAAATACATATTATTTAGGTGAACCTGTAACAGCTAGTGGTATGATTTAAAAATGAAGGGGGTAACTGTATGGAAATAAAGGAAATTACTGATAAACTATCCAATAGTTTTGGGGGTTATGGTATATATATTTTATTAGGTGCAGTTGCCCTTGTTTTCATTTCAAATTTAGGAAAGAATGGAAATGAGGGAGAGCAGATGGTAGCGCCTACAGGATATACCGCATACCCTGATGCAGTAACGAATGCCAATGTTATCATGTCAGAAGTGAATAATCACACAACAAATGAAATTAAAAATTTAGGGGATACATTACAAGATAACATATCCAATACAACTGAAAATGTATTAGAAAAAATAGATACATCAACAGATACATTAACTAGTAAAATTGATACATCAGCTACACAAATCATGAAAGAACAGAGTGATACACAGAACACATTAATTGACAGCATTGCTAAGAATCAGAGTAGTTTCAATCATATTAACAACACAATGAACCAGATTAAAGGAACTACAGCTAGTACAGCCTCAAACGTTAACACTATTAAAAAGAACGTAAAAACGATTAAAAAAGATGTAAAAAAGGTGAAGAAAAACACAAATAAACGTAAGAAAAAAACTAAGGGTAAAGCTAAAACAAAAGTTAATAATGTAGTAGGTGGGTTTATTAGACCTAAAAAGAATAAAAAGGGTGTGAGAAAATGAGCCATAAAATAACACCAGAGATAGAAAATTATGCCCATGAAGTGAAAGAAAAATACGGTGTTCCCGAAAGTATCACATTAGCGCAGGCAATTTATGAAAGTTCTCTCGGAAAATCCAATTTAGCACAGAAAAATAATAATTGGTTCGGAATTAAAAGCGGCGGTGGTTGGGCAAAATATGACAGTGCAAGAGATAGTTTTCTAGCTTACGGGAAATTGTTATCCAAAGACCGATACACAAAGTATACAAAAAATGCCACTACAGACAGTGAATATATTAATGGAGTAGTGAAAGGTGGGTATTGTGATGATTCCGGATATACAACTAACATTTTGTCAATTATTTCTAGTAATAAATTAGACAAATATAATACAGGTGAATTCATCGGAAATATTGACGATGATAATACAACAACTTCAGATAACACATCATTAGTGGGTAAATTTTTAAGTGGAATTATGAAATATATAATAATAGCTGTATTAGTTGTAGTTATGGTGTTATTAATGGTTTTTGCATTTACACCACAAAGGAGGTGAAATTTTTGAGTGTAATTTCAACAGCGAACAGTTTACTTGGAAAAGTAAAATATAGTTTCGGTTCTAGTAGTATCGGTTCTTCCGGTGGGGTCGGGGATTGTAGTAGTTTTGTACAGTATGTATTCAAACAAAATGGATTAAATTTACCCCGAACGGCTGAGTCACAATATAACAGTGACAAAGGAAAAAAAGTTGATAGAAATAACTTGCAGGTCGGTGACGTTGTTTTCTTCAAAGGCACGTATAAATCGGGTATTTCCCACGTAGGAATTTATGCAGGAAATGGGGAATTTATACATAATAGTTCCGCAAAAGGTGGAACTGTAAAAAGTAGCCTAAACAGTGATTATTATAAAAATCATTATGCAGGTGCTGTGAGATATACAGGAGTGAACGGCGGGGGCAATAATAATTCTATCGTGAGTATCGCTGAATCGTTAAAAGGTCATGTGAAATATGATTACAGCCACAAAAATAGGTATACTAAAAAAGACGGAATTTTATATGTAGACTGTGCAGGTTTTGTAACATACGTTCTGAGAAAGGCTGGACTAATTGACAATAAAACCAGTATGACAAACTACTATAAAAAATCTGGTGTACAAAATGTTAAAAATTTGAAAGATTTAAAAACCGGAGATATTTTATATTATGCGGACAAAAAAGGCAAAGTGTGGCATATGAATATATATGCCGGAAACGGTTATGTCATTGAATCAACACGCAGTGCGAACGGTTGGAGAAAAACGAAAATGACGGATAAGTACAAAAAAGAATTTTTGACGGCTGTTCGTTTTCCCAACCAGAGCGAAACGGTGGAAACATCAGAAAATACCGAAACGGAAACAGGCAAAAAAAGTAGTAGTTCCGTTTGGAGTTCTATAAACCGTTTCGCAGGTGGAATTATTACAATAATATCATTAATTATACTGTTTATTTTGATGATATATTTATTAACACAATCATTTAAGGAAGGGGAATAAAATATGGGAAATTTAAGTAAAGAATTGAGTTCTTGGAGAAAACAAGTAGTGACCTGTAAAAGCGGTATAATAACAACTATTGATTTTATGGATACTAGACCAAATATCATGTTTATCATGAATCCAACTGAAGCTATTTTATTAGCAAGTATTGACCATAGCCCAACACCTAAAAATTATGATTTTAAGATTAAAGGTCATTATACCCGATTAATTGGAAAACCAACACGAACTAGACAGTGCTATATCTACAATGACAGCAGTATTGATTGTGATGTGCAGGTGTACAGTTTATATGATGAAAAATTCGACCCGTCATGGATTAAAGATTTTAACATTGAAAATGTTAATATTTCCAGTGAGACATTAGATACAATTCGTGATATGATAACAGGAAAAGTAGTTATTGATGGAGTAAAAGAAGGTTTAAAATTACCCGTAGAAGATAAAGTGTTAACAGGTAAAATTGTAGATATTTCTAACGTAATTAATAATAACATCGTAAACACAACAACGGCTGTTAATAATTCATCAAATTCTAATAGTTCAAAATTTGATATCATCGGAAAAAAACTGGATAGTATTTTATCATCATTACAGGCAACTACGAAATATATTTCATTAACACAGGAAACTAATTTTGAAATTAGTTTTACAGAATTAACCCATATAAATATTCCGTTTATTGTGGGAAATGGAACATTACAGTTTGTAGAAGGGTCAAAAACAGTGAATATTCCTGTAAATGGTTTCATGCGTGATTTACAATTTTCGGGTGAAAATATCACAATCAAATATGTAAAACCAACGGACGAACTAGAAAACGCATATATCTTGTATAAACAATGGTAGGGGGGGTAAATTATGTCAAAATTATTGATTGATATTAGCCACCATCACAAAATAAAAAACTGGAATAATGCTGAAAAGAATTGTAAATTGATTATCTCTAAAATAACCGAAGGAAGAACCTTTACTGATAACTACGCAACTACAGTTATTAAAGAGTGTGAAGAGAGAGGAATTCCATATATTTTATACCACTATTTAAGAAAAGGTAACGTGCAAAAACAGATAGATTTTTATATCGAAAAAGTCAAAGATTATAAGGCTGAAAATATGGTAGCGTACTGTTTAGACGTAGAAGAAGGAAACAGTCTCACCGAAGCCTCACAGGCGGTAAGTTATTTAAATAAAAAGATTAGAGGCAAAAAGTTTCTGTTTTACTCAATGTATGCTGATTATTCTAAATATGTTTCTCTTATCAAGAATTTACCTAAAAACGGTAAATATTGGGAAGCTCGTTATGGATATAATGACGGCATTTACAGGAAAAAGCACACATGCCACAACACAGCATTTTTACATCAATATACCAGTACAGCAGAATTTAGTTGGGTAAATGGTGGGATTGATTTAAACAGGATAACTGGAATTGGAACTGAGAAATGGTTCGGAATTAAATCAACCAAAAAACCAACGAAAACGGAACGCTATTTCAAACGGTGTTCTGATAAAGAAACTAGCATCGTAGATGCATTGAAACGGTGTGGATATGCATCATCATATCGGTACAGAAATTTAATTGCAAAATTAAACGGTATTGTAAATTATGGCGGTACAGCACAGCAAAATAAACAGCTACTAAATTTGATGAAAAAAGGTAAACTGATTAAACCATTATAAGGGGGTAAATATTATGACGATTTACGAATTATTAAAGAACTCGAGTCCTAGTATGGCAAAACATTTCAGAGAATCAGAAGAAAACACTAAGAAAAATACAGAAGATATTACTAAGCTAAATACAAGAGTAACCACGTTAGAAAATGGTAGCGGTTCTGTCAGTTCAATCGCATATTACGAAAAAATAATTGATTCTCAAGTTCCGTTTACGAGACAGGAACGACAAATTGATAATGTATCATGTGTAGCCTATTATGTGCGATTACATATCGACACGACTAAGGATAAAATTCCTTATAATCCTACATTTTGTCCACGTTGCCCAATGTTTTTAGATTATAGTACTGAGGTATTTTACACCGAAATTCCTATGTTAGATTATGACAATTATGAAGTATTTAAACATCAGAATTATACAGGTTTTGCAATTTCAAGACAGTATAATGGAGAAGGTTTTCTCGAATATATTGATTTAGTGATAACTCAAGAAACATTTAATAGTTTGAGCCAAACATCATCAGACCAGCCAATTAGATATAAATTATATGCATAGTAGAAAGAGAGGTATTTGTATGTTAAATTTTTATAATTATTATGGGAAAATTCATCCCGAACTTGTAAAGAAACTTAAGGACTTAGAAAAGAAATCTTCTGGAAATAATAATGTATTAGTTATTCGTCCATTAAGTACAAAAGATGATCCTAATATTTCTGACGATTTGTATGCATTGTATGCAAAAGGAGAAACTGTATATTATGATGATAATAAAATTGGAGTAGATGTTACTCCGAATAGTAATGTACAGATTGAAATATCAGAGGAATTAGCATATCATATATTAAATGATATAGATAATATTATCTTTTATTTTACAGGTGGTACTCCATCTCAATATGAAGGTTTAATATATGAAAAAAGAAGAATAAGACGAAATATTTTACAATCCATCTTTCATCATCGGTCAATAGACCAGGACACCGGAGAATACGTTACAGATACTATTATATGTGGGATATATGGTTCTGGTGCAGAAGACCATTTTAGAATTAATAAAGTTGGTGCTCCAACGTAAACATAAAAATAAGGCGGTCATTTGACCGCCCATTTTTATGTATTTTAGATTAAGCCACAAGTGACGAAATCACGTCCAGCTTTTGTCTTACCGCCTAACTTTTCGATAGTAAAATCTTCACCGTCCATTATATCCACAATGTCGAAGAACATTTCCTTGAAACTCTTACTATTTGTAGCGAAACATTCACCAGATTTATCCATCATGGAGAGAATTTCTACTTTCTCACCTGTACCGCTGTTCACATCTGAAAACTCAATCCAATGTGTTACGCTAATCTTTGCCCCGTTTTCCAAACTTTTCACAGTACGGATTTTTTGATTTTTAGTTAACATAAATACATCTTTTTTGCTCATTTCGTCGTCTGATTTTCTGATAATTTCTAACATTTTTTATACCTCTTTCTTTTAAATACTTGTTAGTATGTAATGTGGAAATTTATTCCACATTTTCTGTTTCTGGTTCTTCTGTAAACGGCTGTTTGATGAAAGCGATAACTTCATCAACAGTGAGATAATTCTCGTAGCTGTCAAAGAAAAATTCTTTGAAGCTCTTTTCCATAGGGTCAATTTCATTTTTCTTTACCATAGCGTTATACTCTTTTAATGCAACTTTCTGGAGTTTTTCAGCACCGAAAATATCTCCATTTTCCGCAACAAGGTTCTTTCCCTCTGCTAACTGTTTTTCTAAACTCTTAATCAAATTCATTTTGTTACCTCTCTTTCTTTATTTGCTTATATTTCGTTTACAAATATATTATATATCATGCTTGCTAAAATGTCAAGCATAAAATACAAAATTAATGAATTTTTTCTTATCAATTAACACAGTATGATAACGGTCTAAAGTGACCATAATGCAAGACCCAATATCTTCTATTTTTGTGAATGTCTGTGTATCAATTTTTTTATACATTTTTCCGTATTTATCGTAACAATACGCAGTTACTTTCATCTTCTCACCTTCTTTACTGATTGACGATAGATTTCCTTTATATCAATAATATAATCTAGCAAAGAATCTAACCATTCATATTCTATTAGTCCGGCTGACACCCACATCACAACTGATTGCGAAAAACTGTCAAACATTAACAACTTTCCTTCCAATGATAAACTGTCAGTAAGAATATGACTGCAAGCGGTTTCCACCGCCTGCAATGCTTTCTGTTTTGTTAATATTGCCATATTATTTAACCCCCCATTTCTTCATATAGTTTTCTTTTTCATCGTCTGAAAATGGTTTATATAAATTGTCAATATAGTCGAACGGTTCTTCAATATAAGCACCGATTTTTCCTATTAGATTAATTATCAAAAAGTGTTCGTTGTATGCTTTCAACCATAAATCATGGTCAAGCACAAGAACTTGATTCACAAGCCATGTATCTTCTCTATCAAAATTAAATAAATCTAAATATAAAGATTTTAGATAATTTTCATCATATGGGGTAAATGGTTCATGGTTATAAATTTCATCCCATAATCTGGTTATCATATTTTCAAGTTCTTTTTCGTGGATATAATTTTCTGTTTTAATCATTTTTTATTCTTCCTTTCTTTTAAATGTTGTTTTCTTTAACAATCTTATTATAGCATACTCATCATAAATACTATAGGTTTTTTCTTGTTATTCAATCGTTTTTTATTGTTATTTTAATCGTCATTCAGTTCTGGAAATTTACATATTTTTATTACGCTAGTCATGCCCCTTCTGTGCTTAATTTTTATATAATTTTTATCCTCTAAAGTGTCTAACATAATTTCAATATGTGATTTTGACTTTGTGTTAATTCCTTTTCTCATTTCTTTTGTAGTTGGTGAATAACCGTTAGTCTGTTTAAACTTAATTATAAAATTCAATAAGTCGTTTTGTCTTGGTGTTAAATTTTCATTCATTTTTATACACTTCCTTTTA
>OLYC01002112.1_pt1 | contig 12307 bp, 10 predicted proteins | sample 1674271 | NCBI WGS metagenome assembly OLYC01 (sample SAMEA103958154, study PRJEB25191) | human gut metagenome
TGTACCGGGGCTCCGAGGGGTTGATCTCCAGCTTTTCCCGCAGATGCCGGATGTGCACGGCGATAGCGCCTGTGGCGTTCAGCGGCACGTCGTCCCACACCCGGCGGTAGATCTCGCTGGGGGAGAACACCGTCCCGGCATTCTGCATGAGGAAGCGGAGAATATCGTATTCTTTCGGTGTCAGCGCCACCGGGTCGCCGTCCACGGTGACGGCCTTGGCGTTGTCGTCCAGACAGATGCCGCCGATGACCAGCGTGCTGGGCCGCACCTGCCCGCCGCCCAGCTGCAAATACCGCCGCAGCTGGGAGCGTACCCGCGCCAGCATCTCCACCGGATTAAAGGGCTTGGTGATGTAGTCGTCCGCCCCTACGTTCAGGCCCAGCACCTTGTCGGTGTCCTCACCCTTGGCGGTCAGCAGGATCACCGGCACATTGCTGGTCTGCCGCAGCTGGGCCATGGCGGTCAGGCCGTCCATGACGGGCATCATGATATCCATGAGGATGAGGTGCACATCCTCACGGGCGGCCACGGACAGAGCCTCTTTGCCGTTGCCGGCGGACAGCACCCGGTAGCCCTCGGCCTTCAGGTATATTTCAAGGGCGGAAACGATATCCTTTTCGTCATCAACCACCAGAATCGTGTACATAGTGTGTCCTCCTGCGGCAGTAAGTTTGGTCTATCTCTATCATACCCCCTCCCGCCCGATTGCACAAGGTCAATTCTTGGCGGCAGGATAGGGCAGTGAGGACAGGTTCACGCTGTGGTGGATGGGCTTCCACTCCACCTTCATGAACAGCGCCGCCATGGAGATGGGCAGGTATGTCAGCATGAACAGCGGGAAGGTCAGGGTATAGGCGATCTTCTTCCACGCCGGGGCGTGGATACGCTTCCACTCGCTGGCCACGGTAATGCCGCCCAGCACCAGCAGCGTGGCAAGGATACTGCCCATGCACTCCAGCAGCGACCGCATGGCGAACCATACCCCGACGCCCTGCATCAGCCCCAGCACCGACAAGGTGATGTTGGCCAGCAGGCACAGCGCCGTCAGAATGAAGGCCGGCAGGATGGACATGGACATGTCGAAGCAGCTCCAGCTGCCCTTGGCCGCGCCCTTCAGCAGATCAGCGCCGTACCGGCGGAATACCTGAAGGTATCCCTTGGCCCAGCGCAGCCGCTGCCGCACGGACTGGCGGAAGCCGGTGGGCTGCTCGTCGTACAGCACGGCGTCCTCGCAGATGGCGATTTTTTCGCCCCGGAGAATGTGATACACAGAGAACTCGATATCCTCGGTCAGCAGATAAAACCGCCAGCCGTGGCTCTCGTCCAGCACCCGCTGGGAGAACAGAAAGCCCGTACCGCCCACGGCGGCGCTGCTGCCCAACCGGTTACGGGCACCGTTGAGGTAGCGGCTCTCCCGCAGGAACCACAGGGCGTAGCCTGCGCTGATCCAGTTGCCGCCGAAATTCTTGCTGTTGCGGTAGCTGGTGACGATCTGGTGGCCGTTGGAGAACATCTCGTTCATCCGCTCTATGTAGTCCGGAGCCAGCAGGTTGTCGGCGTCAAACACGAAGTAGCCGTCAAAGCCCTCCGGATAGTCCGCACCGATGTTCTGGAGCAGGAAGTCCAGCGCGTAGCCCTTGCCCACGTTCAGCTGGTTGAACCGCTCATACACCACCGCGCCATGGGCGCGGGCAATGGCAGCGGTACGGTCGGTGCAGTTGTCCGCCGCCACGAATACCGTCACAAGAGACATGTCATAGGTCTGCGCCCGGAGACTGTCCAGCAGGCCGGAGATGACGTTCTCCTCGTTCCGGGCGGCGATCAGCACCGCGTAGCGGTGGGGTCTGTCCGGTGCGGTAAGGGGCTTGGGCTTTTTTGCCAGCACCAGCGGGATATAGAGGAACTGATAGGTATAGCAGATAAAAAACAGCGCCGAGATAACGGCGTTGATGGTGCGCAGCGTGGTCTCCATAGAGGCACATCCTTTCTTCTTATGCTGCTTCTATGGTAGCAAACGCCGGATTAAGAAACAATCACGGGGGAGATTAAGGTTTTCTTAAGACGCATACCTCTGGGCCCGCGTGCCGGGCATTTTTCCCCTTCGGCATGCATAGGCTGGACACCAGAAAGGACGGGGATCGTATGAAAGAGAAACGGGTGCGGATATTCCTGCTGCACCGGCGGGTGCTGGCGGTGCTGTGTACGCTGGCGGTGGCGGCGGGCATTTTCTATGTAACGCTGTATCCCGCCTCCCGCACGGCGGCGGCCGCCCAGCGGCAGCTGCCTATCTATTCGGTGGAGCGGAAGGAGAAGCTGTGCAGCATCTCCTTCGACGCCGCGTGGGGCAACGAGGATACCCAGCATTTGATCGACATTCTGGCGAAGTATAACGTGAAGACTACTTTTTTCGTGGTGGGGGACTGGGTGGATAAGTATCCGGAATCGGTGAAAGCGCTCCACGACGCGGGCCATGAGGTCATGAGCCATTCTGACCACCACGACCACTATAACAGTCTCAGTACCTCACAGATCGTGGCGGATATTCAGACCAGCTGCGACAAGATCGAGGCTGTCACCGGCAGCTGTCCCACGCTGATCCGCTGTCCCTACGGCGAATATGATGACCATGTGATCTCCGCCGTCCGCTCGCTGGGCATGGAACCCATCCAGTGGGATGTGGACTCTCTGGACTGGAAGGACTACGATGCGGACACCATCTATCAAAGGGTGACGTCCAGGGTGCAGCCGGGGAGTATCGTGCTGTTCCATAATGCGGCGCTTCACACGCCGGAGGCGCTGCCGCGGATCCTGGAATACCTCATCAACGACGGCTATACCGTGCTGCCCATCAGCCAGCTGATCCTGACGGGGGACTACACCATCGACCACACGGGACGGCAGTTTGCGGCGGAGACGGTGTCCGCAGAATAGACAGAAAAATATACAGAGCACTTGCAATTTGCTGAAATTCGTGTTATATTGGTCATAGTTCTTTATACCATACCAAGAACTATGCAGGTTACTATGATAAGGTAGTACACCGCAGAGCTCTAACGCCTCGCGTAAGCGGGGCGTTATCTCTATCCGGGAGTATGAGGAGGACATGCTATGTATCCATACGCCATCGGTTTTGACATTGGTATCGCATCGGTAGGCTGGGCGGTCGTCGCTCTGGATGGAGAGGACAGGCCTTTCGGCATCATCAACATGGGCTCCCGCGTTTTTGACGCCGCCGAGCAGCCCAAAACGGGCGATTCTCTGGCGGCACCCCGGCGTGAGGCGAGAAGTGCGCGCCGCCGCCTGCGCCGGCACCAGCACCGCTTGGAACGCATCCGCCGCCTTTTGGCAGCGGAAAAGGTAGTATCTCAAGCGGAGCTGGATACCCTTTTCGAGGGAAAACTGGAGGATATTTACGCGCTGCGCGTCGAGGCGTTGGATGCCCCAGTGTCCAACACCGGATTTGCCCGTATCCTTCTGCATATCGCGCAGCGGCGGGGTTTCAAGTCCAACCGCAAGTCCGGCACATCGAAGGAGGACGGCGAGCTGCTTGCCGCCGTAACGGCCAACCGTGCGCTCATGTCCGAAAAGGGCTACCGCACGGTGGGGGAAATGCTGCTGAAAGATCCACAATACAGCGGAAATAAGCGCAATAAGGGCGGCAAATACCTTGCGACTGTGGGACGGGACATGGTGGAGGAAGAGGTCCGCGCCATCTTTAAGGCCCAGCGTGAGCGGGGGCAGCCCTTTGCGGCGGCAGAGCTGGAGGAGCAGTATCTGGAAATACTTCTGAGTCAGCGCTCCTTTGACGAAGGCCCCGGACAGGGCAGCCCCTATGGCGGAAGCCAGATCGAGAAGATGATCGGCAAGTGCACGTTGGAGACGGGAGAGCCGCGCGCAGCAAAGGCAAGCTATTCCTTTGAGTATTTTACGCTGCTCCAGAATGTCAACCACCTGCGGCTGATGTCCGGCGGTGAAAGCAGCCCGCTTTCCAGCGCACAGCGGGAGACGCTTATCGCACTGGCACACAAGACGAAGGATCTGAATTTCTCCCGTATTCGCAAGGAACTGGGGATCCCCGCGGGTACGACCTTTAATACGGTGTCCTATAAGAACGCGGAGGACTATGAGGAGGCGGAAAAGAAAACGAAGTTCTGCTATCTCAGAGCCTATCACCAAATGCGGGCGGCTTTCAACAAGCTTGCCAAAAACCATTTCGATGGCTTGTCCCGTCAGCAGAAGAATGAGCTGGGACGCGTTCTCTCCACTTATAAGACTTCCGCCAACATCCGTCCCCGCCTGGCTGCGGCAGGGTTGTCGGAGATAGAGATCGACATTGCCGAGACGATGAGCTTCAGCAAATTCGGCCACCTTTCCGTAAAGGCCTGCGATAAGCTGATCCCTTTCCTGGAAAAGGGGATGAAATACGATGAAGCCTGCGCCGCCGCAGGATATGATTTCAACGGGCATGACGGTGAAACGCGGACGCGCCTTCTCCACCCTGCGGAGGATGATTTCGCGGATGTGACAAGCCCTGTTGTGCGGCGTGCGATCTCGCAAACGGTGAAAGTCCTTAACGCCATTATCCGGGAACGCGGCGGAAGTCCGACCTTTATCAACATCGAGCTGGCGCGGGAGATGGCCCGCGATTTTGCGGAGCGCAGCAAGATGAAAAAGGATATGGATGAAAACCGCGCCCGCAACGAGCGGATCATGGAGCGCATCCGCACGGAATACGGCAAGGAACGCCCCACGGGACAGGATCTGGTGAAATTTAAGCTGTGGGAGGAGCAGCACGGCGAGTGCGCGTATTCCCAAAAGCATATCTCCATTGAACGGCTCTTTGAGCCGGGGTATGTGGAGGTGGATCATATCATCCCGTACAGCATCTCCTTTGACGACGGCTATAAAAACAAGGTGCTGGTATTCACGGAGGAGAACCGCAACAAGAGCAACCGCCTGCCGCTGCAATATTTGCAGGGCAAGCGGCGGGAGGATTTTACCGTCTGGGTGGAGAGCAGCATCCGCGATTTCAGGAAAAAGCAGCGACTGCTGAAGGAGACGATTACCGCTGAGGACGAAAAGAAGTTCAAGGAACGGAATTTGCAGGACACCAAAACCATGTCCCGCTTCCTATTGAACTATATCAGCGACCATCTGGAATTTGCCGATTTTGCCAGCGGGCGAAAGAAGCATGTGACGGCTGTCAACGGCGCTGTTACCTCCTATATGCGCAAGCGCTGGGGCATTACCAAGATCCGTGAAAACGGGGATCTGCACCACGCGGTAGATGCACTTGTGGTCGCCTGTACAACAGACGGAATGATCCAGCAGGTGAGCCGTTATGCCGCGCTGCGGGAATGTGAGTATGTACAGACAGAGGCGGGCAGCATGGCGGTTTCTCAGCACACCGGCGAAGTGCTGAGGCAGTTCCCCTATCCCTGGCCGGAGTTCCGCCGGGAGCTGGAGGCCCGTCTGGGCGATGACCCCCGCCGCGCTGTGATCTCCCAGCGATTCCCTGTGTACGCCAACGGTGACATTCCGGTGCGGAAGCTCTTTGTGTCCCGTATGCCCCGCCGGAAGGTGACGGGCGCGGCGCATAAGGAGACCATCAAAAGCCCGAAAGCACTGGACAGTGGCAACGTTGTCGTGAAGCGCGCGTTGACCGACCTGAAGCTCGACCCCAAGACCGGCGAGATCGCCAACTACTATATGCCGCAGAGCGACCGCCTGCTCTATGAGGCGCTGAAGGAGGAGCTGAAAAAGCACGGCGGCAACGGGGCCAAGGCCTTTACTGCGCCCTTCCATAAGCCGAAAAGCGACGGTACGCCCGGCCCTGTCGTCAATAAGGTCAAGCTGTGTGAGCCTACGACGCTGAACGTCCCCGTTCTGAAGGGAGCCGGTGTGGCGGACAACGACAGCATGGTGCGTATCGACGTGTTCCATGTGGAAAACGATGGCTATTACTTCGTGCCCATCTATATTGCCGACACGCTGAAAAAGGAGCTGCCCAACAAGGCGTGTGTGGCGTATAAGCCCTATGAACAATGGAAGGAGATGGCCGACAAGGACTTTATCTTTTCCTTGTACCCCAACGACTTGCTCCGTGTGACCCACAAAACAAAGCTGAAGCTGACAAAGGCGCAGAAGGAAAGCACACTCCCCGATACTTATGAAACGAAGCGGGAAATGCTGTACTATATCAGCGCGAATATCCATACTGCCGCAATCGGCTGCCGGAACCATGACAACACCTATGAGATCGGCGGTATGGGGATCAAAACCCTGGAGAAGTTGGAAAAGTTTACCGTGGATGTGTTGGGCGAATACCACAAGGTCGAGAAAGAGCCGCGCATGGCGTTTTGCAGAAAGTGAGGTTTGAGTATGGCTTTTCGGAATATTATCGTTGAGAGTCCCGCCGCTCTCTCCTTGCGGAGAGAGCAGCTGATCATCCGCACGGACAGTGAACACTCTGTGCCCATTGAGGATATTTCTGCGCTTTTATTGGAAAGCCGCCAGACCACGATCACAACAGCCGCGCTGTCCCGTTTGGGACAGCGCGGCTGCGCCGTTTTTACCTGCGATGAAAAGCATCTGCCCTGCGCGGTCCTGACGCCGTATCAGCAGCATAGCCGGGGACTGTCCGTTCTGCGGATGCAGATGAGCATGACCGAGCCGGCGAAAAAGCGCCTGTGGCAGAGCATCGTCAAGGCTAAAATAGAAAATCAGGCCATATGCCTGCAGCTGACAGAGCACACTGCGGAAGCGGATACGCTCCGCACGATGATTGACCGTGTGCGCTCCGGCGACAGCGAAAATGTGGAGGCCACGGCCGCACAGCTCTACTTTCCGGCTCTGTTCGGGCAGGGCTTTACCCGTGGAGAGGAGAACGGCATCAACGCGGGACTGAACTATGGCTACGCGGTCCTGCGGGGCTGTATTGCGCGCCATCTGACCGTATACGGTTTCCTGCCAGTGCTGGGACTACACCATCGCAGTACGCTGAACGCCTTTAACCTTGCGGACGACCTGATCGAGCCGTTCCGCCCGGTCGTCGATCTTCTGGTGTCGCGGAGCATCGCGGCCGAAGATGAATTGACACCACCGCAAAAGAGGCTCCTGTTTAACTGCCTGAATCTGGATATCTTATCGGGACGGCAGCACCACAGCGTGTCCTACGCCGTGGAGCGACTGGTGCAAAGTCTGGGACGGGTTATGGAGCGGCCTGAAACGAAGCTTACCCTGCCCGCGCTGCTGGAATCCGAGCAGCACCGCTATGAATAAGTTTATGAGGATCATGGTGTTTTTTGACCTGCCGGTCAAGACAAAGACACAGCGGCGGGAAGCTACCCGCTTCCGGAACTTTTTGCTGATGGACGGATACCATATGCTCCAGTATTCCGTCTATGCCCGCGTCTGCAACGGCATGGACGCCGTGGAAAAGCATCGTCAACGGGTCAAGCAAAATCTGCCGGACAACGGCGCGATCCGCCTGATGGTCATCACGGAAAAGCAGTATGAAGCCATCGACGTGCTTTTGGGAAAATTATCAGAAGCAGATGATACCTTTCAGTGCGAACAGCTCTCGATTTTTTGAGAAAAAAGTCGCCCAAGGCCTTGCCTTGAGCGACTTTTTCGGTAGTCTATTATACCATACCAAGAACTACCAGGGAACTACAACGAAGTCAAGGTTGACGAGCCGAATGCTGTTATTATACCATACCAAGAACTACCAGGGAACTACAACCGCAGGGAAAAAGCTATGTAATCGCCGCCCCATTATACCATACCAAGAACTACCAGGGAACTACAACCGTGGGGTTGCGCTCCGCCTGCAGGGATGCATTATACCATACCAAGAACTACCAGGGAACTACAACCCCATTGTACCACCCGTTTTTGCGCCCTGTATTATACCATACCAAGAACTACCAGGGAACTACAACTCATTCTCAGGCGCCTCCTTGGCGTCCTCATATTATACCATACCAAGAACTACCAGGGAACTACAACACGCGGCGCCCTCCACAAAGACCTGGCTGAATTATACCATACCAAGAACTACCAGGGAACTACAACGCGGACGGTGGATCGCGGCATGGACAGCGGATTATACCATACCAAGAACTACCAGGGAACTACAACCTGCTATTTGCCATGCGTCCACCACGATAGATTATACCATACCAAGAACTACCAGGGAACTACAACTGACCTGATCTGCGATAGCTGGGAACGCTGATTATACCATACCAAGAACTACCAGGGAACTACAACTTGCGGGAGTGTTAGCAGCTACGGCAAAATATTATACCATACCAAGAACTACCAGGGAACTACAACTACTCTTGATGGCGCGAAGTGGCTCATCAAATTATACCATACCAAGAACTACCAGGGAACTACAACGTGAAAACATTGAGTCTGCCTGGATTCCTCAATTATACCATACCAAGAACTACCAGGGAACTACAACTCTTTCTTCTGTTTCACGTGAGAACAACTAATTATACCATACCAAGAACTACCAGGGAACTACAACACTTGGTCTTGTGTGCGGCGCATGTATATGATTATACCATACCAAGAACTACCAGGGAACTACAACCCTTAACACTAACATACTTCATATCACGTAATTATACCATACCAAGAACTACCAGGGAACTACAACTACTGTTCAAGGCGCGAAGTGGCTTGTTGAATTATACCATACCAAGAACTACCAGGGAACTACAACACACTTACAGAGCTGGCCCAGATCAGAAGCATTATACCATACCAAGAACTACCAGGGAACTACAACTATTCAGTTGTGATAGTAGCCATTTGAGAAATTATACCATACCAAGAACTACCAGGGAACTACAACCAGATTCTCCGCGATGTCCGCCAGCCACTCATTATACCATACCAAGAACTACCAGGGAACTACAACCTATGTGTACGCCTCGCTGGACGAGCTGACATTATACCATACCAAGAACTACCAGGGAACTACAACTCTCGGCGCGATGATATTTGCAATGATATCATTATACCATACCAAGAACTACCAGGGAACTACAACCATTAGCAAACGCAGAGAAAACTATTACCGATTATACCATACCAAGAACTACCAGGGAACTACAACCCCGTTCCCGAAAAAGATACAGGGGATTCAATTATACCATACCAAGAACTACCTGGCAGGGGCTGCCTTCAGCAGCGCACAGGCCAGCGACGGATCGGAGAAATGCCGCTTTTCCGCCTGCTTTACCCGGACGGATGAGAGAATACCGACAGAGAACGGTGGTTGATTATCCGTGATGAACAGCCGCTTGAAAATATCCAAGTATGCCGCTGCTGTGTTGCCGTCAATATCCTCGCCATCCACAGCTTTTCCAAAGAGACCTTGCCGCTGAAGAATCTGTTCAACACCCAGTACGCCCGAGACATTTCCCAGAAGGTCAAAAGCTCTCTCCACGCCAAGCAGCAGCGGGGCGAATTCGTCGGGGCTTTTGCCAGCTACGGGTATTGCAAGGACCCGCAGAATCACGACCGTCTGGTCATTGATCCGCCTGCGGCGGAGGTGGTGCGGCGCATCTTCACCCTGTTTGAAAACGGAATGGGCAAGATCCGTATTGCCAAGCAACTGAACGAGGAGGGCATCCCCTGCCCCAGCGAGTACAAGCGGCTCACCGGCGAGAAATACCGCAACAACCACCGGCTGGCGGCCACTACCTACTGGACATATGCCACCATCCATCGTATTTTGCAAAACGAGATGTACATCGGGAATATGGAGCGGGGGAGGGACGACCGCCTTCAGATGCCCGGCAAGGCAAGGCGGAAGGATCGCTTCCAGTGGACGGTGGTGTCCGGTACTCATGAATGTCGCCGCGTTTGATGTGGCGGGCATCTTTTTTAGAGCGAAGTACAGATCATATCACATAATCATACCCGTCAGGGTCACTGTGCATCAGATCCGCAAGCGTGATATTCTCAAAATATTCCGTAATGAGCTTATCCAGTCCCCGCCACATGGGGAGCGTGCGACATTCAGCGGAGCGGGGACAAACATCAGCGCCGGGATCAAGGCAGGAAACAGGAGCCATAGAATCTTCTGTGACGCGCAGAATGTTTTCCACAGTGTACTGCTCAGGCGCTTTTGCCAACTGATATCCGCCGCCCTTCCCCCTTACGCCGGTCAGCAGCTTTGCCTTTACCAGCAGCTTGATAATGTTCTCTAAATATTTTTCAGATATCTCCTGCCGCTGCGCAATGATCTTCAGCGGAATAAAACCGTCCGACTGGTGCTCGGCCAGATCAATCATAACGCGAAGCGCATAGCGTCCCTTGGTGGAAACCAGCATACGATCCCTCCTGTTCCAGTATAAACCCATTATACAACATGGTTAATAGGGAAATCAATGTAAAATTTTGCGGAAAGGCATTGACAAACGGGGACGGCAGCACTATAATCACACCAACCTACAAGAAAGGTTGGTATTAACATGAAATACAACCTGCGCCTCCGATGTTGCCGCGGTGAACAATAAGCCGAAACACACAAAACAGAACAAACCACAACAACATCATTTTTAGGAGGAATATATGATGAGCAAGATCTATACATCCGCTGACCAGCTGATCGGCAAGACCCCGCTGCTGGAGCTGACCCATATCGAGAAGGAAGAGGGCCTGGAGGCCAAGGTGCTGGGCAAGCTGGAGTACTTCAACCCTGCCGGCAGCGTGAAGGACCGTATCGCCAAGGCCATGATCGACGACGCGGAGCAGAAGGGCCTGCTGAAGCCCGACTCCGTCATCATCGAGCCCACCTCCGGCAATACCGGCATCGGCCTGGCCTCGGTGGCCGCTGCCCGCGGCTACCGCATCATCATCGTCATGCCGGAGACCATGAGCGTGGAGCGCCGCCAGCTGATGAAGGCTTACGGCGCGGAGCTGGTGCTGACCGAGGGCGCAAAGGGCATGAAGGGCGCTATCGCCAAGGCCGACGAGCTGGCCAAGGAGATCCCCAACAGCTTTATCCCCGGCCAGTTCGTGAACCCTGCCAACCCCTCCGTACACAAGGCCACCACCGGCCCGGAGATCTGGGAGGACACCGATGGTAAGGTGGATATCTTTGTGGCGGGCGTCGGCACCGGCGGCACCGTCACCGGCACCGGCGCGTACCTGAAGAGCCAGAATCCCAACGTGAAGGTGGTGGCCGTGGAGCCTGCCGCCTCTCCCGTGCTGAGCAAGGGTGTGGCAGGCAGCCATAAGATCCAGGGCATCGGCGCAGGCTTTGTGCCTGACGTGCTGGACACCAAGGTGTATGACGAGATCATCCCCGTGGAGAACGAGGATGCCTTCGCCACCGGCAAGCTGATCGGCAAGAAGGAGGGCGTACTGGTGGGTATCTCCTCCGGCGCTGCCGTGTGGGCTGCCATCCAGCTGGCAAAGCGCCCGGAGAACAAGGGCAAGACCATTGTGGCGCTGCTGCCCGACACCGGCGACCGCTATCTCTCCACCCCGCTGTTCGCGGACTGAAGTGGATCATATCTGTAAAAGGGAGACTGCCGTGATTGATACGGCAGTCTCCCTTCCTTTGCGGCTTGATACAAGCAACCATGCGGGTTTCCGGTGTCAAGCGCGTTAAGGGAGAAATTTGTGATGACGGCGAAAATGCCTGATAAAAATATTATGTAAACAAAACGGCGGGGGATAACCTGCGGCAAACCGCGTTTGCGGGTTTTCCAAAAAGAGGAAAAGCGGCAGGGAATGGGCGGAAATACTGAGGTTTGCACCGTGTGGAAAAAGGTGTGGAAAGTGTGGATAACTCCTTGTAGAAGTTATGGGGAGCAGAATTATGTAAACCAAATGTAAAGGAAAATCCCTGTCGAAAAAAGTGGAAATAATACGTAAAAAACAGGGAAAGACGGGAGAGCAGTCAATTTTTGGCGATTGGTCATTCTGCCGAAGCGGGAAGAAACGGCGCGAAAAAAGTGGGGATCATGGCGGAAAACTTTCATCCGCCGGGAAATGATTACCCTGTGTATTTCCCGGCGGGAAAGCGGGGAAAATAGCGGCTTCGGCAGCGCTGTGGGTCTGTGAAAAATAAGAGTTGACGGATGCGGGGATTTGTGGTATGATACCACATGGCTTGCAGGGTGGCTGCCCTGTGGGAAAAAACAGAGCGAGGCGAGGAGCCGACTCTTATCAGGATGCTTGTGTGGCTCAGCTGGCAGAGCAGCTCACTCGTAATGAGCAGGTCGCCGGTTCGAATCCGGCCACAAGCTCCAGACTCCTCGCGGATGACGCGAGG
>OLYC01002113.1_pt1 | contig 12303 bp, 10 predicted proteins | sample 1674271 | NCBI WGS metagenome assembly OLYC01 (sample SAMEA103958154, study PRJEB25191) | human gut metagenome
GACCATCGCGCTGATCGTAAGCTACCAGGGGCTTGAATGATAGAACATCCTCTGGTTGAGGACTTCTCTATTGTACCGTTCTTTTTTTGATTTGTCAACCAAAAAACAAACCTTCGGCTTCATTTTTGTGCATTCGGCCCAATTAGACAGGGTTTGCGCCCCGGAAAACAGCAAAAGGGAACGCGCCCCCATTCAGAAGCGCGTTCCCTTTTTTATTGCATTGTAAAAACCGCGTAAAATACAAACGGCTTACTTCTCGACAACTTCCTTGGTGTCGCGGGCGATCATCAGCTCCTCATCGGTAGCAATGACCAGCGTGCGGACCTTTGCGCCCCAGGCAGTGATCTCACAGACATCGCCCTGGATGTGCTTGTTCTTGTCGGTATCGATTCGGATACCCAGCCAATCCATGTGGTGGCAGATCTTTGCACGGGCAGCAGCATCATGCTCGCCGATGCCGCCGGTAAAGACGATGGCATCCACGCCGCCCATGGCGGCAATGTAGCTGCCGATGGTCTTCTTGATCTGGTAGTTCAGCATGTCAGAAGCCAGCTGTGCGCGCTTGTTGCCTGCAGCAGCTGCCTCCTCCACATCACGCTTGTCGCTGGAGACACCGGAGATGCCCAGCAGGCCGGACTTCTTGTTCAGGATCTCGTCCAGCTCGTGGCCGGTGATGTTCAGGGTGTACTTCAGGTAGTTGACCACAGAGGGGTCCAGGTCGCCGCAGCGGGTGCCCATCATCAGGCCGGCCAGCGGGGTCATGCCCATGGAGGTATCCACGACCTTGCCCTGGTCCACAGCAGCAATGGAAGAACCGTTGCCCAGGTGGCAGGTGATCAGCTTCAGGCGCTCAATGGGCTCCTCCAGGTACTCGGCAGCCTTGTGTGCAACATACTTGTGGCTGGTGCCGTGGAAGCCGTAACGGCGGACACCGTACTTCTCATAGTACTCGTAGGGGATGGCGTACATATAAGCCTTCGGGGGCATGGTGCTGTGGAAAGCGGTATCGAACACAGCGACCATGGGGATGTTGCCGAACACCTTGCGTGCAGCCTCAATGCCCAGAATGCCTGCGGGGTTGTGCAGGGGGGCCAGGGGGCTCAGCTCCCGGAGGGTATTGATGACTTCATCGGTGATCAGGCAGCTGGCCTTGAACTTCTCGCCGCCGTGGACAACGCGGTGGCCGATGGCGTTGATCTCGCTGACATCGTTGATGCACTTGCCCTCGCCGGTGGTCATCTTCTTCACGACCTCAGCAAAAGCCTCGGTGTGGGTGGGGAAGATCGCCGGGGTGGTGGCCTTGTGGCCGTTGGCCTCGTGGGTGATCATGCTGCTTTCCATGCCAATGCGCTCGCACAGGCCCTTGCACAGCACCTTCTCGCCGTCCATATCGATCAGCTGATACTTCAGGGAAGAAGAGCCGCAGTTAATAACCAGAACTTTCATCTTCTTGTGCCTCCATATTCTTTTCGGTTCGCAGATGCGGACAGAATTTTACAGATTCCTAGAAATATTATATAATAGGTTCCAAGGGTTTTCAAGCCGCAACCGGGCAAAGGGTTCCACAAAGTATCCATGCTTTTTTGTACACCCTGCCCACAAATGGAAAGAGACACAGGTTATTTCTGTATGAACGATATAAATTTCACAATGTACAAGCTTGCCGGGATCATTGCCGAATACGATCCCTTCCACAACGGCCACGCCTGGCAGCTGCAGCAGGCAAAGGCACTGGGTGCTCAGCGGGTGGCGGTGGCCATGAGCTTCGGGCTGACCCAGCGGGGCGCGCTGCCCCTGCTGCCCGAAAGCGTGCGGGTGCAGGCTGCGCTGACCTGCGGGGCCGACCTCGTGTTCGCCCTGCCCGCCCCTTATGCCTGTTCCGGGGCGGAATGCTTTGCCCGGGCCGGGGTGCAGCTGCTGGCCGCCGCCGGGTGCGACGCTCTGGTGTTCGGAGCCGAGACCCCGGATGCGGCGCTTCTGATGGAAGCCGCCCGGGTGCTCTCCGGCGCGGAATACCGCACCGCCCTCAAGGCCCGGCTTGCTGCCGGGGCCCGCAGCTTTGCGGCAGCCCGGCAGGCAGCGGTGGAAGCAGTCTGCCCGGGCACCGGCCTTGCCGCCCTGCTGAACAAGCCCAACAACAATCTGGCCGTGGAATACTGCAAGGCCATCCTGGAGCTGGGGGCTTCTCTGGTGCCGATCCCCCTGCCCCGGCAGGGTGCCGGTCATGGGCAGGCCCTGACCGAAACAGGGGGGCAGTTTGCCAGTGCCAGCGCCCTGCGCACGCTCTGGCAGAACGGCGGAGCTGATGCCGCTGCTCCCTATGTTCCGGCAGAAGTCCTGCCGCTCTACCGGGAAGCCTTTGCCGCCGGGCAGTACACCGATCTTGCGGCCGCCCAGCGCTGTCAGCTGGCGCTTCTGCGCAGCCGGTGCGCAGAAATCGCGCCGTTTGCCCAGGTGCGGGGCATTTCGGAAGGTCTGGAGCACCGGCTGGAAGCCGCCGTGCGTTCCAGCACCACCCATGCGGAGCTGCTGGACAGCCTGACCACCGTGCGCTATCCACGGGCACGGATGCGCCGCCTGGCCATGGATTCCGCTCTGGACTATTCTGCCGATGCCTTCCCCGCCCTGCCGCCCTATCTCCACCTGCTGGGGGCACAGAAGGATGCCCTTCCCCTCCTGAAGGCTGCCGCACTGCCGGTGTCCCACTCCCTTGCGCGGCTGGCCGAACAGAACGTCCCCTGCCGGGCGGTGGTGGACGCTCAGCTGCGGGCCTGTGATTTTGGCGCGCTGTGTCGTAAAAAGCCGGAGCCGATGGGGAGCGCACTTCGTCAAAAAATTATCTTTTTGACGAAATAGCAAAATTTTCTCCTGAAATTTTTACATTTCCACACTTGTATCCCTGCAGCGGTTCGGTGTATCATAATGATAGTATTGGATACAACGAAGCGTCCCCAGCCTGTGGGACAAGAGGAGGAACTCCATGGCATTACACGTTCTGGACGAAGCCAACCGCTGCCTCGGCTGCAAAAAGCCCATGTGCCAGCAGGGCTGTCCCATCCACACCAACATCCCCGAGGTCATCCGTCTGCTCAAGGCAAACGAGCTGGATGCCGCAGGCCGGATGCTGTTTGAGAACAACCCCCTGACCACGGTCTGCTCTCTGGTCTGCAACCACGAGAACCAGTGCGAGGGCCACTGCATCCGCAACCGGATGCCCAGCCACGATCCTGTCCACTTTTCCATCATCGAAGACTATATCTCCACCACCTATGCCAACAAGATGACCAAGGGCCCCGCTCCCAAGAACGGCATGAAGGCCGCTGTGGTGGGTGCAGGCCCTGCCGGCCTGACCATTGCCGTGCTGCTGGCGCGCTGGGGCTATGATATCACCATTTTTGATGCCCGGGATAAGATCGGCGGCGTGATGCGGTACGGCATCCCCAACTACCGCCTGCCCGACAGCGTGCTGGACGATTTCCAGTACCGCCACCTTGAGCTCAAGGGCATCCATGTCCGGCCCAACACCACCATCGGCAAGACCATCACCATCGACGACCTGTTCCGCGACGGCTACAAGAGCGTGTTCATCGGTGCCGGCCTGTGGAAGGCCAACGCCATGCACATCAAGGGCGAGACCCTGGGCAACGTGGCCTTTGGCATCGACTATCTGGCCAACTCCAAGGCCTTCCGGCTGGGGGACGACATCGCCGTGATCGGCGTGGGCAACTCGGCCATGGACTGCGCCCGCACCGCCATCCGCAACGGTGCCCGCCATGTCACCTGCTATGCCCGCCGGGACGAGAGCTGCATCAGCGCCTCTGCGTACGAGGTCAGCTATGCCAAGCTCGAGGGCGTGGGCTTCCGCTTCTGCAAGGCCCCGGTGGAGATCCGGGAGAACGGCCTGATCTGCCGCGACACGGTCAAGAACGAAGAGGGCAAGTTCGTGCAGGTGGAGGGCAGCGAGACCTTCTACCCCCACACCGGTGTCATCGTCTCGGTGAGCCAGGGCTCGGAGAGCAACCTCGTCAAGACCACCACCGGCATCGAGACCGACCAGAAGGGCCTGCTGACCGTCAGCGAGGACGGCAGCACCACCCGCGAGGGCGTGTTTGCCGGCGGCGATGCCGTTATGGGTGCCCGTACCGTGGTCGAGGCCGTGGCCATTGCCAAGCAGGTGGCCGAATCCATGGACAAGTACATGAAGAGCCTGCCTGCAGATACGACCCCCGATCCCTACGCCGACATCCCCACCTTCCAGACCCCCACCTCAGACGTTCTGGGCAAACAGGAAGTCAAATAATGCTTTTCCCGCCCGGCTGGTCTGTCCCGCCGGGCGTTTTATTTCTCATCGTTTTCCATTTGATTTCCAATTTGTAAATTTTGCGTCCATTTATCCATCTTTACCGTTTCTTAGTTGACCCTTTTTTCCGTTTTTCAGTATACTATTCATATATCCGTATGCGTTTTGTACGCTGCGGAAATATTTTCTCGAAAGGTCGGTGGACATTATTCTCAAGGCATCCATCCCCAAACTGCGGGAAAAATTATTGGAAGCGCTTCAGGCGGTGCTGCCCATCGTGGCCATCGTGCTGGTGCTCTGCTTCTCCATTGCTCCCGTCTCCCCCAGCATCCTGCTCTGCTTCCTGCTGGGCGCGGCTATGATCATTGTGGGCATCATGTTCTTTACGCTGGGCGCGGAGATGAGCATGAGCCCCATGGGCGAGCGGGTGGGCGCAATGCTCACCAAAAGCCGGAGCGTGCCGCTCATCATCGGTGTCGGCTTTCTGCTTGGCTTCCTCATCACCATCTCGGAGCCCGACTTACAGGTATTGGCCAATCAGGTGCCCTCTATCCCCAACATGACCCTCATCCTCTCGGTGGCGGCAGGCGTGGGGCTGTTCCTCGTGGTCGCCTTCCTGCGTATGCTGCTGGGCATTGCCCTGCCCAAGCTGCTGGTGGTGTTCTATGGGCTCATCTTTGTGCTGGCCGCCTTTGTGCCAAAGGAATTTCTTTCCGTGGCCTTTGATTCCGGCGGCGTGACCACCGGCCCCATCACCGTTCCTTTCATCATGGCGCTGGGTGTCGGCGTGGCCGCCATCCGTTCCGACCGCCATGCCGCGGACGACAGCTTTGGTCTGGTGGCGCTCTGCTCCATCGGCCCCATTCTGGCGGTGCTCATTCTGGGCATTGCGTTCCAGGCCAGCGACAGCACCTACGTTCCGCCCATCCTGCCCAACGTCAGCGATTCCGTGGAGCTGTGGCAGCTCTTCCACGAGGGCCTGCCCACCTACATCAAGGAGATTGCCACCTCCCTGCTGCCCATCATCGCCATGTTCGGCGTGTTCCAGCTGGCGGCCCTCAAACTCGACCGCCGGACGCTGGGCCGCATCGGCGTGGGCCTTGCCTATACTTATCTCGGTCTTGTGCTATTCCTCGCAGGCGCAAACATCGGCTTTATGCCCGCCGGTAATTATCTGGGCCAGGTGCTGGCAGGCCAGAGCTTCCGCTGGCTGCTGGTGCCCATCGGGATGCTCATCGGCTACTTCATCGTCAAGGCTGAGCCCGCCGTCTATGTACTGAACAAGCAGGTCGAAGAAGTGACCGACGGTGCCATCTCCGCCAGCACCATGGGCGCGGCCCTCTCGGCAGGCGTTTCCCTCTCGGTGGGGCTTGCCATGGTGCGGGTGCTCACCGGCATCTCCATCCTGTGGTTCCTCATCCCGGGCTATGCCTTTGCCATCGGCATCTCCTTCGTGGTTCCCAAGCTCTACACCGCCATCGCCTTTGACGCGGGCGGCGTTGCTTCCGGCCCCATGACGGCCACCTTCCTGCTGCCGCTGGCACAGGGTGCCTGTGTGGCCGTAGGCGGCAATATCGTCACCGATGCCTTCGGCGTGGTGGCCATGGTCGCCATGACCCCCCTCATCACGGTGCAGCTCATGGGTCTGATGGCCCAGCTCAAGCAGCGCAGGGCCCGCCAGGCACAGCCTGTGCCCGCCGCCGCGCTGGCCTTTGCCGACCTGCCGGATGATGCCATCATCGAGCTGTAAGGAGGTCCTGCTGTGAATACTTTATACTGGCTCATCACCATCACCAACCGCCACTCCACCGATGCCTTTCTGGCCCTTTACGAAGAGCACGGCATCACGGTCAGCCTGCGCACGGTGGGTGCAGGCACGGCGGTGCGGGAGACCCTTTCCACCCTGGGGCTGGAGCAGACCGAAAAGGCCGTGCTCTTTGCCATGATCACCGCCGAGACCTGGCCCGGCCTGCAAAAAGATCTGCGCCGCAAAATGCGCATCGATGTGCCGGGCACCGGCATCGCGTTCATCATTCCGGTCAGCAGCATCGGCGGCAAGCGGGCGCTGCAATTCCTGACCGAACACCAGACCTTTGCACTGAAGGAGGAAAGCACCTTGAAGGATACCCGCTATGAGCTGCTGCTCGTCATCGCCAATCAGGGCCACACCGGCTCCATCATGGACGCGGCCCGCGCCGCCGGAGCTGGCGGCGGCACCGTCATCCACGCAAAGGGCACCGGCATGGAGGGTGCCGCCCACTTTATGGGGGTGGAGCTGGTCAACGAGAAGGAGCTGGTGCTCATCGTGTCCCGCACCACCCTGAAAAACCAGATCATGCAGGCCATCATGCAGGGGGCAGGCCCCAAGGCGGGAGCCATCGTGTTCTCCCTGCCCGTGACCGATACGGCGGGTCTGCGGCTGCTGGACGAAGAGTAATAAAACCTCTCCGTCTGCTTCGCAGACACCTCTCCTAATAGGAGAGGCAAGAATAGCAGTACGCAGCTTGGCTCCCATACCAGGGGAGCTGGCGCAAAGCGCCTGAGAGATTCTGGCTTTTTTCTCACTTTTCCTGTATTATAAGGATAGTATGGGAGGTACTGCTATGAAATCTACTCGTCGCTGGCAGCAGCTTTTGCTGAACAGTCTGGCTATCATCCTGGGCAACGCGCTGTATTCGCTGGCGGTGGCCCTGTTTCTGGAGCCCGCCGGGCTCATCACGGGCGGTGCCACCGGCATCGCGCTGGCCTTCGGGCGGCTGACGGGGCTCTCCGTCTCAGGTTTCCTCTTTCTCTTCAACATGTCCATGCTGATGTGGGGCTGGGCGGTGCTGGGCAAGAAGTTCGCATTGAACACCCTTGCCAGCAGCGTGCTGAGCCCCGCCTTTCTGGCGCTGTTTGAGCGGCTGCTGGACGGCCGGGTGCTGACTGAGGATATCTTCCTCTGCACCATCTTCTCGGGTCTGGGCATCGGCGTTGCGCTGGGCATGGTCATCCGGGCGGGCGCTTCCACAGGCGGCATGGATATTCCTCCGCTGGTGCTGCAGAAATGGTTCCGCTGGCCGGTGTCCATCACCATGATGCTCTTTGATATCGCCATCCTGCTGGTACAGGCGGCGTTCAGCCAGCCGGAGCAGGTGCTCTACGGCATCGTGCTGGTCATCACCCACACCATCGTCATGGACAAGATGCTGATGCTGGGTGACAGCCGCACCGAGGTCAAGATCATCAGCACCCGGTCGGATGAAATCCGCGCCGCCATTCTGGCTGAGATCGACCGCGGCGTGACCGTGCTCCACGGCGAGGGCGGCTACACCGGCGAGCCCAGCGAGGTGCTGCTCAGCGTCATCTCCAACCGGGAGCTGCCCCGGCTGGAAAAGCTGGTCCACTCCATCGACCCCGCCTGTTTCCTCATCGTCAGCCGCGTGACCGAAGTCAGCGGCCGGGGCTTCTCGATGGAAAAGGAATACCAGTAAATCTCCTTGACAGTGTTTCTGCTATCTGCTATATTGATATCAGAATAACAAAGTCGATTTTGGGCTTTCGCACAGGGACCCCCCTGCCTTTTGGGGTTATCTGTACGAAGGCCCGTTTTATTACAGGAAAAAGGAGCCAACTATGAAAATCACTCAGATCCCCATGGGGACCCACAATGCCCAGCTGACCTGCTACCTGCAGGATCCCTGCACCGAAATGCCTGCTCTGGACCGCTGTCCTGCGATCCTGATCTTTCCGGGCGGAGCCTATGCCTTCTGCTCAGACCGGGAAGCCGATCCTGTAGCGCTGGCCTTCCTGAACGCAGGCTACAATGCCTTTGTGCTGCGGTACAGCGTCTCCCAGAACTGTCCGGTGGAGGAGGTCTATACCAATGCCTTTGCCGAGGCGCAGGAGGCCATGGACTACCTGCATCAGAACGCAGGTGACCTGCACATCGACCCGGAGCAGATCGCCGTGGTAGGCTTCTCTGCCGGCGGGCATCTTGCCGCCTCGGTGGGCACCATGGGCCGGGTCCGTCCTGCGGCCATGCTGCTGGGCTACGCTGTGTTCAGCGTCCCGGGCAAGGCGTTGGGCATGGAGCTGCCGGACCTGCTGCAGCAGGTAGATGACCAGACTCCCCCTGCCTTCCTTTTTGCCACTCAGGGCGACCATCTGGTGCCCGCCACCCAGTCCCTGCAGTTTGCCACCCTGCTGGCAGAGCGGAAGATCCCCTATGAGATGCATATCTTTGCTTACGGCGACCACGGCTTCTCCACCGGCAGCCGCCACATTGCCAATCCCCAAAACCCGGAAAACCCGGAATCCGCAGTGTGGCAGGGCATGGCACTCGGCTTCCTGAACCACATCTTCAACCACGACGTGCTGGTGCCCGCCCCGGAGGAAGTCAAGGAATTCTGTCTTGATATGAAGATCGGCACCCTGCTGGACACTCCTCAGTCCGCTGCCCTGATCCAGCAGCTGCTGCCGGAGCTGGCCCAATATGTGCAGCAGGAGCCCGGCTCCCGGGGCATTTCGGTGAACAATCTGCAATTCTACAGCAACAAAATGTTCGATGAAGAAAAGCTGGCCGCACTGAACGAAGCTCTGGTAAAGCTGAACTGAACCACACACAGCAACAGCCCCCTCGGGTCATAATAGCCTGAGGGGGCTGTTGCTCTGTAATTCAGCTGTTACAGCAGCGGTGCAATGACCTTGAGCAGCATTCCGGTGGCACGGAGCAGATAATGCTTCTGCCAGATGCTGGCCGAGGTATTTTCCACCGTGCGGCACTGTTCCAGCGTGTGCTGGAAATCCTGCTCAATGTCCCGGATACAGGGAGCATCCACCATCCAGACGGCATCCTCAAAGTGATGGTACAGGCTGCGGTAGTCCAGATTGATGGTGCCCACCACCGCTTCCCTGCCGTCCACCACGAATACCTTGGCATGGACAAAGCCGGGGCTCCACTCGCTGATCTTCACGCCCGAATCCAGCAGGGCCGAATAGTGGCTCTTCGCCAGTGCATAGGGGAACTGCTTGTCCGGCTTGCCGGGCAGGATCAGGTGGACATCCACGCCCCGTTCAGCGGCAAATTTCAGGGCGGTCTCCAGTTCGCCGTCCAGAATAAGGTAGGGGGTCATAATGTGGATGTAATCCCTGGCCCGGTTGAGCAGGTCGATATAGACCATCTCACCCACCCGCTCGCCGTCCAGCGGACAGTCCCCGTAGGGAGCCGCAACGCCCTTTGCATTTTCCGGCACCGGAATGGGCCGGGTCAGGAACTGCTCATATTCCGGCTCCTTCAGGATGCCCCACATCTGCAGAAACTGAGCCGTCAGCGAACGGACTGCTTCGCCCTCCAGCATCACGGCGGCATCCTTCCAGCGGCCATGCTTCTGGATGTGGTTGATGTACTCATCGGCAAGATTCACGCCACCGGTAAAACCGACCCGCCCGTCAATGACAAGAATTTTCCGGTGGTCGCGGTAATTATAGTGAGTGGAGACGAACGGCTGCACCGGGCTGAACACCTTGCACTGGATGTTCAGCTTCTCCAGCAGCCGGGGGTAATTGCGGGGCAGGGTGGAGAACTCACAGGTGCCGTCGTACATCACCCGGACATCCACGCCCTGCAGCGCCTTGCGGGCCAGCACCTCCAGGATCTTGCCCCACATCAGGCCCTCGTCGATGATGAAATACTCCACAAAGATATATTCTTCTGCCGTTTCCAGCTGGCGCAGCAGTTCCTCAAACTTTGCCTCGCCGCCGGGAAAATAGGTCATGGCGGTGTTCTGGTACACCGGAAAGCCGCCGCCCCGCCCGTACAGATACTTTGCCAGCGAGGCCGCACCGGGTTCAAGATCTTTCAGCTGCTCCACTGCCTTTTGGCTCTGCGGCAGCCAGCCGCGCAGCTGGTCCTCCAGCTCCAGCAGCCGTTTGCGCAGGATGTTGTGCCCGAAATTGCTCTTGACATAGAAGAACATCGGAATGCCCACCACCGGCGCAATGGCAACCACCACCATCCAGGTGATCTTGGCGCTGTTGTCCATCTTGCTGTTGAGCAGGTAGATGACCATGGCCGATGTAACGACCACGCTGCCGCCAAAGTAATGGGGCCACAGGTTGCCGAACCACCGGAAGATGCTGAACAACAGCCCTACCTGCAGCAGCAGGAGGATCAGCACCAGGCCAAAGCGGCTGAAGATGGCGTGGATCACACCCTTCTGCCCCTTTCTCAGCAGCCGCAGGCCGCCGTCCTCAAACTGATGAACATAGCCCTTGACGTTCTGTTTCAGTTTCTCTGTTTTCATGTTCCGCCTTTCTTATTTCCGCCGCAGGGTCACCGCATAGGAGTCCTGTGCCGCGTGGCAGCGCTCCACCAGCTCCTTGGGCTGGGCGCAGACCCCGTGGTCATGCCACGGGTCATTGAACCAGTAGTTTTCCTCATCGTAGCCCACCAGCAGCAGGCAGTGCTCGTGGCACTTCCAGGCAAAGTCGGTGCCATCGGCCAGCAGCCAGTGATCCCGCTCCTCGGGCACCGGGGTAAAATCCAGCGTTGCCCAGAACACCACCGGCATTCCCTCGTCAATGAACCGGCACAGCTGCGCTGCGGTCTCGCCGCTCACGTCCAGCACCTCGAACTGGTCCGCCGCCCCTTCATGCTTCAACGCGCTCTGCAAGGCCTGCACGATGCAGGGGGCATAGCAGCCGTACCCGGTGTGGTCGTGGGGGTCGCCGGGGTAGACGAACATCGGGTCAGGCCCGTAGAGCCTGCCCTCCTGTTCCCAGTAGGGGGCGTGGGGCAGGTCGCGCTCAATGAACACATCCGGGTCAATGGGGATGCCCACGGCCTGCAGCAGCATCACGCTGCTGATGCTCTCGCAGCCGTTCACCCAGCGGGCAGTCTGGTCGATATACGGGGCCGGAATGATCTTTTTCATCAATTTTCCTCTTACTCTGTCAAAAACAGTGGTTTTGTGATATCATAAGCAGTGGGAAACAGGGGTGTTCCCCAACAATATACCTATTATAGCTTATTCTGACCGGTTTTTCTACCGGAATCGGCAGGCGGGAGGATTTTTGGACATGAACAATCTGATCATCGGCATCGCAGGCGGCTCGGGCAGCGGCAAGACCACGCTGGCTTACCGGCTCAAGGAGCGGTTCGGAGAGGACGAGGTGCGTCTGATCTCCCACGACAGCTACTACAAGCGCCACGATGAACTGCCCTTTGCAGAGCGCTGCAAGCTGAACTATGACCACCCGGACGCATTCGACAACGACCTGCTCATCCAGCACCTGAAGGAGCTGAAGGCGGGCCGCGCCATCGACTGCCCCGTGTACGATTACGCCAACCACAACCGCAGCAGCGAGGTGCAGCATATCGAGCCCGCCCCCGTCCTCATCGTGGAGGGCATTCTGCCCCTGGCTGAGCCGGAGCTGTGCAGCCTGTTCGATTACAAGATCTACGTGGACACCGACGCGGACGAGCGGATTCTCCGCCGCATCCTGCGGGATGTCAAGGAGCGGGGCCGCTCTCTGGACAGCGTCATCGCCCAGTACCGCGCCACCGTCAAGCCCATGCACGAGGCTTTTGTGGAGCCCAGCAAGCGCAACGCCGATATCATCATCCCCAATGGCGGTGAAAACGGCCCCGCCATCGAGATGCTGGCCCACCATATCCGCAGCCTGATCCAAAAGGCAAATCTCCGCTGAACTTTCACCGCAGTTCCGTATGATACCAAAAAGGGGTGGTTCCCGACCGGGAACCACCCCTTTTTATGATTCTTCGGATCCTGCTCAGACCTTGCAGCTCTCACCGCTGCAATGGTCACAGTCTTCTTCCAGCTTGCCCACAATGGGTTCCGGATCGATGCCCTGACGGCGGTAGTAGTCAGACAGGGCAGCCTTCACGGCCTGCTCTGCCAGAACGGAGCAGTGCACCTTGATGGGGGGCAGACCTTCCAGAGCTTCCACAACGGCCTTGTTGGTCAGCTTCAGAGCCTCGTCAATGGTCTTGCCCTTGATGA
>OLYC01002114.1_pt1 | contig 12303 bp, 12 predicted proteins | sample 1674271 | NCBI WGS metagenome assembly OLYC01 (sample SAMEA103958154, study PRJEB25191) | human gut metagenome
GCCGCCGGAGACATCCGACAGTCGCAAATTTGCGACGACCTTTCAGTCAGCTTCCCTGGGAGGGGAGCCTTTTACAGCAGGATGCAGATCATGCCGCCGGTGTTTTCGTTGATCATGCGGCCGAGGGTCTTGGTGAGCTTCTGCCGGGCGTCGTCCGGCATGCGCATGATCTTGGCGGTGACGCCCTCGGAGACGAGCTCGTAGAGAGACTTGCCGAAGATGTTGCTCTGCCAGAGCTTGTCGGTGTCCTCCTCGTATTCGCCGAGCAGATAGTCAATCAGCTGCTGGGATTCCTGCTCGCCGCCGACCATGGGGCTGATCTCCGTCTCGATCTGCGCGCGCAGCATGTGGATCGACGGAGCGCTGGCGCGGAGCTTGACGGCGTAGTTGCCGTTCTTTTTGACGATCTCCGGCTTTTCGAGCTTCAGCTCCTCCGCGCCGGGCATGACGATGCCGTAGCCCGTGGCCTTGACCTGCTCGAGCGCGGTCTGGACCTTGTCGTAGAGCTTTTTCGTCTGCGCCAGCTCCTGCAGCATCTGCAGAAGGGCTTCATCGTCGGCGATCTCCACCCCGGCCTGCCGGGACAGCTCCTCGTAAAACAGCGCCTGCGGCAGATGCAGCTCGCAGCTGACCGTGCCGGTGCCGAGGTCGACCTCGCGCACGCGGAATTCGTCGACCGGCTCGAGCTCCTGCAGCGTCCCGAGGACGCTTTCGGCCTCGCTGAGGCTGGTGAGCGCGCCCGCGCGCTCGAGCATGGCGTCGTAGAGCGCGGCCTTGACCGGATGGCCGTCCGGCAGGGCACGGACCCAGCTCGGCAGGAAGAAGCGCAGCTCCTCCACCGGGAAGGCGTACATGACGGCCTCGAGCAGACGGCCGATGTCCTGCGTCTGCATGTGCATGCAGTCCATGGCGAGGGCCTGCACGCCGTATTCGCTGCGCAGCTGCGCGCACAGGGCCTCCGCCGGGGCCGCGCCGGGGCTCTGCGTATTGACGAGAACGACGAAGGGCTTGCCCGTCTTCTGCATGTCGGTGATGGCGCGGGCCTCGGCCTCGCGGTAGTCCTCGCGCGGGATATCGGTGACGGTCCCGTCGGTCGTGACGACGACGCCAAGGGAGCTGTGGTCCTCCATGACCTTTTTGGTGCCGAGCTCCGCCGCCTGCGCCATGGGCAGCTCCTCCGGGGCCCAGGGCGTGGTGACCATGCGGGGCTTGCCGTCCTCGGTGTCGCCGACCGCGCCGGGGATCATGTAGCCCACGGAGTCGATCAGGCGCACGCGCAGCGTCGTTTTGCCGTCGGGGCTGATGCGCGCGGCCTCGTTCGGAACGAATTTCGGCTCCGCGGTCATGATGGTCCGGCCGGAGCCGGACTGCGGCAGCTCGTCGGTGGCGCGTTCGCGCTCGTAGACGTTTTCGATGTTCGGCAGCACGAGCTGCTCCATGAAGCGCTTGATGAATGTGGATTTTCCCGTCCGCACCGGGCCGACGACGCCGATATAGACCGTGCCGTCCGTGCGCCCGGCGATCTGCTCATAGATCGATCTATGTTCCATAGTCCGCCTCCTCTGCCTTACATGGGAATGAGGAGAAGCCTTCCGGCCTCTACCTCCGGCTGCGTCAGATGATTGGCCGTCTGGATGGCCTGCGCCGTGGTCTTATACCGCTTGGCAAGGTCCCACAGCGGCTGCTGCGCGCCCGTGCGGCGGATGACGACCGACGCGCGCTCCGCGCGCGGCTGCCGCGTCAGATCGAGCGTGCCGCCCACAAGGTTCTGCAGTTTCTGCTTGGCAAACGACTGCAGCTGGAACACCGCGTCGTACCGCAGCTCGACCGCACCGCTGCCGGCCGCGGCATAGCCCTCCGGCTGGAGCTGGAAGACGGCCTCGCAGGTGCAGTCCTCGTCCAGTGCGGTCTTGCAGCTGACCTCGGTGCGGAAGGATTCGGACTGCACCGCGCCGTCCGCGTCCGTGTAGACCGTGTCCGCGCGCAGGGGCACGTGGACGATCACGCCGTCTGCCGTGCGCTCGAGCGCCATCGCGTCGGGATAGACGCGGCAGTCGAGCACGGCGGACGCCTGCGCCGGGAAGGACGGACGGATGGGCTCGCGCAGGGTCTGCACGTCGAGGCGCATGCTGTATTCCTGCTCCTGCCACTGGGGCTGGAAATCGCCGCGGGTGGAATAGGCGTCCTCGCAGAGCGTGAGCGTCTGCGGCTGGATGACGGTGCACTGCGCGAGGATCCCCGCGCCGAAGAGCAGCTTCTGACCGGTCTCAGTGTCGACGGGCTCGAGCTGCACGCCGGTCACGAGCAGGGCGGTCTCCACGTCCTCGTTCTGTTCATAGTCCCCCTGCAGCTGGCAGTACTGGGAGAAGGGCACGGCGAGGCTCAGCGTGCGCAGCTCATTCTGCTCGTCAAGATAGGTCAGCTGCAAATTGGCCGTGCCCTTCATCACGGCCTTGCTGCCGACCAGATTCTGCTCCGTCACGACCGGCTGCAGCATGCAGTCGGCCAGCCGGACGATCTTCGCCCGCCCTTCCGGCACGTTCAGCTCCTCGCTGACCTGGAAGGCGCGCTCGGCCGTTTCGACCGGGACGGCGTTGGAATAGGACTGCGTCTTCTGCTGCAGGCAGGCAGGCGCGTCGGTCAGCGCGCGCACCTCCTCCGTCCACGGCTCATATCCGTCCGCCTGGACCAGCACGCTGATGCGCAGCAGGACCTTGCGGGAGTTGATGAGTCGGCTGTCGGCGCTGCGGACCGAGCAGCGGACGACGGACTGCGTCAGCTCCTGCAGGTCGCTGCTTTCCAGCTTCAGGGTGAACGGGACGTCGGTGGTGAGCAGCTGCAATCCGCCCGCCTCGTCGGCATAGAGGCAGGAGGCGCGCAGATTGCCCGTCACGAGCAGACTTCCGGCGCGGCTGGTCTTGCTCTGCAGCTCCGGCTCGGCGTAGCAGATGAGCGTGCGGGCGGCGTCGGGCATGGCGTCGGGTATGATGAGCTCCTGCGTCTGCTCCTGCGCGAGGGACAGATGCGCCGTGCGCTTCAGGCAGGAACGCTGTTTTTGTTCGAATGCAAGCTCCATAGTCTCAACTCCTTGTATGTTCTGGGATATCTATACGCGGAGCCGGACAAGGATATGTTCATTTCAGCAGCAAAAGTCCGAGCACGATCAGAATGATGGCCACCAGCACCCGCAGGAACCACCCGCACAGCGCAAACGACACCAGCAGCCCGATCCCCGCCCCGAGCAGCACCAGCCCCAGCTGCTCCGTTTTCACACACATATATCGATCCCCCCTCTGCGCCAGCATACGCAGAGGGACTCGCAGAGGTGCCGGTTTTCCAGAGTGCCTTTGAGAATCCGCACCCCAAAGGCCTCCCCTTGTCAAGGGGCGCCGGCCCGAAGGGCCTGAGAGGTGACCCCCGCCGCAGCGGGCATGGCATCCCCTATGAGGGGAAGCTGTCGCCGCAGGCGACGGATGAGGTGGACAGCGTCGCGTAGACGCACTGCCCCACCTCATCCGTCACGGCTTCGCTGTGCCACCTTCCCCTCATAGGGGAAGGCATAGACAAACCCCCCGGACGTATTGCTGCCCCCTGACAGGGGTAACAACGGTGGTGGGGGATCCCCGGCTGGTGTTTCAGGCACCAGCCGGGTTTTCCATTGGCGTATAACTGGGAATAGTTCAGGACACTTTCGGGATTTCTTTATGTTGCTCCGGTTTTGCTGTTTGTCTGTTCTCCATGCAGCCAATGTCGGCGTAGTGAATTTCCACCGTCTGTGGTGCGTGTTTGGACCATTTTACTTCCTTTTCATGCACCACGATCTTCTGGATGAAGAGCCGCAGCAGCTCCGGCGTCAGCTCCTGAATATCTGTGTACCGCTTCGCTTTGTCGAGGAAGGCTGCCGTATTACTTACCGTGTCCTTCAGCCGCTGGATCTCTGTTTCTCGCTGCGGAAGAGATTCTGTCAGCTTTGCCTGCTCCTCCGTGTAACTGGCAGAGAGCATCTGGAACTGCTCTGACGTGATGCGGTTTAGCACGCTGTCCTCATAAAGCTTCTTGAAAATTGCATCCAGCTCGGCTTTGCGCTTCTGCATGGATGCCTTTTCCTTTTCCAGTCTGCGAATCTCCTTTTGGATTTCTGCGGACTGTTTGCTGTTTAGGTATTCGGCAAATTCCTGCGGATGCTCTCTGGCTTCCGCCGTCACCCGGCGCAAATCTTCCAGCACGATCTCATCGAGAATGCACTCTCGGATATAATGTGCGGTGCAGGCTTCACCATCCTTTTTGTAAGTACGGCAGGTGAAGTGGTTGTAGTCGGCAGACATTGTATGTGCCCGGTGTAGTACCATCGTCTTGCCACAATCGGCACAGATCACAAGTCCGGAATACTTGTTCTGCTCATCCATTTTCGTTCTGCGGCGCTTGTTCTTCCGTACCCGCTGTACAATATCCCAGACCTCTTTGGGAATGATGGCAGGATGCGTATTTTCAAACACCAGACATTCCTCACGGGGATGTTCAATTTTGCGCTTGTCCTTATAGGATTTGGTGCTAAAGCGGTAGTTCACAGTGTTGCCGAGATAGATCTCATTTTCTAACAGGTTCGCAACGGCACTGTCCGACCAGTGGTACGGCTTCGTGATGTCCAATGCAGAATGTGTCAGGCCGTATTTCTGGTAGGTGTAATAGCTGGGACAAAACACCTTTTCTTTGGTCAGGATCGTCGCAATCCGGCTGGGGCCATTGCCCGCGGCACACAGGGCGAAGATTCGTTTCACAACGGCAGCAGCTTCCTCGTCCACGATCAGCTTTTTGGTTTCCGGTTCTTTGGCATAGCCATATGGTGCGCGGGTTCCAAGCCACTCGCCGCGCTCCGCTTTGGCTTTTTGAACTGCACGGATTTTCCGGCTGGTGTCCCGAATAAACCACTCGTTGAACAAATTTTTGAACGGCATGAGATCATTGCTCTCTGCGTTTTCCGTGTCCACATTGTCGTTGATCGCAATGTACCGGACGCCGAACATCGGAAAGCGCTCCTCAATATAGAGACCGGTATGAAGCTGATTTCTGCCAAGGCGGCTGAGATCCTTGGTCACGATGATCCCAATCTCCCCGTTTTCCATGTCCGCGATCATCTGCTGAAATGCAGGTCTTTGGAAGTTACCGCCTGAAAAACCGTCATCCACATAGAAGCACGGATTTGGAAAATGATGATCTTCTGCGAACCTTTGCAGGATGCTTTTTTGATTCTGGATGCTGTTGGAATCGCCATCTAAGCCGTCGTCCTGACTGAGCCGGCAGTAGAGGGCGGTTTTCTTCTGGTTTGACATTTGTCTTTCCTCCTTCTTGTCAAACCGCTCAGAGCATTGTGAGCACACAATACTCCAAGCGGCGCGAGAAGTCTAGCCCTTATGCCGACTTTTTTCGCTGAAGTTCCAACGCGGCCAAAACCCTGAGTTTTTCTTCCGCAGTCTGACTCGCGTTTTTCGGAAAAACGGAGACGACGCGGATGGCTCGTCCGTGTGAGATCTGAATGCGCTCAACACGGACGGAATCAGGGCAGGCCGCTGGTTTTGTAGTTTGGTTCATGACGACCTCCCTGATTTGATTTTCAAAAAATGTACTTGCAAAAAGCAGCCAGGAGAGTTAACATCCGACAAACCGTTTGAGGAGGATTGTTCATGTTAACTGCCTGTTTTTCCATGCTGCTTTACTTGCTGCTTTTGCTGATTCGTATTGCAATGAAATTGAGATTATCCATTCCGCTGGTGTACCTGGTGCTGATGCTCACAGCGTTTCGACCGTGGTATCGTGTGCACACGGCACTGGCGGATGGGATTTTTCTGGTGATGCTGGGCTGCGTGATGCTGTCATGGATCATCTCCTTCGTTCGATTTGTAAGGCGAGGGCTGGCTTGATGCCAGCCCTCGTTTTTTTGCGCCGCACGGTGGGCGGACGTGGCGTTTGTGTGGCGCAGACCTGCACGGATGCGTAGTCAGCCCGTAAAACCCGCACACATCGGCACAACGCGCCTTACCGCTGCCGTGTGCCAGACACACGCTGTGGCTGCTGTTCAACGCGGTCGATGTCCCGTTGCATGATGGCTGCCGTCTCCGAGATTTCCTTGCATTGCTTGAGCTTCCAGCGCTCTTGCCGGATCTGCTGATTGACCTGCGCAAGCTGTTCATAGAGATCCGCTTTTTCTGCCAGCAAGGCTTCGCGTGGAATGCCGCAAGTATCCAGGACCTCTTTTGCATCGTCATATTCTGCTTTTCTCGGTTCAAATCCGGCGAAGGCAGCTTCTGCTGCCAGCGCGTCAAAGAGCTTCTTGTGTTTTTTCTTGCGGACGTTCAGAATCGTGCGCTGCTTGGCAAGCTGTGTGACCTCATTCTCTGCCTGCTGCAAGCAGGCGGTCAGATCATCTGCCGTGGTGATATTGTTCTCTTGCAGGAACTTCAGACGCGCTTTGTAAACATCAGCCTTCATGATCTCTTTTCGCAGGTGCGGCGACATGCGCGGCGGGTACTGCCGTTTTTCGATCCGACCGAGCAAATAGCAGTAATGAAAGTACAGCGCAAGGAATCCTGTGTACTTTGGATGTGGGCGGTATGACGGCGGCTTTGGCTTCGGCGTGAAGGCAGGTTTCCTTCCGGCTTCGATTTGCTCCAGATTGCCCAGAATGGCCTGCTCGATACGTTCTTCCGAGAAATCAGGATTTCTGCGTTCCGGACACATGAAATGTTCCTGCCCGCGTAACCGAAATCCAAGGCGTTTGCCGTGATGGATCTCATAGCCACTATGCTCCATAAGCAGGAAAAAGTGACCGAGATCGTTGGCGTCCTCGATGGCATCGTGCAAGTCCGCTTCGAGCATAGAGCGGAACGTCGGCTGGCCCTTTTTCTGACGCAGCCACTCCGCATAGCTGACGGCTTTCTTTTCATCATTTTCCAAAACGATGCTCAAACCATGCGCTTTGCACAGCCGATCTGAAATGCCGCGAATCTGCTTGTAGTAATTCTCGCGGGTGCTGTGATACATTTTCCCAGTGACGGCATTGACCGAGTTGAACACAATATGTGAGTGAATATGTGCTTTGTCCACATGGGTCGCAATGACAGCTTCATATCCCGGCAAATGCTCGGCTGCGAATTGTCTGGCGATCTCATGTGCCAGCTCCGGCGTGATCTCGTCCGGCTTGAAAGACTGGATGATGTGATAGCACTGCCGTCCGGCGGTCTTGCCAAGGGCGCGCTTTGTGTCCATCATCTGTTGCGCGGCGTAGCCGGGATCGCAGCGGACATAATCGGTCAGCAGTTGCTCGTTCGTTTTAGCAGGATTCGTGATGTAATCGATCGCCTGCCGCAAGCCGCCGTTCCGGTACAGAATCTTTGTAATTGCCATTATCGTTTCGCAACCTCATAGAGTAGACCGTAGACCTCGTCCAGCATTCGTAACGCTCGTGTGGTTTCTTCCCGAGTGGCAAATCCGGCGTTTGCTTTGCGGGCGATCTGGTTGATGTTGTTGCCGATCTGATGGATTTCAGTGCGCAGCGCTTCCAGCTCTGCGGACGGTCTGGGTTTGAGATCATATCCGTTCAGCAATCTGCGCAGGTACGCGGTTCGTGTCAGACCGCAGGCTTTGGCGTTCGTGATCAGCTTTTGGGCTTCATTGGTGCTCAGCCGCAGACAGATTTTGTATGGTTCTTCGTTCATCCGTTCTCCTTTCTTCCGCCAGTAGGCGGCATATTGGGGTCTGGGTTCTCCCTGCAAGTGCCGTTTTGATATCAAACGGCGATGCTTGCGCTTTTCTTGTGCAGCAAGAAAAGCCAAAAGTGTAGTCCGATTCTCATTCCGCTTAGAAGATTTTTTTGATTTTCATTTTGTACAAGCCATGAAATTCAAAATTTTTGCGCTTCGGATGCCGTAGTCGCTACATTAGTCGCTATGTAAATTTGAAACTCGGATTTCTGCCTTTTGTAGTCGCTAGTATAGTCGCTATGGTTTTCTTTTCCGCCGTATTTGCAGCTCGCGCCCCGGCGATGGGGAACAGCGCGGACAGAGCTTGGCAGCTCTCACAGCTCGTGGAAGGGGTCTTGACTGCTTGCAACCCCAGCCACGGCAGCCTGTCTTACGTGCAGGCCAGACGTTGTGTGTCCAAACAGATTGGGCGGCATGATGCAGCCTGCCAAGGCTGCCCACGGTGCGTTTCTCGCTCGCCCGTCTTGGGGACCCCGCAAAGCCGGACGGCTTTGTGGGGAGAGGAGAAGCAGCGTAGTGATTGAGCTTTCGTGCTTGCACGGAAGCGAAAGATACGCAGCTTGCTTCGACGAGGTCGTCGCGCGCGCCGTGCGCGTTTCCCAACCTGCGGTGTTGTCCGCGTTGCTGGTTATTCAGTTGTCTGGGATTGTGGTCCCACCCCCATATTTCTCCTAAAGAGCACCAAAAGGAGCGCTGCGGCCATTTCTCGGTCGCAGCGCTCCTTCATTACTTTTTCATGGTGCGCTTCGGAATATTTTGTTGTCGGCAGGATTTCCTGTCACGATTCACATGATAGCATCAGAACAAACGTTTGTCAATGGTACTTTTGAAAAATAGAAGCTTTTCCGGATTGTATTTTTCTTAAGTTGCGAAAAGAAAAAGGCATTACACTTCCAAACTGACGGATTATGGTGTTAATCTGGAAGAATGGGAAAAAGAAATTACGGATTCTGTTGCGGACTGACATTATTTGTGGTATGATTCAAGTGCCACACAATTGATTTTTTCCGTATTGTAGGGAAGCATCTTGGTAAAAGGTGCTTTCCCTCGTTCTCATACCCTGCGGTACGGAGAGATTGTGTGGCAACAATGAGGGAACGTGCTTTTTCGGTGCGCTTCCGTCATTGGAGGCGCACTTTTTTATTTTATTCAAACGACCTTATAGAAATGAGAGGCGCATGTATGAAATACTGTAAGAATTGCGGTAAGCAACTGCCGGATGATGCAAAATTCTGTGTAGATTGCGGAACACCAACTGAAGAAGCATCGTCCAAAAGACGAGTGGAACAGGCTGGGACGATCTATAAGTGTCCGAACTGCGGAGAAGTGCTGGAATCGATGACAGCAATATGTCCTGCCTGTGGGTATGAAATCCGGAATGTAAAGGCTGTGAGTTCCGTTCAGTCTTTTTCGGACAAGTTAGCGGCAATTGAGGCGGAGGAGATGCCGGAAACGGATAATAACTCCATCCTGAAAAAGGTCTTTGGTCGTGATCTCAGAGAAACGCCGAAGCGGCTGGAGGAAGCCAGACAGGAATTCAACAATCAAAAGCTCGCACGAAAGGTTAATTTAATCAAGAACTTTCCAATTCCAAACACCAAAGAGGATCTGACAGAATTTACTTTTCTGATTTCCACAAATCTTCAGGATATGTCAGAGCTGGCACTGCGTCCTGTTTGGATCAGCAAGCTGGAACAGGTCTATCAGAAAGCAAAGATACTCATGCCAAATGATCCGGCATTTACCAGAATCAGCGCTTTATATATGGACATTAAAAAGAAAAGCCGAAGAAAGATCACGCTAACTTTCTCAATCCTCGGCGGTTTATTCTTACTTATGCTCTTACTGGCTGGATTCGAGGCAGATCCCGTACTTACAGGAATTATTACAGCGGTTGTTATCGGGCTGATTGTTGTCATCATTGTCTTAAAAAAGCGAAAGGAGAAAAACTAAATGGGACTCTTTTCGAAGATTACCTCAGGCGGTCTGATGAACGAGATCCGCTGTGATGAACCGTCGTATCTGATCTGGAAATGGCGTCCGGCAGGCGGAAACGGTAAACGAGAAAACGCCATCCGCTGGGGTTCTTCTCTCCGTGTCAAAGACGGTGAGGTTGCAGTATTTGTCTACAAGCATAGCGACGGAACGCTTCAGGACTTTATTGAAGGTCCGTTCGACGGCATTGCGGATACGAAGAACCTTCCGATTCTGGCAGACCTGATTGGACTCGCCTATGACGGTGGGACTCCGTTCCAAGCGGAGATTTATTTTATCAACCTTGCCGGGATTATCCAGACGCGCTTCGCAGTTCCGTACTTCGAAGTTGCAGATCCAAGATTCCCGGATTTCAGTATTCCGGTTGCGGTGCGAGGAACGATTGGATTCAAGATCAAGGACTACCGGCAGTTCATCAAGCTGCATCGTTTGGCTGAGTTCACGCTGGAGGATTTCCAGAAGCAGATCCGTGATGCTGTCAGCCGCTATACGAAGGATATTGTGGCGAACATCCCAACTGCAGAGAACATCCCGGTTGTTCAGCTGGATCGAAAAACAGATTTGATCAGCGAGAAGCTGGAGGCTGTTGTCAGCGAACGACTCAATGATAATTTTGGTGTTCTGGTATCCGGCGTGGACGTTGGAGCGGTCGAAATTGACAAGGATAGCGACGGTTATCGGGAACTTGTAAAAGTTACCAAAAATGTCACTACGGCTCGTGTAGAGGCTGAGACGGAGGATTACAAGGAACGTCTTCGGATTGCACGGGAAGAAGGCCAGTATGCGCAGCGCAAGCAGACAGAAACGGCTCATTTTGCAGCATATCAGGTCGAAGCACAGCGCGATGTTGGTGTTGCCGGCGCAAATGCGCTTGGACAGATGGGTGCGAATGGCGGCGGTAATGCTGATGCTGGTGGGTTTAATCCTGCAGCTATGATGGCTGGAATGACACTTGGCGGTGCGATCGGACAGAATCTTGCTGGCACGATGAATGGTGTAAGCAGCGCTCCGGTTCCTCCACCCATTCCCGAATCGAAGTATTATGTGGCAGTCAATGGTCAGCCGACTGGTCCTTATACGGTTGCTTCACTTCGAGAGATGATGCAGAACGGTCAACTCACGCGGCTCAGTCTCGTATGGAAAGATGGCATGGCTGGCTGGTCTGCGGTTGAAAATGTTGATGATCTGAAGTCAATTTTGGGTGCTGTTATCCCTCCGGTGAAGGGGGTAATCCTATGAAAAAGTTGTTTATTGGACTTTTTGTGGGTCTTATGATTTTATCCCTAACAGGCTGCCATGATAAGGCTCTCGAAGAGGCAACAGTAGCTGTCGCGGCATATAACGATGCAGCGGAATCATATAATGCTGACATTATGCCGTATAATGAAGCATGCAGTCAAATCGAGCAGGTGGTATCCAACTTAGATGCGGTAATTGATGAAGCGCAAACTGTAATCAATGCAGGCGAGAAACCATACGATCCAAGTGCACTGGACAGCCTGAAAGTCGAAATTTCTGAGGCGCAAAATGTGAAAGTTACCCCGCCGACAATCATCGAACCATTACCTTTACTGACAATAGACCCTGAAGCCAAAACTGCCCAACTGAAGGAATTAAAGACTACTGCCGAAGCCAAATTAGCTGAAGTCAATTCTTTGACAATCCCTTCTACTTCTAGCATTCCTGATTATTCGAAGAACGAGACTGCAATAAAAGATGCATTATCTGTCTACCAAGACAGTATTCAGAGTCTAAAGCAAGTTACAAACCCCGATCAAGATTTTGTAATAGACCGACTCCAGATAATTGATACAATTACTGAAATTGAGGCTGTTACAGAAGAGACAGATGTAAATGGCCATCTCAACAAGCAGGGCGGATATACAAGTGCTATATACTTCCGAGACACGCTTGTTGATCTCGATAAGGTATATATTGAACCGGGGTTTGAAGGGCTTCTTGATATCGGAACAGACGCTGGCGGGTGCATTGAAGTTTTTGCAAACGAGAATGATGCCAAAAATAGAGATACATATCTTGCCGGGTTTGATGGAGGTATCTTGTCTTCTGGAGGACATTATATCATTGGAACGGTTCTTATTCGTACATCAAATGCATTGACTGGAACGCAGCAATTAGAATTGACAGACACAATCAAGGAAGCACTTTTGAAAGTCATCCACTAATCTTAAATAGCTCTTGTGGGGTTCTTCGTGAACCTCACAGTTTCCCCTGTTGTGTTGATCTAATAATATTTCGATGCCCAGATAAATGGGTTTGCGGCGAATGGGAAATGTGGTGAAATTGCATCGGTGACATCTACGCATGCCTGAACTTAGACTGCCGTGACTATAGAAAAGCAGATTCCAATAGTTGGAGAAGTCCTTCCGGTTTCCCGGAAGGACTTCTCTTGCTCTGAGCGGTATCTCGTTGTTGTCCTTATGCGTGTTCGCCAATCGTCCGGGGGGTTACTTTTATGACTCTGCTTTTTTATATACCCATGCGTTCGGCAGCGGGCGGCCGCCGGTGTAGCGCAGGGGGGAGGAGGACG
>OLYC01002118.1_pt1 | contig 12286 bp, 9 predicted proteins | sample 1674271 | NCBI WGS metagenome assembly OLYC01 (sample SAMEA103958154, study PRJEB25191) | human gut metagenome
GGCGGTTTTTATTATTGTTTTCTTACGCTTGCGCCGCAATTCGGGCATTTCGTTTCGCCGCTCAAAAGAACGCTGCCGCAATATTCGCAGCGGCGAATCGGAATTCCGTTTTCGTCTTCCGTCGTTTCGCCGACGGTTTCTTTTTTGCGAAGATTTTTGAACAGCAACACCGCGCCCGCCGTCAGAAATCCCGCGCTCGCCACGCATGAAAGAATTCCGAACGCTCGTAAATTCCGGCGTTCCTTTACGATGCTTATATATTCGCCGTCGTCGGATAGGGGCTTGTTTTTATACCCCATATCGATAGAATCCGTCGAAAAGGTAACGGGCGTAAAACCGACCGCAAATTCGAGAGTTTCGCCCGGAACGAAATTTTTGATCTCGTTTGCGTCGTAGATAGAATAAGAATAGCCTTCGAGATCGCCGTACCCGCCGTCGGTCGGAATGACGTAGGTGAAATACCATTTGCCGCAATCGGAATTGTAAAAAGTACCGGTAATCGTTCCTTCGCGGACGTACGACGAATCTTTTTCCGCGCGGTTAATCATTTCTATATATCTCTGTCGGTCGGCAGTTATCTTTTTCAGATCTTTATTCGGCGCAAATCCGCCGAGCATAAGCACCGCCGCGACTACGACGAAAAATATCGCGAGTACGAAAAACGATCGTATCGCGTTCGACTTTTTAAGCGGAACGTAATATCTTGTTCCGCCGAAACCGAAATATATAGGGCGGGGAGGTCTGCCGCCTCCGCTGCCGCCGCGTCCGCCTCCGCCGAAATGACTTCCGCCTCCGCCTCCGAAGTGGCTTCCTCCTCCGCCGTGTCCGCCCGATCCGCTTGGCATAATTTGCTCTCCTTTATTAAAAAATTATTTTTAGTCCGCGATATAAGTCGCCGTTCGTTTTTAACGGGTTTTTTATTTGAAAATTTCTAAAACGACGAAAGTCTTGCCTTTGCGGCTTTGTCCGTCTTCGCCCGTAAAGGCGAATTTGCCGTAACCCCTTACGGACACCGCGTCGCCCGTTTTAAGTTTTTTGCTTCCGTCGGGAAAGTCTTTCCCGTTTACCGAAACTCTCGATTTTTTGAACAGCGAAGAACTCTCTTCTCTCGATAAATCGAACGCTCCGCCGACTATCGCGTCGGCTCGAAGCGCCGCCACCGAAACACGCTTTTCCTGCCTTTCGGGGCGGAAACTTTCGGGTATTTCGTCGGCTTCGGTTATCTCTACGGGGTTTCTGCCCACTTTTTTTAGTTCCGATAGGATAAGCGGTTTTATTTTTTCGTCTACGATGATATACGCTTCGCTTCCGCATGCGAATATATCTCCGATTTTACCTCTTTCGACTCCGAGATTAAGGGTTGCGCCGAGTACGTCGCGGTGCGATATATCGTCGGCGAATTTCACGCCTCTGGGTGAAATTTTAAGTATCGTCAAAGAATAATCGCTCGCCGAAGAAATATCTTCTTTTCTGCCGAATCGGGCTTTTTTGCGTTCGGCGAAATCGCACCCGCCGAAAAATTCCACGGCAGAATTGCTTACGGCAGACAAAACTTCCGCCTGCTCGGCGGAAGTCAGAAAATCGGAATAAGTATATATATTTTTCGCGTAACTCCTTTCTAAAAGGTCGTTCGCGCGTTCGGTTATCGTCATATCAGATTTCTACGTCTTTCAGAAGTTGCTCGTCGTTTTCGCGGAGTTCCTTCGGAACGACTATGTTGTCGTAGTCGATAAAGTATTTACGCGTGTTTATAACGTAATAGTCCATAGTTTTCATTCCGCAGACGAATATCGACGCGAGAGGGATCAGAAACACCGTTCCCACGCCGAAAGTAAAGACGAGTGAGGACGAAAACAGATAGTAAACGACCACGTTGATAAGCGCGTACGACGCGTACATTTTCCAGAAATATTTCTTTTTGGGGCGTAAACCCTCTTTAAGCGAGAGTTTAAGGCTCTTCTTTTCGATTATCGCGTTAGCCATGAATTGGCTCGTAAAGGTGTTGTAAAGCCCCTGGCACGCGAAGATAAACAGCAATATAAAGAAGGGCAGAAGGATAGGCAGATTGCGGTATAATAAAAGAATCAGGCCGTAAGTCGCCGCCCCGACTATCAACGCGTAGGCGCACGCGAAAATAACTTCAACCGCGACGAATTTTAGTATCGCGCGAAGATTGGCGAAAAGCGTCGAAACGTAAGGCGTTTTTCTCAGGCTCGACATATGTTCGTCGAGCGTTATCATCGAAACGCAGTCGGCTATTTCGCAGAAAAATCTGTAAAGGAATACTATCAGAAACAGAAGTAGAGCCGTAATCGCGAAACTGCTGTAATTTTTAGACACGAAAGCGAGAAAATCGTTCCAGTGCGTGGTAAGTTGGCTTGCCGTTTCCGAACTCTGCGAACCCGCCGACGAAAACAAAGACCTTACCGTTTCGAACACGTCCTGTATAACGGGGTAAAACGCATCGTATAAATCGCGCATTCTGACTTGCAGAACGAGCACCGTGGTTACGGCGAAAATCGCGAAAACGACGAATTTATATATAAGTGTTTTGAAATATAATCCGTAATTGCGGATAACTATTCCGAATACGTTTCTTACTCTCATAATTCGCTCCGTAAAGGAAATCCATCGTTATTAAAGGAAATCTACCGTCATTATATAATATTTAAGGCAATAATGCAAGGGAATTGCGCTAAAAAGTACTTTTTCCGTAAACTCAAACAGCAGTCCGCGAAACTCTTCGCAAACTGCTGCTTGAAAAATATATGATAAGGGGGAAAATGATGAGCAATTCCGTTTGTAAACCGAACTCATTGATAAATTCAATTTACACCCATATAATAATCCATTAAAGCACAAATGTAAATAAAAATCAATAGCAAAATTCATTTTGTATCTTATTTTATAAACAATATAGCCCATTATATAAAATCTGCAAGAAAAAGGGCGGGTAAGACCGAAAAAGAACGAAAATATTCGAGCGGGTCGGATTGCTTTTATTGACTTTTTTTCGGCGTAATGATAAAATACGATGCGAAAGGAGCAAAAGATATGCTTAACGAAAACGTAAAAAGAAATTATGAAGAATGGCTTGAAAAGGTTAGCGACGAAGAATTAAAAAAAGAACTCGAAAGCCTTTCGGGCGACGAAGAAGCGATAAACGAAAGATTTTATTGCGAACTCGAATTCGGCACGGGCGGTTTGCGCGGTAAACTTCGCGCCGGCACTAACGGTATGAACGTAAACACGGTGTCGAGAGCGGCGGCGGGGCTTGCCGAATACCTTACGGAAACCGTAAAGGGCGAAAAGAGCGTCTCTATCGCTTACGACAGCCGCAACAAATCTCGTGAATTCGCGTTTCTGTCGGCGGAAATTTTTTCCGCAAAAGGGATAAAGGCGTATATATTCGACGAACTCGCGCCTACGCCCGTCTTGTCGTTCGCTGTGAGATATCTTAAAACTTCTGCGGGCGTTGTCGTTACGGCGAGCCATAACCCGAAGGAATACAACGGATATAAGGTGTATAACGAAAAGGGCTGTCAGATAACCGAAGAAGCGGCTCGGGCGATAACCGAAAAGATAGAAAACGCGTCCTATTTCGGCAAGTATAGATCGAATAACACTCTTATCGAAGTACTTGATAATCGCGTTATGAACGCGTTTTTAAGCGAAGTAGAAAAACTTTCGCTGTTTGACGGTACGGATTCGTCCGCGCCGAAAATCGTCTATACTCCGCTCAACGGCACGGGGTATAAACCCGTTACCGAAATACTGAAAAGAATAGGCGTAAAAGATCTGACGGTCGTTCCCGAACAGGCGTATCCGGACGGGAACTTCCCGACGTGTCCGTACCCCAACCCCGAAGAAAAAGCCGCGCTTAAACTCGCGATAGAACTTGCCGAAAAAACGAACGCCGATATGGTGCTTGCGACCGACCCCGACGCCGACCGCGTGGGCAACGAAACGGGCGCGATTATGGAAAACTTTATGCTTTCGGTCAAGTCGAAAAACGGCTCGATGCCGAAAAATCCCGTAGTCGTAAAGACGATAGTTACGTCCGACATGGCTACGGATATAGCGAAAAAATACGGCGCGGAAGTCAAAGAAGTGCTTACGGGTTTCAAGTATATCGGCGAAACGATAGATTCGCTCGAAAACCCCGAAGATTACGTTTTCGGTATGGAAGAAAGTTACGGCTATCTCGTCGGCAGGCACGTCCGCGATAAAGATTCGGTTTCGGCGGCGATGATAATAGTCGAAGCGGCGGCTTATTACGCGTCGACGGGCAAAACGCTTATCGACGCGCTCGAAGATCTGTACGCCGAATTCGGTTATTATAAAACCGCGCTCGTGTCGAGAGTTTACCCCGGAGAAAAGGGTAAAACCGAAATGGACGCGCTTATTTCCGCTTTGCGTGAAAATCCGCTTAAAGAAATCGCGGGGATAAAGATAAACGAGTTCAAAGATTATTCGAAAGGCATAGAGGGCTTGCCGAAGAGCAACGTGCTTTCGTTTATCGGCGACGGAATAAAAGTCATCGTCCGTCCGAGCGGAACCGAACCGAAAGTAAAATATTACTTAACGGCGAAACGCCCCACCGAAAAGGAAAGCGACGAAGTCGTAGAATTGCTTAAAAAGCATATATAAGCGATAAAAAATTGCCGCCGCCGGTAGAAACCCGGCCGGCGGCGGCTTTATACTTTATATTATATTATCTTATGAAACCGGTCGATATTCGGTTTTCGTTTTCGGGTAAGCAGTACTACGCTATGCGGAGCGCGTAATGCCGTAATTTATAACCGTTTTAACGCCGCAAAGTAAAAAAACGCAGGCGAAAAACCGTTTTTCGTCGTTAAAATTTTGACTTTCGCCGATTTTAAGCGTATAATCTTGACGATTATTCGTCTTTAAGGAATTATATAAATAAATGGATTTTACGGTTACACTCTACGCGGTGCTTATGATGTTTGCGGTCGGCGCCGTCGGATTTTTTATGAAAAAAGCAAATCTCGTTTCGGATAACGCCCCGAAAGATTTATCAAAAGTACTTATCTACGTCTGTCAGCCTTGCCTGCTGTGGTATTCGTTCAATAAATGTGAGCGTAACGAAAAAAACCTTATAAATATCGGCATAACTTTTCTTGCGGTAACGGCGCTTATCTGTATCGTCATACTCTCGTTTTATCTTATTTTCAGAAAAAAGTACGATAACGTGAAGTACAGGGTCTGTACCGTCGGAGCGGGGCTTTCCAACTTTGCCTTTTTCGGAATACCCGTATTGCAGGCGGTTTTTCCCGATAAAATTTCAGACCTTATGGCCATTTCGGCGACCGCCGCGCTCGTTATGAATATTCTCGGCTGGTCGCTTTGCTGTTACGTTTTTACGGGCGATAAAAAATACGTAAGCGTAAAAAAGATTTTTCTCAATCCGTCCGTTCTGATACTCGTAATCGTCCTTCCGCTGTTTTTCTGTAACGTTCGTTTAGGCGGGGCGGGCAATAGTTTCGCCGCGCAACTCGGCAATATGGTCGAACTCGTCGGGCGGTCTTCTACCGTGGTGTTTATGCTCGTTCTCGGTATGCGGCTTGCTTCGTCGAATATAAAAGAGATCTTTTGCAGTCCGCTTTTTTACGCGCTTTGCATATTCAAGCAAATGCTTCTGCCGCTTATCGTATTCGGAATATTCTATTTTATCCCCGTCGCGGAAGAACTTAAACAAACGCTTTTCGTGCTGTTTTCGTGTCCGATCGCGAGCGTAACCCTAAACTACGCCGAAATGGTCGGAAAAGGGCAGAACGAAGCGGCGAATTTAGTGCTTTTATCGGTCATTTTGTCGGTCGTTACTCTGCCCGTGATGACCTTGCTTTTATAAAATTTTACGTACTGCAAAAAGGGGAGGCGGTTGCCTCCCCTTTTATATTCGGGTAGATGATTATACTCTTTCTACTTTGTTGCTCTTCAAACAACGAGCGCATACGTATTCAGAAGTAACTACTCCGTCGTTGACGACTCTTACCTTCTGAACGTTTGCATTGTAAGAGCGGGGAGTTTTACGGTTACTGTGGCTGACTTTGTTGCCGGACAACTTTGCTTTTCCGCAAACGCTGCAAACTCTTGACATATTGCACCTCCGATGACCTTAGTGGGTAAAAAAAGCGGCGATCGCGAACGAAAAACTTCGCGAGCCACGTTTTTAGCATAGATAATATAGCACAATCGTTTAAGAAAAGCAACAAAAAAAGCGTGTGAAAGAAGATTTTTTTTAGATTTTTACCAACTAAAAAACAAAACGGCGAAAAATCTCTTGTAAAAAAGCAATAAATAATGTATAATCGTATAAGAAGGAGAATGCTATGGCTGTAACCACGTCTAACATATACGGTAAAATTTCCATATCCGACGAAACGATCGCGAAGGTCGCGGCGCACGCCTGTCTCGAATGCTACGGCATCGTCGAGATGGTTTCGCGTAAGTTGTCGGACAGTCTTTCGCAACTCTTCAAAAAGGACGCGGGCGGCAAAGGGGTACAGGTTACCACTTCGGGCGACCGTATTTTTATCGACGTATTCGTAATAATCAAATTCGGCGTTTCCATTTCCGCTGTGGCGGAATCTTTGAAAAAATCGGTCAAGTATAAAGTAGAGCAATTTACGGGCATGATCGTAGACACGGTAAACGTCAATATAATGGGTGTAAAACTCTGACCATTCACGGCGCGGTAGGCGAAAATTCGCATATCGTCGCTTTTCTTTTTCCGGAGGATTATTTTTCAAATGCAAAAACAAATAAACGGCGCGGTATTTTCGCGTATGGCGATAGGCGCGTCGAAGATGCTCGACCTTAATCGAGAACAGATAGATACGTTAAACGTTTTCCCCGTGCCCGACGGCGATACGGGGACGAATATGAGCCTTACCATGCAGTCGGCTATAAAGGAACTGCGCGCGTGCAAGAGCAACGCGCTTCCCGACCTTGCCGACGCGGTTTCCAAAGGCGCGCTTCGCGGGGCGAGAGGTAATTCGGGCGTTATAACTTCCCAGATTTTCAGGGGGATATGCTCGGTACTTAAAGACTACAACGAAGTAGACACGCGGATTTTCGCCAAGGCGTTGAAAGCGGCGACGGACGTTGCGTACAGCGCGGTTTCCAAACCCAAGGAAGGAACTATTCTCACCGTTTGCAGAATGGTTTCCGAATACGCGCAGACTATCTGCGGCAAAAACAAAGATTTCGAAGTTTTCTTTCAGGAAATCATCAATAAAGCGGACGAAGCGGTCAAACTCACGCCGACGCTTCTTCCCGTACTTAAAAAAGCGGGCGTCGTAGACTCCGGCGGAACGGGACTTTTGACTATCTATCGCGGTATGTATAAAGGTCTTATCGGCGAAGAAATCGAAGGCGTTACCGAAGACGTGGTGGAAATTAAAGCCGATCCGTCTATGGAACACGCCGATATACTCAACCTCGGCACGATAGAATTCGGCTACTGCACCGAATTTTTCATAATCAACTTAAAAAAGAAGACCACGCTTGCCGATATCGACAGGTTTAAGGAATATCTGATGACGATAGGCGACTGCGTACTCGTCATAGGCGATCTCGAATTCGTCAAAGTACACGTTCACACCAACAACCCCGACAAGGCTCTCGGCAAGGCTCTTCAACTCGGCGAAATAGACCGTATCAAAATCGAAAACATGCTCGAAGAAAACCGCGAACTCATCAAAAAGTACGAAGCGGAAAAGAAAGAAATGGGCATGCTCGCGATTTGTTCGGGTACGGGGCTTGCGGATATCTTCAAAGACCTCAATTGCGACAGGGTAATCGAGGGCGGACAGACCATGAACCCCTCGGCGCAGGACATCGCGGACGCGATTATAAAGATAAACGCCGAAAATATCTTCGTCTTCCCCAACAACAAGAACATAATTCTCGCCGCCGAACAGTCGAAATCGCTCGTCGAGGGCAAGAAAATCAACGTTATCCCCACGAAGAGTATTCCGCAGGGTATTTCCGCCGCGCTTGCGTTCAACCCCGAAGTGTCGGCAGACGAAAACCTTATAAATATGCTCCACGCGATAGACAACGTTACGTCCGGTCAGGTAACTTACGCGGTAAGAAGTACGAAAGTAGACGGTTTCTCGCTCACGAAAGGCGATATTATCGGTCTTGACAATAAAAAAGTGCTTGCTCACGGCAAAGATATAGCGCAGGTTACTAAAAAACTCATAGATAAACTCCGCGATTCGTCGCACAGCCTTATCAACCTGTATTACGGCGCGGACGTAACCGAAGAAACCGCTGCGGCTTTGCAGGCGGATATACAGGAAGCGTATCCCGACGTGGACGTCGAACTCTTCTACGGCGGACAGGCGATTTACTACTATATAGTATCTCTCGAATAAAAACGCGCGGTTGTTTCGCAAAATAATTTCGGGTTTTTTCTATCCCGTCATTCCGTGCGAAACGAAGAATCTTCCGGAAGGGCAAAATATACGGAAATCAAATATAAGTCCGCGTTCGATAACCGAACGCGGATTGTTTTTATAGGTGAACGATGAAACTGACGGATATAAAGGGCGTAAGCGACAAGCGCGCGGAAGATTTCAATAAACTCGGCATTTTCACGCCCGAAGATCTCGTCGGGTACTTCCCGCGCGGCTATCTCGATTTAACCCACGTCGCGCCCATAGAAAAAAGTTATAATAACGATATGATACTGACGTACGGCAGAATAGTAACCCGTCCGTCGGTTTTTAATTCTTCGCGGAAACTCAAATGCGTAAGGATAACCGTCGAACAGGACGGCAGATTTTTTACCGTGATATGGTTCAATCAACCTTACGTCGCGTCTAAACTCCGCGTCGGGGCGGACTATCTCCTTTACGGTCGCGTAAAGCACGGCTTCGGCGGCGTTACGATGACTAATCCGTCGTTCGAACAGGTCGAAAACAACGTAAATCTCAAAGGCATAGTACCCGTATATCGCGTAAAAGGCGCGGTAACGCAAAAAGTCGTGCGCGATTCGGTTAAGGCGAGTCTGCCGAGCGTAGTGGGGGATAGCGCGATACCCGAAGTTTTGCAAAAAAAATACGCTCTTGCAGACCTGAAATCGGCGTATAAAAACGTACACTTTCCTACGGATAAAGAGAGTCTGTCCGTCGCTTGCGAAAGGGTCGCGGTAGAAGAATATTTCGCGCTTATTTCGGCGTTCAAGATAGTCAAGGGCGACAGAAGTCAGGTAAGGGTAAATCAATACGCCTGTACCGCGGAAGATCTGCGTAAGTTTACCGAGCGTTTCGGATTCGAATTTACCAACGGACAGAAGAAAGCCGTAAACGAAATTTTCGCGGATATGACTTCGCCGAAGTCTATGAACAGATTATTGCAAGGCGACGTCGGTAGCGGTAAAACGGCAGTCGCGCTCTGCGCCTTATATATCGCCGTAAAGAGCGGTTATCAAGCGGTTATGCTCGCTCCGACGGAAATTCTCGCCAGGCAAAATTATGAAATATGCAAGCGACTTTTCTCTGACTTCGACGTCGAATTTTTAAGCGGTTCGACCAAGGGTAAAGAGAAGACCGAAATCAAGAAAAAGATAAAGAGCGGCGAAGCGAAAATCGTGGTAGGCACGCACGCGGTCATTCAGGGCGACGTGGAATTTTATAATCTTTCGGCGTGCGTGTGCGACGAACAACACCGTTTCGGCGTGGAACAGCGCAGCGCGCTCGTTGCAAAAGGTACCATTCCCGACGTACTCGTAATGAGCGCGACGCCCATTCCGCGTACGCTTTCTCTCGTTTTCTACGGCGATCTCGACGTTACCGAAATAACCGAAAAGCCCGCAAACCGCCAACCCGTGCAGACGAATATCGTACCCGAATCGAAATACGACGGAATGCTTAAATTTTTAGAAAACACCGTAAAATCGGGCAGACAGGTATTCTGCGTTTGCCCGAAAATCGATGGCGACGACGAAGGCACTCTCATGAGCGTTACCGACGTTTTCGAAGAACTCACGCAAAAATTGTCGGGCGTTAAAGTCGGACTTCTGCACGGTAAAATGAAGGACGACGAAAAATCGCAAATCATGCTCGCCTTTAAGGAAAGGCGCATAGACCTGCTCGTTTCGACTACGGTCATAGAAGTCGGCATAGACGTGCCTAACGCCACCGTTATGGTCGTGTACGACGCCGAGCGTTTCGGGCTTTCGCAACTGCACCAACTCCGCGGTAGAGTAGGCAGAGGCGGCGAAAAGAGTTATTGCTTTTTATTCAGTACGAGCGGCGAAGAAAAGGCTATAGAGCGATTAAAAGTACTTTGTTCGAGTAACGACGGCTTTAAGATAGCCGAAAAAGATTTTGAAATGCGCGGCGGCGGCGACTTTATGGGCACTCGCCAAAGCGGCAAAACGATAGGCGATTTAGGCGGGCTCGTTTATCCCGCTTCGGCTATATTTCTGGCGAAAAGAATAAGCGACGAAGCCTTTGCGGCGGGCGTTGATCCGGAGCGAATAAAGAAAGTCGCTCTTCAAAAATACGAAAAACTCAAAGACGTTGCGATGAATTAAAAATTTTTTCGACAAATTCCGACGAATTTAATGACAATTTGTCAAATATGTGATATAATGGAGAAAAAGAAAGGAGAGAAACTCATGAGACAATGTAACTATTGTAAGGCTGAAAATGCCGACGACGCGGTTTATTGCGGCAATTGCGGCAAGCGTATCGACGGCAAAATTCAATGCCCCAACTGCGGGGAATATTCCGACCCGACCGAAACTTTTTGCATGAAGTGCGGTACGCGTATCGACGGTAAGGTCGTATGCGAATGCGGCGAACTGGTAAGCGGCAACTTCTGCCCGAAGTGCGGCAGGCAGGTTAAACGCGTAACGTATAAACCGTCGAACAAAAAACGCGAAAGCGTATCGCGCGGTAATCCGCTGCCCGATAAGGCTAAAAACGTACTTACTTTCGTCGGAAGCGCGTTGCTCGGTTTAGGCGCGATTTTTGCGCTTATCTTCGTGTTTTTCACGAGTTTGAAGATTTCGCAGACTTCAGGCGGACCCGGTTCGGCAGGGAGCACGCAAACACAAAATCGCAGTATCTACTATCTGATTGGCGGGCAGTATTCCGACTTAGCCAAAGAATTTTCGGGCGACAATTATTATAACTCTGCGTACGTTGTGGCTTCGTATATTCACGCCGCTCTCAATACTGTGGTAGGTTTGCTTACGCTTTTGGGAACTCTGACGTTTTCCGCGTTGACGATAGCGTTCTCTATAAAAGGAATGGTCAAAAAGACGTATTCGGGCGGAACGCTTGCCGTTTTAACGGCTTTATTCTTCGTAGGCGGCAGTTACGCTTTGCTCGGTCTTAATTACAGTATGTACGAAGTTTCGTATGGCGGCGCTCTTAGGTCGGTTAAAGTCGAATTGTCGGGCGCGACTGATTTCGGTCTGGTTATGGTATGTCTTTGCGTTATTTTAGGCGTTTTAAGTAACGTACTCGTAAAACTCGAAAACTTCAACGTGAAGACGATAGTCAATCTCGGTACCGCGTTCGTGATGGTAGCGTTTTCATTAGTAATCTTTATCGTTTCCGCGTACACGCGCGGAATTATGAAAACTACGGTTTCCGGGGCGACCGAAAAACGCGGCGCCACTATAATAGGCGCGGCGTTAGGCGTTTTGGGTTCTTTGGATAAAGATAAATCTTTAAGCAATTATCCGAAAGAAACAGGTATTTATATTGATTCGTTGGCAACGATTATTACCGTCATTCCGATATTGATACTTACAGCCGTACTTATAATCAAATTGATAAAAAAGGGTTCGAAGGCTTCGGTCGCCGAAATCGTTTTGTCCGCAATATTGCTGACCCTTACGTTTACGGTACTTATCTATCACGTTGACGCGGCGGTCAAGATGAAAGAAATATTAAACGCCGGTTCCGGAGCGTCGTATAAAATAACTTATGCGGGAGCGGCATGGGCGTTTGCGTTGTCGATTTTAATGCTCGGCGGAGCGATATTCAGAAAAGTTTTCGACAATAAAACGAAAACTCCCGAAACTTCCGCCATCGGCGGAAACGCCGCGGTTGCCACGGAAATAAAGACGGAACCCGCGAAAGAAACGGCAGAAACAGAATCTATATCCACAATCGAATAAAGGTTTGATTTTCTGTCATTCTTCGCCAAAGACTCAGAATGACACTTATATTAAGTACTTCATTGCGTTCATAAAAACGATAAACAAAAACGCCGCCCCGCTTCGGGTTATCCG
>OLYC01002126.1_pt1 | contig 12254 bp, 10 predicted proteins | sample 1674271 | NCBI WGS metagenome assembly OLYC01 (sample SAMEA103958154, study PRJEB25191) | human gut metagenome
CGGCGACCTTGAAGTCCATCTCGCCGTGGAAGTCCTCAACGCCCTGAATGTCGATAAAGGTGGTGAAGTCGTCACCGTCCTGGATCAGGCCGCAGGAGATACCGGCGACCGGCGCCTTGATGGGCACGCCGGCGTCCATGAGCGCGAGCGTGGAGCCGCAGATGGAGCCCTGCGACGTCGAGCCGTTGGACGAGAGCACCTCGGACACCACGCGGATGGCGTACGGGAACTCCTCGACCGGCGGGATGACGCACTGCAGCGCCTTCTCAACGAGCGCGCCGTGGCCGTACTCGCGGCGGTTGGTGCTGCGGGCGGCGCGGGCGTCGCCGGTGGAGTACGGCGGCATATTGTAGTGGTGCATGAAGCGCTTTTCTTCCTCTTCCCAGATGGTGTCGAGCTTCTGCGCCATGGACAGCGTGGCAAGCGTGGCGATGGACAGCACCTGCGTCTGGCCGCGGGTGAACAGGCCCGAGCCGTGCACGCGCGGGATCACGCCGACCTCGGCATCGAGCGGGCGGATCTCGTTCATCTTGCGGCCGTCAACACGGTGACCGGCGAGCAGCCACTTCTTGACGATCTTCTTCTGCATCTTGTAGAGGATCTCGTCCATGAACTGCATCATGTCCGGATGCTCGTCAAGATATTTCTCCTGCACGGCGGCGATCCACTCGTTCACGCGCGCCTCGCGCACGTTCTTGTCGTCGGTGTCCATGCAGTACTCCATGGCCTCCATCTCGTTGGCGCACAGGAGGTCGAACAGCTCCTCGTCAAAGGAGGCGTGCTCATACTCAAACTTCGGCTTGCCGATCTCGCTGACCATCTTGTCGATGAGGTCGAGCACGGGCTGCAGATGCGCATGCGCCTGCACGATGCCCTCGTACATGACGTCGTCCGGCACCTGATCGGCCTCGGACTCGATCATGACGATCTTCTTGTGGGTGGCGGCGATGGTGGTGATCATGCGGTTGGTCTTGCGCTGTTCCTGCGTGGGGTTGAAGAGGTACTTCTCTCCGTCCCAGCCGAGGACGATGCCGGCGATGGGGCCGTTGAACGGCACGTCGGAAATGCTCACCGCGGCGCTCGCGCCGATCATGGCGGTGATCTCCGGACTGCAGTCACGGTCGACGGACAGCACCTCGCAGGCGATGATAACGTCGTTGCGCAGGTCGCTCGGGAAGAGCGGGCGCATCGGGCGGTCGATCAGGCGGCTGGCCAGCACGGCGGGCAGGCTGGGCTTGCCCTCGCGGCGCATGAAGCTGCCGGGGATGCGGCCGACGGCGTAGAGCTTCTCATTGAAGTCCACGGACAGCGGGAAGTAATCCACACCGTCCTTCGGGCGGGCGGAAGCCGTGCAGGTGACGAGCACGGTCGTCTCGCCGTAGCTGACGAGGACGGCGGAGTTGCACAGCTCGGCGAGCTTGCCGGTCTCCATCACGAGGGGACGGCCTTCGTACTCGATCTCGTAGCGCTTGTAGTTGGGGAACTGCTTGTGCGTGGTGATGATCATGGTTCTGGTGCTCCTTTCTTTTGTCGGCGGAAACGCCAGAGCCAGCACTTGCATCCGCGTCCCATACGCGATGGGGCGCAGATTCAAATACTGGGCAGCGGCGCTCCCGAAAGATGAACATTCGGGCGCGGACGAAAAAAGCAGGGGGACAATATGAAATTATCCCCCTGCTTTCAAACGTTCATACCCTTCGGAAAAGCCGAACTTACTTGCGGATGTTCAGCTTTGCAATGATCGCACGATAACGCTCGATGTCCTTCTTGGCGAGGTAGTCGAGCAGACGGCGGCGCTTGCCGACCATCTTGTACATGCCCAGACGGCTGTGCTTGTCGTTCGGGTGCACCTTCAGGTGCTCGGTGAGCTGACGGATGCGCTCGGTGAGGATGGCGATCTGGACCTCCGGCGAGCCGGTGTCGCCCTCGTGCGTCTTGTTGGCTTCGATGACTGCGGTCTTTTCGGTCTTGGTGATCATGGTGATACATTCCTTTCTTTATTTCGTATCCGCTGGCGCAGAACCGGGCGGAAAGGAACCGCTGCAAAGCGGCCAGACCCCGGATCCGGGCACATGGACTGTCTTACAATAGCACATCGCGGCGCGCTTGTAAAGATTTATTTTGCGCCCTTGCCGTGCGCGGCCTTCATGCGGCGCTCATGGTCGAGGATGCGCTTGCGGATGCGCAGGCTCTTGGGCGTGACCTCGAGCAGCTCGTCGTCCGCGAGGAACTCCAGGCTCTGCTCCAGGCTCAGCTTGCGCGGCGGCACGAGGCGCAGCGCGTCGTCAGAGCCGGCGGCGCGGGTATTGGTCAGCTGCTTTTTCTTGCAGACGTTGACGGTGATGTCCTCCTGCTTCGGCGACACGCCGACGACCATGCCGGCGTACACGGGCACGCCCGCGCCGATGAACAGCTGGCCGCGCTCCTGCGCGTTGTACAGGCCGTAGGTGATGCTCTCACCGGTCTCGAACGAGACGAGCGAGCCGGTGTTGCGGCGGCTGAGGTCGCCCTTGTACGGGGCGTAGCTGTCAAAGACGGAGGCCATGATGCCCTCGCCCTTCGTGTCGGTCATGAACTCGTTGCGGTAGCCGAACAGTCCGCGCGCCGGCACGAGAAACTCCAGCCGCGTGCGCTTGCCGATGGGCTCCATCTGCTGCAGCTCACCCTTGCGGGCGCTGAGCTTTTCGATCACGGAGCCGACCGCATCGGTCGGGACGTCCGCGACGAGGCGCTCGATGGGCTCGCACTTCTGGCCGTTGATCGTCTGATAGAGCACGCGCGGGGGCGAGACCTGGAACTCATACCCTTCGCGGCGCATGGTCTCGATGAGGATGGACAGCGACATCTCGCCGCGGCCGGCGACGTTGAACGAATCCGTCGCGCCCTCGAGATCGGTCACGCGCAGAGACACGTCCTTGAGCGTCTCGCGGTAGAGCCGCTCGCGGATCTGGCGGCTGGTGACGAACTTGCCCTCGCGGCCGGCAAACGGGCCGTCGTTGACGGAGAAGGTCATCTCCATCGTGGGCGCGGAGATCTTGACAAACTCGATCGGCTCGACGCAGCTCGGCGCGCAGATCGTGTCGCCGATGGTGATGTCACCGATGCCGGACATGGCGATGATGCTGCCGGCCTCCGCCTCCGTGACGGGCATGCGCTGCAGGCCCTCGAACTCATACATGGACACGGCCTTGGCCTTCTTGGCCGGCGCATCCGGCTGGTGGTAGTTGCACACGGCGATCTCCTCGTTCTGGCGGATGACGCCGCGCTCGATGCGGCCGATGGCGATGCGGCCGACAAACTCGTTGTAGTCGATGGACGACACAAGCATCTGGAACGGCGCGTCGACATTCTGTTCCGGAGCGGGGATGTACTCGAGAATCGTCTCGAACAGCGGGCGCAGATCCTTGCCCGGCACATCCGGAGAGTAGGACGCGGTGCCCTGACGGCCGGAGCAGAAGAGCATGGGCGAGTCAAGCTGCTCGTCGGTGGCGTTGAGGTCCATGAGCAGCTCCAGCACCTCGTCGATGACCTCGTGGATGCGCTGGTCGGGGCGGTCGATCTTGTTGATGACGACGATGACGCGGTGGCCGAGCTCGAGCGCCTTGCTGAGCACGAAGCGCGTCTGCGGCATGGGACCCTCGGCGGCGTCCACGAGCAGGATGACACCGTTGACCATCTTCAGGACACGCTCGACCTCGCCGCCGAAATCGGCGTGACCCGGCGTGTCAACGATGTTGATCTTCGTGTCGCCGTAGCGCACGGCGGTGTTCTTGGCCAGGATCGTGATGCCGCGCTCGCGCTCCAGATCGTTGGAGTCCATGACGCGCTCGACGACTTCCTGATGTTCGCGGTATGCACCGCCCTGCTTGAGCATTTCGTCGACCAGCGTGGTCTTGCCGTGGTCAACGTGGGCGATGATGGCGATGTTTCTCAATTTCTCCATTTTGCACACTTCCTCAAAGAGAATCACATATTTTCAGATATTTCTGTTTGCACAAATCTGCATTTTAGCATGGAAAACCTGATATTGCAACACTTTTTCGTGTTTACATTCCCCGAACGGCATGATAAAATGTGCCCAGATTGTAAATTTTCCGTTTTGAGGGGAGCAAACGATGGATTCCAACTTCTTTGCGCTCATTTCGCGCATGCGCTATATCGCGCGCTGGGGGCTGATGCGCAACGCCCTGCCCGAGAACATTCAGGAGCACAGCCACATGGTCGCGGTGCTCGCGCACGCGCTCGGCGTGATCCGGCGCGACATCTTCCGCAAGCCGTGCGACGTCAATGCCCTTGCGACGGCGGCGCTGTATCACGACGCGTCCGAGATCCTCACGGGCGACCTGCCGACACCGATCAAGTATCACAACGCGGAGATCATGTCGGCCTACCACGCGGTGGAGGATCTGGCCGTGCAGAAGCTGCTCGATATGCTGCCGCCGGAGCTGCGCGCGACCTATGCCGATGTGCTCAGCGAGGACAAGGACGGCGACATTTACCCGCTCGTGAAGGCGGCCGACAAGCTCTCGGCCTACATCAAGTGCATCGAGGAGCGCAAGGCCGGCAACAACGAGTTTCTCTCCGCCGAGGCGCAGACACGCGCGGCGCTCGATGCCTCTCCCCTGCCGGAGGTGCAGTATTTTCTGGAGCATTTCATTCCCGCGTTCGAGCGCGATCTTGACGAGCTCGGCGCGATCGGTCAATAAGGAGGAACACTTATGCGTGCAATCGTAACCGTGATCGGAAAAGACCGCGTCGGCATCATCGCCGACGTGACCGCCCTGCTGGCGCAGTACGGCGTGAACGTGCTGGACATCAGCCAGACGGTGCTGCAGGAGTATTTCACGATGATCATGCTCGTGGACGCGTCGCAGTGCACCGTCCCGTTTGCAGACCTCGCCCGCGCGCTCGACGAGGCCGGCACGCAGCGCAGCCTGCAGATCCGCGCCCAGCGCGAGGACATCTTCAACGCCATGCACCGCATCTGAGAGGATACAGCCATGATCAACCGCAGTGAAATTTTGCAGACGATCGCCATGATCGACCAGCAGCATCTCGACATCCGCACCATCACGATGGGCATCTCCCTGCTCGACTGTGCGGACACGGACATCGCGCGCAGCTGCACAAAGGTGTACGACAAGATCTGCCGCCTCGCGGGGCGGCTCGTGCGCACGGGCGAGGATATCGAGGCCGAGTTCGGCATCCCGATCGTGAATAAGCGCGTGTCCGTCACGCCCATCTCGCTCGTCGCGGCGGGCACGGGTGCGCGCTCCTACGTGCCGTATGCGCAGGCGCTCGACCGCGCCGCGCATGAGATCGGCATCAACTTCCTCGGCGGCTTTTCCGCGCTCGTGCAAAAGGGCATGACGGACTCTGACCGCGTGCTCATCGCCTCCATTCCGGAGGCGCTGGCCGGGACGGAGCTGGTGTGCGCGAGCGTGAACGTCGGCTCGACGCGCGCGGGCATCAACATGGACGCCGTGGCCGAGATGGGCCGCACCGTCAAGCGCGCCGCCGCGCTCACAGCCGCACAGGGCGGCATGGCCTGCGCCAAGCTCGTCGTCTTTGCCAACGCCGTGGAGGATAACCCCTTCATGGCGGGCGCGTTTCACGGCGTGGGCGAGCCGGAGTGCGAGGTGCACGTCGGCGTGTCCGGTCCGGGCGTCGTGCAGCACGCGCTCGAGAGCGTGCACGGGCAGCCGTTCGACGTCGTGGCCGAGACGGTGAAAAAGACGGCCTTCCGCATCACGCGCATGGGTCAGCTCGTGGCGCAGGAGGCGTCCGCGCGGCTGGGCGTGCCGTTCGGCATCGTGGACCTGTCGCTCGCACCGACGCCCGCCGTCGGCGACAGCGTGGCCGCCGTGCTCGAGGAGATGGGGCTGGAATCCGTCGGCGCACCCGGCACGACGGCGGCGCTCGCGCTGCTCAACGACGCGGTGAAAAAGGGCGGCGTCATGGCCTCGTCCCACGTCGGCGGGCTCTCGGGCGCGTTCATCCCCGTGTCGGAGGACGCCGGCATGATCGCCGCGGCCGAGGCCGGCCGCCTGACGATCGAGAAGCTCGAGGCGATGACGTGCGTGTGCTCGGTCGGTCTGGACATGATCGCCGTGCCCGGCGACACCACGGCCGAGACCATCTCCGCCATCATCGCCGACGAGGCCGCCATCGGCATGATCAACAATAAGACCACCGCCGTGCGCATCATCCCCGCGCCCGGCAAGACCGTGGGCGACACGGTGGCGTTCGGCGGGCTGCTCGGCAGCGCGCCGGTCATGCCGGTCAACCGCTGCAGCGCGGCGGACTTCATCGCCCGCGGCGGGCGCATCCCCGCCCCGCTGCACAGCCTGAAAAACTGAGAGGAGAGCAAAGCCTTGACACAGGAAAAGATGGATCGCATCAGCGAGCTGACGCGCATCGCGCGCGAGCGTGAGCTCACGCCCGACGAGCAGGCCGAGCGCAAGGCGCTGCGCGAGGAATACATCGCCGACTGGCGGCGCAGCACGATCGACGTGCTCGAAAACACATACATCGACCACGGCGACGGCCGCGTCACAAAGCTGCCGAAAAAGCGCACCTGAGCGGTGCGTGCGACAAGTGCGGCACATCGTCACTTGACAAGTGCGGCAGTTCGTGTTATACAAGATATCAGAGCGCCCCATCGAAGGGGCATTACCGGAAGGAGCCTGAGCAATGCGTCTTTGCAGCTGCAACAGCATCCCGGCCGCGGTCTGTCCGACGGCCTGTTGTTGTCGTGCGCAAAGCTGCGTCGCTTTCTGCCGGTAGCATTACGGCCGCGGGATCGCGCCCGTATGGTATCCACATGGTTTTTACGCAGGAAGCAGCGCGCTTCCTGCGTTTTTTATCTGCAGCCCGTGGAAAAAAGAAGAAAATTGAAAAGGAGATTGCCCATCATGACGCAAAAAAGTCTGCTGCACGCCGTTGCCGCACAGATCGCCAACGGCTACGAGACCGCCGAGGTGCCCATGTACAGCGAGCACCTGCGCATGCCCGACCGCAAGGTCATCATCAAGATCATTGAGAATCTGCAGAAGGTGTTCTTCCCGGCGTATTTCGCGGGCGGCACGGTGTCGCACGTCTCGGCCGAGACGTTTGCGGAGTTCCTGCTCGGCGAGATCTACACCGACCTGCGCGAGCAGGTGCATCTGGCCTTTTCCAACACGATCGCGGACGAGAGCGAGCTGCGCGAGCGCACAAACGCCGTCTGCGACCGCTTCCTGTGCCGCCTGCCGCAGATCCAGACCATTCTCATGAAGGACGTGACCGCAAACTTCGACGGCGACCCCGCCGCCGGCAGCAAGGAGGAGGTCATCTTCTCCTACCCCGGTCTGTATGCCATCTTCGTCTACCGCGTCGCGCACGAGCTGTATGAGAGCGGCGTGCCGCTCATCCCGCGCATCATGAGCGAATATGCCCACGGCGCGACCGGCATCGACATCAACCCCGGCGCAAAGATCGGCGAGTACTTCTTCATCGACCACGGCACCGGCATCGTCGTCGGCGAGACGACGGTCATCGGCGATCACGTCAAGCTCTATCAGGGCGTGACGCTCGGCGCGCTCAGCCCGCGCCATGGCCACGCCGTGACCGGCAAGCGCCACCCGACAGTCGGCGACAACGCCACGATCTACTCCGGCGCGTCCATTCTCGGCGGCAAGACCGTCATCGGCGCAAACTCCGTCATCGGCGGCAACTCGTTCATCACCGAGTCCGTGGCCCCGAACACGAAGGCCAGCACCGAGACCCCGCGCATGATCTTCCGCGTTGCGAAGCCGCAGCCCGGCGGCGAATAAGCCCCGCTGACAAAAAACACCGCAGACCGGTTGGTCTGCGGTGTTTTTTGCCTATGCAGTTTCACGCGCTCACAAAATGCCGATGCCGATGCTCAGCGCCGCACCGGCAAGCACGATGCCGATGCCGACCAGACACAGCACCACCACGACGGCGGTGCGCATCTGCCTGCGTGAGGCGATCGCCCCGATGGTGAGGCCGAGCCCCATCAGCATGGACACGGCGAGCACGAGCCACGCGCCGCCCTTCATTTGCAGAGGGCGACAGCGGTCTTGGCTGCGACGCGGGCGTTGTTGAGCACGAGCTGGATGTTGCTCTCAAGGCTGTCGCCGCCGGTGAGCTCCGCCACGCGCGCAAGCAGAAATGGCGTGGTCTCCTTGCCGTGGATGCCCTGTTCATGGCTCTCGGCGAGCGCCTGATCGATGGCCTTGTCGATGACGGCCTTGTCCATGGCATACTGCTGCGGGATCGGATTCGTGACGAGCATGCCGGTCTTGAGGCCGAGGTCACGCTGCGCCTGGAAGATCGCAGCCAGATCCTCCGGCGTGTCGACGCGCGCGTCGACGCCGAGGCCGCTCTCGCGGGTGTAGAACGCGGGCAGCTCGTCCGTGCCGTAGCCGAGCACGGGCACGCCCTTCGTCTCCAGATACTCCAGCGTCAGGCCGAGGTCGAGGATGGCCTTCGCGCCCGCGCACACGACCATGACCGGCGTCTGTGCCAGCTCCTCCAGGTCGGCGGAGATGTCCATGGTCGTCTCGGCGCCGCGGTGCACGCCGCCGATGCCGCCGGTGGCAAAGACGGAGATGCCCGCCATGTGGGCGATCATCATCGTCGTGGTGACGGTGGTGGCGCCGTCCATGCCGCGCGCGCAGATGACCGGCAGGTCGCGGCGGGAGACCTTGGCGACCTTGCGCCCGCTCTTGCCGAGGTAGGTGATCTCCTCCTTGGACAGGCCGGCCTTCAGGCGGCCGCCGAGGATGGCGATGGTGGCGGGCACTGCGCCGTTGTCGCGCAGGGTCTGCTCGACGAGCAGCGCCGTCTCGACGTTTTTCGGATAGGGCATGCCGTGGGAGATGATCGTGCTCTCGAGCGCGACGACCGGGCGGCCGTCTGCGAGCGCCTGCTGCACCTCGGGTGCGATGTCCAGATATTTGTTCAGATTCATATCAAAAACCTCCTTGTAGACTCTTCGGATCGGTTCGCCCTATATTGTAAAAGGTTTTCCGGAATTGTCAAGCACGATCCCATGCGCAAAACGCACAAAAAGGAGACCGCCGAAGCGGTCTCCTGAGTTTGTCAAAAAGTATTCTTTTTTGACAAAGGGGCTGCAGTCTGCTGCGCGCATAATTTGAGCGCCGGCGGCGCTCAAATTCCACACTTGCAGCCTGAGCGGTTTTTGGACAAGCCGAAACCGCCCGCACGGGTCTCCGTGCGGGCGGGGGGGATTGCAATTACGCTGCGGTGGGCATGCTGGGCTGCTCGGGCGCGCTCGGCTGCACAGGCGTGCTCGGCTGGTCGGGCGCGGCCGGAAGCTCGTCGAGCGCAAAGGTCAGCTGCGTCTCGTAGAAGCTGCGGAACACCTGCGCGAGCTGCGCGCGGCTGAGCAGGTCGGTCGGCTTGAAGGAACCGTTGTCGCCGACCATGATCCCGCTGATGTAGCAGACAGCGACCGCCTCGCGTGCCCAGGAAGCGACCGTGTCGCCGTCCTTGAACGCGCCGAGGGCGAGCTTGATGTCATCCTCGGCGAGGATGGAATCCGTACCGAAGAGCATGCCGTAGAACATGACGGCCATCTCCTGACGGGTGATGGCGCGGCCCGGGCGGAACGTGCCGTCCTCATAGCCGCTGACCACGCCGGCATTGTAGGCCCAGATGACCGCATCCGCGTACCACGCAGTGGAGTCGACATCGCTCAGCGGGCAGGTCAGACCGGACACGTCGGGCTCGTCGGCGAGCTCATACATCACCTGCGCGACCATGGCGCGGGTCGTCGTGACGTCGGGGGCGAACTTGTTGTCGCCCATGCCGGACATCAGGCCGGACGCCTGCGCAAAGTCGACGGCGGGCTTATACCAGCCGCTCGTGGCGTCGTCAAACGTGTTTTCAACAATCTTCAGACCGGAAACCGCGGCGCGCAGCTCGGCGCACAGCGCCACGCGCTCGGCCTCGGTCTTGGCGGCGGCCAGCTTGGCCTCGACGGCGGCATAGGCCTTGTAGCTCTCGGCCGTGTAGGAAGCCTCGCCCATGACCATGCTCTGCACATCGGCGATCGCCGGGGCAACACCCTGATCGACCACGATGCGGCCGGCAGGCTCGGCATAGGTCTCGCCGATCACGCCCTTGAGCTCCTTGGTGATGTATTCCATGACCACCTCGTCCAGCGGCAGGCCGGTGTCGAACTGGTTGGTGGCTGCGGCAAACGCATAGTACGTGTCGCCGCCGCCGGCTACGAAGTTGTTCGTGATGACGGCATAAGTGGCCTCGGGGTCAAAGTCCTTGCCGTTGATCGAGCCGATGGTCACGCGGTTGATGGTCTTGGGGCCGTAGTACGTGGAGTTCGGATAGGATTCGTCGTTCTTGTCGTACGTTTCATACGTCGCGACCGTGAACTGCATGCCCGCCACCTGCGGGAAGCCGCCGATGGATTCCGGCGTGCAGTACGTGCTGGCCTCGAGCGCCTCAAGCAGCTCGGAGCCCTTCACGTAGACCACGGCGAGCGTGTTGCCGAACGGCAGCACGGTGTTGATGTCCTTCTTCGTGACGTCGCCCACGCCGATGCTCGCGCGGATGCCGCCGCCGTTGGTGATGGCGACCACGTTCTCCTCCGGAACGGTGATCTCCGCGTCGGCAAGCACCTTCCAGAGCATGGCATCCGTGATCAGGTCGCCGAGGTTGGTCTCGGAGTCACGGTTGCCGTTGGGCGCCTTCGCGCCGTTGAGCGCCACCTCGCTCACGGCGAACTTCTCGCCGTATGCCTTGTCGATGGGGTCGATGATGGCCTTGGCGGCCGCGGCGACCTTTTCGTCGCGCGTTTTGTAGTCAACGACGGTGACAGACTTGCCGTCGGCATTCTTCTCGGTGTGCCAGATGGCCTTGAGCTCGTTGCCGACGATCTTCTTCGTGGCGTTGTCAATGGTGATGACGCCGATGTTGGCAAAGGCCGTGCCGGTCGACTGGATGGCCTCACCGTTCGGGCCGGCGGTCATGACGGTGTGGGAGTGGCCGTCGATGATGAAATCGATGCCCTGCACGTTCTTGGCCAGATCATAGGAGGTGTAGGGCTCGGAGCTCTCGTCCACGCCCAGATGCGCGAGGCAGACGACGAGGTCTGCGCCCTTCGCCTTCAGGTCTGCGACCTGTGCGGCCGCGCAGTCATAGAGCTCCTTGCCGTCCGCTCCGGCGAGGAACTTCAGGCCCTGAATGAGCTTGGGGTTGGCCTTGGTCTGCGCCTCCGGCGTCTCGAGACCGAAGAAGCCGATCTTCACGCCGCCCTTTTCGATGATGGTGTTGGCGTCATAGATGGTCTTGCCGTCGGCACCGAGCACGTCGGCACACAGGACCTGGAACTTGGCGGCCTTCATGTTCTCCACCAGCTGCGCATAGCCGTAGTCAAACTCGTGGTTGCCGAGGGTGACAACGTCATAGCCGGTCGCGTTCATCATGGTCACCGCGTCCGCGCCCTTGTTGACGCTGACATAGACGGTGCCCTGACTGTAGTCGCCGGCGTCGGCAAGGATGACCTCCGCGCCCTGCGCCTCATAGTCCGCCTTCAGGGCTGCCATGGCCGCGTACAAATCGATCGCACCGTGCACGTCGTTCGAGTGCAGGATGACGGTCTTTCCGTCCAGCGGCTTTTCCGCTCCGGCCGCAAATGCCGTGCAGCTCAGGCTCAGCACGAGGCAAAGCACCAGCAGCAGAGAAAGCAATTTCTTCATGTGCTTCATGTGATATCCTCCGTTTCATGATTTAGGGTATCGCTTCTTTGATTATAGCATCCCGCAGCCGAAAACGGGACGGTCTGTGCGCAAAAAGCACGTCAAATCTCCGTGGCATTTTGACCAAATTTTCCCGGCATTTTTATGCCTTTCGTAAAATAACCGCGGCGCGGCGCGTTTTCGGCTTTCGCCATTTACAACCCTGCCGTCCATGTGATAAACTAATATGTCATTGTTTTTTCGAAAGGAGCCGAATCATGAGCTACGCAGACGAGGTATTCATCCGCAACTGCCGCGACATACTGGAAAACGGCGTCTGGGATACCGACCGGACCGTGCGCCCCCACTGGGAGGACGACGGCGCTCCGGCGCACACGGTCAAGAAGTTTGGCATCGTCAATCGCTACGACCTGTCCGAGGAGTTTCCGCTGCTGACGCTGCGGCGCACCTATTGGAAGACCGCCGTGGACGAGCTGCTGTGGATCTGGCAGCAGAAGTCAAACAACA
>OLYC01002137.1_pt1 | contig 12193 bp, 10 predicted proteins | sample 1674271 | NCBI WGS metagenome assembly OLYC01 (sample SAMEA103958154, study PRJEB25191) | human gut metagenome
CTGTGCTCGTTTCTTCCTTTCCAAACCGCAAACTAAATTTGCGGTTTGGGTTTTTCTATGCAAATCTGCGACAACCTCTCAGTCTCGGCTGCGCCGAGCCAGTTCCCCTGGAAGGGGAGTCAAAGGGAGCAAAAACCCGCCGCTGCGGAGCAGCGGCGGGGAGGGGTCATTGTTCGGCGCTGGCCTTCACGAACCCGTAGAACAGCGGGTGCGGACGGTCCGGGCGGCTTTTGAATTCGGGGTGGAACTGGCAGGCCACGAACCACGGATGCTCCGGCAGCTCGACGATCTCCACGAGCCGCCCATCCGGAGACAAACCCGTCGGCACGAGCCCGGCCGCGACGAACGCGTCGCGGAAGTCGTTGCAGAATTCATAGCGGTGGCGGTGACGCTCGGAGATCTCGGTCTTTGCATAGAGCGCCGCTGCGCGGCTGCCCTCGGACAAAACGCACGGATACGCGCCGAGGCGCATCGTGCCGCCCTTCTGGGTGATGGTCTTCTGCTCGGGCATGATGTCGATGACGGGGTGCTTGGTAAACTCATCGAATTCCGCCGAGTGCGCGTCTTCCCAGCCCAGCACGTGGCGGGCAAACTCGATCACAGCGATCTGCATGCCGAGGCAGATGCCGAAGTAGGGGAGCTTGTGCGTGCGCGCGTACTGCGCGGCGGTGATCATGCCCTCGATGCCGCGGTCGCCGAAGCCGCCGGGCACCAGAATGCCCGCGCAGCCGTCCAGCACGGACGCCGCGTTCTCCGGCGCGAGCTTGGACGAGTCGACCCAGCGGATATCCACGATCACGTCGTTGGCCGTGCCCGCGTGGAACAGCGATTCCTCCACGGACAGATACGCGTCATGCAGCTCGGTGTATTTGCCGACCAGCGCGATGGTCACATGGCGGCTGGCGGTCTTGATGCGGGTGACCATCTGCGTCCAGGCGGTCAGCTCCGGCTCGCCGCACGAAAGCTCCAGCTTCCGGCACACGACGCGGGCCAGCCCCTCCTTCTCCAGCAGCAGAGGCACCTCATAGAGGGTGGAGGCCGTGGTGTTCGGAATAACGCAGTCGGGCTCCATGTTGCAGAACAGGGCGATCTTGCGGCAGATCTCCTCGGTCATGGGCTGGTTTGTGCGGCAGACGAGGATATCCGGCTGGATGCCGATGGACAGCAGCTCCTTGACCGAGTGCTGCGTGGGCTTGCTCTTGAGCTCGCCCGAGCCGGGGATCTCCACGATCATGGGCACATGGATGAACAGCACATTCTTCTTTCCCTGCTCAGCGGCTACCTGCCGGATGGCCTCGAGGAACGGCTGCGACTCGATATCGCCGACGGTGCCGCCGATCTCGGTGATAAGCACGTCGGACTTCCCGTTGTCCATCTGGTAGATGCGGGATTTGATCTCGTCTGTGATGTGCGGGATGATCTGCACGGTGCGGCCGAGATATCCGCCCTCGCGCTCACGGCACAGGACGCTCCAGTAGACCTTGCCCGCCGACACGGAGCAGCCCGCGGTCAGGCTCTCGTCCGTGAAGCGCTCATAGTGGCCGAGGTCAAGGTCGGTCTCCGCGCCGTCATCGGTGACGAAGACCTCGCCGTGCTGATACGGGCTCATGGTGCCGGGGTCGACGTTCAGGTACGGGTCGAATTTCTGGTTCTGCACGCGCAGCCCGCGCTGCTTGAGGAGTCTTCCGAGCGATGCGGCGCAGATGCCCTTGCCAAGACCCGAGACAACGCCGCCGGTAATGAAGATATATTTCATAGATGTGCCTCCATCTGAAAATTACACCGAGAACAGCAGATCGGTATAGCGCGGATACGGCCAGTAGTCGCCGGCGACGAGCGTTTCGAGCTTGTCGATCGAGGCACGGACCTTGTTCATCTGGGCAAAGATCGTGTCGTGGTAGTAGCGGAGCATGTGCTCGCCGTCGGTCTCCGGCGCGGTCTCCAGCGCGGTCTTGAGCGCGACGGTATCGTCGAGCAGCTCGCCGTTGAGCGTCAGGATGCTCTCGGCCAGCGCGGTCTCCACGCGGCAGTCCGCGTGCGGCAGCGCCTGCTTTTTCTGCAGGATCGTCTGGCACAGAACGCCCTCGTAGCGCGACGCCGCGTGCAGGATGCTGTGCTGGACCATATCGACGAGCGTCGCCGCCTCGATGGAGATCAGCTTGCAGTATTTTTCCATATGGATCTCATGCCGGGCCATCATCTCACTGGTGGTGTAGACGCCGTGCTTCGTCATGAGCGCAACATTCTTGGGCAGGATATAGGCGGGCAGGGCCGCGGCCGTATTGGGCAGGTTCACCAGCCCGCGGCGCTCGGCTTCCGCCATCCAGGCGCTGTCATAGCCGTTGCCGCCGAAGATGATGCGGCGGTGGCGCTGGAAGACCTCGCGCAGAAGGATATTGAGCGCCTGCTGGAAATCCGCCGCGCCCGTCAGGCGGTCGGCGAAGCGGCCGAGCTCCTCGGCCATGATCGTGTTGAGGATCGTATTGGGGCCCGCGATCGACTGGCTCGAGCCGGGCATGCGGAACTCGAATTTATTGCCGGTGAAGGCCAGCGGCGAGGTGCGGTTGCGGTCGGTCGTATCCTGCGGGATGGTGGGCAGCACGTCGACGCCGATGCGCAGCTGACGGCCGGTCTTTTCGGTGTAGTCCTGCTCGGAGACGATGGAGTCGATGATATCCTCCAGCTCGGTGCCGAGGAAGATGGAGATCACGGCCGGGGGCGCCTCCTGCGCGCCGAGACGGTGGTCGTTGCCCGCGAAGGCGACGGTGCTGCGCAGCAGCTCCTGATATTCATCCACGCCCGCGACGAAGGCCGCCAGGAACAGCAAAAACTGCGCGTTCTGGCTGGGCGTCTTGCCGGGGGAGAAGAGGTTTTTGCCCGTGTCGGTGCCCAGCGACCAGTTATTGTGCTTGCCGGAGCCGTTGACGCCCGCAAAGGGCTTTTCATGCAGCAGGCAGACCAGCCCGTGCCGGTCGGCGACCTTCTTCATGACCTCCATGGTCAGCTGGTTCTGGTCGTTGGCGGCGTTGCAGTCGCAGTAGATGGGGGCCATCTCGTGCTGGGAAGGCGCGACCTCGTTGTGCTTGGTCTTGCTCAACACGCCGAGCTTCCATAGCTCCCGGTCGAGGTCCTGCATATAGGCAGCGACGCGCGGGCGGATGGCGCCGAAGTAATGATCGTCGAGCTCCTGGCCCTTGGGCGGCTTCGCGCCGAAGAGCGTGCGGCCGCAGAATTTCAGGTCCTCGCGCTTTTCATAGAGCGCCTTGTCGATCAGGAAATACTCCTGCTCCGCGCCGACCTGCGGCGTCACGCGGTGGGTCTGCTCGTCGCCGAACAGGCGCAGGATGCGTACGGCCTCGCGGCTGACTGCCTCCATGGAGCGCAGCAGCGGCGTTTTCTTGTCCAGCGCGTCGCCGCCGTAGGAGCAGAAGACCGTCGGGATGCAGAGACTGCCGTCCTTGATGAACGCGAAGGACGTCGGGTCCCAGGCGCTGTAGCCTCTGGCCTCAAAGGTGGCGCGCAGACCGCCGGAGGGGAAGCTGGACGCGTCCGGCTCGCCGCGGACGAGCTCCTTGCCGGAAAACTCCATCGTGATCTTGCCGCCGGGAACGGGGCTGATGAAGCTGTCGTGCTTCTCGGCCGTCACGCCGTTGAGCGGCTGGAACCAGTGCGTGAAATGCGTCGCACCATGCTCGAGCGCCCACTGCTTCATGCCGGCGGCGATCTCATTGGCGACCTCCAGCGTCAGCGGCTGGTCCTGCTCGAGGCACTGCCTCCACGCGGCGACAGCCTCGGCTGCGACATACTGCTCCATCGCAGCCTCATTGAAGACCATACTGCCGAAAACCTCCGGAATATTGTTGGATTCACGCATCACGGCATCCCTCTACTTTCATAAAAAATCCAAAAAACAAAATACGCATCGTATTGTACCTCTGCGGCCATGAAACGTCAAGAATGAAACTTTTACGAAGATAAAAACAGGCAAAACCCGGTTCCTTGTGGAAGCATCCGAAATTTTTCCGGGGCCTGAATTTTTCCTTGCAATGCGCGGGGCGCTATGCTATACTGGGTCTGTACCCACCGCAGGAGACGTCTTCCTGCGGCGGGCTGTTTTTCTTTTCCTGTCCTCAGGACATGGACATCTTGCTTTAAACAAAAACCTCCGCAGGGGCATGCTCTGCGGAGGTTTTTTCGTTTCTCGTTCAGGACACCGGCTTGGGGTTGGCAGCGGTGTTCTCCGCGTCGTCGGCATTGGCGTCCTTCGGCATTTCGAAGGGGACGACATCGTCCGGCTGCAGCTCGATGCGGCTGTTGTCCTCCGACAGCACGCGCGTGCCGGGCTCGACCTTCGTCTCGCTCGTCGTGCCGCGGACGGGATCCTTGGTCTCGCGCGGGTTGCCGTTGGCGGGCTCATACCATTCATTGACGCCGTGCATGATGACGGGCGTGCCGTCCTCGATCAGGTTCCAGATCCAGGCCATGGCCTCCTCCGGCGTATTGACGCAGCCGTGGGAGCCGCCGTAGACATAGAAGCTCGCGCCGAAGTTCGACCGCCACGACGCGTCGTGCAGGCCGATGAGATCACCGACCACGCTGACCCAGTACTTGACGAAGACCAGATAGTCGTCGCCCTTGAGCCAGACGTCGTGCTCCTTGCCGTGGGCCTCGTACAGGCCGGTCGGCGTCTGGTGGCCGTTGAGCGCGCCGGTCACGATGTTGGTGTTGACGACCAGACGGCCGTCCTTGATGTACGTCATCTGCTGGTTGTCAAAATCGACCTCGACATAGCTGTCGCCCAGCGAGAAGGGCTTGCCGTCCGTGTCGTAGCAGACGGCGTCCGCGTCGATCTCGCCGGATTCCATCGTCAGCAGCTGCGCGCGGATCTGCTCCATGACGCTCTGCGCGTCGATGAGATAATTGCAGGTGACAAAGTCGATCTGGATCACGCCCTTGACCCAGGAATCGAAGATGAACGGCGCGTCATACTGATTATATTTCGTCGCCCACTTCGAGATCGTCTCCGCGAGGACCTTTTCATCGATGGTGATCGTGCCGTCCGCCTCCAGATCGAGGATGGAGGCCAGATCGTGGCTCGTAAGCGTCTCCTCGCCGTGCGGCAGGAATTCGGAATCCTTGTTGAAATCGACCTTGACCTCCAGCTCCGCCAGCGCGGTGCGGAAGAGGCTGTCGGGCGTATCGCGGAGCGTATCCGTTGTCACGGAAGGCTTCTGGTAGCAGTCGACCGACGTCAGCTCGAACGACGCATCCGCCGGACCGTCTGCGGTCACGGCCAGACCCGACGCCGCCTGCTGCAGGCCAGCCTGCACCGCGGACTCGTTGAGCTCGTCGCCAGCGACCGCGTCATGCACGGTATAGACGCCGTCCACCAAGTCGATATAGGCGTCCTCCGGCGCTGTGCGCTTCACGCTCTGCAGATCGGCGAGCACGGCGGACAGCTCCAGTTGCCCGAGATCCGGCGTGACACGATCCGTGGCGCCCAGGTCCCGCTTGGCCCAGTCCAGCCGGTCCTGCAGCGGCAGAGCGGCAAACTGCTCGTCCGTCATACGGTCAAGCGCAGAGAACTGTGCCGAAACTCTGGCCAGCAGCCCGTCACGCAGGCCAAGCGTCTGCATATCATAGCTTCCGATGGGCGAACCATCCTCCGTAACGGTCAGCGACACCTGATCCACAGCCGCCGTCATGGTCTGATACTTGGCATAGACGGCCTGATGCGCCTGCTGCGTCTCGTCCAGCCGCGACTGCAGCCAGAACCACACGCCCGCGGCAGCCGCCGCGAGCACCACAATTACAATAATGATCACCCAAAGGGCGCGATGCTTCTTCATGTTTCTCCTCCGCTTACTTCTGCGCGGATGCGCGCAGTCTCTCTTGCGAAAATTATAGCAGATTCCGCCGCAAATTCAACACGTTTCGTACCCCGCGCCATTATTTTCTTTTTTGCAGGAAAAACCGGGCCCCGCAGCTCTGCGGGGCCCGGTCCGGTATCTGCGTTTGCTCAGCGGATGAGCGTGATGTGCTGGAACACGGTGGCGAGGGTGTTGGCGACGGTGGACATGGTCTTGATGAAGATATCCAGCGCGACGCCGACGACGTCCTTTCTCGTATCGCCGACGGTATCGCCGACGACGGAGGCCTTATGCGCGTCGGAGCCCTTGCCGTGGCCCCCGAGGGAGCCGGACTCGATGTACTTCTTGGCGTTGTCGAACGCGCCGCCGGAGTTGCCCATGAAGATCGCGCGCGGGATGGCCACGATGGTCGCGCCGATGAGCAGACCGCCGACGAACTCCACGCCGAACACGAAGCCGCCCACGATCGGGATCAGCAGCGCCAGCACGGACGGCAGCAGCATCTTCTTGAGCGCCTGCCGGGCGGCCATTTCGATGCAGCGGTTGTAATCCGGGCGGACCGTGCCCTCAAGCACGCCGGGGCGGGACAGCTGCCGGTCGCCCTCGTCGGCCATGAGGCGGGCGGATTCGATGGTGTTGTCGGTCAGGAGCGCGGAGAAGTATTCGATGAGCGCGCCGCCGATGATGCCGCCGGCGACAACGATGTAGGAGGCCATGTTGAGGACCGGCTCTGCGTTGATGGCCGTGTAGTTGCCGACGTAGGCGACGATCAGCGAGACCGTGGCGAACGCGGCGGAGCCGATGGCGAAGCCCTTGCCGATGGCGGCGGTGGTGTTGCCGACGGCGTCGAGCTTGTCAGTGATGGCGCGGACGGATTCATCCAGATGGCAGGATTCCGCCAGACCGCCGGCATTGTCGGCGATGGGGCCGAAGGCGTCGATGGAGACCGTCGCGCCGACGAAGGCCAGCATGCCGAGGCTGGAGAGGGCAATGCCGTAGGTGCCGCAGACCTTGCCGGAGATGAACAGGGACACGCCGATCAGCAAAACCGGCAGCAGGCACGAGCGCGAGCCGATGGCGTCGCCCTTGGTGATGACGAACGCGTCGCCCTCGGTGGCGATCTCCGCCAGACGGCGGGTGGGCTTATAGTCGGTGGAGGTGTAGTATTCGGTGATGGAGCCGATGGCGACGCCGCTGGCGATGCCGAGCACGCTCGAGATCCACGGAGACAGCCAGCCGCAGCGGAAGCTCGCGTACAGGGGCACATCCGCGAAGATCAGCTTCGCCGCGACGAAGCCGCCCACGACCGTCAGACCCGCAGAGATCCAGGTGGAGAGATTCAGCTCGTGCGAGGGATTGTCGCCCATCTTCTTGATGGTGGCATAGCCAAGACCCAGCAGGCAGCCGAACAGGCCGCAGCCCGCCAGCACGATGGGGAAGACGGTGGTCGCGGTGAAGGTCGCCTCGGTCACAGCCTCCGTACCGCCGGAGAGCGCGCTTTTGTAGATCGTGACCGCAATCATCAGGGCCGCGGCCATGGTGGCGACGAAGCTCTCGAGCAGGTCGGAGCAGTTGCCGGCAATGTCGTTGACGTTGTCGCCGATGAAGTCGGCGATGACGTTCGGCACGCGGCTGTCATCCTCGGGCATGTCGTGGCGGAGCTTGGCCAGGATGTCGGAGGAGATATCGGCCGCCTTGGTATAGTTGCCGCCGGCCACACGGTTGAACATGGCGACGATGGAGCAGCCGAGGGAATACGTGGTGATACGCATGATGGTGGGATTGCACTCAAGGTTGGCCAGGAAGCCCGTGCCGACCGCGGTCGGGTCCACGCCGTTCCAGATGATCAGGATCAGGACCATGCCCAGCATGCCGAACGCCTGCACCGCCAGGCCCGAGACGCTGCCGCCGCCGAGCGCGACCTTGACGGTCTCGCCGATGGAGAGCGTTTCGCGCGCGCGGTTGGAGGTGCGGACGTTTGCATACGTCGCGCTGCGCATGCCGAGGATGCACACGACGCTGGACATGCACGCGCCCATGATAAAGGTGATGCCGCTCGTCTTTTCCACGAACAGGCTGAATACTGCCGCGACCACGATCACGACGATCGCAATGACGCGGAATTCCGTCTTGAGGAAGGTGCTTGCGCCGTCACGGATGATGCCGGCCATCTCCTGCATCTCGTCCGTCCCCTCCGGCAGCTTCCGGATGCGGGCGTACTGGAAGAAGATATAGGCCAACGCAAGAATGACTACGCACAAAACCAGATGCCATACGTTCATACTTCAGGTCTCTCGCTTTCTTTTTCGTTTTTGTCGTCATCAACGTCTTTTTCCGGTGCACTGCAGAATCTGGCGTCCTTGACAGGTCTTTATCTACAGTTTATAATGCTGTCAGTCTAAAGTAAAACGACAGTTTCTTCATTTTCATGTGACAGTCCGTCATAACAGGAGGCGTCATGGATCTTAACCGCTATAAAATTTTCCTCTCCGTCGCCGACAGCGGCAGCTTTACGGCCGCTGCCGCCGCATGGAACTATACGCCCTCCGGCGTGGTTCACCTGATCAACGCGCTGGAGCAGGAGTTCGGCTTCCCCCTGTTCGTCCGCACGCGGCGCGGCGTCCATCTGACGACGGACGGCGAGCAGCTCGTCGCGCCGCTGCGCGATCTGGTGCAGTGCGACGACCGGCTGCGGCAGGTCTGCTCCAAGATCCAGGGCGTCCTGACCGGCAAGGTGCGCATCGGCTCGTATTACAGCATCTCCGCGCACTGGCTGCCGCCGGTCATCGGCCGGTTCCACCGGGATTTCCCCGGCGTGCAGATCGAGCTCATGGAGGGCCACCACCAGCTGCTCGACGGGCTGATGAACCAGAACCGGGTGGATCTGTGCTTCTACAGCCGTGTGCTCGGCGGCGGGCGGGAGTGGATCCCACTGCGCACGGACCCGATGGTCGCCATCGTCCCGCCGGAGCACCGGCTGGCCAGCGCCGGCGCATTCCCCATCGGTGCCTACCGCAATGAGGAGCTCGTCATCTCCGCCCGCGGCAACGACTCCGACGTCATGCACGTCTTCAACAAATACCGCCTCACCCCCTGCATCAGCTACACGACGGAGGAAGACCACGCCGCCATCGCCATGGTCGAAAGCGGGCTCGGCGTGAGCATGCTGAACCGGCTGTCCACCGGCGGCATCCAGACCCGCGCCGTCATCCTGCCCCTGGCCCCGGAGGAGTCGATCGAGCTCGGCATCGCCCTGCCCTCCCGGCTGCAGGCCCCGCCGGCCGTCCGCCGGTTCGTGGAATACGCGGTCTCGTACATCCGGGACGGAACATTTCCGGCATAAAGACGCCGAAACGGCTTGCAGTCCGGACTTCCGTACACTATAATAGAAGCAAAAGCCCGAAACTTGACAGAAAAGGTGAGCGTATGGAGATCAAGCGTGCTGCGGAGCTGCTCCGCGGGCTCGCCGACGGCCGCGACCCGATCACAGGCGCGCGTCTGCCGGACGAGAGCGTCTATAACCACCCCGAAATTATCCGGGCGCTGCACTGCGTCCTGCAGGAGCTGCAGACCCGCCAGACCGGCGCGCAGGCCGTCAACGCCGGCCGCAGCTGGCGGCCGGACGAGGAGCAGCAGCTGCTGGAGGAATACGACGCGGGTCTGCCGGTCGAGCAGATCGCCCGCCGCCACGGCCGGACCGCCGGGGCCATCGAGGCCCGTCTGTCCGAGCTCGGCCGCCGCGACCAGATCCAGTTCAACATGCGCTGAGGATCCGCCGATGGAAGCAAGACAGACCAAACTCGAGCTTGCCCTGCAGCAGGAGCTGCTGCAGAACGCGCAGCAGGCCGCCGCGCGGTACCACAGCCCCGTGACACGCTTCGTCCGGGATCTGCAGTCCCGCGGCAGCGTCGCCGCCGTGCGGGACTTTGTCCGCCGCCATGCCCCCTCCGACGCCTTCGCCTCGCTGGAGCAGGCCGGGCATCTGGAGCTTTCGCCGGAAGCCACCATCATCCAGGCCCGTTACGGCCCCCTCTTCACCGACGAAGAGATCAACACCTGCCTCACGCTTCTGCTCGAGGCGGGATATTTCTGATCGGCCGGAACCGAGAGGAAAACGATGATCTACGAAAAAATGACCGCGGCCGATGTGGACAGGATCGCGCGGCTGTACATGGACTATTATAACCAGCACGAAGACGGCTGCTGGACACACGAAAAAGCCTGCAGACGGATCCGCCAGATCGTCACGGTCGAAGATTCCCTCTGCCTGATCCAGCAGGATGACGCGGAGAACACGACCGGCTTCGCGATCGGGTATCTCAAGCCCTACGACGACCTTACGAGCTATTGGCTGGAGGAGATCGTCATCCTCGCCGGGTATCAGAACAAGGGATTCGGCAGGCAGTTTCTCCGCGAGATCGAGCAGCATGCCCGCGCCCACGGCGCAAAGCTCATCGAACTCGCCAGCGTAAACGACGAACCCCACATGCACTTCTACACCACCTCCGGCATGTACCCCGCCTCAAACCTGAAGATCATGGGGAAGCAGCTGTGAATGTAAAACTTATATATAGCAAAAAGCCTTGAATCCTCACGGATTCAAGGCTTTTCAGTATGTGTTTTCACTACACTATAGATGAACACGTTACAACGGCTGATTTCTGTAATTTATTCTTTCGGCTTGTCTTTACGCGCAATCTCACTGGTCACTTCAATCAGATTCGTCACGACCTGATTGAGCTGCGCGGCGTTTTTGGACGTAATGACCGGCACGCCGGTCTGCTGTTCGATTGCTTTCCGAGCATCGCCCGCGACCTTACCGCCGGAGCGTGCAACCTCGACGTTTTCCCGCAAACCTTCCGGTGCTTTCTGCTTGGAGATCTCCGTAGTTGTGGCTTCGGCCAGCATATTGAGGACCAACTCCAGCGTCGTCATGTTGTCACGCAGGTTCTCTTTCTTCAAGCCCTTGAGATTCTTATACTGCCGCGTGTTCATGCCGGACCACGCTTTTGTGATCTCGTCGGTCAGAATCGCGTATTCCACACCTTTTTGAACGCCGCGCGCGTCCCATTCGTCGGTCAGCTCCTTGCGCACCTGAATCGCTTGCAGGCGCTGGTTGATCCATTCGCGGCTGTATCCCTTCTTGAGATAGGTTTCCAATGCGCGGTCAATCGTCAGTTCCGGATCGATCGTTTCTTCTATGCGCTCCCGACCAACCTGTGCCAGCCAGAGCTTGAACGGCTCGGCTTTGGGCGAGGGAATGGACTGAATGATGCGAAGGAGCTGTTCCGTGTCGGCTACATCGGTGTTGTAGCATTTCCCGTCTGCCGAACGCATTTTCAGTTGACTACATTTTGTAGTCAACTCACTACCTTCTTTTTTCAGTCGGGTCTTCAGCACGCTCCAATATTTCGCCGCGTGGCGCTGATCCGGCTGATCGGTCAGCACAGCTACAACATCGACGATGGAAAAGTACCATTCTTCCTTTTCTGCATCCCATGCGGTACGAATGCGCTTATTCTCAAATAGCTGAATCTGATCATTCTGAGCCATTCCATTCACCTCGTTCCAGTCATAATTCTTTCAGCAGCCCCTGGCACCCTTCCAACACGTCCCGCCAAGTCGCTTCAAAATCGCCTGTGTACCAGGGATCTGCCACATTGCCGGGGCGAGCGGTATGATCCATCAGGAGGGACATCTTGCCGGCATAATCGCCGCCGCAGATGCGGTGCATATCCCGCAGGTTGGCACTGTCCATGCCAATCAGCAGATCGTATTCGTCGTAGTCGCGGCTCGTCAGCTGCCGCGCTGCATGACCGCTGCAATTGATCCCATGTTCCTCCAGCTTGCGCCGTGCCGGAGGATAGACCGGATTGCCGATTTCTTCCCGGCTGGTCGCCGCCGACTCGATATGAAATTGTGATGCCAGCCCTGCTTTTTTCACCAAGTTCTTCATCACGAACTCCGCCATCGGACTGCGGCAGATGTTGCCGTGGCAGATAAACAGGATCTTTTTCATGCTGTATTTTCTCCGAACAATCATTATTCTCTTTAGTATACCAGTCCTGCCTGCTTTCGTCGAGAGATATTTCCAAATGTGCGGCAGATTCTATCATCCCCAAAAGATCCGTCTTAGATAGACCGCCTGCGTTAGCTTTCTGGAGATACCAATGCCGTGCATTCTTCATCAGCTCCGCCTCCATAATGACCACATTCATTGTCCAGCCGATTTTCATTGCCAGCTGCAGGAGCGTTTGGTCATTTTCATAGGTCTTGTAAAAATCGCGCATCCGGCGCACGTTACGCGGAGAAAAGCCTGTGCG
>OLYC01002151.1_pt1 | contig 12130 bp, 10 predicted proteins | sample 1674271 | NCBI WGS metagenome assembly OLYC01 (sample SAMEA103958154, study PRJEB25191) | human gut metagenome
CCTCGCCAAAAAAAGAAGCCCGCCGAAAACGGCGGGCGGGATATAAGCGAATATTACTCGGCGAACATGGGGCTGGAAAGGTAGCGGTCACCGGTATCCGGGAGAAGGACAACAATGGTCTTCCCCGCGTATTCCGAGCGCTGGGCCAGCTGGATAGCGGCCCATACGGCAGCGCCGGAGGAGATACCCACCAGCACACCCTCGCTTTGGCCGATCTCCCGGCCAGTGGAAAAGGCATCCACATCGGCGACAGGGATAACCTCGTCATAGATCTTGGTATCCAGGACGGCGGGAACAAACCCTGCGCCGATGCCCTGGATGCCATGCTTACCGGGGACGCCGGTGGAAAGGACGGCGGAAGTCTTAGGCTCGACGGCGACGATGCGGACGGCAGGATTTTTCTCCCGGAGGTAACGGCCCACACCGGTGATGGTACCGCCGGTGCCGACCCCAGCCACAAAGGCATCCACCTGCCCATCGGTATCCTGCCAGATCTCCGGGGCGGTGGTGGCGTAGTGGGCCTTGGGGTTGGCCTGATTGACAAACTGGCCGGGGATAAAGCTGTGGGGAATCTCGCGCGCGAGTTCATCCGCTTTGGCGATGGCGCCTTTCATGCCCTGGGCGCCGGGGGTGAGGACCAGCTCCGCGCCATAGGCTTTCATAAGCTGGCGGCGCTCCACACTCATGCTATCCGGCATGACAATGATGATACGATAGCCCCGGGCGGCGGCCACCGAGGCCAGGCCGATGCCGGTATTGCCGGAGGTGGGCTCGATGAGGACAGACTGGGGGATAAGGAGGCCCTTCTGCTCGGCATCCTCTATCATGGCGAGAGCAACGCGGTCCTTGACGGAACCGGCGGGATTGAAGTATTCCAGCTTGGCCAAAAGGCGGGCCTTGAGGTCATACTTTTTTTCAAGATGGGTGAGCTCCAGCAGGGGGGTGTGGCCGATGAGCTGGGCGGCGGAAGTGTAGATATTTGCCATAGGAATGCCTCCTAACATGAAATAGACTAAAGCGGTAGATTTACTATGGGAATGTTATACACCCTGGGCGGGGATTTGTCAAGAGAAAAGCTCCCCGGGAGGGGAGCTTTTTGGCGGGGCAATTAGTCATGCTTGCGCAGGAGGGCGGAGGAGCCGAGGGCTGCGGCGACGGCAGCGGCGACGGCCAGGCCGACCAGGTCATTGGCGCCGGTGGAGGGATTGGGCTGCTGGGCCGGTTTCTCCTCTTCGGCGGGGCGGATGATGACGATGGTGCCGGGGTTATCGGGGGTGGGAGGGACGATCTCGCCGGTGGCTGGGATTACTTCAGTCTGCATTTTATGTTTGCAAACTGTGCACTCCTTATGCATGGAACCGGCTGTGGTGGCGGTTGCAGGGGTATCGATAATCCAATCACTGGAGATATGATCCTCTACATAAAACACTTTGCACTCACACTCACGGATGTGATTTGTACCGCTGTCAGTAACTATTGTGTACGCATGGGGCTTCTTGTCTGTTATTGCATTGCACTTTATACACTTATGCCAGTGATACTCATTGTCTACTGTATCTATTGTCCATTCGGTGGTCCAAACATGCTCACAAGTTGTGCCAGTGGATTTATTGTAGCCACAGTCACTGCAAACATCACCCACGAAATTGTGATATTTTTCGACTACATTTCCACACACACAAGTGCCAATATGCTTTTCATTATCATTGGCATTGGGAGCCCATGTGTAAGAATGGCTTACCTTGGCACTGTAACCACAGCTGCCGCAGATGTTCGAATGAGAGCCATCATGATTGTCTCTATGACCAGTCACATTGTGCGGCTCTTGTGTAGTTGTATCATAAGCTTTGCAGATGGTACACTGATGAGCATGATGATAATCTCCTGTGTCGTGCCATGCTTCATCCCAAACATGCTGGTGGGTAGAGCCGCCGCCGGTTTCGGGGGTCTGTGTGGTAACGCGGAGGTACTTATAGGCGCCGTAGTTTGCGGAATTGAATTCCTCCAGTGGGTTACCGGTAGTGCTAGTGCTGGCGTAGCACTTATAGCCGGAGCCTAAGTCAAATGCACCGTTGGCGTGGCCATCTTTATTGGTGGAAATAAGATTGCCATTGGTATTTATAATTACTACTTCGGCATTGATGGTAACATTGCCAAAGGAATAAACCGGCAGGAAATTGCCGCTGATAGTCAGGCTGGTATTGGATGCATTTTCAGCATTTTCAATGATAATTGTCGAATATGCTCCTTCGCCCAAGATGGCATGATGGCCAGCATTGTTAATGCTGTTTGTCCCAATCAGCTTGATATGGAACTGGGCACTGGAATAATTTAGATTGGTCATAATCACGCCCGTGCTGCCACCCGTACCGGTACTGCTAATGGTAGCATTATTGAGGGTGAAGTCGTTTGCGCTATCACAGAAGATGTTATAATCCTGTGCAGTACCATCGGTAATATTGCCATTTACATCGGTCTTGTAGTACTTGCCTACATACATGGTCTGGCCTGCGATGGTGTAATTGGCAGCGACCTGGGGGGTGGTGTACGCATCGCCGCGGGTGATGGTGAGGCTATTGTTCTTGACGGTAGTTTTGACATTGGGGGCAATGGCTTTTGTATCGGTACCTACCTTCAAGTAATGCCCTTCATTAGCGTTCTTGATATAGGCATTGATTGCGCCGCCATATGCCAATTTATTGTCATGAGCATTGGTGGCGGTAATGCGGGTATTTTCACCACTGACGATGAGATTATACAGAGTATTAACTTCACCGCCTGTAGCCCTACCAGCTGTGATGGCATTGAAGTACTGAGAATTGTTTTTGGCGGTGACAGTGGCATCATTGCTAACGGTGATATTGCCAACCGCACGGATGGCGTTGCCGCCAGCTTTGGCTTCTGCCGTTACTGTGCCGCCGGAGATGGTGACAGCGCCATTGACATGGAGGGCGGAGGAGGCTGCATTGCTGTCTTCGTATTGTTTGCCCTGTGTGGTGCTGTTATTGGTGATGGTGACGGTGCTGCCGGTGAAGGAGGCATTGCCGCCGACCTGGACGGTGGGAACATTATTGGAGGTGCTGGTGGCTTTGAGGGAACCGTTCGTTACGGTGAGGTTGCCTTTGATATCGATGGCTCTAGTAGCATTGGATTTGGCAGTAACAGCAGCGCCGCCGGTGATGGTGAGATCCTTGTCGGATTTAATTGCATAGCTAGTCGTTCCACTTGTATCAGCAGTTACAGTAAAGTCGTTACCGCTGATTATAATAGATCTAGAAGTATCATAAGCGGTTGCAATAGCGGGGTCGCCAGCTATTGTTTTTACCTCGAGAGAACCCGTACCGGAAATCTTGAGATCACTCGACTTGAAATACGAATAGATGCCATATGTGCTAGCGGTTATGCTATTTTTACCCTCGAAAACGATATTAGAAGTGCCATAGATGCCCGTCGTACCTCTGGCATCAATATTAGTAGCATCTTTAACATGGAGGACATAATCGGTGGCATCAAAATAGATATTGTAGTTACTGGGGTAGGTGCCGCCCATTACAGGTTTGCCATTTTGGATGGTGTAGGCAGTATTCTTGTAAAGATTAGTGCCGGCAACATATACATTGGATTTTTCGAGGGCGGCAGGGGTGATGGTGATGATTCTGTAGCCCGTTGTACCACCTTTGAGCTGGCTTGCTTCAGTAAGGGACACTTCAGAGCCAAGAGGTTTTCCTCCTGTTTGTTGTGTGCCAGTGACGCTATATTTGCTCATATCGGTGATAGTAATATTGCCTTTCACCGAGAGCGCATTATTATTCAGTCCTATACTGCTGGTCGCTAGTTTTATCGCGCCAGTATTTTCAAACTTGAGGTCGCCTTTTTTCATGTTAATGGCAAGGCCCTTAGCGGAAATATCAAGGCTGCCGGTGCCAGTAATGGTGACATTAAGAGAAGTAATGTACTGATCGTCAGAGAGAGAAATGCCATTGCTAACATTGCTTATTTTGTTTTCACCTTCCAGCTTGATGGTGTAGGCGCCTTTAGCCATAAACTGGATAGCATTGATGCCCTTGGTGATGTTGACATTATTAAGGGTGAGGGTTTTAGACGCCTGATCGTAGAAATAGGTGCCGGAGCCGTTGGCGGATGGGATTGAGGTTTCCACACTGACAACGGCGTTTTCGCCAGCGATGAGGACATCAGGGGTTCTTTGGAGGGCGGGGATGGTTCTCTTTGCGATGTGGATGTACTGGGACTTTTCCTTTTGGGAAAGACCAAGATATTTATTCAAGGTCTCTCGGCTGCACACCTCAGGATCGCTTTTTGTGAGAACACCCCCAGAATAAGAGCCTGTGGTGAATTGGTAGTTGCTCCAATCGGTATTTTCCGAAGCACCGCTTGTCCCCAACACAGCGCTGACAACAGAGCTGGTATTAAGGGCTTCAAATTCGGCGGTATCGCCAATCATTTTTAAGCCATACAGTACAACTGTCGTTCCATAAGATGATGATTGGGCTGAAAGTTTAGAATTATTGATCGTCATGGAACCTACATTGACAGCAATTTTACCACTCGAGAAAGCTGTTACAGCCGTACCACCGCTTAGTGTAAAATCACCTTTGGACCAGATAGCTTCTTTTTCATAACCGGAAGCATTAAGGATAAGTTGGGAACCGGCAGAGCCGTTTATCGTAAGAGTGCTAAGCTTTTGAGTACCCTGCTGATCAAGACCACTATCATACTCTACATAAATTGCCTGTGCTGAGGTGGAGGAGATGGTATTCGTGCCTATCAATTCGATTTTGTAATCGATATTTCCCTTCACCGGGACGCCGAAGGAGATGCCGATGTTGCCGGTGGTGGTGATGGTGGCACTATTGAGGGTGAGGGTGTGGGTGGCCTTATCGTAGGAGTAAGTGCCGTTGCCCTCACCGAGGGAAATATCATTGCCAACGATGACAGCGGTGCCGTTGATCTTTACATTTTCATCGGTTACGGGGGTGGTATCCGCCAAGGCGGTGGTGGGGAGTAGGACAAAGACTAAAGCCAGCGCAAGCAGGGCGCTGAGCAGGCGTTTTTTCATGGGGGTGGGCCTCCTTTTCATTTTTCTTAAAATTGTGGTTTTACTGGGCGCAGAGGCCCTACTTTCAACCCCCATAATACCCCCTAAAAGGGGGTATTTTTCGCCCAGGGGGCGAAATGCGGGCAAAGCGGTGTGAAATGCAGAAAAGCCCTAAAAAGTGCACAAAAAGCCCCCGCGATGGAAGGCTTTTTGCTAAGAATGGGAACATATGGCATTCCCAAATATTATTAACCGTTACATAATGCCGCCGGCGGTGGAGGTATAGACGCCCAAGATGAAGGCCACAATGCACAGCACGGCGCAGACGAGGGTATCGGTTTTCTTTTGGCGGGCCATCAGCTTGGCCAGCAGGGCATCGTAGTTTTCGCGGTTTTGGTCGTAATCCGGCTGGGCGGCCAGGGTCTCTTCCATCTTTTTGCCGTACAGGCGGTAATCCGCATAGGTAAGGGCGGGCATAAGCACGATGAAAAGCAGGAAAAACAGCATGGCTGGTGCCTCCGTTCTATTGGGATAAGATGCAGGGAAGCTCCGGCCGGAAAACCGACCGGAGTATGGCCCGTGCTAAATTCCGGAATCAGTGCAGCAGTGCATTGGGCAGCACGGTGACGATGCCGGGAATGTAGGTGAAGAGGAACAGATCGACGATGAGAACCGCCAGGAAGGGCAGTACCTGCCGGATGACCTTCTCCAGGCGAACTTCGCAGATGCTGGAGGAGACGAAGAGGTTCATGCCGATGGGCGGGGTGATCTGGCCGATGGAGAGGTTGATGATCATGATAATACCGAAGAAGGTCTTATCGATGCCATAGGCGCTGATCAGCGGGACCAAAACGGGGGTGAGCAGGGTGATGGCGGCGACATTATCCAAGAGGGCGCCAGCCACAAACAGCGCCAGGTTAACGAGCAGCAGAACGACAGCGGGGCTATTGGTAATGCCGCTGATGGCAGCAACGATCTGATTGGGGATCTGCTGCATGGTGAGCATCCAGCCGAATACGGCAGCCGCACCGATGAGGAACAGGATCATAGAGGTGCTGACGCCGGTCTTGACGCAGGCCTCATAGGCTTTCTTGATATTGAGCTGCTTAAACACAAAGTAGCCAATGATGAAACCGTACAGAACGGATACGCCGGCGGCTTCGGTAGCGGTGAACTTGCCGCTGTAAATACCGCCCAGGATGATGACCGGGGACAGCAGCGCCAGGAAGCTCTGAATAACGATCTTGGCCTTGCTCTGGGTATGGAACTCAGCGATATCCAGCTCGGAGGTGCCGTAGCCGTTTTTCTTGGCGCGGAAGTACTCGACGACCATAAGGCTGAGGCCCATGATGATGCCGGGGATGATACCGCCGGTGAACATCTCCAGGACGGAGACATCGGCGACGATGGCATACATGAGCATGGTGCCGCTGGGAGGAATAATGAGGCCCAGCAGACCGGAGGAAGCGATAACAGCTGCGGTATATTCTTTCTTATAACCGGCTTTTTCCATGGGCTCTACCATGATGCCGCCGATGGCAGCGGCCGTAGCGGTAGCGGAACCGGAGATAGCGCCGAAGAACATGCAAGCCAAAGTGGTGACCATGGAAAGGCCGCCTTTGAACCGGCCTACCACACGGTTGGCCAGGTAGATGAGCTTATCGGAAACACCGCCCAGGGTCATGACTTCACCGGCCAGGGTGAACATGGGAATAGCCAGCAGAGAGAACTTGCTGACGCCGCTGAGGAGCTTCTGGGTGATGATAAGCGCATTGAGAGTGCCGCCCTGCAGAATGGTGAGCAGAGAGGCGGTGCCCATCGCCATGCCGATAGGAACAGCGATAAGGAGCAGAATGCCGGTGGAAATCAACAGGAATGCAGTCATGCGGTGACTTCCTCCTTTCCTTTTTTGGCAAAGAGATCAGCGAAGCGGTCTACAATGAGGAGGATGAAGTTAAGGATCATGCCAACGGCACCAACGCCTACCACAAAGTAGTACCAGCCATAAGTGATGGGAGAAGAGCCAACAATAACATGCATATTCTCGCCTGTCAACTGGAAGGCCTGGGAGGTAACGACCACCAGGAACGCAATGCTGATGAGATCAGCAATGATGAGGATGACTTCGGTGAGCTTTTTGGGCAACAGATCCACGAAGAATTCCAAGCGGATCTGTTTATTATTGGCCGTAGCAGTGCAGGCCCCCAGGAATACACTGCAGATTAGCAGGAATACAATGAGATCCTGCGACCAAGGCAGTGGAATGAACGCGATAAAGCGGGAAATGATCTGCAGCAGCAGAACCAGGAACATGGCGACCATGACAATGCCCAAAAGGAGATTGCAGACCTTGTTGAAGGCTCCGACCGCAGTTTTCAGCGTTTTGCGGAACATAGAATTACTCCTTTACTGATAAGAGAACTTGAGGAGGGGCAGAGTCGGGCGGGTGTGCCCGGCTCTGCCGTGGAGATGACTCAATCAGTTAGCCTTTCAGCTGGTTGTACAGGGCGGTGAACTCATCACCGTACTGCTTGCAGTAGGACTCGGTTACAGGAGCCAGAGCCTCTTCGAAAGCGGTCAGATCGGGATAGGTGATGGTAACGCCCTGTTCCTCGATGAACTTGAGGTCGGAAGCTTCGGACTCGGAAACGGTCTTAACATCAGCAGCGCAAACTTCCTTGGCAGCATCCAGCAGGATCTGCTGCAGCTCGGGAGACAGGCTATCGAACTTGGCCTTGTTCATGATGAGGGGCTCGGAAACATACTGATGATGGGTGACAGCTAGATACTTCTGAACCTCATAGAACTTACTGCCGATGATATTGGAGGTGGGGTTTTCCTGAGCGGAAACGATGCCAGTCTGCAGACCGCTGTAAGTATCACTCATGGAAAGGGTGGTGGGGTTGGCGTTCAGGGCGGTCAGCATATCAGCGATGAGCTTAGCGGAGCCGACGCGAACCTTCAGGCCGGAGAAATCGGCGGGGCTGTTGATCTCGTTATTGGAGGTAACAACACGGAAGCCATTGGCAGCCCAGCCCAGGATGGTCATGCCCTGCTTTTCGATAGCGGTATTGAGGGTAGCAGCTACATCGCTATCAGCGAAGGTGAGAACATGATCCCAGGAAGTGAACACATAGGGCATAGCGATAACATTGAACAGCGGATCATAGTTGGCGAGGTAAGCATCGGGATCCAGAACCATATCCTGGGTACCGGACTTAACGGACTCCAGCATCTCGGAGCCGGAACCGAGCTGCTCGGCGGGGAAGATATTGATGATGAGCTGTCCATTGGACTTCTCTTCAACAATCTTCTTGAAGGATTCAGCGAGGACCTGATAATGGTGATCGGTGTTGTTGGTGTGGCCCAGGCTCAGCTGAATGGCCTTAACATCGTTGCCACCATTGTTGTTGTCGCCGTTGCTATTGCCGCAGGCAACCAGGGTCAGGATCATAGCCAGTGCCATAATCAGTGCGATGATACTTCTTTTCATGATTTTCTTCCTTTCTTTTTTGTCCGAATTTTTATCTCATGTGATCTCTCACATATGACCTAATTGTACCGCAACCGTGCGGGAAGGAAAGCCGGAAATTAACGGCATCTTAGCTGTGGCAGGCCAGCGCCATACTGCCGCCCAGATGGGCGTGGATCTCCTCGCACATATCGCGGGCGGTCTGGGTGAGCATTTCCAGATTATAACCGGTGTGAATGCCCATCTTCTCGCACATATTTACGAGGTCTTCGGTGGCGATATTGCCCTTGGCGCCGGGGGCGAAGGGGCAGCCACCCATGGCCGCCAGGGAGGCATCAAAGTGGGTGACGCCTTCTTCCAGGGCTACAAAGGCATTGGCAATGCCCATACCGTGGGTATCGTGCAGGTGCGCACAGATGTGATCTGCGCCGACCAGGCCGATCATGTGGCGGAGGACTTCCCGGGTGTGGGTGGGGGTGGAGATACCGGAGGTATCGGCCAGGCCAAAGTACTCCACACCGACGCTGTGGGCCTCTTCCACGATCCAATCCAGGCGCTCCAGCGGGATCTCATCACCGAAGGGAGAACCGAACACGCAGGGCAGGGCCAGCTGGATGCGAACATCGCCGGTCTGCTGGGAAGCCAGCTCCTTGAACTGAGCCATGCTCTCCTGAATGGTGCGGCGGGAATTGCGGAGGTTGTGCTCTTCGCTGGCGCTGACCACGAAAGACAGCATATGGGATCCGGCCGCGACGGCGTCATCGGCACCGCGCTTATTAAGGGCCAGGGTGCTGAGTGTGCAGCCTTTTTCGGCAGCGTAGGGCTTGATCGCCTCGAACACGGCGGCCGCATCGGCCATCTGGGGCATGACCTTGGGATTGACGAAGCTGGTAACTTCCAGCTCCTTGGCACCGCAATCGATCATACGGCGGATGTACTTGATCTTGACATCGGTAGGAATGAACTCCGCGTGGTTCTGCCAACCATCACGGGGGCAGCATTCCTGGATATAGACCTCTTTAGGAAGTGACATAAACTTGTACCCTCCTTGTCAGTTATCAGTTGATGACGCCTTCGGCACGGAACGCTTCGAGCTGTTCCTTAGTGAAGCCGAGGGACTCAAAGATCTCTTCGTTGTTTTCGCCCAGATCCGGAGCGGCCTTGTAATAAACGCAGGGGGCTTCCTCCATCTTGAGGGGGTTACCAATGACGGTCAGCTCCTTGGGAGCATCGGGGTGCTTAACAGGCGCGGGAACCTTGACGAGCATCTCACGCACTTCCACGATGTTCTTATCGTTGGCGGCCTGCTCGCAGTTATAAATGGGCGCTACAGGGATACCTGCCTCATCGATGATCTTGCAGACCTCGGAAACGGTTTTATCGGCAGTCCACTTTTCGATGATCTCCTTGAGGGAATCCGCGTTCTTCTTGCGGGACTCGGTATCGCAGTACAGGGGATCCTGAGCCAGTTCCGGCATACCCATGGCAGCGGAAAGCTTTTCAAAATGCTTATCGGTGCCGGAGGCGATGACGAAATAATCGTCCTTGGCCTTGAAGGAATCATAGGGCGCGGAGGTGATGTACTTGTTGCCGGTCTTGACAGGGCTGACGCCGGTGTAAACATACTGCATCATCTTGGCTTCCATGCCGGAGAAGATGGAATCGACGAGGGCGACATCGATGTGGTTGCCTACGCCGGTTTTTTCACGGTTATACAGAGAAGCGCAGATGGCGAAGCCGGCATTCAGACCGCCGAACAGGTCACCAATGGCCATACCGGCACGGGTGGGCTCGCTGCCCGGCCAGCCGGTGATGCTCATGCTGCCGCCCATAGCCTGGCCGATGAGATCGTAGCCGGGACGATTGGCATTGGGGCCATACTGACCAAAGCCGGAGATAGAAGCATAAACCAGGCGCGGATTCAGCTTTTTGCACTCTTCATAGCTGAAGCCCAAACGGCCCATAACACCGGGACGGTTGTTTTCCAGCAGTACATCAGCGCTCTTTACCAATTCGCTGAACAGTTTTTTTCCGTCCTCTGTTTTGAGGTTGATGGCAACACCGCGCTTATTGCGGTTCAGATTCTGGAAATACATGCTCAGTCCACTATTTTTTTCCAAAGGGCGCGCGTTGCGGACGAAGTTGCCGCCGGTGGTCAGGTTTTCCACCTTGATAACATCGGCGCCCATATCGGCCAGATACATACCACAGTAGGGACCTGCCAGGAAGTCGGTGAAATCAAGCACACGGATGCCCTTGAGAAGCTGTCTAGTCATGATAAATCCTCCTGCGGCGCGATACTTTCGCGCCAGAATCATTTTTCGCGCTCCGGGGGCGGCCGACCCCCAAAAACACACAAGATTCGCTTCCGGAAGCTTAATCTACGCTTCCATGATAACCAAGCATGACGAAATTGTGAAATGCCAAGAAACGACCTTGATTGATGCTGTTTTTGCATAACAGTCAAAGTGCTGTGATATTGTTCGTTATATTTGTGCAAAAAGCACATGATTCCAGCGATTTGACGGATTTTTGTATATTGTATTTGGTTGCTTTCCTCTTACTCGCATGGTAAAATATTAGGGAAAACAAAGAGAATACTGTGGCCAAAACGAATGGAGGACACGCAAAACCATGACGATCTTTCAATTGGAATGTTACTACGCGTTAGCTCAGTCGCTTAACTTTACCCAAACGGCCAGCCAGCAGTATATCACCCAGCCAGCCCTAAGCCGAAGCATCTCCTCGCTGGAAAAGGAGCTGGGGATCAAGCTGGTGAACCGCACCACCCACACCGTTTCTCTGACCCCGGCGGGGCGGGTATTTGCCGAAGAGTGCCGCAAAATCATAAGCACCTACCAGGATGGCGTACAGAATGCCTTGACCGCCTCCCAAAGCCATTGTAGGACGGGTACGGCTGGGAGTCCCTATCGATTCCTTTGAGCCATTGGCGGTAAAGCTGGTGCGTGCCATCACTGAAAAGCACTCCGGTATTCATATTGAGCTGAAATTTAATACCCCGACCCGGCTGCTGCGGGCGCTGGATGACGACCTGGTGGATGTGATCATCGCCAGCGGCCGCCCCAGAAGCGCCGAAAGCAAGTACCTGCTGGTAGACCGCCGGATGGACTATGTAGTGATATCCTCCGTCCATCCTCTGGCGGACCGGGAGGAAGTCTCCTTTAGCGAGCTGCGGTATGAAAACTTTATCGCTATCTCCCGTTCTTCCTCCATTGCCGGGTATCAGTCCATTATTGACCACGCCTCAGCCGGCGGGTTTTCTCCCAATATCGTCGGAGAAGCGGAGACGGTTTCCTCCCTGCTGATGATGGTGGCCTGCGGTGTAGGCATCACCGTGCTGTACAAGGAGCACCAGCCCATTTCCGCCACCGACGCGGTGCGGTTTATCCCACTGAAGGGCGAAAAATACTTTAACCGATATCTCATTTGGAACCGGCTAGATAATTCCTGTCTGGATTCGGTACTGGAGGTTGCGAAGGGGCTTTTTACCCCCGAAGCAGAAGATGAATAAATAAAAAGCCCCCTGCGGGAGCGTAATATGCAAAAAAAGAACCCCCCAAGGGGTTCTTTTTTATTTGATT
>OLYC01002161.1_pt1 | contig 12062 bp, 9 predicted proteins | sample 1674271 | NCBI WGS metagenome assembly OLYC01 (sample SAMEA103958154, study PRJEB25191) | human gut metagenome
CCAACAGGACCTGCCCCTCGGCCTTGAGATCCATCAGGTCTCCGACCAGCCGAGCGTCGTCGCGGAGTCCATCCACGACTTCGTCAAGACACTCGTCGAGGCCATCATCATCGTGCTGGCCGTGAGCTTCCTCTCGCTCGGCTTCCGCACGGGCCTCGTCGTCGCGGGCTGTATCCCGCTCGTGCTCTGCGGCGTCTTCGTCGTCATGTACGCCGTTGGCATCGACCTGCACAAGGTCTCGCTAGGCTCGCTGATTATCGCGCTCGGCCTGCTCGTCGACGATGCGATCATTGCCGTCGAGATGATGAGCGTCAAGCTCGAGATGGGCAACAGCCGCTTCGACGCGGCCTGCTACGCCTTCCGCGCGACGGCCAAGCCGATGCTGACGGGCACGCTCATTACCTGCTGCGGCTTCATTCCCGTCGCCTTCGCGAAGGGCATGGCCAGCGAGTTCTGCAGCGCCCTGTTCCCCGTCATCGCGACGGCCCTCCTGCTCTCGTGGATCGTCTCGGTCATGGTCGCGCCGCTCTACGGCTACTACCTGATCCGCGTCGAGGTCAAGAAGGACGCGGCGGGCAAGATCGACCCGTACCAGAGCCGCTTCTACACGTATTTCCGCAAGGTGCTCACGTTCTTCCTGACGCACCGCAAGGTCGTGCTCATCGCGACGGCCTGCGCGTTCTTCGTCTCGCTCTTCATGATGAAGTTCATCAAGCAGGAGTTCTTCCCGCCGTCGCTGCGGCCGGAGATCCTCGTGGAGCTCAAGCTGCCGGAGGGTTCGTCGATGGCGGCCTCGCAGGCCGTCTGCGACCGAATGTCGGACTTCCTGCAAGAGCGGTCGGACAAGCTCGAGAACTACTCGTACTACGTCGGCCAGTACGCGCCGCGCTTCGTGCTGACGGTCGACCCGAAGGCGGACGCCGACAACTGTTCGCAGTTCGTCATCGTCGCGAAGGACACGGCGGCCCGCGAGGCCCTGGCTAAGGACCTGCAGGATGCCTTTGCCGATGAATTCGCCGATGTCAGCGGCAACATCCAGTTCATCCAGACCGGCCCGCCGGCCGACCACCCCGTCATGCTGCGCGTCTCGGGCTACACGGTCGAGCAGGCCAAGGAGACGGCAGCGCAGGTCGCCGACATCCTCGCCGAGGACCCCAACAACACGAACATCCAGATGGACTGGGGCCAGAAGAGCAAGGTCGTCCACCTCGAGCTCGACCAGGACAAGCTGCGCAGCATGGGCGTGACGACGCAGGCCGTCTCGCAGATGCTCTACACGGAGATCACGGGCGCCAAGGCGGCGGAGTTCTACACGGGTGACCGCACGATCGACATCGAGCTGCGCCTCGCCGCCGTCGACCGCGAGGACATCGCCGAGCTCAAGGACCTGCCGATTTACCTCGGCCAGGCTGGCTACGTGACGCTTGACCAGATTGCTAAAATCTCGTACGAAGGCGAGGACGGGCTAATCAAGCGTTACGGGCTCATGCCGACCGTCACGGTCAGCGCCGACGTCAAGACGGGCACGGCCAACGACGCGACGAAGAAGGCCTATGATGCGACGAAGGACCTGCGCGCGAGCCTGCCGCTCGGCTGCTCCATCGAGGAGGCCGGCACACTCGAGGACAGCAACAAGTCGGTCGGCTTCCTCGTCAAGCCCATCCCGGTCATGGTCTTTCTGATCATGACGCTCCTGATGTTCCAGCTCCGCAGTTTCAAGGACATGCTCTTGACCATCCTGACGGCGCCGCTCGGCATCATAGGCGTGGCCATCGGCATGCTCGTGCTCGACAAGGCCATGGGCTTTGTCGCCATCCTCGGTGTCTTGGCGCTCTCCGGCATGATCATCCGCAACTCGGTCATCCTCATCGACCAGATCCAGAAGCATCTGGAGGCGGGCGAAACGCCGTGGGATGCCGTCGTCGACTCCGCCGTGCTGCGCTTCCGGCCCATCATGCTGACGGCCGCAGCGGCCATCCTTGGCATGCTGCCGCTGATGCCGAGCACGTTCTGGGGGCCGATGGCCGTCGCCATCGCCAGCGGCCTGCTCGTCGCCACCGTGCTGACGCTCTTGGTGCTGCCGACGATGTACGCAGCGATGTACAAGATCCATAAGCCATGATGGTATGACGCAATAAAAAAGACCGCTCGCTTGAGCGGCCTTTTTTATTGCGTCACGGTAAATTTGGGATATTGCGGCTGATGGCCGTGTGGCGGATGATGTCGTCGACGCGCAGGTCGACGGCGAGCTCCTGCTTGTTGAGCGTCTCCGCGAGGGCGAGCTCATCGGGATCGTCGTTCTTGATGCCCGTGAGGAAGTGCTGCCAGGCCTCGAGCGTCAGCTCTGTGGCCCGCTGGCGCTGGTCGGCGAGGTAGCGGGCGCCGGCGGGCACCTCGACGCTCGCGAGTTCCTGCTGGCGCGCTTTGAGCGTCGGGATGACCTCCTGCTCGATCAGGGCTTCAAGGCCTGCCTTCTGCTCCGCCGTGAACGTGCCGGAGTTCGTTTTGCTCAGCGCGTTGAAGCGGAGCTTGTAGGCGGCGAGCTTCTCGTTGTAGGCGGCGACGATATTCTTCGTCGCCTCGCTGTATTTGGCGATGTCCTCGTTGTGCAGCGGCGTGACGGCGTCGAGGTAGTCGCGGTAGTTCTTGAGGTAAGTGACCTGCCAGTGGCCGTCCGTCGCCTGTTCCATCGCAGCCTCGAGCGTGAAGACCGTGCCCGTCCAGTCGTCGCGGACCTCAATCTCCGCCGTCGCCTCGGTGACCTTGCCGATGCCGACGAATGAGGTGTTGCGCAGCTGGCTGCGTGCGAGGAAGCGCTCGTAGTCGATGCCGAGCTGGCGGCCCTTGAGGATGTCCGTGCCCTCAGGCAGGCTCCATTCGCCCGAGCTCACGCGCCGCAGGATCGTGTCCTGCGTGCCGCTCGTGAGCTGCGGCTTGACCGTGATGTAGAACTTCTCGTAGGCGGCCTTATTGACCGCCGTCAGCGTCGTGTCGTAGGAGAGCAGGTCGGCCGTCAGGTCGTCGTAGCCGCGCGAGGTCACGAGGTCGAGGTTGACGTAGTGGCGGAAGCGGTCCGCGTCCTTTTTCTGGACGGCGACCGCAGCCTGCTCGAGCGCGTACTCCGGCGTGCGCTTCTGTGCGTAGAGATGCCAGCCAAAGAAGGCGCCGAGCGTGAGGATCACGAGGATCAGGACTAGCAGGGCCTGGCGGCGCCGCCGCACGCGGCGCTTGCGTATCGTTTTTTCCCAAGTATAATCATCCATCTGGTGAGAGTCCTTTCCAGTCAATAGATTCAGCATATACGATTATCGTTTATCGTTCAGTCTGTACCGTCATCTTATAGTATACTATATGACGTGGCGCGCGTCCAAAAAAACACCAACCGTCATATGTTTTCCTGGAATTATCTGGTAGAATAGAAGGTAGAATTCTGTGCTTTGGAGGAAATGTTCTTTATGAAATGGGTCAACCATCAGGTCTTGACGGGCGTCATTGTCTACGCGGCTACGGACGACATGCTGCTGACCATCTACAGCATGGCGGGGGCAATCTTTCCCGACAAGGTCGAGGGCAGCCCGCGCGCGGGCAATTACTGGAGCTGGCGCAGCCGCCACCGCGGCTGGTCGCACTGGCCGCTCCTCTATCTCGGGCTCATCTTCTTCCTGAGCAGGCTCGAGGAGGGGCAGCTCACGGCGCTACCGACGGCCGACCTCACGACGATTGGCATCTACATCTGCATCGGCGCTCTCTTGCACATCGCCGAGGACGCCGTCTGCGGCAAGGTGCCGCTCTTGACGCCGTACCACAAGGTCGGCATCCGGCTCTTCAAGGTCGGCTCGGTGTCGGAGTACCTCTTCACGATAGCGGCCGTGCTGCTCTGCTACGGCCTGCGCACGCATTTTTCGTTTTTGAGCTGAGAAGTTGAGAGATTAAAGATTCAGGGGATAGGTTAGGGAAGGGGAGTCAATATGACGGATTATCGCACGAACAAGAAAAAGACGAGCAAGATCCTGCGCCTCATGGCAGAGAAGTACCCGACGAAGGAAGCCGTTTACGAGAAGCTCATCTACCTGCAGTCGTACCTCTCGCTGCCGAAGGGCATCGAGCACTTCATGAGCGACCTGCACGGCGAGTACGCCTCGTTCTTCCACATCCTCAACAACTGTTCCGGCGTCATCCGCGAGAAGGTCGACTACGTCTTCGGCGTGCGGCTGACGGAGGAAGAGAAGGCCGAGTTCTGCACGCTCATTTACTACCCGAAGGAGAAGATCGACCAGATGCGCGCGGAGCGGCGCGCGACGCCGTCGTGGTACCGCGAGAATCTCGGGCGGCTGCTCGAGCTCGCCAAGCTCATGAGCTACAAGTATCCGGCCTCGAAGGTCAGCGGTTTCATCCCCGACCGGTACGCCTCGGTCATCGTCGAGCTCATGAACACGCACCCTGAGGCCGACCAGGCGCAGTTCATCTACCTCAAGAAGCTCCTCAATACCATCGTGCAGATCGACAGCGGTGCCGACTTCATCGAGGCGTTCACCGTGCTGATCAAGCGGCTGGCTGTCGACCGGCTTCACATCGTCGGCGACTTCTTCGACCGCGGCAACCGGCCCGACGCCATCCTCAACCTGCTCATGGAGCATCCCGCCGTCGACATCCAGTGGGGCAACCACGATGTGCTCTGGATGGGCGCGGCGCTCGGCAGCGAGGCCTGCATCGCGACCGTCGTGCGCAACTCCCTGCGCTATCAGAATACCGACGTGCTCGAGCGCGGCTACGGCATCAGCCTGCGGCCACTGACGACGTTCGCCTCGCATATCTACCCCGACGAGGCCCCCTTGAAGGCCGCGGAGCGCGCCATCACCATCATGATGTTCAAGCTCGAGGGCCAGCTCATCGCGCGCAACCCCGACTTCCAGATGGAGAGCCGCCGGCTGCTCCACCAGATTGACTTCCGCTCCTCGTACGCGCGGCTCGGTGACGGCCGGCGCTACGAGCTCGAGAGCGCCTACTTCCCGACAATCGACGAGTCCTGCACGGAGGCGGACGTCTACGAGTTGACCGATAAGGAGCAGGAGATCATTGAGGACCTGCGCCCCTACTTCACGGAGAGCGCCGTCCTGCGCCGCCACGTCGACTACCTCTACCAGAAGGGCAATCTCTACACCTGTTGCAACGGCAATCTGCTGTTCCACGGCTGCGTGCCTCTGAACGAAGACGGCACGTTCCGCACGATACGCTTCGAGGGCAAGGAGTACCGTGGCCGCGGCTGGTTCGACTTCTGCGAGCAGCGCGCACGCGAGGCCTGGCTGCACGGCACGCCGCGCGCCCTCGACTTCATGTACTTCCTCTGGTGCGGCAGGCTCTCGCCGACGTCGGGGCGCGAGTTCAAGACGTTCGAGCGCGCGCTGATCGCCGACGAGAGCACCTGGAAGGAGCCGTCCGACCCGTACTACCGCTATATCGACACGGTGGACTGCTGCGAGCGCGTCCTGCAGGAGTTCGGCCTCGACCCGAAGCGCGGCCACATCATCAACGGCCATGTGCCCGTCAAGGTCAGGAAGGGCGAGAGCCCCGTCAAGGCCGGCGGCCGCGCCATCATCATCGACGGCGGCTTCTGCCGCGCCTACCACAAGAAGACGGGCATCTCCGGCTATACCCTGATCTCGAATTCGCGCGGCCTGCGCCTGCTCGAGCACCAGCGCATCGCCGACGTCCGCGAGGCGCTCCGCGCCAACCACGACATCGAGTCCGTCTCCGAGACGATTGAACTCCAGTCGTGCCACAACACCGTTGGCGACACCGACCAGGGCCGCGTCATCCAGGACGAGATCACAGACCTCTACAATCTGCTGCTCGCCTACCAGAACGGCCTGTTGAAGCCACAGGCGTAATTGATCCCCAAAAGAAAGGTGATTCCCATGACCTCTATAAATTCTTTCCCTGAGCCGCTTCGTCAGAAATACGAGAAGCTGCAATCCATCCTGCAGCAGCTCGGCAGCGTCGCCGTGGCCTTCTCGAGCGGCGTCGACTCGACGTTTCTCGTCAAGGTCGCGCACGACGTGCTCGGCGATAAAGCCGTCGCGTTCACCGCGGCTTCTGACTTTGTGCCGCAGCGCGACGTCGATGATGCCAAAGCGTTCTGCGCGAAAGAGGGCATTGAGCACCACACGGTGCCGTTCCCAATCCTCACGGTGCCGCATGTCGAGGAGAACCCCGAGGACCGCTGCTACTACTGCAAGCACGCGCTGTTCGCGCACATGAAGGAGCTCGCGGCGGAGCGGGGGCTCGCGGCCGTCGTCGACGGCTCAAACCTCGACGATGACGGCGACTACCGCCCGGGGCACAAGGCGCTCAAAGAGCTCGCCATCGTGAGCCCGCTGCATGAGGCAGGTATGCGCAAGGCCGATATCCGTGTGCTCTCCAAGGCGCTCGGGCTGCCGACCTGGGACAAGCCGTCGTTTGCCTGCCTGGCCTCGCGCTTCCCGTACGGCACGGCGCTGACGCCGGAGGGGCTCGCGCGCGTCAACCGCGCCGAGGAATTCCTCATGGCGAAGGGCTTCCGCCAGCTGCGCGTGCGCGCGCATGGCGAGGTTGCGCGCATTGAGCTCGTGCCCGAGGACATCCCGCGCTTCCTCGAGAAGGGCTTGCGCGAAGAGACGGCCGCTTACTTCAAGCATATCGGCTTTGCCTACACGGCGCTCGACCTGCTCGGCTACCGCACGGGCAGCCTCAATGAGACGCTTCATGATGATGCAGAGACCGCCGAAAAGCCATAAGATTTGCGCTCATCGCGGCGATGATGTACTATAAAAGGTAGCAGTCTTTATACCTATAGAATGGAGATTTTACTGGATGAAATCAGCAACGAAGATTTTATCAGGTCTGATGGTCACGGCCCTCATCCTGCCGGCAGCAGCGGGCACGGCGAGCGCCGCGACGTATCATTCCGATTCCGATACGAGTCTGGGGCTGCTCGACTACCTCGAGAACGAGCACCGCGCCGCGCGCGCCCAGAAGCCGAACCCCGAGAAGGAGCAGCTCAAGGCCGACACCGAGGAGATGAGCAAGCACCTGCGCTACCCGATCGACCCGACGAAGGCCGCACCGGTCGCCTTCGAAGGCGATGACCTCACGTGGAACCAGGTGACGGGCGACTTCACGGCCAAGGGCAAGGTCAAGGTCACGCAGCTCGACCAGCACCGCTTCGAGGGCGAGAACGTCGACGGCAACACCATCGAGGAACGCATCCACATCCCGGGCTTCGAGACGAACTACAACTACCGCACGCGCACGGGGACGATGGAGAGCGCCAAGGGCAAGGTCGCCGAGAACTACATGACGGGCAAGAAATTCGAGTTCTACCCCGACAAGATCGTCATCTACGATGGCACGAAGACGAAGTGCAGCGCCATCAACCCGGACTACAGCCTCTTTGCGCGCAAGATCGAGATCTACCCCGACGACAAGATGGTCCTGCACAATGTCCGCTTCAAGATCAAGGGCGTGACCTTCCTCTCGAAGTCACAGTACGAAGTCAACCTCAAGAAGGACACGACCATCTCTGACTGGTTCCCGCGCTTCGGCTACGACAAGACGAACGGCCTCTGGATTCGCCAGCACCTCAAGCAGCCGATTGCCAAGCATGTCGACGCCAACGCCAAGATTGTCTACACGACGAAAAAGGACTGGCGCAATGAGTTTAACGTGGGCTGGGCCAATGCCGGCAACTACGCGCGCGTGACGCAGGGCTACTTTGATGACAGCGACGACAACTGGATCAAGAAGCAGCCGTCGCTGCTCGTCGGCCACACGGCGCGCATCGGCAATTCGCCGTTCCACTACAGCGTCAACGGCGAGTACGGCCGCTGGAAGCAGGGAGCTGTCAAGAGTAACCACAAGATGTACAACGTGGGCCTCAGCTACGACCCGATCCGCTTCGAGGGCTGGAAGCTCAACCTCAGCACGAGCTATGAGGTCACGCATGAGTCGTACAACAATGCCCATTACAACGGCCTCAACTACGATGCGACGCTGACGAAGGACTTCGACGACCGCTGGTCGGGTTACGGTGCCTACCGCTACCAGAAGAACAACCGCGAGAACTCGCCATTCGACTTCGACAACGATGACTACTCGCGCAAGTTCGAGGCTGGCTTCAGCTACCGCATCGACGAGAACAACCGCGTGGCCTTTGGCTCGAAGTACGATGTGGACAACCAGTCCTGGCGCAAGTTCGACTACTACTGGTTCCACGACATGCACTGCTCGCAGGTCATCCTGCACTACGAGGGACGCGACAAGACCTGGAAGGTCAAGTGGCGCTTCCTGCCAATCTGATGCAGGGCAGGTAAAAAGAGAAAGGATGAATGCGTTGCAGCAGGAATACCATGATGCCCTGTCCGGCATGCAGAGCAGGAGCATCCTCGTCATCGGCGACATGGTCGCCGACATCTACCTCGACGGCCGCATCTCGCGCATCTCGCGCGAAGCCCCCGTGCTCGTGCTCGAGCAGGCGGGCGAGAAAGTCGTCGCGGGCGGCGCGGCCAATGTCGTCAACAACATCGCGACGCTCGGCGGCAAGGTCCATGCCGTCGGACTCGTCGGCAGAGACAAGAGCGCCGACGGACTGCGCGAGATCCTCGCCGCGAATGGAGCAGATGTACGTGGCCTTATCGCCGACGATTCGCGGCCGACCATCTCCAAGACGCGCATCATCGCGGGCGGCCGCGCGACGGTCAGCCAGCAGATCGTGCGCATCGACAGGGAGAGCAAGGCGCCGATGGCCCCGGCCGTCGAGGCGGAGCTGCGCGCCTACATTAAGTCCATCCTGCCGACTGTCGAGGGCGTCGTCATCAGCGACTACGGCTCCGGCACCGTCACCGAAGGGCTCCAGTCCCTGCTGATCGACTATTGCCAGACCAAGGGCATCCCGAGCATTGTCGACTCGCGCTATGCCGTCCGCCGCTTCTCTGGCATCGGTTACGTCAAGCAGAACGACGCCGAGATTGCCGCGGCCATGGGCCGTGAACTTGTGACGACGGAGGACATCGTTGCGGCGGCCGAGGAACTCCGACAGGAGCTCGCGGCCAAGGGCGTCCTCGTGACGCGCGGTGAGCTCGGCATGGTCCTCGTCGAGCACGGCGCAGTCCACGAGATCCCCGTCTCCGACAAGAGCGAGGTCTTCGACGTCTCCGGCGCCGGCGACACCTGCGTCGCGGCCGTCATCCTCGCGCTCGCCGCCGGCATCGCGCCTCAGCAACATCGCGAGCGGCATCGCCGTGCGCAAGCTCGGCACGAGCACCGTCTCTGTGCGCGAGCTCGCCGCGGCCATCGAGAAATCAAGAGAAGAATACACGTCAAAGTGAGGGAATACCATGCTGATTGACCCCAATGATATCGAGCGACTCTGTGAGATCCTGCACCGCGCCGGGCAGAAGATCGTCTTCACGAACGGCTGCTTCGACATCCTGCACGCCGGCCACGTGCGCTACCTCGAGAAGGCGCGCTCCTTCGGCGACTGCCTCGTGCTCGGCCTCAACACGGATGCGTCCGTGCGCGGCAACAAGGGCCCCGCGCGCCCCATCAACGGCGAGCTCGACCGCGCCGAGGTCGTCGGCGCACTCAAGGCTGTCGACTACGTCGTGCTGTTCGGCGAGAAGACGGCTGAGACCATCATCGCCAAGGTCCGCCCCGACGTCTACGTCAAGGGCGGTGACTACACGCTCGAGACGCTGCCCGAGGCCAAGATCGTCCAGAGCTACGGCGGCCGCGTCGAGTTCGTCCAGATGGTCGCCGGCCGCTCGACGACGAACGTCATCAAGAAGATTGAACAACTACAGGAACAGGAAGGGGAGGCATGAGCCAGCCGTGAAGAATATCCTGATCGTCAAGATGAGCTCCATCGGCGACGTCATCCACGCCCTGCCCGTGAGCTACGCCATCAAGGAGACGTATCCCGACGCCCACCTGACTTGGGTCGTCGAGCCGCCGGCCTACGACATCGTCGCGATGGCCGCCTGCGTCGACGAGATCATCGTCTTTGAGAAGAAGAAGTTCCGCAGCGTCAAGGGCTTCCTGCAGAATTTCCTGCCGCTGCGCAGGAAGATACAGGCGCGCGACTACGACGTCGTGCTCGACCTGCAGGGCCTCTTCAAGTCGGCGGCCGTCGCCGCGCTCGCCAAGGCCCCGAAGGGGCAGAAGTACGGCATGTGGAACATGCGCGAGGGCAGCCAGCTCATCTCAAAGCCCGTCATCGGTCCGCACTGTCATGACCATGTCATCGAGCGCTACCTCGACACGGCGCGCGCCATCGGCTGCGCGGTCAAGGAAGTGCGCCTGCCCATCCGCGTGCCCGAGCGCGAGCAGCAGCTCACGCGCCAGATCGTCGCACAGGCCGGCGCCAATATGGCGAATCCCTACACCGTGCTCGTCGTCGGTGCCAGCTGGCCGACAAAATGCTGGCCGGACGGGCACTTTGCCATGCTCGGTGACTGGCTCTACAACCACGGCGTCATCCCCATACTCGTTGGCAGCGGCCCCGTCGAGACGCAGAAGGCCGCCGAGATCGCGGCCAAGATGGACATCCCGCCGATCGACCTCGTCGGCAAGCTGAACTTCAAGCAGCTCGCCTACCTCTTCCAGCAGTCGGCGGCCGTCGTCGGCGGCGATACGGGGCCGACGCATCTCGCCGTCGGCATCGGCGCGAAGACCGTCATGCTCATGGGCCCGACGTACCCGCGCCGCACGGGTCCCTACGGACAGATGGAGAACCTGCTCGTCGTCGACCGCGACTGCCGCGAATGCATGAAGCGCGCCTGCCCGCTCGGCCACGACTGCATGGCCGTCATCAAGCCCGAGCAGGTCGAAGCGAAGCTCAAGGCCCTCGTGCCAGCGCTCAATGCCGTCACCATCTGAAGTCAAGTAGTCTAGAAGGAAGTTTCTATGTACAAGAATATCCTCGTCATCAACACGATGCACATCGGCGACCTCATGCTCGTGACGCCGGCCCTGCGCACGCTGCGGACGAACTATCCCGAAGCGCACATCGCGCTCTTGACGGACAAGCCGCTCGGCGACCTCGTGCGCTGCAACGAGAACCTCGACGAGTGCATCCTCATCGACAAGCACGGCAAGGACAAGGGCCTCCTCGCCCTCGTGCGCTTCATCCGGAAGATCCGCGCGCGCCACTTCGACCTCGTCATCAACTTCCACCGCAATGAGCGCGCCTCGGCCATCGCCGCCTTCTCGGGCGGCAAGCGCATCGTCGGCTACTCGCAGCCCGGCTTCAAGCGCTTCTTCGACAAGGTCATGCCGAACCGCGCCATGGCCGACACGCCGCCCGAGCTCGTCAAGCATCAGGTGCTCTGTCACCTCGACGTGCTCAAGGAGGCCGTCGGCGTCAAGACCATCGACGACCGCGGCCTCGAGATGATGCTGCCGCCAGAGGAGGAGGCAAAGGCCGCCGCGCTCTGGCAGCAGGAATTCGCGCCCGGGGCCAAGGTCATCGCCTTCAACATCGGCGCGAGCTGGAAGACGAAGCGCTGGCTCGACAGCTACTTCGCTGCCTGCGCCGACCGCTTCATCCGCGAGGGTTACGACGTCGCCTTCATGGGCGGCCCGACCGACGTGCCGCTCGTCGAGAAGTGCCGCGCGCAGATGGAGGAGCAGGAGCATGTCCACGTCTTCACGGGCAAGGTCAGACTGACCGTGCTCGCGGGCCTCTTGCGGCGCTGCTCGCTCTTCCTCACGACCGACTCCGGCCCGATGCACGTCGGCGTCGCCATGAACGTGCCCATCGTCACGATGTTCGGCGCGAGCCCCGTGCCGACTTTCTACCCGTACGACGGCAAGGACGTCCTCATCAAGACGCCCGAGCCCTGCCACCCCTGCGGCATCCATGAATGTCCGCGCAAGGGGCAGGATAACATGGCCTGCATGAAGAATATCCCTGTAGACACCGTCATGAAGTACGCGGAGGAACTCCTCGCGGCCCACGACGGCGCGCCGGCCTACGAGTGGCCGCCCCATCCGGGCGACTACAAGTGCCGCGTCATTGAACTTTGAGA
>OLYC01002162.1_pt1 | contig 12061 bp, 13 predicted proteins | sample 1674271 | NCBI WGS metagenome assembly OLYC01 (sample SAMEA103958154, study PRJEB25191) | human gut metagenome
GGGCGCTGCGTCTGTTATGCCAGGTAGATCGTATCGAGCAGGCGGATCGCGGAAGGGGTCCGGAAGACGCGCTCGCGCATGGTCTCGATGGCTGGGCGGGCGCAGGCGCCCTCATCCGCGTTGACGAGGAAATCCGCCTCGAGCAGGATCCGGTGGTCCGGGCCGTCCACGTTCGTATCGGTATGGTGGTGCGCAGCCAGCCAGCTGATGCGGTCCACGTCCGCGCGGCTGACGGGCAGATCGGCAAAGAACGCCTCCACCAGCGGCGGGCTCTCCAGCTCCTGATGCTTGCCGTTGGTATCGCCGTATTTCTCCCGGCACAGCGGGCAGGCGATGTCATGCACCACGGCGGCCAGCTCCAGCACCTCCTGCGTGTGCCCGTCCAGCCCTTCCAGCTCGCCGATGGTCTTCGCCATGGCCCAGACCTTGAGGAAATGGGCGATATCGTGCCTGTTTCCGTGGTAAAATCCGATCATTTTCCGGGTCACGGCCGCAACGTTTTTCATCTTGTTCCCTCCTGTCAAAGTGCCGGGCCGGTCTTCGGCACGAAAAAGCGGTGCATGTCCGCATGCTCCAGCTCCAGCAGCTTCACCTTCCGCGCGATCCCGCCGCCGTAGCCGGTCAGGCTTCCGTTCGTGCCGACGACGCGGTGGCACGGGATCATCAGCGAGATCGGGTTATGCCCCACCGCGCCGCCGACGGCCTGCGCGGACATGTTCGCAAGCCCCTGCCGCTTTGCGACCTCGGCGGCGATCTGGCCATAGGTCATGGTGCTTCCGTAGGGGATCGTCAGCATGATCTCGCAGACCTGCCTGCGGAAGGGGGTGGAGTCATACCGCAGGGGCGGCAGGTGATCCGGCGCGCGGCCGGAGAAATAAACGTCCAGCCAGTGCCGGGCGTCCTGGAACAGCGGCCGCTCCTGCCGCTCGGTCTGCCTGGGCAGGATGCTGCCGAAATACCGCTGTCCGTTGAACCAGAGGCCGATGATGGCCTCCTCGTCGCACGCCAGCGTGATCGTGCCGAGGGGGGAGAGGTATTCTGTGGTGTAAACCATGTCAGTGCGCCTCCCGTTTGCTTTTCGGCTTGTAGTCCTTCAGCTCCGGGATCGCGCCGCCGGAGACGGCCCAGAGGTAGAGGCTGGCCACGCTGCCGTATGGGCTGTAGCGGCGGCGGTATTTTTCAAACAGCCGGCGGTCGATCGCGCGGTGGTGGTAGACCATGCGCAGGCCGCGCTGGATGGCAAGATCGTCGTAGCTCAGGATATCCGGGCGCTGCAGGCAGAACAGCAAGATCATCTCCGCCGTCCAGACGCCGATGCCCTTGAGGCTGCTGAGCGCCCGGATGGCGTCTGCGTCGCGCATGTGCGCCACGGCGTCCAGATCAAATGCGCCGGTATGGACCTTTTCGGCGAAGTCCGTGATGTATTCCGCCTTGCGGAAGGTCATGCCGAGCGACTGCAGCTCTGGCACGCCCGCAGCTAAGATCGTTTCCGCGCTGACTGCCCCCAGCGCATCCTGCATCCGCTGCCAGATGGTCGCCTGGGCCTTCATGGAGATCTGCTGACCGATGATGTGGTGGATGACGGCGGAAAACAGGTCCGGATCCACCGCGCGGTCGACGTGCCCGATGCGGTCGATGACCTCGCCGAGCCGCTTGTCCTTTTTCCGCAGCCAGGCAAGCTCCGTCTCTCCATATGCAAAAACCATAGCTGTCACCCCTTACAGATTTTTCAGGATCAGCGAAATGCCGGACAGCACCAGCAGGATGGACGTGATCTTTTTGACGAGCGATTCATTCATGCGGCTGCTGCACTTCATGCCGAGGAACAGCCCTGCGAGCGCGAACGGGAGCAGCAGTAGGGCGGTTTTCAGGGTGTCGAATGTCAGCAGGCCCAATGCGCTGTAAAGCACGATGCGGAACGTATTGTCCACGATAAATACCGCGCTGATATTTGCCTTGAACGAACCGCCGTCCTCGGTCACGCGGCTGACATAGGCGGCCAGCAGCGCGCCCACGCCGAACAGACCGCACAGCACGCCCGCCGTCACGCCGATGATCGCCAGCACGATTTTAGAGGAGCGCAGACGCTTTTTGCTGTACTCCCGCGAAAACATTTCCGCGCCCAAGGCCGCTACAACAACGCCGAACAGCACCTTGACGGCTCTGGCGTCCACATGCTTGAGCAAAAACGCGCCGGGGATGCTGCCCGCCAGCACCAGCGCCGCCAGCGGAAGATAGACCTTCGGGTCAAGGCTCCTGCGGTTCTTCCACGTCAGGATCAGGTTGGTCGGATAGCCCAGCAGCAGGTCGATCGGCGAAATGTTGGCGTTCGGCACGCCGAAGCTCAGGATCGACGTAAACACCAGCGTATTGGCAAAGCCGCACAGGCCCTTGATAAAATAAGCGGCCACCGCCGCGAGGATCCATAAGTACATGATCGCTGCCCCTCTGTTTTTTCACATTGTATCATGCTTTTCTGTGAAATGCTTTGCAAAAACGGAAATCCAATTCGATAGAAAAACCATATCGCCGCTTTCCTTTGTATTATAGCGCAGCGGCGCGGGCATTGCTATCTCAAATATGCAGGGCTCCGCCGGGGCGCAGCGGTTTGACTTTCGGGCTGGCGTCTGCTATACTGTGGTTAAATATATTTAACCGAAAAAGGAGGCAATGGTCATGGAAGCCTTCTATGGGATCCTGATCCCGTTTCTCGGCACGTCACTGGGGGCGGCGTGCGTGTTCTTCCTGAAAAAAACGCTCAGCGACGCGGTGCAGCGCGCGCTGACCGGCTTTGCCGCGGGCGTGATGGTGGCGGCGAGCGTGTGGAGTCTGCTGATCCCGGCCATTGCGCAGTCAGCGGTGCTGGGCCGGTGGTCGTTTCTCCCGGCGGTGCTGGGGTTCTGGGTCGGCATTTTGTTTTTGCTGGCGCTGGACCACATCATCCCGCATCTGCACGCGAAAAGCGGGCAGGCCGAGGGGCCGAAGAGCCGCCTGCAGCGCACGACGATGATGGTGCTGGCCGTGACGCTCCACAACATCCCGGAGGGCATGGCGGTCGGCGTGGTGTACGCGGGATATCTGTCCGGGCAGGCGCAGATCACGGCGGCGGGCGCGCTGGCGCTCTCGCTCGGCATTGCCATCCAGAACTTCCCGGAGGGTGCGATCATCTCCCTGCCGCTGCGCGCGGAGGGGATGAAAAAGTCCAAGGCGTTTCTGGACGGCGTGCTCTCCGGCGTGGTGGAGCCGATCGGGGCGGTCCTCACGATCCTCGCGGCGCGGCATGTCATCCCGGCGCTGCCGTATCTGCTGAGCTTTGCGGCGGGCGCGATGCTCTACGTTGTGGTCGAGGAGCTGATCCCCGAGATGTCGCAGGGGGCGCACACCAACGTCGGCACCATTTTCTTCGCCATCGGCTTCAGCCTGATGATGGTGCTGGACGTGGCACTGGGGTAACAAAAAGATAACAAAAAAACAGGCGGCGCACCCGGCGGGTGCGCCGCTTATTTTATGCCTTCCGGTGCAGGACGCGGTAGACGTAGTCCATATCGAGGCCCTGGCGGACGGCGTCCGCCAGCAGGTCGTACTGCCGCTCCTTGTAGGCCTGCGCATCGAAGCTGCCGAGGGCCGACGCGTCGATCCCGCGGCGCGCGCAGAGCGCGCGGAGGATGGCATCGGCGACGCCCGGCGCGTCGAACACGCCGTGGATATAGCTGCCGTAGACGCTGCCGGACCCGGCCAGCGGCGGCATGGCCGACGCGCTCTGGCCCATGTGGATCTCGTAGCCCTCGTAGCCGAGGCCGTTGAGGCCGGAGAGCAGCCCCTGCACGCCGGAAAACGTGCCGGCGGTCTGCCGCTGGACCTTTTCGCCGTGGAAGACGGTGTCCATGTCCAGAAGCCCCAGCCCGCGGATCTGCGTCAGGCCCGCGGCCTCCACGCCGTCCGGGTCCGAGACGCTGCGGCCCAGCATCTGATAGCCGCCGCAGACGCCGAAGACGGGCGTGCCGCGCGCGGCCTCCTTGCAGATGGCAGCCTCGAGCCCAGACTGGCGGAGCCAGCTGAGGTCGGCGATGGTGCTCTTGGTGCCGGGCAGAAGGATCATATCCGGCGTGCCGAGCTCGCCGACGGAGGAGATATAGCGCAGCGAGACGTTCGCATAGCGCTCAAAGGGAGAAAAATCGGTAAAATTGGAGATGCGCGGCAGGCGGATCACGGCCAGATCCAGGAGCTTGCGCCCCGCGGTTCGGGAAAAACGCTCGGTGAGGCTGTCTTCCTCGTCGATATCCACCCGCGTGTAGGGCACGACGCCCGCCACCGGCACGCCGCAGAGCGCCTCGAGCTGCCTTAGGCCCGGCTCGAGGATCGCGCGGTCGCCGCGGAATTTGTTGATGATGGTGCCCTTGACCCGCGCACGCTCGTCCGATTCCAGCAGGGCGATGGTGCCGTAGAGCTGGGCGAAGACGCCGCCGCGATCGATATCGCCGATCAGCAGCACCGGCGCGTCCACCAGCTTCGCAAGGCCCATGTTGACGAAGTCGTCCTGCTTGAGGTTGATCTCCGCCGGGCTGCCCGCGCCCTCGATGACGAGCACGTCGTATTCCCTGTCCAGACCCGCGTAGGCATCCAGCACGGCCGGGAGGAATTCACGCTTGCGGCGGTAATACTCCATCGCGCGCATGTTGCCCACGACCTGCCCGTTCACGATCACCTGGCTGCCGACGTCGGTCGTCGGCTTCAGGAGGATCGGGTTCATGCGCACGTCGGGCGCGAGGCCCGCGGCCTCGGCCTGCACGACCTGCGCACGGCCCATCTCGCCGCCCGCGGCGGTGATGAACGAGTTGAGCGCCATATTCTGGCTCTTGAAGGGCGCGACACGATAGCCGTCCTGCTTAAAGATCCGGCAGAGGGCGGCGGCGAGCAGGCTCTTGCCCGCGTTGGACATCGTCCCCTGCAGCATCAGATTCAGCGCCATGACAGTTCCTCCATCCCGCGCCGCAGAGCGTCCAGCAGCGCTTCATTTTCTTCCGGCAGCCGCACCGCCGTGCGGTACCAGCCCTCGCCGAGTCCGGGATCGTCCGCACAGCTGCGGATGGCGATCTTCTGCCGCAGCAGCGCGGCATCCAGCCCGGCTGGGCCGCGGAACAGCAGATAATTGGCCTGCGACGGGCAGACCGTCAGGCCGAGGGCCGTGAGGTCCGCGGTGAGCACGGCCCGCTGCGCCGCGATCAGCGGGCGGGCCTTTGCCGGCCAGTCCGGCTCGCGCAGGGCGGCAAGCGCCGCCGCCTGCGCCGGGACCGAGACGTTCCACGGCTGCGAGCAGGCGGACATTTTCTCTAGCAGCTGCCTGTCCGCCGTCAGGCAGTAGCCCGCGCGCACGCCCGCAAGGGCGTAATTTTTGGTGAACGCCTTCAGGATCAGCAGGTTCGGATATGCCTCCAGCAGGTCCTTGGCGCTCGCCGCGTCCGTAAAGTCCAGAAAGCACTCATCGAGCAGCACGCACGTGCCCTGCGCGCGGCAGATGCGCAGGGCAGCTTCCAAAAGCCCTCGCGGGAGGGTCACGCCGGTGGGGTTGTTGGGCGTGCACAGAAACAGCACGTCCGGCTTCCGCTCCTTTAAAAAGGCGAGCAGCCCCTCGTCCGGCAGGAAATCCGGTGCGCGGAGGGGATGCTGCGCGAGCTGCGCGCCGAAATGCGCGGCCGCCGTGCGGTATTCCGAGAACGTCGGCGCGGGCTCGGCCGCCAGACGCGGGCGCAGGGCGTCGCAGTAGGCATAGATGAGCTCCGCCGCACCGCCGCCGCAGAGCACATACGGCTGCGGCACGCCCTCATGCGCGGCAATGGCCGCGGTCAATGCGCGGCAGTAGGGATCCGGGTACTGCCGCACCTGTGCGGCCGCGGCGCGGATCGCCTCGACGACGCCTGGCGGCGTGCCGAGCGGATGGACATTGGAGGAAAAATCGAGCGTGACGGCGGCGCCGTAGACGTCGCCGCCATGCGGATTTTGCGTGTTGTAGAGCATAGGCTGGTCTCCTTCGTCAGCGGTTACAGAGGAAGATGCAGAGCGCTTTGACCCCTGCGCACGCGAGCAGGGCAAGGATGGCCGCGGCCGTCATCAGCCGGCAGGCGCGCGGGATATCGTCCGGCTCAATGGCGCGGCGCTCGTCGCCGATATACGGCTTTTTGTGCAGGACGCCGTGGTACCACGCGTCGCCCGCGAGGCGCAGGCCGAGCAGGCCCGCGCAGACCGACTCCGTCTGCGCGGAGTTCGGGCTCGCATGCCGGTACCGGTCGCGCCGGAAGATGCGCCAGCCGTTCTTCCCATCCAAGCCCAGAATCGCGCCCGCGGCCAGCAGAAACAGCGCCGACAGCCGCGCGGGGATGAAATTCAGCACATCGTCCGCCTTCGCCGGGACGAGGCCGATATTTTTATACGGAGGCTCCACATAGCCGAGCATCGAGTCCATCGTGTTGACGGCCTTGTAGAAAAAGCCCAGCGGCGCGCCGCCGAGCGCGAGATACAGAAGCGGCGCGATGACGCCGTCGGACGTGTTCTCCGCCACGGTCTCGACGGCGGCCCGGGTGACTCCCGCGGCATCCAGCCGCGCGGTATCGCGGCCGACGATCATGCTTACCGCCTGCTGCGCGGCAGAGAGGCTTCCCGTCTGCAGGGCAGCATAGACGCGCATGCTCTCCTCCCGCAAAGATCTGACCGCGAGGACCTGCCAGCACATCACGCTCTCGAGCACGAGGCGCAGATAGACGGACACCCGCTGCGCGCCATAGAGGATGAGCGCCGGGAGCCCCGCCGAGACGAGAACCGTGCACAGCCAGATGCACGCGCCCGCGAAGATCTCGCCGCGCGCTGTCTTGGGAAACAGCGCGCGGAACCGCCGCTCGAGCAGCGAGATCAGCTTGCCGATCCCGACAACGGGGTGCGGCAGCCCATGCGGGTCGCCCACGATAAGATCGATGCCGAAGCCGATCAAAAGGGCGAAAAGGGACCATTTCAAGGCGTGTTTCCTCCATTCTGCAGCGTAAAGATGTAGATGGGGTTCTGTCCGGCCATCAGGTGATAGGGCCCCGCCGCGCGGGCTTTGGCGATGGACAGCGAGACGCATTCGCAGAACTCAAATTCCCGCATGCACGCCGTCAGCGCGGCAGCGGATTCGAGCGTGACAGCCGTCGCCACGATGCGCACGTGCGGATTTTTTTCGAGCAGCAGCTGCAGGATCTCGCGCACCTGCCCGCCGGTACCGCCGAGGAAGGCGTGCGTCGGCGCGGGCAGCTCGCGGCAGGCCTCCGGCGCGCTGCCGGAGACGAGGCGCAGGTTTTCCGCGCCGAAGGCGGCGCGGTTCTGCTCCAGAAGCGCCAGGGCGTCCGCCTCGCGCTCGATGGCCCAGACGCTGCCGCGCGCAGCCTGCAGCGCCATCTCGATGGCGACCGAGCCGGTGCCCGCGCCCACGTCCCAGCAGACGGCGTCCGCCGTCAGCTGCAGCTTGGACAGGCAGACGCTGCGCACCTCGCTCTTGGTCATGGGCACGACGTGGCCGGGGGCGAGGCTTCTTTGAAAGCGCTCGTCCGGCAGGCCGTGGGTGACGACGGCGTCGGGCGACGGATTTTCGAGCAGGGCGACGCTGAGCTTGTCGAACGTCCGCTCCGCCAGCTCCGCGGCCGTGCCGCGGGTGATGCGCTCATCCGGGTAGCTCAGCCGCTCGCCGACGCTGACGCGGACCTGACCAAGTCCGGCTCCGGTGAGCCTCTGGCAGAGGGCGGCCATGCCGCCCTCGCCGCCGACGAGGACGAATACGGTTTTGTTCCGGCGCACGTCCGGGACGATATCGTGCACCCGGCCGTGGAGGCTGACGGGCACAACGGACTCATAGCTGACGCCGAGGCGGGCGCAGAGATAACTGAGCGAGCTGAGGCCCGGAAGGACGGTCGTTTCGCAGTCCTGCAGCAGCGGCAGGAGCTTCTTCGTGCCGCTGAAAAAGCCGGTGTCGCCCGACATGACGACGGTGAAGCGGCGGCACTGCGGATGCTCGCGGATGCGATCTGCGATTGCATCCGGCGCAATGGCGTCCAGCGCCAGCTGGCCGGGCCGGGCGACGGCCTCCAGCATCCGCCGCGCGCCGATCAGCGCGTCCGCCGCACGGATCGCCGCGCGGACCTCGCCGGTCTGCGCGGCCTCGCTGCCGGGGCCGATGCCAACGACTGTCACCTACGGGCGGCAGGAAAAGCCGAAGCGGGCACACAGGGCGCCGATGGTCTCAGGAAGCGAGCTTCCCGTCTCCTGCGCGGGGCGGCCGATGACGAGCAGACGCGCCCCGGCGTGCCTGGCCGCGGCGGCCTTTTCCTGAAAGCCGCCGGCCGCGCCGCCGTCTTTGGTGACGAGCCAGCGCGCGCCGGTCCTATGCAGCATGGCCTCGTCCATCTCCCGGGAGAACGGCCCCTGCAGGGCAAAAATATGGGACGGGCTGAGCCCCGCCGCGCCGCAGGCCTCCAGCGAAGCCGGCAGCGGCAGCACGCGCGCCCAGCAGCGCGCGGCAAAGTCCGGCAGGGCGGCAAATTTCGATAATTCCTTGCTGCCGGTCGTGAGGAGGATGTTCCCCTCCGTGCCGGACAGGAAGCGGACGGCTTCGTCCGTATTCTCTGCGAACACCGCGTCCTCCGGCGCTTCAGACGCGCCGCGCAGCAGCCGCCAGTGCTCTACTCCGGCCGCTTCACAGGCAGCCGCGATGCTCCTTGTGATCGACGCGGCGTAGGGATGCGTGGCATCGATCACCAGATCAAAGCGTTCGGCCTGCAGCAGAGCCCCGATCTCCCCGACCGGCAGGGGTCGGGCTGAGACGGTCAGGTTTTCGCCCTCCGGCAGGAGGGTCTGGCCGTATTCCGTGGCGACGCAGGCCGTCACGCGGCAGGGCTGCGTATTTAAAAATTCGACCAGCTCGCGGCCCTCCGTCGTGCCGCCGAAGACACAGAGCTTATACATCGCGGTATCCCCTCGGTGTGATAAAATTCCCGCCGACCGCCTGCGCGGCGGCGTTGCCGATAAAGACGGTGCAGAACATGTCGGCCTGCGCCGTTTTGAGTTCGCCGAGCGTCAGCACGCGGCGGCTCTCGCCCTCGCGGCCGATGCAGCGGACGATGCCGCAGAGCCGGTCCTCCGGCAGTACGCGGAGCAAAATCCCGCACGCGCGGTGCAGGTGCTCCGGCCGGCCGTGGCTGGCGGGGTTATATAAGACGATGGTCAGATCCGCCTCAGCGGCGCACAGCAGCCGCTTTTCGATCGTTTCCCATGGCGTGAGGCGGTCGGAGAGGCTGACGACGGCAAAATCATGCGTCAGCGGCGCGCCCAGCAGCGCGCCGCCGCTGCACGCGGCGGTGAGGCCGGGGATGGCCTCCACCTCCGGCTCCTGCGCCTCGCCGCGCAGCTGATAGACCAGCGCGGCCATGCCGTAGATGCCGCTGTCGCCGGAGCAGACCAGGCAGACGGTCTTCCCTGCCGCGGCCAGCTCGAGCGCCATGCGGCAGCGTTTGGCCTCCTGCGTCATGGGGGTGGCAAGCAGCTCTTTGCCGGGATAGCGGTCCTTGACCAGATCGACGTAGACCGGGTAGCCCACGATCACGTCGCACGCGGCCAGCGCGCGGTCGGCGCGGATGGTCATATTTTCAAAGTTGCCGGGGCCGATGCCCACGATCTGTACCTTACCCAAAGCGTACCTCCCAAGGTTCCTCGGCGACGGCGACGGTCACGCCGCCCAGCGCCTGTTTTTGCACCAGCAGCCGCCCGCCGCCATAGAGCGCCGCGCGCTCACAGACGTTATCCACGCCCGTGACGGAGGCGACGAAGCGCGAGCCCGTAAAGCTGCCCGGTACGGCGCGCAGCTGCGCCGCGGAATAAAACCGGGCCTGCCAGCCGTTTGCGCGGCAGGCGGCGAGCAGCCCCGGCTCGTCCTGCTTGAGGTCGATCGACGAGACGCCGGAGATGGCGGCCAGCGCCAGCCGGTTCTCCCGGAAGACCTGCCGGACGGCAGCCTCGATGGCCGCCTGCTCGGTCCCGCGGCGGCAGCCGAGGCCGACGCGGAGCTTTCTGGGGATGAGGCGGAGCGTCACGCCGAACGGCGATTCGGTCCGGCAGCCGATGTAGACGCCGAACGGCCCCTCCGCCGCGGCAACCACGCCGCCGGGCAGGGGCGGGCAGACCGGAAACTCGCTGCAAAGCGGCAGATCGTGCTCCAAAATTTCAGCCGCGAAGCGTTTGGCAAGCGCAAAGTCTTCGATCGCGCAGCCGTTCTGCGCGGCCCAGGCATCGACGGCGAATTTTCCGTTCACGTCCGTCGCGGTGGTGATGACGGCTTTCGCGCCGAGGGCGCCGGCCAGACGCGCGGCCAGCGCGTTCGCGCCGCCGATGTGGCCGGAGAGGAGCGGAATGACGAAGCTTGCACGCTCGTCGAGGCACAAAACGGCCGGGTCCGTTTTTTTATCACGGACGAAGGGCGCGATGCTCCGCACCGCGACGCCGCAGGCGCCGACAAAGATCAGCGCGTCCATATTGGCAAAGGCCTCGCCATAGACGCCCGCGTCCAGCGCGGCAAAGCCCGGCGCTTCGAGCCGGGGCGGCGCATAGCAGCAGCGCTCCGCCTCCGGCAGAGCCCGGCAGACACGCCCGGCCGTCCGGCAGCCCGCGCGGGTGTAGGCAAAGACGGCGAGCTTCATTGCGTCGCCTCCCGGAATTCGGTCGTGAAGCCCGGGTGGTACAGGAGCGACCGCAGATAGGTGTCTCCCAGACACCCGCCCACGACGATCAAAGACGTCTTGGTCAGGCCGTTTTCCGTCACGGTCTTGTGGAGCGTGCCGACGGTGCAGCGGAAGATCTTCTCCTCCGGCCACGTCGCCTTGTACACGACGGCGGCCGGGGTCTGCGCTTCATAGCCGCCCGCGAGCAGGTCCTCCTGCAGCTTTTCGGTAAGCGAGGTGCTGAGGAAGAGCACCATCGTCGCCCGGTGGGCGGCCAGGGCGCGGATGGACTCGCGCGCCGGGACGGGCGTGCGGCCCGCCGCTCTTGTTATAATAACCGTTTGGCTGACATCCGGCAAGGTGTATTCTGCTTTTAATGCCGCGGCCGCGCCGCAGAAGGCACTCACACCCGGGCAGACGTCATAGGCGATGCCGAGCGCTTCCAGCTCGTCAAACTGCTCACGTACCGCGCCGTAGATGCTGGAGTCGCCGGTGTGCAGGCGGACGGTCGTCTTCCCCGCCGCTTCGGCGGCGCGGATGACGGCGATGACCTCCTCGAGGGTCATTTTCGCGCTGTTATGGATCTCGCAGCCCGGCTTCGTGTAGGACAAAAGCGCCGGGTTCACCAGCGAGCCCGCGTAGATGACCACGTCCGCCTCGCCGAGGAGCCTTGCCCCGCGCACGGTGATGAGATCGGCCGCGCCGCTCCCGGCGCCGACAAAATGTACCATTTCAGTTCTCCTTTATTTTCTCCAACAGAGCCTGCGCCTGTGCGGTCTGGCACAGGCGGCCGTATTCCTTTGAAAAAACGATCGCGCCGGCGGCCATCGGCCCGCATTTGTGCTGCAGCTGGACCTCGATGCGCTCTGCCAGCCGGGAAAGAAGCGGCGCATACAGCCCCTCCTCCCGCAAGATGCGCAGCGCGTCGTCGCACATGACGCAGGACAACAGCTCCTGCGTCTTCTCCTGCCGCAGCCCCAGCGCCGCGGCGTGGGCGGCCAGCAGCTCCATGCGGCAGTCGCCGAAGCGGGAGTGCGTATTCCACATTCCGCCCGCGAGCTTCACGAGCTTGCCGATATGCCCGACGAGCAGCGCGCCCCGGAAGCCCAGCTCCCGGCAGCTTTCCAGCGCGTCGCCGATGAAGTTGCTGGTCAGGACGGCCGTCTTCGGGTCGAGGCCGATGGCGCCGCGGATGTAGTCCGCGCCGTAGTTGCCGGGGGTCAGCAGGATATAGTCGGCCCCGTCCGCCCGCCGCTGGCGCAGCTCGACGCGAATGGTATCGACGAGCGCCTGCTCGCTCATGGGCTCGACGATGCCGGTCGTGCCGA
>OLYC01002167.1_pt1 | contig 12024 bp, 9 predicted proteins | sample 1674271 | NCBI WGS metagenome assembly OLYC01 (sample SAMEA103958154, study PRJEB25191) | human gut metagenome
GAACGCCTTGCTGAACATCGACCGTGACCGCAGTTCCTCGCAGGATGCTCCCGAAGAAACCGAGGAAACCGAAACACCTGCAACTCGTCCGTCTGTGCTGTCTGCACTGGAAGAAAAAGCCAATCAGCCAGAGCCTGTTAAGCCGTTCAAAAGCTATCTGGATAAGGAGGGCCGATAATTTGAAAAAGCGGGAACACCGTCTCTTTATTCGTGTGACTGATGAAGAACGGAGCTGCATTTTAGATAAGATGTATGGCATGGGCATCCACAGCCTGAGTGCCTATATCCGCAAAATGGCATTGGATGGCTACTGCCTGAATCTCGACCTTCCGCAGCTGCGGCGCATGGCTTATTTGCTCCAGAATTGCAGCAATAACTTGAATCAGGTAGCAAAACGCGTCAACGAAAGCGGCAAGATCTATGCTGCCGACCTTGCCGATCTACGCACCCGGCTGGATGAACTGATTGATATCGGCAAACAGATTCTTTCCAAGCTGGCAGAACTATAAAAATTCCCGCAGTTGGAGGACTGCGGGTGTACATATAACGCTTGACATCCTTGCAACGCAGTAGTCGATACCTTTATAATAAGGGCGAACAGGAAGGAAGTGCTTGATATGATGTCTATGCTGAAGAAAATTGTTCTTTTCCCGATTTCTCTCTTTGTGGCGTTTCTAGCTCTGATGGCAAGGTGGCTGCTAACCCTGTCCAGCTATGTAGTTGCTCCGCTGATGCTCTACATCTTCGGCTGCGGCATCTACACTGCTTACCGTCAGACTTGGAATCAGTTCTTTATCCTGCTGGTGGCCGAGTTCATCTGCTTCATCCTCTTTTTCGGTGCAACTGCCATCACCGAGGGCATTGGACGTTTCAGTGAGTGGCTTGCCGAACTGTAAGAAATAGTTTTAATCGTTTGCCGCCTTCGGGCGGCATTTTTCTTTTATGGGGGTGATTCAGGATGGCCGCGACACGGCTAATCGCGTTGCACAAAAACAAGGGCAAGTCGGTTGCAGCTTGTCTGAAAAGCCGCACAGACTATGTGCAGAATCCAGATAAGACCGAACAAGGTGAACTGGTAAGCTGCTACGAGTGTAGCCCTCTGACAGTCGATGAAGAATTTATGCTTTCCAAGCGGCAGTATGAACTTTCTACCGGGCGCAGTCAGAAAAGCGACATCATCGCCTACCAGATTCGGCAGTCATTCAAACCCGGTGAGATCACCGCCGAGGAAGCCAACAAGGTGGGCTATGAACTTGCCATGCGGTTTACCAAGGGCAAATACGCTTTTATCGTTGCCACCCACACAGACCGTCACCACATCCATAACCATGTGATTTTCAACTCCACCGCATTGGACGGTTCAAAAAAGTTCCGGGATTTTTTCTTTTCGGCACTGGCCGTTCAGCGGTTGAGCGACTTGATTTGTCTGGAGCATCAGCTCTCTGTTATTGAAATAAAGCCCTACCGGGAACGGCAGAAACGTACCCTCTATCCACCCAAAGAAAGCAATCGTGATAGGCTGTGTGGCATCATCGACAGCATCCTTGCAGAAAAGCCCAAGGATTACGAAGATTTTCTGCAAAAACTGGAACAACAGGGTTATGAGGTTAAGCGTGGAAAATACGCTTCCATCAAGGGCGCACGGCAGAAGCGGTTCATCCGCTTCAAAACGCTGGGGGCTGGGTACAGTGAGGATGAACTGCAAGCGGTGATTGCGGGAAAAACCGAACACCGTCCGCGTCAGACACAGCCGTTCCAAGAGCCGCCGTTCCAATTGCTGGTTGACATTCAGGCAAAGCTCTCCGAGGGCAAAAGCGAAGGCTATGCACGATGGGCGAAAAAATATAATCTGAAAGAAATGTCCAAGACGCTGATTTTCTTGCAGGAGCACAAAATTGGCAGCACAGATGAACTGAATGAACGCGCAGCGGCGGCAACAGAAAAATATCACCAGCTGGGAGATTCCATTAAAGCCTCTGAAAATCGGCTGGCAGAAATTGCGGTGCTGAAAGCGCATATCACCAACTACGCCAAAACGCGACCGGTCTATGATGCCTACCGTAAGACCGGATACAGCAAGCGCTTTCTGGAAACGCACCGCACGGAGATCACGTTGCACAAGGCAGCGAAAGCGGCGTTTGATGAAGCCAACTTGAAAAAACTCCCCAAGGTCAAGGAGTTGGATGCGGAATATTCCAAGCTGCTGACAGAAAAGAAAGTACGCTACCCGGACTATCGCAAGGCACGAGAAGAAATGCAGGAGTTGGTAAAGGCACAGAAAAATATTGAATTGTTCTTCGCAGAAGAAAAAGACGCACAGGAAAAGCAGCAGACCCGATAAACGAAAGTCGCCGAGGATTCTAACCCTTTCATGGGGCGGAATCCTCGGCGACTTTTTTAGTTTATGTAGCAGCGATCCTGCGTTACGAGCCAATCTTCACACAGCCGTTGGGCTTCATCTGTTGAGCGGCACACGCAATTGAACAGCTTGCCGTGCAGGGAGCAGTAGGTGTAACGGATTTTGGGCACACCGTTCTCATCCCGAAACTTTGTGTAGCGTTCCTCACCGGGCATCAGATAAAGCTGCTCCATTTCTGCATCGTCCTTTCCGTTTTCATGTGTCAGGCACACAACGCACCTATTCTATCATGAACTTAGGAATTATGCCATTGACGCTTGCACCAAAAAGCGCCCCGGATTTTCGGAGAGAGTGTGCATTGACACATTCAATAGCGTTCGGAAAGAACGCGCAGCCTGCACCGGAACGGTGCAGATCAGAAAGGGTTTGGGATTTCCCAACAAGCATTTTGCAACGCAAAATTTGCATTTGTGCGCACGAATGCACTGCTTGCGCGCGGCAACAATTTTTTTACTCCACCATGTTTTACTTTGCGGTTATTGTTATTCCGTAGCTTTCCATTCCCGCATAATTCAAATGATACGTCTTTCCGGCTTTGATGGTCAGTGCCTTTCCGCTTTCACCACTAAATGTTTCCACTCCGTATCCATCTGCTCTTTTTACAGTCGTTCCTGCCGGGACTGTAAATGCTGCCCCATAGCTTTTTCTCGACACTTCCAGTATTGGCTGTGAGAAAATAAGTTTGGTGTCCCAGTCGATATCTACTACACCATTATTGAAAAAAGTTTCCCGAACGCGAAGCGTTGTTCCTCCAATTCCATAGGTAACTGTAGCTTGAGAAGACCAGCCCGGGTATCCCGCCGAGTCCAAGGTTTGAGATGCACTATACGAAGTCATCTGTACATCTGCCGCGACGGGCTTCGGTACTTCTTTCTTTTTGAAATCGCCCTTGGGCTTATCATTCTCCCATGTATAAGTCTCGGCAGTCAGATCTGTTTTGGCAGGATTCAGAATGAACCACCGACCTTCACCCTCACGGCTGCGGTTTTCATGACCGCCATAATATACATACAGCTTGCCCAGAGACACCGCACTTATATCTTCCGCACTGGGGTCAGCAGCTGTCAGAGCTTCTGCGGTGATCATGCCGTTTTCTTCTTCATTCACATCTGCCCAAGCCGTCGCATCTGCGTAAACCGCCAGCATCTTACCATCGGCATCGTAATAGCGCAGCTGATAACCCCGGGCCAGAAGGTTCTGCATTGCAGCTTTTGCTTCGTCAGTAGAAAGAGTCTCTTTGATTTTATCGTAAGCTTTTACCCCGTCTGCCTTGGCCTGCTCTGCGGCCTGTTTCAGGATATTTTCGGCCTCTGTCAGCTGAATGCTTACCGCATAGTCCGCGTGATTCACCTCACCCAGCCAGTTATTCGAACTGTTCAGGTCACCTGCTTTGCTCTTGGCAAGGCTCATAGCTCTCAGGATCGCATCCCTGTCAGCAGTCTTGTCCTCGCCCATGTCGATCAGGGCATCGTAATCCGGCAGGACTTCTTCATACTTTTCCTGTGCCGCATTGGCATCTGCACGGCCGGTGTACGACTCTATCTTTGCGGCTTTTACATCCAGAACCTCTGCATCGTCCGGAAGCTTGGCCAGACTGTCGATAGCCTTCGTGTAGCTGGCCGCTGCCGCCTCGTTTCTGCCAAAAAATGCATTCAGACGCGCACAAGCATTATAGACCTTGATCTTCAGTGCTTCCAGCATCTGTTCTGTGACATCGGTGATTTTTTCCACATCGACCTTATCCAATGCGGTGGATGCCGCCTCATAGTCACTCAGAGCATCCTCGTTGGAAGTTGTCAGCTCGTTCACCTCAGCACGTCCAACGTAAGCTTCTGCCTGTGTATATGGCTGCTCTTCCGTTTTTTCGATGGCTGTGGTGTAGTCCGCCTTTGCATCGTCGTACTGCTTCAAACCCACATAAGCCTCGGCTCGGCCCATGTATGCCGGAATGTTCTCCGGGTCAAGACCGATGGCTTCGGTAAAGGAGGCCACAGCCTCGGTGTAGTTCAGCTCGGTCAGATACTTCTGTCCCAGCTCCACCTTTTCCACGGCCTTGGCTGCCTTGGATGTGCAGGCCGTGAAAAGCAAAGCTACCAAAAGCATTCCGCAGAGGAGCTTCAAAAGATTTCCCTTCATTTTTAATTTACCTCCCAATAACCCGATTCATTGTACGTCAAAATATTCTGAGTCAGATTTCCTGTTTCTGCATCCACACTAGAGGCAGCAACCACCTTCATGTCTGCGTCGATCTCAACATAGATTTCCCAACAGCCTCCGGCTTCCCAATAAGACCTCTCACCCTGAGTATACCGAACTTCCAAATCTTCTGGCACGCCTAAATCAGCTGCAAGTTCTTCCAGTTGCTTCTCGGACAACATACTGCTTAGATATTCTTCTCTGGAAGCAAACTGATCCTCATATTCTTCCCCCGGCATCCTCTGTACTTCAATGAAGATTCCGTTCTCTTCCCGGTAAATAATGCGATTGTCCAAATCTTCTGCTGCAATATGACTTTCGTCGATCTTTTCCGGAAATCCAATGAGATAGCTCAGAGTGACATGATTTCCTGTTGCACCAAACAGTACATTCTGGTATTCACTGGAAGGGGACCCGATTTCAAAGCTCAGGAATGTCTTATCTCCAAGTGTGATGAGATTGTCTGAAAAATCATTCTGTTCCGGGTCGGCTATCTTTTCCGGCCGTCCGACCACATCATCATTCATTTCAATCTTTTCCACCTGACCATCCGAGTGAATATAATAAAGCTTCAATTCCTGCCAGTTTTCGTTTTCTCCATTCCAAGCACCTGTAAAGGCAAATGCTTCTTCGTTTCCATCTCCATCGTAGTCGCACGCGATCAGATAGTACTTACTGTCCGAATCCACCACATCATCCAATGCTTTCCGGAAGCGCTCATTGCGGTCTGAATCTTCCAAATCCTCTTGGAAAGATTCAGAAACAGCACCTCCCAGTGGAGCACTCTGCCCCAGTGGTTCCTGTTCTTCAGACTCTGTTTTTTTAGGGGCGCAGGATGTCAGGATTGCCGTTGTAAGAAGCAGCACTGCAACAGCTCGCCCCACCTGATTCCATTTCTTTATTTTTTTCATTGCAAGTTTCCTTTGTTCTTATTCGTTCTCTTCCCGGAAAATCATTCCCAGATCTCCATCTGACTCATTTCCAGAAACCACCGGGCCAGAATAGCCTGTACGTTGATCCGTCATTGTTGTCCCCTTCGGAACATAGATATAAATAAAATTCTGCGTTTCTTCCACACGGCTGATTGGATTACTTAATTTAGCCTTACCGATCTTATCCTGTGCGTAAAGGGCAATCAACGCACTGGCATTCGGAGCTTCTGCGAACTGTGCTTTGTACGCATCACTAAACTTAATCGCATAAGCAACTGTTGTTCCGCCTTCCTGGCAGCTGACCGAGTATGTACCAGCATCAAAGACTGTTTTCCAGTTATGTGTTTTCCCCTGTGCTGCTGACGTTCCGGATTCCATAGCTGCAACTGGTTTCGACTCCTCCTTCTGCTTGAAGTCACCCTCCGGCTTATCGTTCTTCCAGGTATAGCTCTCGGCAGTCAGGTCTTTTTTGCCGGGGTTCAGGATAAACCACAGGCCTGCCCCCTCCCGGCTGCGGCCCTCGCAGCCGCCGTAGTAGACATAGAGCTTACTCAGGGATACTGCACCGATATCCTCCGCACTGGGATCAGCGGCAGTCAAAGCTTCGGCAGTGATCGTTCCGTTTTCTTCCATGTTCACATCTGCCCATGCGGTTTCGTTGGCGTAGACCGCCAGCATCTTGCCGTTTGCGTCGTAATAACGCAGCTGGTAGCCGCGTGCCAGAAGGCTCTGCATGGCAGCTTTGGCTTCATCGGTGGAAAGGGTCTCTTTGATTTTATCATATGCCTTAGCACCATCTGCCTGTGCCAGTTCTGCCGCCTGTTTCAGGACGCTTTCAGCATTTGTCAATTGAATGCTTGCAGCGTAGTCTGTGTGATTCACTTCATCCAGCCAGCTGTCAGAGCTGTGCAGGTCACCTGCTTTGCTCTTTGCAAGGCTCATGGCGCTCAGAATCGCATCTCGGTCAGCTGCCTTATCCTCGCCCAGTGTGATCAGTGCGTCATAGTCCGGCAGGACTTCCTCATACTTTTCCTGTGCCGCATTGGCATCGGCACGGCCCGTGTAAGAGACAACTTTGGTGGCTTTCACATCCAGAACATCGGTATCCTCCGGCAGCTTGTCCAGGCTGTTCAATGCACTGGTGTAATCGGCCGCAGCGGCTTCATTCTGGCCAAAGAACGCTTTCAGCCGGGCGCAGGCGTTATAGATCTTGATCTTCAAGGCTTCCAGCATCTGCTCGGTGACATCGGTGATTTTTTCCACATCCACGGTATCCAGTGCTGTGGACGCTGCTTCATAGTCGGCCAGTGCGTCTTTGTTGGCCGTTGTCAGCTCATTCACCTCTGCGCGTCCTACATAAGCTTCTGCCTGGGTGTAGGGCTGGTCTGCGGTCTTTTCAATGGCTGTGGTGTAGTCCGCCTTTGCATCGTCGTACTGCTTCAAGCCCACATAAGCCTCGGCTCGGCCCATATATGCCGGAATGTTCTCCGGGTCAAGACCGATGGCTTCGGTAAAGGAGGCCACAGCCTCGGTGTAGTTCAGCTCGGTCAGGTACTTCTGCCCCAGCTCCACTTTTTCCACGGCCTTGGCTGCCTTGGATGTGCAGGCCGTGAAAAAGACCATTGATAAGATGAGTACACCGATCAATATCTCTATACGCTTTTTCATAACCGAAGTCCTTTTTTATTTATCCTCTCGATATTCAATTTTGAACGAGCCAGTCATATTACCGCTCATGTCCCACTCATAAATTGGCTGAGACAAACTATTTTTTTTACCGTTCATCACCATATCTGTCGCATCGATTGACTCTGACTTTCCACTATAAGATATAAAATCCATCATGGCTTTTGTATATCTTGTTCCAGTTGGGACATAAATGTAAAGCGTATCAGATGTTTTTTCAACACGACTAACGGGATTACTTAGAAAAACAGTTTCGATAATTTGAGGTCTCCAATCAACTCCTGCCCATTTCTGAATCTCGTTCTCATATATTTGAAAATAGCTGCTATATTTTGACTCGAGTGCTTCCCACTGTGCTGCCAACGCCTCTGCTTCTCGCATTTGTGCCTCTGTCATATGATTTGCATCAATTCCTGCTGCCAATCTGCTATTGTCTTCGGCTGCTTTCTGAAATTCCAAATACGCTTCTTCCATTTCGGGATGCTCTTTTTTCAATGTATAGCTAGCAATTATGCCCGCTATAGCCTCCGCATCAACATCAGAAGGATAGTTGACAACAGCGTTCATTTGACGGCTTCCTGCTTGCACAGTCAGTTGCATTTTTGTAACATCCCCGTTTTCATCAGCATAGTTCCATACATATGTTCCGCCAACTGAACTTTCATCCTGTGCAGAAGAATCTTTTTGATTTTCTGCTGTCATATCCACACCAAGCTCGGCTAACTTTGCATAGTCCTCCAGCGCCTTATCATACCAGCCTAGTTTCATGCAGACTTCCGCATGGAACTGCAGGACTTTGATTTTCAGCTCACGGATCAGCTTCTCAGCAATGTTCTCTTTTTTGCCGACATCCTCTTTTTCCAGCAGGCCAATCGCTGCACCGTAATCGCTTTCTGCCGCAGTGGCGTCATCCGTCAGGTCGTATACCTCTGCACGGCCTGCATAGGCCTGCGCCTGCGTATACGGCATATCCTCTGCTTTTTCAATGACCGTCGTATAGTCGGTCTTCGCTTCTTCATACTGCTTCAAGCCCTTATAAGCTTCTGCACGGCCCACATACGCTTCAATGTTGGAAGGGTTGATTTTTATCACTTCCGTAAACGCCGCTACGGCTTCCGTATAGTTCAGTTCAGTCAGGTACTTCTGGCCCAGTTCGATTTTTTCGCTTACTCTTGATGCACCTGATGCACAGGCAGTAAAAAGGAATACTGCGAGTAGGACTGCTGCTATCAGCCACAGCCTTGTCTTTCTTTTTTCTGTAAGCATATAGATTTTACACCTCCGCTTTATTCAGCACAAAAGATGATGCCACCATCATCACTTACCCAGCTAAAATGGGTTACGTAGTCCCACTCCTGCACCTGTTGATACATTATATTCTTCCTGACAGTCATGCTCGTTTCCATCTGCACATCTGAGTCATTTACGTTTTGCAGTTCGTCTTCCGAAAAGATGTGGCTTACTTCGATCCAGCGAAGCATCGCCCCATCGACGCCCGACCAGTCTGCCGTAACTGTAGTTCCTTCCGGCACATAAAAAACGAAGTGCTCATAGTCGCCCTTTTTGACCCGCTGCACGGACTGGAGCGGTGCGGACAAGTGATACGTCTTAGGTTCTCCATCATACAGGAGTTGGATACTTTTTGCTCCAATGCTGTATCGTACACTTACACTATTACTACAATATTTTGACTTTACTGTTTCTTCTACCCAGTTGATTTCTGTTATTTCTTCCTGCAATGAAGCAGCCTCTTCTTGTGACTGTTTCGAACTTGAAGCCGGCTCTTCCGGTTTTGTTTCCTCGCTTGCCGGCTGGCTTTCGGATGCAGAAGAAGCTTTCTGCTCCGCGGCAGGTTCTTCTGTCAGTTTCTCTTCAATAGGCTCTTCCGTATTCGGTTCTGACGCAACTTTGTCTGCTTCTGTTCCAAGCAGGCCGTTTTCTTCCTCAATGGACTCTCCCAACTGGGACAAAATCTCACCCCGCTTGGCCTCTACTTTTTCGCCCAGTTTCAATAGTTCCTCGTAGTCTTCCAGCGCATTGTCATAAACTTTTATCTTCTCACTGAGCATTGCATGGGCATAGAGGGCTTCGACCAGTTTGATTTTTATATCATCTTCCGAGACAGACTCTGCCTTGCCCACATCGCTTGCCGTCAGCAGAACCTTTGCAAGGCCATAGTCTGCGAGCGCACGGTCCTGCTTATCTATCTTTTCGTACACCTCGGCCTGTCCCATATAGGAAATCGCCCGTGTGTACGGCATTTCTTCCGTTTTTTGGCTCACGAACCGGTAATCTTCCAGTGCTTTTTCATACTCGCCCAGAGCCAGATAAGCTTCCGCACGACCCATGTACGCCTGAATGTTGTCCGGGTCGAGCCGAATCGCCTCGGTAAAGGATGCTACCGCCTCGGTATAGTTCAGTTCCGTTAGGTACTTCTGGCCCAATTCAATTTTGTCTGCCGCCTTGGATGCCCCCGATGCGCAGGCAGTCAGGAGCATTACCGCCAGCAGCACTGCTGCAACCAGTTGCAGCAGCTTTCTTTTTTCTGTGATCATATTTTTGCCTCACATTATATTTTGTGTTCAGACCCCACGGAACACAAAGCCGCCGTCGGTTAGAAAATATCCACCCTCATTTACATCAATTAGTTCATAGAGTTTTCCCTTTTCAACCGTCAAGGTATCACCCCAACCTTCTGTACAGCCGTAGTCCGTACCATAGCCCCACTCGTACACCTCGTCCGGGGTCAGAACACGCGATGTTTTCAGCCATCCGCTCAGACCATCCTGATTCCAGGAACCACCTGTTTCACCATCCCAAGCCTCAGTTTCTATGCCAGAAAGAGAAACCACGGTTCCCGCTGGAACATCCCAAATAACAACCCATTGCCCTTGTCGCTCGATTCCCTGAAGCGGCTGGGAAAGGGTATAGGTATTCGTTGCATTGATTTTTTGAGTGTGCTGAATCCCCGGTTCTGCATAATTCGTCCAAGTATCCGTATACGTATGATGCAGGGTGATTGTGTTTTCTCCAATTTGATAAGAAACCTTATCAACTACTGTTGTTGTCCCACTCTGGGATTCATTCGACCAAGGGGTAGTTTCCTTTGCTGTATAGGTCTGTTTCTCCTGCACCGCCGTACTGGATGCCGCCTCTTCTTTTTCCTGTTCCGAACTGGAAGCTGGTTCTTCCTTTTTCGTTTCTTCCTTGGCCGACTGGCTTTCGGATTCAGAAGCAGCCTCCTGCTCCGGGGCAGATTCTTCTGTCGGCTCTTCCGCCGGTTCCTCCGCGGTGCTTTCGGCAGCAGGCTCTTCCGCATCGGTCAGGCCGTTTTCGTCTTCTGCCGTCTCACCCAGCTGAGAAAGCACCTCGTCCCGTTTGGCGGCGGTGTTCTCGCCCAACTCCAGCAGGTCGTTGTAGTCTTCCAAGGCGGTATTGTAATTTTTCAAAGTCTCGCAGAGAGCCGCATGGACGTACAGCACCTGCACCAGCTTTGCGCTGACATCCTCCTCTGAAACGTTTTCTGACTTTCCCGCGTCGCTGGCATTCAGCAACGCCTTTGCCAATCCGTAATCCGAAACGGCACGGGCAGGCTGTTCCATCTTTTCGTACACCTCCGCCTGGCCGATGTAGGAAAGTGCCCGTGTGTAGGGCATATCCTCAGTCATTCCGCTGATGAATCGATAGTCAGCCAGTGCCTTGTCATACTCACCCAAGGCCATGTAGGCTTCCGCACGGCCCATGTATGCCTGAATGTTGTCCGGGTCCAGCTTGATGGCTTCGGTAAAAGATGCCACAGCCTCCGTATAGTTCAGTTCAGTCAGATACTTCTGGCCCAGTTCAATTTTATCTGCCGCTGTAGCCGCTTTGGATGCACAAGCAGTCAGAAGCATCACCGCCATCAAAACTGCTGCAACCAGCTGCAGCAGCGGCTTTCTTTTTTCCGCGATCATATTTTTACCTCACATCATGTTTTTGTTCAGACACCACGGAACACAAAACCGCCATCAGGGATAATGAAACTCTCCATAGTATCTTCCACCAATTCATAAAGTTTTCCCTTTTCTACAGTCATAGTGTCGCTTCTACCCCCATCATGGGCTACTCCCACATTCAATTCATACACTTCATCTTCTGACAGAAAATGTGATGGTTCCAGCCATCCCAGACTATTCCGATTCCGTGAACCGGTCATTTCGCCATCGCAAACATCAGTTTTTATACCAGAAAGGGAAACCACTGTCCCAGCTGGAACATCCCAGATGACAGCCCACTGCCCTTTCCTCTCAATTCCCTGTAGCGGCTGGGAAAGGGTATAGGTATCCGTTGCAGTGATTTTCCAAGTGTGCTGCCCCGGATCTCCGTAGTTCGCATTATTCGTCCAAATCATATTTTCCGTATGATTCAGAACGATTGTATTTCCTCCGATTTGGTAGGTCACCTTATCAATCACTGTTGTCGTTCCGCTTTGGAATTCGTTAGACCAAGGTTCCATACGCTCTGCCGTATAGGTCTGCGTCTTTTGCTCCTCCGGCTGCTCTTCTTCCTGGCTGGACACAGCTTCTTCCGTATCTGTCGTCTGCTCAGGGCTGGAAGCAGGCTCTTCCGTTTTCGTTTCTTCGTTTGTCGGCTGGCTTTCGGACTCAGAAGCAGCCTCCTGCTCCGGGGCAGGTTCTTCTGCAAGCTCTTCCGCCGGTTCCTCCGCGGTGCTTTCGGCAGCAGGCTCTTCCATATCCGTCAGGCCGTTTTCGTCTTCTGCCGTCTCACCCAGCTGAGAAAGCACCTCGTCCC
>OLYC01002177.1_pt1 | contig 11992 bp, 9 predicted proteins | sample 1674271 | NCBI WGS metagenome assembly OLYC01 (sample SAMEA103958154, study PRJEB25191) | human gut metagenome
CGCACCACTTCCCGTTCACCGAGCCGAGCTGCGAGGTCGACGTGCAGTGCTTCAACTGCCGCGGCAAGGGCTGCCCGACCTGCAAGGGTGAGGGCTGGATCGAGCTGCTGGGCGCCGGTATGGTGCACCCGAAGGTGCTGGCCGGCTGCGGCATCGATCCGGAGATCTATTCCGGCTTTGCCTTCGGCATCGGTCTGGAGCGTATGGCCATGCGCCGGTTCAAGATCAGCGACATGCGCATGATCTTCGAGAACGACATCCGCTTCCTGTCTCAGTTCTAAGGAGGGTATGACATGAATATTTCGAGAAAATGGCTCCGCGAATTCGTTGACATCACGGCTACGGATAAAGAATATGACTCTGTCATGACCCTCGCCGGTCAGAAGGTCGAGACGACCGAGCGCATGGACGCCGAGATCAAGAACGTCGTCGTCGGCAAGGTCCTTTCGATGAAGAAGCACGAAAATTCCGATCATATGTGGGTCTGCATGGTCGACTGCGGCGCGGGCGAGCCTGTGCAGATCGTCACCGGCGCGCAGAACCTGCACGAGGGCGATCTCGTCCCGGTCGCGCAGCACAACTCGTATCTGCCCGGCGGCATCCACATCACCAAGGGCAAGCTCCGCGGCGTCGAGTCCTGCGGTATGCTGTGCTCGTACAAAGAGCTGGGCCTCACCGAGCATGACTGCCCGGAGGCGTATGCCGACGGCATCTGGATCCTGAACGACGAGGGCTGCACGGTCGGCGAAGACATGAACATCGTCATCGGCAACGACGACTCCATCGTGGAATTCGAGATCACCAACAACCGCCCGGACTGCTACTCGCTCATCGGTCTGGCGCGTGAGACCGCCGCGGCGTTCAACGTGCCGATGAAGCACCATGAGCCGGTCGTCAAGGGCGGCGCAGAGGGCGATCTGGGCGAGCTGCTGGACGTTGACGTACAGGCGGACGATCTGTGCCCGCGCTACACGGCCCGTATGGTCCGCAACGTCAAGATCGCACCCAGCCCCAAGTGGATGCGCCAGCGGCTGCGTTCGGCCGGTATCCGCCCGATCAACAACATCGTCGATATCACCAACTATGTCATGGTCGAGTACGGCCAGCCGATGCACGCGTTCGACTACCGCTACGTGAAGGGCGGCAAGATCGTCGTCCGCCGCGCGGGCGAGGACAAGACGCTCACCACGCTTGACGGCAATGTGCGCAATCTCCAGCCCGATATGCTCGTCATCGCGGACGAGACCAAGCCGGTCGGCCTGGCGGGCGTCATGGGCGGCGAAAACAGTGAGATCGTGGACGATACGGTCGACGTGGTCTTCGAATCCGCCAACTTCCTCGGCTCCTCCATCCGCAAGACGGCGCTGGCGCTCGGCATGCGCACGGACGCCTCGGCCAAGTTTGAAAAGGACATTGACCCGATGCTGACTGTCCCGGCTGTCAACCGCGCGTGTGAGCTGGTCGAGATGCTGGGCGCGGGCGAGGTCATGGACGGCATGATCGACGTGCTGAACTATGTCCCGCAGCCAGTTACGGTCAAGCTCGAGCCGGAGCGCATCAACGCCCTGCTCGGCACCGACATCCCTGAGGCGGATATGATCGAGTATCTGCGCCGCGAGGAAGTGCCGGTCGTGGACGGCATGATCCAGGTCCCGTCGTGGCGGCCGGATCTGCGCGTCATGGCAGATATTGCAGAGGAAGTCGCCCGCTATTACGGCTACAACAACATCGAGACCACGCTGATGCGCGGCGCGACCACCATGGGCGGCTATTCGGACGCGCAGAAGCTTGAAAACGCTGCAGGCGCGGCGGCCAGAGCGATGGGCTACAGCGAGATCATCACCTACTCCTTCGTCTCCCCCGCTTCGTTCGACGCCATCCGCATCCCGGCTGACAGCCCGCTGCGCAGGACCGTCAAGCTCGTGAACCCCCTGGGCGAAGATACCTCCATCATGCGCACGGTCATCCTGCCCAGCATGCTGGATATCCTCTCCCGCAACTTCGCGTTCAAGAACAAGGGCGTCAAGCTCTATGAGATCGGCAAGATCTATCTGCCGAAGGACGGCGAAAAGCTGCCCGACGAGCCCAAGCGCATGGTCTTCGGCACCTACGGCGAGCATGAGAACTTCTTCACGCTCAAGGGCGAGATCGACGCGATCCTCGACCAGCTGAACGTGCATCCGGCGACCTATATCGCCGACACCAAGAACCCGAGCTATCATCCCGGCCGCTGCGCCGACATCGTGATCGACGGCAAGAAGATGGGCGTCATCGGCCAGATCCACCCGCTGGTCGCAGAGACCTACGGCATTGGTGGCGAGGTCTACGTTGCGGAGCTCGACTTCACGGGCCTGCAGGCCGTTCTCGCGCCGGAGCGCGTGTTCCACAGCCTGCCGAAGTTCCCGACGGTCAGCCGCGATCTGGCGCTGGTCTGCGAGGAATCGATGACGGTCGGCATGCTCGAAGCCTGCATTAAGAAGGCCGGCGGCAAGCTGCTGCGCTCGGTCCAGCTGTTCGACATCTACCGCGGCCCCGGCATTGCCCCGGGCAAGAAGAGCATCGCCTTCAGTCTTGAGCTGCGCGCGGACGACCGCACGCTCACCGACGAGGACACCACCGGCGTGATGAACGCGGTACTCGAAAAGCTCAAAAACGACCTCGGCGTTTCGCTGCGCTGAGTTTTATGCGAAAAAGGACGTGCCCGATGGGCACGTCCTTTTTGTCGGCCGGACGCTAAATCTTGTGCTTTTGGGGAAATTGTAACACAAATGAAATGTTGGACGCATTTACAAACCGGGCACAATATATTATGATAGTGGCACAAGCTCAAAAGAAGGAGGCTAACCGTTATGAATGACAACACCATCAAATTTGTGGTACCGGAGGACAGCAGTGAGGAAATGAAAACGATCCTGACCGCGGTATATGGCGCACTCAGCGAAAAAGGCTATAACCCCATCAACCAGATCGTCGGTTATCTCCTGTCTGAGGACCCCACTTACATCACAAATTACAACAATGCCCGCAGCCTGATCTGCAAGCTCGACCGCGATGAGCTGCTGCAGGAGCTCGTGAAGCATTACCTGTTTTCATAAGGCAAGCGACAAGACCTGCCCGTGAGGCTCTCACGGGCAGGTTTTCTTCATGCAAAGACGGCGGGTATCCGGCTTTCGTGCCGGATCCCCGCCGATTTTTTCTGTTTTTTGTTTACTGCAGGCCCTTGCCGGACTTGACTTTGTCGAACTCCTCCGTGATCTGTGCGTCGGGCTCTGCCGTGCAGAGGGAGACGACGACGATCACGAGGACGCTGAAGATGAATGCGGGCAGCAGCTCATAGATGCCGAACATGCCGCCGAGGGGCTTCAGAACCAGCTTCCAGAAGAAGACCATCGCGCCGCCCGCGACCATGCCGGCGATCGCGCCCTGATAGGTCGTGCGTTTCCAGAACAGGCTCAGCAGCATCAGCGGGCCGAAGGCCGCGCCGAAACCGGCCCAGGCAAACGAGGTGATGCCGAAGATGGTGGAATTGGAGTTCCAAGCGATCGCCATGGCGACGATGGTGATGATGACGAGCGTGATGCGCGAGCACCACATGACCTGCTTTTCGGTGGCGTCCTTCTTGAATACGCCGCGGTAGAGGTTCTGGCTGACGGCGCTGGCCGAGATCAGCAGATAGGAATCAGAGGACGAGATGGCCGCGGCCAGGACGCCCGCGCAGGCAAAGCCCGCGAGGATGGGCGGCAGATAGGACGTCGCGGCGTCGATGAAGATATTCTCCGCGTCGTTGTTGGAGAGGTAATCGAGCCCCGCGACACTGCGGCCGACGACGCCGATGAACACGGCGGCGGCCATGGAGATGACGACCCAGATGATCGCCACGCGGCGGGAGCGGCCCAGCTCATGCTCCGAACGGATGCCCATGAACCGGAGCAGGACCTGCGGCATGCCGAAGTAGCCAAGGCCCCAGGCCAGGCAGGACGCGATGGACAGCACGCCGTAGGGCTTGCTGGCGCCGAAGACATTGACCTCCGTGGTCGACGGGGTGGCCGTGCGGACCATGGAGAAGAAGCCGTCGATGTTCTTCGCGTTATTGATGACCGTATGCAGTCCGCCTGCGGACACGACAGACAGGACGAGGATCAGCACGAGGACCGTCACCATCACGACGCCCTGCATGAAATCGGACGCGCTCTCGGCCAGATACCCGCCGAGGAAAGTATAGGCCAGCACGAACACGGCCGCGACGATCATCATGCCGCCGTAGGAGAAGCCGAAGAGGTTCGCAAACAGCTTGCCGCAGGTCGACAGGCACTGTGCCGCGTAGACGCTGAAGAAGATGATGATGATCAGCGAGCAGATCGTCATGATGATCTTTTTCTTCTCATGGAAGCGGTTCGAGAAGAAATCCGGGAGCGTGAAAGCGTCCACGGCGATCGAATAGCGGCGCAGCCGCTTGGAGACGATCAGGAAGTTGAGATATGTGCCGATGGCAAGGCCGATGCAGGTCCAGCCCGCGTCGGCAAGACCCGTCCAATACGCGAGGCCGGGCAGGCCCATCAGCAGATAGCCGGACATATCCGAGGCTTCCGCGCTGAATGCCGTGACCCACGGGCCGAGGCTGCGGCCGCCGAGGAAATAGGACTCCGCGTCCTTGTTCGCCCGTCCGGCAAAATAGATACCGATCCCCACGACTGCGGCCATATACAGGACCATGGCCAGCAGATGCTGCAAATTTGCTCCGCTCATACTGTTTCTCCTTTTTCTCTCCCCTTGACACATTACGTTTTATCATGTATAATATCAAGGAATCGCATAACATGCGCGTATGATATCACGTTAAAGTGAAAAATGCAAGAGGAAATTTTCCATGGATACGAAGAAATATGAGGTATTGGAGAAAACGGTCGAGCTGTCGTCGCTGACGAAGGCTGCGCAGGAGCTCGGACTGACGCAGTCGGGCGTCAGCCATATGCTCGCCGCCATCGAGGCGGAGCTGCAGCTGCCGCTGCTCAAGCGCACACGGACCGGCGCGCGGCTCACGCCCGAGGGCGAGCAGATGATGCCCTACATCCATGAGATCGTGCGGCAGGAAAAGCTGCTGCGGCAGGCGGCGGCCGCGCTCCACACGCTCGTCACCGGCAAGATCCGCATCGGCACGTTCACGAGCGTCGCCACGCACTGGCTGCCGGCGATGATGATGCAGTTCCAGCAGGCGTATCCGCAGGTGGATTTTCAGCTGTTCAACGGCGATTACCACGATATCGACACCTGGCTCGGCGCAGGGAGCGTCGATCTGGCGTTCACCACGCTCCCTGCCCGCCCCGGCTGCAGCTGTGTGCCTTTATATGAGGATGCACTGGCCGCAGTCCTGCCTGAGGGGCACCCGCTGGCGGCGGGGCCGGTCTGCCCGGTGGAGGAGCTGGCAAAGGAGCCGTTCATCTCGCTGCTGGAATCCTCCAACCACGATGTGCGGCGCGCGTTCCGCGCGCTGAGCGTCAAGCCGAACATCCGCTTTGAGACGAAGGACGACTACGCCGTCATCGCCATGGTCCGGCAGGGGCTGGGCGTGAGCATCATGCCGTCGCTGCTGCTGCGCGGCAACACGGACGGCGTGGAGATCCGCCCGATCGATCCGCCCGCCAGCCGCACGATCGCGCTGGCCGCCGCCTCCGATGCGCCAGGCCCGGCCGCCAGCCGGTTTGCGGAATTCGCCGTCAAATGGGTCAGGGAAAACACATAAAAAATGCGCCCGGAGGTTTTGAACCGTCCGGGCGCGTTTTTTGTTGGATTAAGCGTTTTCCGCCAGCTTTTCGCGTGCCTGCTTCAGCGCGGTCGCCAGCTGGTCGGGACAGGAGGTCTCTTTCATGCCGCAGTGGATGCCGTCCAGCCGCTCGATGACGGTATCGATGTCCATCCCCTCGACAAGCTTGGAGATCCCCTGCAGGTTGCCGTTGCAGCCGCCGATGAATTCGATATTCCGGACGGTCTTGCCGTCGACGTCAAACAGGATCTGCTGCGAGCAGGTGCCTCTGGTTCTGTAGGTAAAATGCATGATGGTTTCTCCTTTTATTCTGTTCGATCATTGACCGATGGTTTACGGTTCCAGTTCTCCGTCCCGGATGCGGAGCACCTTGGTGAAGCTGTCTAAAAACTCCGGGGAATAATTGTGCATGGCGACGATCAGGATGTCGCACGGCAGCTGCGCGATCTGCTTTTCCAGCTCGACGCGCGTTTTTTCGTCCAGTCCGGCAGTCGGCTCGTCCAGCATGACAAGACTGCCCTGCCGCCAAAGCGTCCGCGCAAGATCGAGCCTGCGTTCCTCGCCGCCGGAGAGCGCGTGCGCCTCCCCGCCGATCGCTGCATCCATGGACGCGCCGCGGTCGGCGTACCATTCGGAAAGACCGGCAGCGGCAAGGGTCTTTACAAGCGCTTCATCCTGCTGCGCCGTGCCGGAGAACATGGTGAGATTGTCGCGGATGGAGGCGCTGAAGACGAAGGTCTTCTGGGCCAGCAGCGTGACCTGCCGGCGGAAATCCGCGTACCGGTAGGCATGGCAGGGGCGGCCGTTGATGGTGTATTCGCCTTCCGCGCCGCACATGGCGGCCAGCACCTTCAAAAGCGTCGACTTCCCCGCCCCGCTCTCGCCGAGCAGCGCGATGCGGTCGCCCTTTTGGAGCGTCAGATCGACGTGCTTTAAAACTTCTCGTTCCCCTCTACGGCAGGAAATATCCCGGAGCGAGACGGTCTCCACGCGGGTGAGCGGCTGGCTGCCCCAGCCGGACGCTTCATCTGTCGGCTCGTCCAGGAAGGCAAGCACGCGCTTACAGACCGCCGAGGCGGCGATGGTCGAGGAATAGCGTTCGCTGATGATCTGCACCGGCCCGGCGACGAGGTTCATGAGGCCCGCGAAGGTGATGAGCGCCGGAAGCGTGATGACGCCGCGCGCAACGAAAAACAGGCCGAGCACCCACGTGCCGAGCACGACCAGATTGCCGCAGCCATACGCGCCCGCGTACAGGATCCTGCGGATGCGGCGGGAGCGGAGCTTTTTCCGGTAAAGATTTTCGTTTGCTTCGTCATGGGCGCGGTTGGCACCTGAAAATGCGTTGAAAATTTTCAGCTGGAAAAATCCAGAGAAGATCTGCGTGATCGCCGTCAGATAGCCGGCCTTCGCCTGCTGCTCGTTCTCCTGATACGTCTGCAGGCGCTTTTCCGTCAGCTTGGGAAACGCGGCGGTCAGCACGCTGACGGCGATCATGATCAGGGTCATGACCGGCTGGATGGCAGCGGCCGAGGCGACCGCGAGCAGGAAGCAGCAGATCTGAAAATAGATCTCGCCCAGAGACGCGACGTAATCCTGCTGGATGGTGTCGACGTCATTCTGCACGAGAGACAGGCAGGCGCCGTCGTCTTTCTCGCTTTTCTGCATATAGCTGAGCGACTCGATCTTCCGCACGGCGTCGGCGCGGAGGTCCCGGCCGACGCGCTGGACGACGATATCGCGCGAATAGTCCAGCAGAAAGGCGAAAAACGTCTCAACGCAGAGGTAAACCAGCGTCACGAGCGCGATCTTCCACACGCGCGAGAAGTCGCCCTCCATGGCGCTGTCAGCGAACAGGCCGAGCAGGAACGACATGAGGACGGACGAGACGGCCGCGAGAAGGTTGGACACAAGAAACAGCACGACAGACGTGCAGTTTCTGCGGAAATAGCGTTTCACAGCGGCCTCCCTTTCTTTCTTAGTAATACTTGATCTCCGAGCGGTGCGCCTGCAGAAGACCGTCCAGATATTGCTCGACGTATTCGGTCATCTGCTCCGGCGGGTTCACCTTTGTAAATTCCAGTCCATGCTGCGCGCAGTATTCCTGCCCGAGCGTATCGCGCAGTCTTTGCCGCAGCATCACGCGGGGAAGCTGCTCCGCGACCGTGTCAAAATACTGCTCGGTGGTGATCCCCATTTTCGTGCACCACTCCTCGATATAGCTTCGCACTTCCTCGTATTCTTCGTAGTTTTTCCGCTGTCCGGCCATCTCTGCGTCCACCTCTTCCTGTGTGACGGAAAGGCCGCGCTGCTCCGCCTCATCGAGCATGATGAGGTTCAGCAGGATCTGATCCAGTGCGTCCGCGTCGCTGACGGTTTTGTCTCCTGTGACATTGATCTGGTTCTGCTTTTCATACGCGACCAAGCTCTCGTGGATCTGCGTGTCCTTGTAGGACGCGACGATCGGGTCGTCCGACGTCTGCTTCTGACAGGCCGTCAGGAAAAGCAGAAGCAGGCACAGCGCAAGCATGCTCTTGGATCGCATCGCGTTCTCCTTTCTTATTCGGTCAGGTCGCAGAGAGTTGCATTTACATAATCCGTGAGCTGCATGGGGTCGAGCAGCACCTGGCAGCCGCGGCAGCCGGCGGAAACGCCGATCTCGTCGTAGAGCTGGGCGGTCTCGTCGATGAAGGTGGGGAACTGCTTTTTCATGCCGATGGGGCTGCAGCCGCCGCGGATATAGCCGGTCGTGGCCAGCAGGTCCTTGACGTGGATGAGCTCGATCTTTTTGTCGTGCGCGGCCTTCGCCGCCTTTTTGAGGTCCAGCTCGCAGCAGACCGGGATACAGAACACCGCGTATCCGCCGCGCTCGCCCTTCGCCACCAGCGTTTTGAAGATCTGCTCCGGCGGCATGCCGATGCCCTCGGCCGCATGCATGCCGTTGAGGTCATTTTCGTCGACTGCGTACTCTTCCGCCCGGTACGGGATCTTCGCTGCGTCCAGCAGGCGCATCACATTGGTTTTTGTCATTTGAAGCACCTCTTTCCCCACCATTATACCTGATTTCCAGCCTTCTGGCAAGGAGCAAAACCCACACGCATGATTTGAAAAAAAGCGCTCAAACTATCTACATCTTACAGACAGGAGCACGGAACATGGGCGAAGCGAAAAAAGAAGAACAGGCGCGGCAGGAGCTGGTCGATCTCGGCGCGTCCACCACGAAGACCTCCCGCGGGACGATCTACACGCTGACGATCATCGGCCAGATCGAGGGCCATCAGGCGCTGCCGGAAAACATCAAGACGACCAAGTATGAGCACGTCATTCCCCTGCTCGCGGCCGTGGAGGAAAGCGAGGACATCGACGGTCTGCTGCTGCTTCTGAACACGGTCGGCGGGGACATCGAGGCGGGACTCGCCATTGCGGAGCTGATCGCGGGGATGAAGAAGCCGACGGTCTCGCTCGTGCTCGGCGGCGGGCATTCCATCGGCATCCCGCTGGCCGTATCGGCGCGCAAAAGTTTGATCGTGCCCACGGCCAGCATGACCGTGCATCCGGTGCGGATGACGGGGCTGGTCGTCGGTGCGCCGCAGACGTACCAGTATTTCAACCAGATCCAGGACCAGATCGTGAATTTCGTGACAAAAAATTCGCATATTTCCCGTGAAGATTTTCTGCGCTATATGATGGCGACCGACGAGATCGCGACGGACGTCGGCACGGTCTTATACGGCGAAGAGGCCGTATCCTCAGGGCTGATGGACGCGATCGGCTCGCTCTCCGACGCCCTGAACCTGCTGCACCGGCAAATTGACCGGCAGAAGAAGCGCGGCAGGGGCTGAAAATCAGGGCTTTCGCCGCATTGACAGGCGGCCCGGGATGTGCTAAAATGCGGGCGATGCGAGCGGTGGAGTCTGTCATAGGCGCTGGAAAGCGGCCTATTCGCATCGGAGCGCATGCAGCTTTTCGGCAGAACCATGTGGTTCTGCCGTTTTTTATTGTTCTGAATCATGGAAAGAAGGCATTTATCATGAGAAAAACGAAGATCGTCTGTACCATCGGCCCGGCCAGCAGCTCGGAGGAAGTCTTTGCAGAGATGTGCAAGGCAGGACTCAACGTCGCGCGGCTCAATTTTTCGCACGGCACACACGAGGAGCATCAGCAGAAATTTGACATGATCCATAAGGTCCGCAAGGCGCTCGGCCTGCCCATCGCCATCATGCTCGACACCAAGGGGCCGGAATACCGCATCTGTACCTTCAAAAACAAAAAGATCCTGCTCCAGGACGGCGACGCCTTTACCTTCACGACCCGGCAGGTCGAGGGCGACGAGACGATCGTCGGCGTCAGCTATGCGGGGCTGGCGAACGATCTTTCGGTCGGCGATACGGTATTGGTCAACAACGGACTCGTGATCTTCACGGTCGAGCGCATTGAGGGCACGGAGATCCACTGTCGTGTCGTAGTCGGCGGCGAGCTGTCTGACCGCAAGAGCATGTCCTTCCCGCACAAGGTGCTCGAGCAGGTCTATCTCAGCGAACAGGACAAGGACGATCTGCTGTTCGGCATCCGGAACGGGATCGATTTCGTCGCAGCGTCGTTCGTCTCGCGGCGGCAGGATGTGCTGGATGTGCGGAACTTCCTCGACGCGAACGGCGGGCAGGACATCGAGATCATTGCCAAGATCGAGAACCAGACGGGCATCGACAATGTGGAGGAGATCTGCGAGGTCTGTTCCGGCATCATGATCGGCCGCGGAGACTTGGGCGTGGAGGTGCCGTTTGCGGAGCTTCCGGCCATCCAGAAATACCTCATCACCAAGTGCCGCCTGCTCGGCAAGCGGGTCATCACGGCCACGGAAATGCTCGAATCCATGATCCACAACCCGCGCCCGACCCGTGCGGAGATCTCCGACGTGGCCAACGCCGTCTATGACGGCACGAGCGCGGTCATGCTCTCCGGCGAGTCCGCCGCGGGCAAGTACCCGGTCAAGACCGTGCAGACCATGGCCGAGATCGTGGAGGAGACGGAAAAGCACATCGACTACGAGACGCTGTTCCGCAAGGAGGAGTTCCAGATCAAGAACATGGTCGACGCCATCTCGCACGCGACGTGCTGCATGGCCTGCGACATTGGCGCAAAGACGATCGTGGTCAGCTCGCTCTCCGGCGCGACGGTCCGGATGGTCTCGCGCTTCCGCGTGCCGGTCGACATCGTCGGCATGGCGACGAACGAGCGCGTGTGGTACCGGCTCGCGCTCTCCTGGGGCGTCCAGCCGATCTTGTGCGAGGAGACGTTTACCTCGACCGACGTGCTGTTCTACAACGCCCTGCACGCGGCCAAGAAGGCCATGCACCTGCACAAGGGCGACAACATCGTCATGACTGCCGGCAACACCAACGGCGCTTCCGGCAACACGAACCTCATCAAGGTCGAAACGATCTGACAGACAAAGAGTCCCCGCCGGGATCGGGCCGTGTTCCTGAAACAGCGAATCCTCCGTATGCCTGCAGGCATACGGAGGATTGTTTTCTGCATATAATTCAAACTCGCTGGCGGAGAATGAAGCTCCGCAGGACGCACTACTCTCGATATAGAGAGTATAGAAGTGCGCCCTTTAGTTCCTAAAGGGATTTTATCAGTTCGACAAACTTGAAGTTGTTTATCCAAAATGAAATGGAATAACCATATCAAGTAAAACTGCAAGAACTATACTAATCGTTCCCATTAGCGCAGAACTCCTCAATGTGTCTCTCCTCAAAACAATAAGTCCAATAATAAAGACTATCACTTCCAAAACAGATTTTGCATTAAAATACCAGCATCCATATACAAAGCACATATTGAACAATACTGCCAAAATCAGCGCCGATAGTATAAGTGCCAGTTTGCTTTTCCCCCTTGCATACCAGCAGGCAAAAGACAATAATGGAGAAACAGCTGTAAATCCAAACCAAATCATCGCATAACTTCTTGGGAAAAATCCTGCAATATAGTTTGAATACAAATAGTAGCTTGCAACCATACCAACAAAGAATACAAAAACATTGATGCTTGCTCTTATTGCAGAATTGCTATAAATAGAAATACACAGTGCAATCAATACCCAGATTGCAAAACGTCCAAGGAAATTATGAACATCTAATGCTCCATCTATTGCCATAAGCACACTGGGAAGTTCAGCTTGACGAAAATCCAAAAATTTTGAAAAAGTCCCCAAAGCTATTCCAA
>OLYC01002184.1_pt1 | contig 11976 bp, 9 predicted proteins | sample 1674271 | NCBI WGS metagenome assembly OLYC01 (sample SAMEA103958154, study PRJEB25191) | human gut metagenome
GCTGGAACCAGTGGGTGTAGTGGGTGGCACCCAGCTCCATGGCCCAGCGCTTCATCACGCTGGCCACAACGTTTGCCACCTCGATATCCAGGGGTGCGCCCTTGTGCAGGGTGCGCTCCAGGCTCTTGTAAGTAGCGCTCGGCAGGCGCTCCTTCATTACATGCTCGTTAAAGACCTTGCTGCCGTAGATTTCCATAACATTTGCTGCCATAAATCCTACTCCTTACTTGATCTTATGTCTGTCCCTTCCGAAACTGTCTCCCGCCGCCGAACTGCGGCCCGGAAACAGCGAAAAGCTTTTTAACAAAAATGGCGCTGCGAGTCAGGAGGTGACCCACAGCGCCGTTGCTGTCTATGGTTTGATTATAGCCCCGGCGGGTCAAAAAGGCAATTGACAAATCTGACGATTCTGCACAAACGCTCTCTGCGAATTTTGGCACAACTGAGCTTGGTATGACTTTTGAACCTTTAAACCGAAACAGAACGATTTGGAATTGCCTCCGCTTGCGCTCTGGCAATATCAGCGGAAATAATATTTTTAAATTTGCAGTTCCGGCAGGCCTGCGGGCCCGCCGGAACTGTTTTTTCACGGGAGGAGTCGTTACGGACAATTGCATTTGCAAAACCTAGGCTTATCCGTTGCGTGACAGCCGCAGATGCTACTACCCGCTACGACCCCTTTTGTGAAAATGCGTTTGGAGCGGCCCGCGGTTGTGCAACAATGAAAGCCCCAGTGGGGCTTTCAAGTGGCAGAGCGGTCTGCGTTAGCAGATGGAGGGGTCTAAACCCCGACAAGCTCCGCAGGACGCGACAAACACGAAAGTATAAAATAAAATTACCTTAATGAATTGCAGAGCGAAGCGGAGCAATTTTTAAATCGTCGTCAAATAACCTGAAAGAGGAAGAACTTCAGGTAGTTGGTCTCCGGCACGCCCCACAGGATGGGGTGGTCCGGGGCCTGCTGCTTCACCTCGATCTGCCGCAGCTGGCGGTGGGCGTCCTTCGCCGCTGCTTTCAGCATCTTGATGAACAGCTCCTCGGTGGCAAAGTGGGAGCAGCTGGCCGTGGCCAGATAGCCGCCCCGGGGCAGCAGCTTCATGGCACGGTAGTTGATCTCCTTATAGCCGCGCATGGCGTTCTCCACCGTGCGGCGGGCCTTGGTAAAGGCCGGCGGGTCAAGGATGATAAAGTCGTAGGGATGGCCCTCTTTTTCCAGCCGGGGCAGCAGCTCAAAGGTGTCCTCGCAGAGAAAATCCATGTTGGTCAGGTTGTTGCGCTGGGCGTTCCGCTGGGCCATGGCAATGGCCTCGGCACTGATGTCAGCGGCAGTGACCCGGGCAGCCCCGCCCTTGGCGGCGTTCAGCGCAAAGCTGCCGGTGTGGGTAAAGCAGTCCAGCACGGTGTGCCCGGCAGCAATGCGGGCCACAGCCCGGCGGTTGTATTTCTGGTCGAGGAAAAAGCCGGTCTTCTGGCCGTTCTCAAAATCGACGTGGTAGAACACGCCGTTCTCGCAGATCTCGGTCTGGGTGCTGTCGGGATGCGTCTCGCCGGGCAGGTCAAACCAGCCCTTGTTCTGCGCCAAACCCTCCTTGGCCCGCAAAGCCTCGTCGTTGCGCTCGTAGATGCCCTCAATGGTCTGGCCGTCAGCGCGCAGGACTTCTGCCAGCAGGGGGAAGAGGATGGGCTTGAGCTTTTCCATGCCCACGCTCAGGGTCTGGGTGACAAGGATATTGTTGAACCGGTCCACAGTCAGGCCCGGGAACTGGTCAGCCTCGCCAAAGATGACACGGCAGGCGGTCAGGTCGGCGGGCTCCAGCACAGTCTTGCGGTAGGCCCAAGCGTATTCGACCCGGCGCTTCCAGAAAGCGGCATCGAAGGTGTCGTTGGCGTTGCGGGAGATGAGCCGCACCCGGATCTTGCTTTTCAGTGAGAGAAAACCGGTGCCAAGATAGGCACCCTTTGTGCTGACCACATCGACCAGCGTGCCGTTTTCAGGCTCTGCTTCCGGGGAACCCAGGATGTCGTTTTCGTACACCCAGGGGTGGCCGCCCACCAGCAGGCCCTCGGCGTGTTTGTTGACGGTGTAAACGGGGTAATTGCGAGAAGATTTCATAGTTGCTCCTGTTATAACTGGCTCGCCCTCTCAGTCTCGCTCCGCTCGCCAGCTCTCCCAAAGGGAGAGCCTTTGGCGATTTTCGATTCAGTCTCATCAAGCTTGAATACAGAGCGGCTCTTGGCTCCCCCTTTGGGGGAGCTGGCAATGCCGTCAGGCATTGACGGAGAGGGTGAGGATGCTAAAATTTCATACTGATATTTATTCTAACATAAAAACGTGCTAGAATAAATACAAAAACACAGAAACGAGGAAAACGTCATGGAGATCGAACGCAAATGGATGGTGAACGGCTGGCCGGAGGGCGAAAACTTCCCGGCTCTGCCGCTCAAGGAAGAGTTTGCCATGCGGCAGGGATATATCAGCGTGCGGCCCACCGTGCGCATCCGGGAGGAGGCGCTCAAAGGCGGCGAGACGGCCTATATCCTCTGCTTCAAGTCCGGAAGCGGGCTTGCACGGGAGGAGATCGAGCGCCCCATCGACAAGAAACTGTTTGATGAACTGGAAACAAAGATCATCGGTAAACCCCTGATCGGGAAGATCCGCAGAAGCTACGCCCTGCCCGATGGCCTTGTGCTGGAGGTGAACCATGTGGATGAGGGTCAGCCCACTGCGTTCTGGTACGCTGAGGTGGAATACCCCACCGTGGATGCTGCCCGCAGCTGGAAGCCGGAAGCCTTTGGCCTTGCAGACTATCTGAACGATGATGTCACCGACCAGCCCGGCCAGAGCATGGGAGCCTACTGGGAACAGACCCGGAAATAAAAATGACCCTCTCCGTCGCGCAGATGCGGCCGCCTAGCCCTTGGGGAAAGACGGCAGTGCAAAGCAATGACAGAGAGGGTCATTATTTTTACTTCTTGTGGTACATCCGGTCTGCTTCCTCATAGGTGGGTTCGCAGGTCAGATACATGCCCAGCTTCTTCACGGTATCCATATCCACGCTGGACAGGATGACGGTGGAGTGCATATCGCAGCCCTTCAGGTGGGAGAGCTGCTTGAGGGCGGCTGCAGCAGTGGGATTCTGCGCGGCCGAGCTGGACAGGGCGATCAGGATCTCGTCGGTGTGCAGACGGGGGTTCTTGCTGCCCAGATAGTTGGTCTTGAGGGTCTGGATGGGCTCGATGGCGGCGGCAGAAACGAGGTCAAGCTCCTGGTCGATGCCGGCCAGCTTTTTCAGCGCGTTGAGCAGAGCGGAGGAAGCGGCACCCAGCAGGGGGCCGGTCTTGCCGGTGACAACGGTGCCGTCCGGCAGCTCAATGGCAGCGGCGGGGGCACCGCCGGTCTTTTCAGAGACTGCATGGGCGGCCTGCTCCACCGGGCGGCTGCCCAGGGTCAGTCCGGCCTGATTCATCAGCAGCTCCAGCTTGTAGACCTCGCTCTGGATCTGTGCGCCGTTCTTGAGGTCGCACAGGGCCTTGAAGTAGCGGCGGACGATCTCGTTGCGGGAAGCCTCGCAGCAGGCCGCATCATCCACGATGCAGTTGCCGGCCATGTTCACGCCCATGTCGGTGGGGGAGTGGTAGGGGCTCTTGCCTGCAATCAGCTCAAACATGGCGTTGACCACGGGGAAAATCTCAATGTCGCGGTTGTAGTTGACCGCGGTCTTGCCATAGGCCTCCAGATGGAACGGGTCGATCATGTTTACATCGTTCAGGTCGGCAGTGGCAGCCTCGTAAGCCAGGTTGACCGGGTGCTTCAGGGGGATGTTCCAGATGGGGAAGGTCTCGAACTTGGCATAACCGGCCTTCACGCCCCGCTTGTATTCGTGGTACAGCTGGGACAGGCAGGTGGCCATCTTGCCGCTGCCGGGGCCGGGAGCCGTAATAACCACCAGCGGGCGCTGGGTCTCAATGTACTCGTTGCGGCCATAGCCCTCGTCACTCACGATGCGGGCAACGTCGTTGGGGTAGCCGGGGATCTTATAGTGCCGGAAGGTGCGGATGCCCAGGCTGTTCAGCCGCTTCTCAAAGGCTTCCACCTCGGGGGCAGCGGTGTACATGGTCACGCATACACTGCCCACAAACAGGCCGCGCTCCTGGAATGCATCGATGAGACGCAGAACGTCCAGATCATAAGTGATGCCATAGTCACCGCGCACCTTGCTGCTGACGATGTCCTCAGCGTTGATGACGATAACGACCTCGGCCTGATCCTTCAGCTGCAGCAGCATCTGCAGCTTGGAATCGGGCTGGAAGCCCGGCAGTACGCGGGACGCGTGGTAATCATCGAACAGCTTGCCGCCGAATTCCAGATAGAGCTTGTTGTCGAACTTCTTGATGCGCTCGCGGATATGTTCTGACTGCATCGAGAGATATTTGTCGTTGTCAAATCCAATTTTCATCGTTCGTTTCCTTTTCCTCTTTGCTGTGCCCGGCACACCGCACCGGAACCTTTCCATAACAGAAACAGTATACCACACTCAAAAACCGGGTGCAATCCAAAAGGGCGGCTGCAAAGCTTTTTCCAGCAAATGCGGTGTTTCGCGCTGTTCTTTGCTGCATTTTTTGTGAAAATGGTTCTTGCCGCGTTTTTGACAGCGGGTGTATCATGTTATATTTGATGGCTCATGCTTGGCAAAGTACACACCAGCGTCTACAATGAAGACAGGAAAAGGCACTGCCCGCAAACGGCAGACCTCTTACCGGCAATTAAATTTCAAAAGAAAAGTAACCGCTTGGATTGGAAGTCGTGGGCGGTTACTTTTTCTTTTTATCCTTCTGATCCTTCGCGCGATCCTGCGTAATACAGCAAGCCCCCGGGTCTCCCCGGGGGCTTGCTGCAGCTTTATGAAGTATCTCGAATATGGAGGAAATGGCGTTTATTCTGCGTCGGTACGGTTTTTCTTGAGCAGGCTCAGGATCACAGCACCCAGCACGCTGCCCACAGCCAGCGCCACACAGTACAGAGCGGTATGGTCCACGACTGGGAACACGAAGATGCCGCCGTGCGGTGCACGCAGAGCGCAGCCGAAGGTCATGGAGAGCGCACCGGCCACCGCTGCACCGGCCACGCAGCTGGGCAGGACGCGCAGCGGATCTGCTGCTGCATAAGGGATCGCACCCTCGGTGACGAAGCACAGGCCCATGACGTAGTTCACGATGCCGTTGCGGCGCTCGTCGGCAGTCCACTTCTTGGGGCAGAAGGTGGTGGACAGGGCGATGGCGATGGGAGGAACCATGCCGCCCACCATGACAGCGGCCATCACCTCATAGTTGCCGGAGGCAAGGGCTGCCGTGCCAAAGACGTAAGCTGCTTTGTTGAAGGGGCCGCCCATATCAATGCTCATCATACCGGCCACGATGGCACCCAGCAGCACCTTGGAGGTGCCGCCCATGGCGTTCAGGCAATCGGTCATGGCAGTGTTGATCATGCCCATGACCGGGTTGATGCCGCACATCACCGCGCCGAGGATGAGCATACCGCCCAGCGGGTAGATGAGCATGGGACGGATACCATTCAGGCTGGCAGGCAGCTTTTCGGTGATCTTTTTCAGCAGCTCGACGATGTAGCCTGCAGCAAAACCGGCCAGCAGTGCAGCAAGGAAGCCGCCGGAAACACCGGTGGTCTCACCCGCTGCAATGCCCGCAAAGTTGGTGCCGTTCATGGCCAGCACACCGCCCACAAAACCGACCGCCAGACCCGGACGGTCCGCGATGGACATGGCAATGAAGGCAGACAGGATTGGCAGCATGTAACCGAAGGCTGCGCTGCCCACCGTCTTAAAGAAGGCAGCGACCGGGGTGTTCATGCCAAAGTTGGAGGGATCGATGGTGTAATCGTCCAGCAGGAACGCCAGCGCGATCATGATGCCGCCGCCCACCACGAAGGGCAGCATGTGGGAGACACCGTTCATCAGGTTCTTGTACAGAGCGCGGCCAAAGCTGTCCTTGCCGGAAGCATCCTCGGCGGCCTGTGCGCCGCCCTCGGCGTGGTAAACAGGCACCTCGCCGTGCACGATCTTCTTGATGAGCTCCTCCGGCTTGTGGATGCCATCGTCCACCCGGGTGAACAGCACCGGCTTGCCGTCGAAGCGTGCGGTCTCTACCTTCTTTTCTGCTGCCACGATGATGCCGTCGCAGTTTGCGATCTCTTCTCTGGTGAGGATGTTCTTTGCTCCATCCGAGCCATTGGTCTCCACCTTGGTGGGCAGACCCAGCTTGTCACCGGCCTTGGTCAGGGCTTCCGCTGCCATATAGGTGTGGGCGATGCCGTTGACGCAGGCGGTCACGGCCAGAATGCGGTAGCCGCTCTGGGGGATCTCCTGCTGGGTGAAGCTCTCCGCGCCGAACTGAGCCTCCTCCTGTACATCGATGCAGTCAAGGAACTCTGCAGGGGTCTTTGCGGCCTTCAGCTTTTCTACAAAGTCCTCGTTCATCAGCATCTGCATCATACGGGCCAGCATGTCCACATGCAGGCTGCCGTTTTCCGGGGCCGCAATGGCAAACAGCAGGTCGGTGGTACCGTCGTCCTCGGCATTGTACTGCACAGGGCTGCTCAGCCGCAGCGCCGCCAGACTGGGCCGGGTGACTACATTGGTCTTGGCGTGGGGCACCGTGATGCCGTTGTCCACATAGGTGGAGCCCTCCGCCTCACGGGCATAAAGGGCCTTTTTGTAGGCATCCTTGTCCGTGATGTTGCCATGGGTGGCCTGCAGCTCCACCAGACGGCTGATGATCTGCTCCTGATCGGTCAGAGCCTCATCCAGTGCGATGGACTGCGCGGTGAATAATTCCGTAATACGCATGATTTTTCTCCCTTCCTGTATAACTGCAACCCTCTCCGTCACAGAGGGTCAGATTTCCTTCATCAGTTCGTCGATTTTTTCTTTGGTGGCAAGGCCAAGGCTGAACGCCGTTGCACTGCCGCAGGCGGTGCCCAAACGCAGTGCAAAGGAATAGCTCCGGGTCTGCATCCAGCCAGCCACAAAGCCGGCCACCATGCTGTCGCCTGCGCCCACGCTGTTTACGACCTTGCCCTTGGGGCAGCCGATGCGGTGCACCTCGCCATTTTCGTCCACCAGCAGGGCACCGTCGCCCGCCATGCTTACCAGCACGTTGCGAGCGCCCTTTTGCTGTAGGGTGCGGGCCGCAGCAATGATCTCTTCGTCCGTAGTCAGCACCCTGCCCACGATCTCGCCCAGCTCGTGGTTATTGGGCTTGATGAGGAAGGGGTGGTACTGCAGCACGTTCACCAGCAGGTCGCGGGTGGCATCCACCACAGCACGCACGCCCCTGCCCTGCAGCCGGGCCAGCAGCCGCTCGTAGGTATCCTGCGAAAGGCTTGCCGGGATGCTGCCCGCCAGAATGAGGATATCATCCTCGTTCAAGCTGTCCAACTTCTTTTCCAGCTCCTGCATGGCGCTCTCCGGAATGTCGGGGCCCGCGCCGTTCAGCTCGGTCTCCTGCCCTGCCTTGATCTTGACATTGATGCGGGTCATGCCCTGTTCCAGATGCACAAAATCGGTCTTTAAGCCCTGTGCAGCAAGGCCGCGTTCCAGCCATGCGCCGGTCTCACCGGCCACAAAGCCCAGCGCCACGCTCTCGCAGCCCAGCTGTGCCAGCACACCGGACACATTGATGCCCTTGCCGCCCAGCACGCAGTCCTCGCCTTTGGCGCGGTTCACCTCGCCTACTTCCAGCGGTGCATCCAAACGCACCACATAGTCAATGGCCGGGTTGAATGTTACGGTATAAATCATACTTCCGTCTCCTTTACCAGCGTGAATTGTTTGTATTTGGGGTTGGGGCAGCGGTTGGTGAGAATGGCACCGCCCTGCAGGTCGGCAATGACTGCCGGGTAGATGCGGGAAAACTTGGCATCATCCACAAGGAACCAGGCTTCCCGTGCACGGTGCACTGCCGCTGCTTTCACGGCAGCTTCCTCGGGGTCCGGCGTGGTAAAACCGGCATCCAGCGCCACACCGTTGGCACCCATGAACGCCTTGGTAAAATTGTAGCGCTGCAGGCTGGTGACTGTGGGTGCACCTACAATGGCTTCGGTCTCGGGCCGCAGCAGTCCTCCGGGCAGATACACCCGGCAGCCCTTTCGGGCCAGTGCCCGGGCATGGGCCACGCCGTTGGTCACATAGCTGGCTTTGAGGGCATCCCCCGCCAGTGCACGCACCAGCTCCAGCGTGGTGGAGCCTGCGTCGATGAACACAAAATCATCGGCGTTGATGAGCTGCGCCGCCGCCTGCGCGATGCTGCGCTTCTGCTCCACAGCCTGTGACTCCTTGGCCTCCATGGTGGGTTCATCCGCCAGAAAACGGCTGTCCGGCAGGGTGGCACCGCCGTGCACCTTGTTCAGCTTGCCCAGCCGGTCCAGTTCGGTCAGGTCGCGCCGGATGGTGGATTCGCTGGTGTTCAGCGCCTCGCACAGTTCCTGCACTGTCACGGTGCGCTTGCGGTTCAGCTGTTCCATGATCAGGCTGAAGCGTTCTTCTGCCAGCATCGGCATTCTCTCCTTTGGTTTGATCTTATCTTTGACGGTTTATGACCGTTTGTGCGTTGTTTTGGTTGATTTCATCTTTATTATAGCAAATGCAGCGCCAAAATCAATCGCTTTCAGTCAATTTCATTCATTTCCGTTCACAAAAATTTGTCTTGAAATTTGTGCAGGGAGCACAAAAGCTGGGATACAAGTATTTTGTGCAAACAAAAAAGCCGCCGTGCGTACCAATCGCACAGCGGCCGGAGAGATGGCTTATTGAGGAATCACTCGGCAGTCCAGTAGAAATCGTCGCCGGGCATTGCGCCGCCCACTGCCTTGGGGTCGGCATCAAACAGCACCTGCAGATAAGCGGATGCGTTGGTCTTGAGCTCGTCGCCGGTCAGGCAGACGATGTTGCAGTTGGGCAGGGCCTTCTTGGCAATGGCAGCCTTGGCCACAACACCCTGCTCCTCGCACAGAGCGGCAGTGCCGTCCAGATCGGTGTTGGCAGCTTCCACGCTCTTGGCGTAGTCGGTAAGGAATGCGGCCACAACATCCGGGTGTTCCTCGGCATACTCCTTGCGCACCACGGTCACGCCGGTGATGAGCTGGGTATCCGCAACCTTGTTCCATTCCTCGGTCAGGTCGAGGGCCACACGCAGGGTGTCGTCCTGCAGGCCGGCTGCAGTCACATAGGGCTGGGGCAGAACTGCAATGGCATCCTCGGTATTGGCCATCTGGGCCGTGACCTCGGTGGCCTCGCTGTAGTATTCAATGGTCACGTCCTTGTCCGGGTCGATGCCGTTGGCGTTCAGAAGATAGCGCAGCACGTACTCCGGCGTGGTGCCCTTGCCGGTGGACAGGATGGTACGGCCTGCAAGGTCTGCCATGGACTGGATCGTATCGCCGCCTTTTTCCACTACGTACAGCACGCCCAGCGTGTTGACGGCCACAGCCTGAATGCCGCCCTCCGTCTTCTGATACAGGGTGGCGGCCAGATTTGCCGGGATGGCAGCCATGTCCAGCTCGCCCTTCATCAGCAGCGGCACGATCTCATCGGCAGCGCCGTAAAGCTGCAGGTCGTAATCCATGGAAGCGGTGCCATCCTCTTCCATGCTCAGCAGGTTGACAAGTCCCATGGTGGTGGGGCCTTTCAGGCCGGCAATGCGCAGAGCATCGGTGGTGGACAGTTCCTTTGCTTCCTCACTGGAAGCGGCTTCCGAAGCAGCCTCGGGGACAGCTTCGCTGGAAGCTGCGCTGGATGCAACAGAGCTGGATGCCGCACCGCCGCAGGCGGCAAGGCTCAGCACAAGGGCCAGAGCCAGCAGCATGGATGTCAGTTTTTTCATGCGGGGTTCCCTCTTTCCTCACAAGACCGCGCCATTTTGTGCCTGAAAATTTTGCACAGAACCATGGGTCGGTCTTTTCATATTTTTTACAAGGCAAATTTGCAAAATCATTTGCTTTGTGGGTCTAAGTTTACTATAATAGAGTCAAAAATACCGTTGCGTGTGCAACGGAATTGCAGGAGGGCTGTGGGAAGCCGGATCTTTCCCACGGAATTGTGATGAAAAACTTTCTTCCGCTGTTATGCTCCACCTCTTTATTCAATGGTCTGACCCCTGAAGAGCTGCAGACCCTGCTGGCTCAGCTGGGTGCCGTTATGCGCAGCTATGGCAAAGGCGAAGCGCTTGTTCTGGCGGGCGAACCCAACCGCAGGGTGGGCATCGTACTATCCGGTGAGCTGGAAGCCTACCGTCCCGGGCCGCAGGGTGCGCGCATTCCCATCACCCACATGGAACCGGGCGGCGTGTTCGGCGATGTGCTGAGCGGTTCCAGTCTGGCAAGCCCGGTCACGGTGATGGCTTCGGTGCCCTGCGAGGTGCTGCTGATTCCCTACGAGCGGCTGCTGCTTTCGGATGGCAGTCCGGCGCACCAGCAGACATTGCGCAATCTGGTGCGCACCATCAGCGATAAATATTTTTCCCTCTCCCGCCGCATCGACCTGCTGGTGCTCAAAAGCCTGCGGGCCAAAGTGTGCGCCTATCTGCTCAGTGAAGCCGAGCGGGCTGGCAGCCTGACCTTCAGCATCCCGTTCTCCCGCATCCAGCTGGCAGATTACCTGAACTGCGACCGCAGCGCCCTCAGCCGCGAGCTGAGCCAGATGCAGCGGGACGGCCTGCTGGACACCTACAAAAGCAGCTTCAAGCTGCTGGAGCCTGAGGTACTGAAGCAAATGGTGCAGTGACCATTTGAATAGCCGCCGCGTGCGCTTTGGCTGTATTCAGCTGAAATTTTATTTTTATATTTGAGTTTTAGAAAAATCTACGGATTTTTCTAAAACTCTTTTTCACTGGAAGGCCGTAACCGTCAGCGGCATCATCTTGTTATTTTTAATATAGGAGTATTTTTAAATATGTCAAAACCGATTTTATGGATCGTGATCCCCTGCTACAACGAGGAGCAGGTGCTGCCCATTACAGCTCCCATGTTTCTGGAAAAGATCAGTGGCCTTGCCGCACAGGGCCTTGTGAGCGAGAAGAGCCGGGTGCTGTTCGTGAACGACGGCTCCAAAGACAAGACATGGGAACTGATCCAGAGTTTTGCCGCACAGGACGAGCACTACATCGGCATTTCCCAGAGCCGCAACCGCGGCCACCAGAACGCCGTGCTGGCAGGCTTGATGGAGGCACTGCACAGCGGCACCTGCGATGTTACCATTTCCATCGACTGTGATGGTCAGGACGACATCAACGCCATGGACGAGATGGTTAAAAAGTATCTGGACGGTGCCGAGGTGGTCTACGGCGTGCGCAGCCGCCGCGATACAGACACCTTCTTCAAGCGCTTCACCGCCGAGGGCTTTTACCATGTGATGAACGCTCTGGGCGCAGACATCGTGTTCAACCACGCAGACTACCGCCTCATCAGCACCCGTGTGCTGGAAAGCTTTGCCGACTACAGGGAAGTGAACATTTTCCTGCGCGGCATGGTGCCGCTGGTTGGCTTCAAGAGCGATGTTGTCACCTACGAGCGCCACGAACGCCTTGCCGGTGAGAGCCACTATCCGCTGAGCAAGATGCTGGCCCTTGCCTTTGACGGCATCACCAGTCTTTCCAACAAGCCCATCCGCCTTATTACCGGATCTGGCATCTTTGTGAGCCTGATCAGCTTTATCGGAGTCATCTGGGCCATCGTGTGCGCCGCTATGGGCAGCAGTGTGGCCGGCTGGGCCTCCATCGTGTGCATCGTCTGCTTCATGAGCGGCGTGCAGCTGGTGTGCTTAGGCGTGATCGGCGAGTATATCGGTAAGATCTATATGGAGACGAAAGCCCGCCCGCGCTACATCATCAGCGAGCGCACCTGGGCACCCTACGAAAGGAAGTATCACGGATGAGCAAACAGAGCTGGCGGGGCAGCACCCTGCTGAA
>OLYC01002186.1_pt1 | contig 11970 bp, 10 predicted proteins | sample 1674271 | NCBI WGS metagenome assembly OLYC01 (sample SAMEA103958154, study PRJEB25191) | human gut metagenome
CCGAAATCTAATAAAAACTGATATTATAAAAATGAGTACAGACACGTTGACTGCAATCAAGAGCAGTCGTACATTTACTTTATTTGACGAGGCCCTGAAACGCATCCTCGACTGCGTCGCCTCAGGACTCGGACTGATTGTCTTCAGCCCGCTCTTCCTTATAATATGGATAGCAATCCGTCTGGAAAGCAGCGGCCCGGCAATATTCAGTCAGGAACGAATCGGCTACCTCGGCCGTCCGTTCACTATCTACAAGTTCAGGTCAATGCGTATCGACTCTGAGCAAGACGGACACCCTGCGCTCTGCAGCAAGGACGACAGCCGTCTTACCAAAGTCGGAAAATTCCTTCGCGACCACCATCTCGACGAACTCCCGCAGCTGTGGAACGTGTTCCGTGGAGATATGAGTTTCGTGGGCCCGAGACCTGAGCGCAAATACTTCATTGACAAGATTATGCAGCTCAATGACAGTTATGAGAGACTGTATCAGTTGCGTCCGGGACTTTTTTCCTGGGCCACACTGTACAATGGTTACACTGACACGATGGACAAGATGCTGACACGTCTGCACATGGACATCGACTATCTTGAAAACAGAACGTTGGTAATGGATACTAAAATCATTTGGCTCACAGTCATGTCCATCATCACCGGCAAGAAGTTCTAATACTAATATGAAGATAAACCCCAATTGCGTGCTGCGCCGGCTCGGAAAGCAGAACATGGTAGTGAAAGCTGACGGAAAGAACAGCAATATGTCGCAGGTCTATATTTTCAATGACACTGCGACATACCTCTGGAATACATTGAAAGACAAACCTTTCACTCTAGACGATATGGCTGCATGCCTGTGCGGCAACTATGACGTTTCACTCGAAACGGCCACCGGCGACGCCGCGGTGCTGCTTGAAAACTGGAAAGAAAACGGACTCGTGACAGAATAATATGAAGTTGGCATTGACAAGAACAGACAAAGCATTGCTGACCTTGCTCCGGTCCGGTCTCTGGAACAGGCCGCCTGATACCCCGGAACTCTTCCCCTTGAGTTCTGAGGAATGGAAGGAGGTCTTCGAGAAGTCCAGAAACCATACAGTTACAGCCATAGTAGCGGATTCGTTGGAGTATCTGCCTGAAAATCAGCTGCCTTCGGATGAAGTGCTGGCTGGGTGGGCAGTCGAATCAGACAGAATCGAAAGGCTCAGCGGCAAGATGGCCAATGTGACGGCCGGACTTTCTGAGATATACAAGACTCTCAGACCGGTTTGTTTCAAGGGGCTCGAATGTGCAAGCCTTTATTCCAGACCTTCCAGCCGCCAATGCGGAGACATTGACCTGTATTTCGATGACATTGAAGCATCTGCGGCTCTGGCGCGACATCATGGCTACGTCCCCGAAAGAAAAGCGGATGGCAGTTTTACCTACGCGGTTCAGGGGATTGTCGTGGAGCACCATCCGTCTTACATTGACCTGTGCGCTCCGCGTAAACGCAAGTGGCTGAGGACCTTGGATGAAAATCCTGGCTTTGAGGCTGGAAGCTGCGGGATGTTCAGACCGGTACCGACATTGAATCTGCTCGTTCTTCATTCGCATGTAATGAAACATGCTTTCGGTCGCGGTGTGGGGCTTCGGCAGATGTGCGATCTTGCAAGGGCATATTATTCTTATGACGGAATGTATGAACCGGAAGACCTCAGGAGAATGTACCGGAAAGCAGGTCTAGCCACGTGGGCTCGCATGATACACGCCTTTCTGGCCGATTATCTCGGTCTCGGCAAGGAATTCCTGCCTTACTCGGAACCTCATGCCGACGCTTCGGAATTTCTCAGCAGAGTAATGCTCGCCGGAAACTTCGGAAGGTCGATACCGGGAAGCGGACAGGGTAAGGTCCGGACACTCAAAGCGTTCATGGCCAATGCATTATTTGCTGCCCGCTATGCTCCGGACGAATATTTCTGGCAGATAGTACAGCTTGCAGGAGGACAGTTATGAGACAGATCAAGTATTACAGGATAGCGGATTTCGTCTTCTCGCTTGACCTGCCGGACGGAGTCGATACCACGACGATGCTTCCGTCCTTCCGGACGTTCGGGACCTGCCGGGCGGAGGACTTGCTGTTCAGGTTTCAGGTCAATGCTGAAGTGCATGAGAGACCTTCCGGCCTTGAGCTCATCGAGAAGACAGAAAGCGATGTCGGAAAGGTAAGGATGTACAGGACAGCGACAGGGGACTGGTGGCTGGAGATGAGTTACACTGACATTGACCATTATATGTCTGTGGCTGAAGACTTCAGCAGCGCTTCCGCTGACATTGACCTCGACGATCCGGATGCCGGCATGGTGCTTTGCTCGATGCTGAGAATTATGTGGTCGCAGGCGGTGCTTGCCCTGGGCGGGATTTCGGTTCATGCTTCGGCGGTCGTTCTTGGCGGCGTGGCCTATCTGTTTCTCGGCAAGAGCGGAACAGGGAAGAGCATTCATTCGGAGCTGTGGCTGAGGAACTTCCGTGAAGCGTGGCTGCTGAACGACGACAACCCCGCTATCAGGGTCATCGACAGAAAGGCTTTCGCATACGGGACTCCGTGGAGCGGAAAGAAGCCAGTCTATATCGACAAGAAAGTGCCGCTCGGCGGAATTGTCCGTCTGGAACAGTCGCAGGTGAATCGGATGACCCTGAAAGAGGGTCTGGATGCGTTCCTCTGCATATATCCGAGCTGCTCGGCTCTGCATCGGGACCCTGTGCAGGAGAACAGATTGTGTGACACTCTGGAGATTCTGTCCGAATCTGTCCCGGTCGGCCTTATGAAATGTAGGCCTGATGACAAGGCTGCAATAATATGTCATGAAACAATACTGAGGGATAATCCAGTGGTCTCAGGAACATCGGAGACTGCTGATACCCAAACGTGAAATACCCCCAAAACAATGAAAAACAAATTGATGATCCTGATGTTGCTGGTGCTTGTGGCATCGTGCGCATCACCGAAAAAGTTCGTGTATCTGAATGATATGGAGCCGGGAGTCGGCTACAAGTATGATTCGGCACACGAGGCGGTAATCCGGCCCAATGACAGACTTCGTATAACTGTCACGTGCAAGCAGCCGGAACTTGCCATCCCGTTCAACCGCGGCGGTGCGGTAAATATCAATGCCGATGGAACGGCAAGCCAGTCCACATCCCCGGATGAGGACGGATACAAAGTCGATTCTGAAGGAAACATTGACTTCCCGATACTCGGAACTGTCCATCTTGACGGACTGACTACCAGAAAGGCTTCTGAACTCATCCGCGACATGATTGTCGAAGGCGGTTACATTAAGAGCCCGATGGTCAGCATTGACTTCAAGAACTTCAAGTACACTGTCTGGGGCGCGGTCGCACATAACGGCACCTATACCGTCGAAGACGGCAGGATTACGCTTCTGGAGGCCATTGCCAATGCCGGTGACCTGACTCCTAAGGCTCGTCTGGACAGGGTTTGTGTCATCAGGGAGATCGATGGAAAGAAAGAGAAATTCTATCACGATATAAGAAGTATCGAGGTGCTGAATTCACCTTGCTTCTTTCTCCAGCAGAACGATATCATCTATGTGGAACCTAAGTATGTGAAGGCGGACAAGGGCGACACGACAACGAAGTTCATCACGATCTTCCTGTCTGCAATCACTGCGATATGTTCCGTAATCTGGGCAACAAATTCAAAATAAAAGGATAAGTGACTATGAATCAGAATAGAAATGATGAGGTCAATGTCATGGACATCCTCTTGTATCTTGCTTCCAAATGGAAATGGTTTTTGTTGTCTGTCATCGTGTTCGTAGGCCTGGCCTGGCTGAAGTACTCGTCCACCCCGCAGGTGTTCTTCCGCAGCGCGACAGTCATCATCAAGGACCCGTCGAACAAGATTGCCTCTGCCGGTCTCGACCGTTACGACAACTATATAAACAAGGTCAATGTTGCCAATGAGATTCTCCAGTTCCGCTCCCGCAAACTGATGCGGGAAGTGGTGAAGAGGGTCAATGCAGATGTAGATTATCAGGTGAAGGATGGCTTGCTGATGTCCGAACTCTATACGAAATCACCTGTCAGAGTGACCTTCTCTGGACTTCAGGACTGGGAATATGTATCATTGAAAGTGACACCTCTCAGCAAATTCCTTGTGCGCGTCGTCGAGCGCGTTGATGGCGAAGATGCGAAGGAACTCATTGTTGATTTTGGAGATACTGTCAATGTTGCAGGTGTCCGGATGTTAGTGACCCCTACCAATTATTACAGCAAGGAGTGGTTCGGAGAACCTGTCTTCGTCACAAGAAACCCTATCTCCAGCGTTGTTGCGAGATATCAGGGCGGTCTGGGAATCAGACAGGAAGAGGACGAGGCGTCCATCCTGACATTGTCATTGAAAGACAGCTCGCCTGCGCGTGCCGAGGATGTGCTGAACACCCTCATCTCCGTCTATAACGAGGAGGCTATCAATGACAAGAATCAGGTTGCCATCAATACTGCCGAGTTCATCAATGAACGCCTGATTATCATTGAATCTGATCTCGGTGGTGTAGAGTCCGACCTCGAGTCCTTCAAGAAGGCCAACAATATTGTGGACCTGAATAGTGCTGCAGGCATGTATGTGAATCAGTCTCAGCAGTATAACTCTGATGTGCTGGAACTTGACACACAGCTCAGGCTTGCGGATTATATAAAGGAATATCTGACTGACCCCAAGAGGGACATTGACCTGATCCCTTCTAATACCGGTATCAGCGACATGAAGATAGAAGGCCAGATCAGCCAGTATAATGCCGCCAAACTTCGCAGGGACAAGCTCATCGAGGACAGCAGCGAGAGAAACCCGGTCGTGGAGGAACTGAACAATTCGCTCAATGCGATGAAGCAGTCCATCATCCGCGCCGTGGACAATATGATCGTAAGTATCAATGTCAGACGAAATGATGCATTGGCGCGTGAGTCTCGTGCTCGTGTGCGTGTAGCTTCGATTCCTACCAAGGAGAGGCAGATGCTTTCTATCGAGCGTCAGCAGAAAATCAAGGAGAGTTTGTATCTGTTCCTGCTGAACAAACGAGAGGAGAATGCTTTGTCTCAGGCTATGGTGGACAACAATGCCCGTGTCATTGACGGTGCTTCAGGTCCGTCCGGTCCTATTTCTCCTGACAGGAACAAATACATTCTGCTGGGGTTGCTTCTCGGTCTTGCTGTGCCTGGAACGGTGTTCCTGATGATTATGTTTCTGGATACCAAGATTCACAGCCGCAAGGACATCAAGGGCAAGCTTTCGATTCCGTTTATCGGTGATGTCCCTCTGGACAAGGATGAGGAGTCGTCTTCTGTGGAGGAGGCATTCAAGATTGTCCGTACCAATATGGCGTTCATGTCGAAGAAAGACCATCCTGTCCAGGCCATCATGACTACGTCAATGGGTGAGGGCGACGGCAAGACGTTCATTTCCAGAAATCTGGCCAAGAGTTATGTGGCTGCCAAGAGGTCCGTTGTCCTGCTGGACTTGGATATACGCAAGGGAACATTGAGTACCTTCTTCGGCGGACATCATGTGGGTGTTACGAATTATCTGGCGGATCCTTCTCTGACGCTTGATGACATCATCCATCATGACAAGGATGTAGAGGGACTGGATGTGATTTCTTCTGGAACCCATGCTCCTAATCCTGCGGAACTTCTTATGGATGAAAGGCTTGACGAACTGTTTGCTGAGCTTCGGAAGCGTTACGAATTCATAATCGCGGACAGTGTTCCTGTGGGAATGGTTGCGGATGCGACTATTGCCGGCAGAATTGCTGACATGACCATCTTCGTGGTGAGGGCTGGCCGTCTGGACAGAAGGCAGCTGCCTGATCTGGAGACCATGTATGAGGAGAAGAAACTGCGTAATATGGCGATTATCCTTAATGGCGCTGATTTCAGCCACAAGGGTTACGGCTATGGTTACGGATACGGATACGGTTATGGATATGGCTACGGTTACGGCTATGGTTATGGCAAATCCAAGAAGGGGAAAAAGCATAGATGTGGCAGGTCGTCGGAAACGACGGAGAAAAAATCGTGATTTTTTATGACAAACTGCTATAAATCAATAAAAAAGTATTAATTTTAAGGGTTGAAATGTATATACCTCTAATAAATTATATGATGAACAGACGTAAATTGCCTTATGTGGTTCCTGAAACCAGAAAGGTTCAGGTCTTGACGGAGAGCGGTATCTGCGCCGGCTCCAATGTTTCTGTAGTGCAGAAAGATGACAAACCGCTTGTCGAAGTCGATAAGTGGGATGAAATCGGTCAGGAAGTTTCATTCGACTAAAATCAAGCAAAGTATGAAATTCGGAAATTTGATTAAGTGTGCCGCGTGGATTGCCGCGTTGGCATCGGTTTTTGCTTGTGCAAAAGAAGTTGGTCCGGGCTATGAGGAAGGCTTGCCTGTAACATCCATCAAGATGTCTATTTCAGCTCCCGGTCAGGATAAGATAGACATTTCCACCAAGGCTACTGAGGCTGTGGAATCTGCAGTAGAGCAGATTGCCATTTTCTTCTATAAGGCCAATGATGCTAATGCTATGCCTATAGTGTCTGAGATTACACCGACTTTCGCGTCTAATGTCGGATCGAACTATAAGTATAACATTGTCATTCCTGCGGCGGATCTCGAGGAGATGCGCAGTGGAAAATGGTATATGTATGCAGTCGCGAACTATGGCAAGGGCTTCTTCCCTGTAGATATCAATGCTCTCAAGGGTTTGAACCGTAGTGAGTTCCTGAATTATTGCATCACCAAGGAGAACAATGCGTTGGTTATTCTGGAGACATCTGTGCTCATGAGCGGAAAGTATTGCACCACAGGCAAGACTTATGATCAGTGTGACGGTTCTTTGGATATCAAGCCTGGTGAGAATATACTTGATGGCATAATCCGTCTCAGACGTAGTGTGGCGAAGATTACTTTCAAGTTTGTGAATGGTTCGCATACTATAGCGGGAACGACTACTACGGCTCGCGTTACGTTCAAGCCGGAGTCTTATGGACTTTATGAGTATTCCCGTTCTTGCACATTGATGGAGCGTGATTGGAATGATGACATTGCGTACATGGGTGATCTTAGTGTCAGCGAGGAGAACAGGTTCCATAACGGTAGTGATTTCCCTATTACCGGTAGCCAGTTCGAATTCTATATGCCTGAGAATGTGCAGACTGGCAATGTGAAAGGAACTCCTGACAATGGGTGGACTTATTTCAATCGTGAGGAGCGCAATAGTGATGGCGTGGAGAATCCTACTCAGGAACAGTATAATGAGTTCAAATATGCTCCTAAGCACGGAACTTTTGTTGCCGTAAAAGGTACCATCTCGATACCTGAAGAGAATTACAGCGGTGATGTGACTTATTATATTCATCTCGGTAACTTCACAAAGTCTGCCGATGACTTTACAGTAAGGCGTAACTATCACTATACTTATACGATTACGGTCAATGGCGTGGATAATATTATCGCTGAGGCCAAGGCCGAGGATAGTAGTGAGATTCAGCCGGGTGCTGAGGGTAACATTACCCATACGACTGATGCGTACCTCGATGTAAGACTTGACTCTCATTATGAGACTGTGTTGCTCAAGGTCGAGGCTGACGTTGACGCCGCAACTTATGCTATCAGGGTCAATTCTCCGTACAGCAAAAATGTTATGGTGAAGAGTACTGATGACCTTGCTGATTTCGAAAAGAAGAAGAAAGATTTGGATTACGGCTGGATTCGTTTTGGTAAGCCGGCTGCAAATAAAGGCTATATATCTTATCCTGGTGAGGATAAAACTACTGATATTTTCGGTCTTATTACTGATCTTCAAAATAAGACAGAAAAATATTGGCTCAAAGGTACTTATACGGAACCTGGACAGGTGCCGGCTAAGGATTATTACTACACCATAGCATATGTGAATGAGTACTACTATGAGGACAAGATGCCTGCTGACGATGCCGGAAAGACCGCTGAACTTAAAAAGTTCATCAATGCGGATGACCGTACCATGTCTGTAATTCTCGGTCCAAACGTGTTCGAGAGTAAGGATGGTCACAGTACCTACACAGACTTGACACATGGCTTCTTCAATATCTCCCAGCGTTCTATCAAGACATTCTATGACTTGTCTGTAGCGAATCCGTTCGGAATCGAGCAGATCGAGGAGACGGCTGCGACAAGTAATTATGGCGGAACCGGAGCGGATTCTGATAATGGATATGCGAATAATCCTACTTATTCTAGTTCTAGCATTATTTGGGGCGTCAATAAACATAGTTGGAGTGATTACATATCCAATGGGTTCAATGGCCATGTAGAGATGGCTAAAAATAATGCTGAATATCAATGCCTTTCAAGAAATAGGGATGAAAATGGAGATGGAAAAATTGATGGTGAAGAATTGAAATGGTATCTTCCAGCTGTGAACCAGTGTACATATTACTGGTTTGGAATGAACTCGCTACCTGAGGATGCACGAATTAAGATGGAAGACCGAGTAGAGAATAGTTATTGGAATAGTACTAAAGCTCATGCAAAGTGGTGGGCCGCAGAGGGTTCAGCATATGGCCCAAATGAAAACAACTCTATAAAAAACAAAGTTAGATGTGTGCGAAGTTTGAAAACATATAATGCTGACGTGACGGATGTGTCTGTGTATGATCCGATAAACAGAGTTGTTACCATGAAAGGTATGGATGAGAAGAGTGTTCGTGCTGCAGGTACTGTTACAGGTGAATATGCTAGTCATTATAGGGGAAGTGAATTTGATATTCTTCCATCTTCTTTCCAAATAGCGGAGAGAAATCTACAACAAAGAGACATACTAGGCACAACTGGTACAACATCCTCCACTGAAGTAAAGTTTACTAATGACGATATGAAGAATCCAAATAAGTCTAGTTGTGCTTCATATTATGAGGCCGCTGATGGTTCGGATAAGGGTAAATGGAGGGTCCCTAACGAGAAGGAATTGACTCTGATTCTGAAATGCTTGCGAGATGATGATTCGGATACTGCGGTAGCGTCACTAAATAAAGTTGCGTCGAGAACACTGTATAAGAGACATCCAATAGGTTCAAAAATAGATATGGTTTATTATATTCTTCAGAGTGATACAAGGGATGAAAATACGCGTAGATACCCGTTGATTATTACGACAGGTGATGGGATAACCACAGACTTCAGAGTCCGTTGTGTTCGAGATGTTGTCAAATGATATTGAAAATTCTAATTAATATGAAGATGAAATTTATTTTAGTGCCGGTGCTGATGGCATTGACATTCGGTGCCGCTGCACAGCCTCAGGTGAAGGTCAAGAGTGACACCACTGAGACGGTAACTTATGATGGAAACAAATTCCGTGTTCAGACCGCTCCTGCGCGTGCGAACTGGTTCATCGGTCTGCAGGGTGGTGGTCAGCTGATTTTCGGTGACCACGACAAGCAGTGCAAGCTGGGTGACCGTATCGCTCCTGCTCTCGACATATATTTCGGTAAGTGGTTTACCCCGGTAGTAGGAGGTAGGGTCCGCTACAGTGGTCTCAGTTTCAAGGGCGCGACCCAGACTGATGTCCATTCTACCGGCAAGGAAGTTCCGGGAAAGGGTGGTCACGGCTATTGGCTGACCAAGCAGAAGTTCAGATATGTGGAGTTCGCCGGTGACGTGATGTGCAATCTTTCCAATGCTTTCGGCGGTTATCGTCCTGACAGGTTCTACAGCGCCATCCCATACGTGGGTCTCGGTGTAGGTCGTGTCACCCAGAACCCTAAGACAACCGAGCTCATGGGCCACATCGGTTATTTGAGTGCATTCCGTGTATGTGATGCCGTAGATATCAATCTCGACCTCCGTACCGGTTATGTCAATGACCGTTTCGATGGCGAGGAAGGCGGCCGCTATGGTGAGGGTATTCTCGCTGCTACCATTGGTGTTACCTATAAGTTCAAACCTCGTGGCTTCGGTCGCACCAAGACTGTTACCCGTGTCATTTCTTCTGAGTACGACGTCAGTGACTACCAGAGAGTTATCGATGAGACCAAGGCTGAGAACGAGCGTCTCATGAAGGAGGTAGAAGAGCTCCGCAATCTTCCAAGATGGGAGGAGGGCAAGACCAGGACTCTCGCATATCCATACTACATTGTCTTCGAACTTGGCAAGTCTGATCTTCTCAAGGCATCCCGTGTGAACCTCGGTATGCTTGCCGAGATTATCAAGGCCAACAACGTAGTCTATGTGATTACCGGCTATGCTGACGAGGGCACCGGCAGCAAGCGTCTCAACGAGAAGTTGAGTCAGGATCGTGCCAAGGCCGTATATGACTGCCTGGTCAACGAGTACGGTGTTCCAGCATCTCTCCTCAAGACAGCAGCCAAGGGCGGTGTAGGCAACATGTTCTACGACGATCCGGCCCTCTCACGTGCCGCAATTGCTCTCTACGAGGGTGACAAGGAGTAATCCGAAAAAACGACAATAATCGCAGGGCTATACGATTTCTACCAAGTAAGCGTTAAAAAATAAGTTGGTAAAGATTTGTGAAGAATTTTCGAGGATAGATTTCTTTTTGAAGAAGGAGTGTACTGGACGTACACGACTGATGAGAAAAGGAATACAGACCGAAAAGACGAACGAATATTACCAAGTTTTTTTAAAGGATTACTTAATAATTAATTGGTAATGAAGTCTTTGAATGTGTCGCAAAAGTTGGCGGCGACGATATTCATACTTTCGTCCGTGGCGAATCTGCTCGGCAAGCTTTTGGGTGTGAATATTCTTGTGTTATGCTCCAAGCCGCTGATTGTGCCGTCGCTGGCGCTCTTCTGCTGGCTGCTACTGACAAGGGAAGGCGTTCGCGGAAGGCGGGTGACCACGTTGATGCTGGCTATGGCGTTCGGTGCGTTGGGGGACATCCTGCTGATGTTCAACGGGCAGACCTTCTTTCTCGCTGGGCTTCTGGCCTTTCTCGTCGGTCACATATTCTATTTCCTGACGATTCCGGAGCCGCGAAAAGTTACAGGCACGAAGGAGGTGCTGATGAGGTTCATGATTCTGGCCATCCTGATCGCTGTCACGACCATCGCCGCCCACGCATTCGGTGTCAAGGGATTCTTGGGAGGCTGCGTCGTGGTGTACGCAGGTGTGTTCGCATATGTCATCAACGCGGTGATTTTGGCAGCCGTCGAGACCAAAAACCGCCTCTACATCATGACCCTCGTAGGCTATGTCCTGTTTGTCATCTCTGATGCGATCCTTGCCGCCGGCATGTTCACCGGCATACGCCTTCCGTTGCATGGCTTCCTGGTGATGCTGACCTACATCCCGGCGCAGTCGCTGATTGCCCTTTCGCTCACTTCTGTGGAGATCGGAAACCGCAAGGATCAGTCAGACCGGTGATCATAGTTATTATGGCTTTGCCTCACGAGGGACGGTTTGTATGTCGCTGACCAAATAAAGAGCGATGCGGATTGATAATTTCCCCGAAAATTGTTATTTTTGCATCGCAAAACACGGAGGATTGTCCGAGTGGTTTATGGTGCTTGTCTCGAAAACAAGTCGGCTGAAAGGCCCCACAGGTTCGAATCCTGTATCCTCCGCAAAATCGCTGTAATGAACTAATAGTCATTAGTTTTACTTTACTCTTTTTAGATGCTCTTCTTCCTTGTATGATGTGCCCTACGCATTGTAGGATGATGCTTGTTACCCATCCTCCGATCTGGTATCCCGCCCGTAGCCTCCCGGCGGTGACTCTCCGAGCGTGAAAAACCCCGTATCCCGCCCTCAGCCTCCCGGCGGTGACTCTCCGAGCGTGAAAAACCCCGTATCCCGCCCTCAGCCTCCCGGCGGTGACTCTCCGAGCGTGAAAAACCCCGTATCCCGCCCTCAGCCTCCCGGCGGTGACTCTCCGAGCGTGAAAAACCCCGTATCCCGCCCTCAGCC
>OLYC01002187.1_pt1 | contig 11968 bp, 6 predicted proteins | sample 1674271 | NCBI WGS metagenome assembly OLYC01 (sample SAMEA103958154, study PRJEB25191) | human gut metagenome
TACCGTCTTTATTTATCATCTCGTCCGGCATTGCGGCAAACAGGCCATGGCTCATCGGCTTTTTGGAGAATACCAGCCTGCTCACGCCGTGCTCGGCAAACAGCTCAAACCAGCCCTTCTCCTTCAGCTCCGCAAGCATCGGCGCATTCATCACGTTGAGGTACGTCCGCTTTGCGTAGCTGCGCTTCATGCCGCGGTAAGCTATTTCCGCAACCGCTATGCCTATTATTGCCCACGCCGCGAATATATAAAACGGCAGCCCGTGCGTAATAGCCATAAGCGGCTCGTTCACGCTCCTAAGGCTCAGCACTATAAGGCCGCTTAGCAAAAACGCGGCTATTATAAGTCCCTTAACGTAGCTCAGGCGGGTAATGCGCTGCTTGCATTCTTTGCAGCAGCTAACCTGCGCCGGAAGCAATGAGCCAAAGCGCGGCTCCTTTTTCAGCAGGCCCAGCAGCCCCTTCGCCCTGTGCTTGCGCGCGCCGGGATGCCCCATGTCGAAAAAGGCATAGTATTCCCTTTTGCCCTTTTTGCCTTTGCACAGCACGCACTCTTCGCCGGTAAACAGCTTTGCCATGCCGTCCTCCGGCAGCAGGGCGGCCATGTCCGCCAGATCCTGCTTCACGCGCGCGGTCTTTTCCTCGTCAGTGCAATCCACCGTGCATTTTTCGCAGCTTTCCATGTTCAGCGCCGCACAATATTCGCTGCCGTAAAGCGGACAGTCCGCGTTTGTATACTTTGGTTGGGTCATATACTGTTCTCCTTACGCGGTTATGCTTTGGGCCGCAATGGAACTTATGCGCCCCACGCGGCCCAAATATGCGTTTGTTTTTATTACTGTTCGGCGTTCTTGGGCTTCACTTCCACGTTGCGGTAACGTTTCATTCCTATGCCCGCGGGTATCAGCTTGCCGATTATTACGTTTTCCTTCAAACCTACCAGCGGGTCTACCTTGCCCTTTATGGCGGCTTCGGTCAGCACCTTGGTGGTCTCCTGGAAGGATGCGGCGCTCAGGAACGAATCGGTTGCGAGGGCGGCCTTGGTTATACCAAGCAGCTTCCTCTTGGCAACGGCGGGCTGCATGCCCTTCATCACCATTTCCTCGTTCTCGCGCTCGAAGCGGAATATATCCACCAGCTCGCCCGGCAGCATATCCGTATCGCCCGCGTCCTCAATCTGCACCTTGCGCAGCATCTGGCGGATAATTACTTCAATGTGCTTATCCGCTATCTCAACGCCCTGTGAACGGTACACGTCCTGAACTTCCTTGAGCATATAGGCCTGCACGCCCTTTACGCCCTTTATTTTCAGAATGTCGTTGGGGTTGATGGAACCGTCGGTCAGTTCGTCGCCCGCTTCTATCGTGTCGCCGTTCTTCACCTTCAGCTTGGCACCGAAGGGGATAAGATACTTCACGGCTTCGCCGTCGTCGCCGGTTATGGTGGCTTCGCGGCGCTGGCCTTCGGTTATTTCAACCTTACCGGCAATCTCGCTTATAACTGCCAAGCCCTTCGGCTTACGTGCTTCGAATATTTCAACTACACGGGGAAGACCCTGGGTAATATCCGTTGCGCTTGCAACGCCGCCGGTATGGAAGTTTCGCATGGTCAGCTGGGTACCCGGTTCGCCTATGGCCTGCGCGGCAATTATGCCCACCGCTTCGCCTATGTTCACCTCTCCGCCGGTGGCCAGGTTTGCGCCGTAGCACTTGGTGCATACGCCGTGGTCGCTGCGGCAGGTGAATACGCTCCTGCACTCCATGCTCCTTATGCCCGCTTCCACTATCCTGTTGCGGATGTCGTAGGTTATCATGCTGTTGGCGGGGCACAGTACCTCGCCCGTTTCGGGATGAACAACCTCGTTCACGCTGTAGCGGCCCAGTATACGGTCGCCAAAGCTTTCAACTACCTTGTTGCCGTCCATTATGGCCTCTATCTTCATGCCCTTGGGCGCTTCACCGCGCAGGGCGAAGCAGTCGTCCTCGCGCACTATAACGTCCTGAGAAACGTCAACAAGTCGCCTGGTCAGGTAACCGGAGTCCGCAGTACGCAGAGCCGTATCGGCCAAGCCCTTACGCGCGCCGTGGGAGCTGATGAAGAACTCAAGCACCGTAAGACCTTCGCGGAAGTTTGCACGTATAGGCACTTCTATGATCTGGCCGTTCGGGTCGGCCATCAGTCCGCGCATACCGGCAAGCTGACGGATCTGGTTGGTGGAACCACGGGCACCGGAGTTTGCCATCATGAATATCGGGTTGTATTGATCCAGCGAATCCATAAGGGTCTTGGTGACCTTGTTGGTCGCGTCGTCCCAAATGTGTATTACGTTGGTACGCCTTTCCGCATCACTGAGGAAACCGCTCCTGTACAGGCTGTCTATCTTGTTTACCTCAACCTCGGCCTCAGCCAGTATGGTCTTCTTCTCTTCCGGCACGGTTATGTCCTGGAAGCCTATCGTTATGCCGCCCAGTGTGGAATAACGGAAGCCCATCGCCTTTATGCGGTCCAACATTTCGCTGGTTTCGGTCGCGCCGTAACGGCGGTAGCACTTGTCTATTATCTTACCTATGTCCTTCTTGACGACCAGTTTATCGACCTCAAGCTTGAACATATCGTCCGCAGTGTTCCTTTCAACGAAGCCAAGGTCCTGCGGTATGGCGTTGTTGAATATAACGCGGCCGATGCTGGTGTCTATCACCTTTCTCAGCTTCCTGCCTTCAAATTCGCGCTCTATGCGGATCTTCACCTTGGCATGCAGCGAGCATTCGCCCGTCTGATACGCCATTATGGCTTCATCCTCGCTGGCAAAGGCCTTGCCCTCGCCCTTTTCGCCGTCGCGCTGCAAAGTAAGGTAGTAGCAGCCCAGAACCATGTCCTGCGTGGGTTCCACAACAGGCTGGCCGCTCTGCGGCTTAAGTATGTTGTTGGATGCAAGCATGAGGAACCTTGCTTCCGCCTGCGCTTCAACGCTGAGCGGAACGTGCACGGCCATCTGGTCGCCGTCGAAGTCCGCGTTGAATGCGGTACATACCAACGGGTGCAGCTTTATGGCGCGGCCTTCAACAAGGATTGGCTCGAACGCCTGTATACCAAGGCGGTGCAGCGTAGGCGCGCGGTTGAGCATAACGGGATGCTCTTTTATGACCACTTCCAGCTCGTCCCATACCTCTGTACGGACGCGCTCCACCATGCGCTTTGCGCTCTTTATGTTGTGCGCAAGGCCGTCGTCAACAAGCTTCTTCATTACGAAGGGTTTGAACAGCTCCAGCGCCATTTCCTTGGGCAGACCGCACTGATACATCTTCAGCTCAGGGCCTACGACTATAACGCTTCGGCCGGAATAGTCAACGCGCTTGCCCAGCAGGTTCTGCCTGAAGCGGCCCTGCTTACCCCTAAGCATATCGGAAAGGGACTTGAGCGGCCTGTTGCCGGGGCCGGTAACGGGGCGCCCGCGGCGGCCGTTATCGATAAGGGCGTCCACCGCTTCCTGAAGCATACGCTTTTCGTTGCGCACTATAATGTCCGGCGCGTGCAGCTCAAGCAGCCTCTTGAGGCGGTTATTTCTGTTTATAACCCTGCGGTAAAGGTCGTTAAGGTCGCTGGTGGCGAACCTGCCGCCGTCCAGCTGAACCATAGGCCTCAGTTCCGGCGGAATTACCGGCACCGCGTCCAGTATTATCCATTCGGGCTTGTTGCCGCTCTTAAGGAAGGCTTCAACAACGTCCAGCCTCTTTATGGCGTTTGCGCGCTTCTGGCCGGAGGAGGAGTTGACCTCGTCCTTAAGCTGCTTTTCAAGTTCCTCAAGGTTAAGGTCCTTGAGCAGTTCCTTTATGGCTTCGGCGCCCATGCCGGCCTTGAAGGCCTTGGGGCCGTATTCGTTCTGCGCGTCGCGGTATTCCTTGTCGCTGAGAACCTGCTTATACTGAAGCGGTGTGTTGCCGGGATCGGTAACGACAAACGCCGCAAAGTACAGCACTTTTTCAAGGTTCCTCGGGCTCATGTCCAGCAGCATCTTCATGCGGCAGGGTATGCCCTTGAAATACCATATGTGTGATACAGGGGCGGCCAGCTCAATGTGGCCCATGCGCTCGCGGCGCACCTTTGCGCGGGTAACTTCAACGCCGCACTTATCGCACACCACGCCCTTGTAGCGCACGCGCTTATATCTGCCGCAGTGGCATTCCCAGTCCTTGGTCGGCCCGAATATGCGTTCGCAGAACAGTCCGTCAACTTCCGGTTTGAGCGTGCGGTAATTTATGGTCTCGGGTTTTTTGACCTCTCCGTGCGACCATTCCCTTATTTTTTCCGGGGATGCAAGGCCAATCTGTATAGCGTCAAAATTTGTCAGCTCGAACAATGCTTTTCTCTCCCTTCATCCGCGTTTTATTCGCCGTCGAACTCGCTGAAGTCCGCGTCCGAATCATCGTCATCGTCATCATTGAAATCAAATTCGCTGAAGCGATCGTCGTTCTCCATCGGCGCCATGTCGGGCACATCCTCAAGCCCGCTCATGTTCACGTCGATAGGCGTTGTGTCGTCATCGTCTATCATTTCGCCGATCTGAATCTCCTCGTTGGTGTCGCTGAGCACCTTTATATCAAGACCGAGGGACTGCAGCTCCTTGATAAGCACCTTGAAGGACTCCGGTACGCCGGGCTCGGGCACGTTTTCGCCCTTCACTATGGCTTCGTAGGTCTTTACGCGGCCCACTATATCGTCGCTCTTTACGGTCAGTATCTCCTGCAGCGTATTCGCCGCGCCGTAGGCTTCCAGCGCCCAAACTTCCATTTCGCCGAAGCGCTGGCCGCCGAACTGGGCCTTGCCGCCGAGCGGCTGCTGAGTTACCAGCGAGTACGGGCCGGTGGAGCGGGCGTGAATCTTATCATCTACCAGGTGATGCAGCTTCAAATAGTACATGTAGCCGACGGATACCCTGTTTTCAAAGGGTTCGCCCGTGCGGCCGTCGTACAGCACCGTCTTACCGTCCGGATCCTTTCCGGCCTTAACAAGCAGATCCTTTATATCCTGCTCGCTCGCGCCGTCGAATACAGGCGTTGCAATGTGCCAGCCCAGCGTTTTTGCCGCCATGCCAAGGTGCAGCTCAAGTACCTGACCTATGTTCATTCGACTCGGAACGCCCAGCGGGTTAAGCACTATCTGCAGCGGCGTGCCATCCGGCAGGAAGGGCATATCCTCTTCGGGCAGTATCCTTGAAATAACACCCTTGTTGCCGTGGCGGCCTGCCATCTTATCGCCAACGGATATCTTTCTCTTCTGCGCAATGTATACACGCACCAGTTCGTTCACGCCGGGGGCAAGTTCGTCCTTGTTTTCGCGGGTGAATATCTTCACGTCCACTATAACGCCGCCTTCGCCGTGGGGCACGCGCAGGGAGGTATCCCTCACCTCTCTTGCCTTTTCGCCGAATATGGCGCGCAGCAGGCGCTCTTCCGCGGTCAGCTCGGTTTCGCCCTTGGGCGTTACTTTACCAACCAGTATGTCGCCGCTCCTTACCTCCGCGCCGATGCGGATTATGCCGCGCTCGTCAAGGTCGCTGAGCGCATCCTCGCCAACGTTGGGTATGTCGCGGGTTATTTCTTCCTTGCCCAGCTTGGTGTCGCGGGCTTCGGTTTCATGCTCCTCTATATGTATGGATGTGTATACGTCGTCCTTAACCAGCTTTTCGCTTATAAGTACGGCGTCCTCGTAGTTGTAACCCTCCCAGGTCATGAAGCCTATCAGTATGTTGCGGCCAAGGGCTATTTCGCCGTGCTCGGTGCTTGCGCCGTCCGCCAGCACGTCGCCTACCTTCACCTTGTCGCCCACGTTCACTATGGGGCGCTGGTTGATGCAGGTGCCCTGGTTGGAACGCTTGAACTTGATGAGCTTATACGTATGGCGAATGCCGCTTGCATCCTCGGTCACTACCTTATCGGCTGCAACATAGATTACCGTTGCATCCTCGTGCGCAACTACCACAACGCCGGAATCGTGCGCAGCCTTGTATTCCATGCCGGTGCCAACCACGGGCGCTTCTGGCATGAGCAGAGGAACCGCCTGACGCTGCATGTTCGATCCCATCAGCGCGCGGTTAGCGTCGTCGTTTTCAAGGAAGGGTATCATTGCCGTTGCAACGGATACCAGCTGCTTGGGCGAAACGTCCATGTAATGCACCTGCTCGGCAGGCACTTCGATTATTTTATCCAGCCAGCGGGCTACGACGTGATCCTTAGCGAACCAGGTATTGCCCTCCTCTGTGGTAACGGTGGCCTCGTTCGCCTGCGCAACTATGAAGTCGTCCTCTTCGTCCGCAGTCAGGTATACTATGTCGCTGCTGATGGAATGGTTCTTGCCGTCCACCTTCCTGTAAGGCGCCTCTATAAAGCCGTACTTATTGATGCGCGCATATGTGGAAAGCGAGTTTATAAGGCCTATATTAGGACCTTCAGGGGTTTCAATGGGGCACATGCGTCCGTAATGCGAATAGTGAACGTCTCGCACGTCGAACGTGGCACGGTCGCGGTTCAAACCGCCGGGACCAAGTGCGCTCAGCCTGCGCTTATGCGTAAGCTCCGCCAGCGGGTTTGTCTGGTCCATGAACTGGGAAAGCTGGCTGGAACCGAAGAATTCCTTTATCGCCGCTGTAACGGGGCGGATATTTATAAGGTTGCTGGGCATGGCGGTTTCCATGTCTTGTATGCTCATGCGCTCGCGCACAACACGCTCAAGCCTGGTCATACCAACGCGGATCTGGTTCTGCAGCAGCTCGCCTACGCTCCTTATACGGCGGTTGCCCAGATGGTCAATGTCGTCCGTGCGGCCGATGCCGTAATTCATGCCGATAAGGTAGCTTATGCTGGCTATCATATCATCGGGCAGGATGTGCCTGGGTATAAGGTCGTAAACATGCTCCTTCAGCAGGGCCTTGAGCTCTTCCTCGTCCATGCCCTCGCCTTCCTTGAGCAGCTGCATGAGCGTGGGGTAATGCACCCTTTCGTTAAGGCCGGCTTCTTCGGGATTGAAGCTGAGGAAATGCTTGGCGTCCACGAACAGATTGCCAAGGACCTTTATGCGCTTATCCTCCGCCGTGACGAATATGCCGCGCACGCCGGTGTTCTCTATGCGTTCGGCGGCCTCCGCGCTTATGCGTTTGCCGGCTTCAACTATTATTTCGCCGGTGGCGGGGTCTATAACATCGTCTGCGCTTATTTGTCCGGCTATGCGGGCGGCAAGGCTCAGCTTTTTATTGAACTTATAGCGGCCTACGCGGGCCAGGTCGTAGCGGCGGTCAAAGAACAATGCGTTCAGCAGGCTCCTTGCGCTTTCCTCCGTGGGGGGCTCGCCGGGACGCTGACGCTTGTATATCTCTATAAGACCGTCCTCAACGCTCTTGGTAGTATCCTTATCAAGAGTGTTCATCAGCCTTTCTTCTTCGCCCATCAGTTCGATTATTTCGGCATTGGTGCCGTAGCCCAATGCGCGCAGCAGCGCGGTTATGTAAACCTTGCGCTGGCGGTCTATCTTAACGTGCAGCACTTCGCTGGAATCGGTTTCGTATTCCAGCCATGCGCCGCGGTTAGGTATTACCTGGGCGGAATAAAGATTCTTGCCCAGCTTATCTATGCTGCGGGTATAATATACGCCCGGAGAACGCACAAGCTGGCTGACTATAACCCTTTCAGCGCCGTTTATGATAAAGGTGCCTTGCTCGGTCATGAGCGGGAAATCGCCCATGAACACCGGCTGCTCCTTTACTTCTCCGGTTTCCTTATTGATAAGCCTGACCAGTACCTTCAGGGGCGCGCAGTAATTAACGTCCCTTTCTTTGCATTCCTCAACGGAGTATTTGGGATGGTCAAAATCGATTGAATAATCGACAAACTCCAAAACGAGTTTTTCCGTATAGTCTGTGATCGGGGAAATGTCGTCAAGTACCTCCCTAAGGTCCTCTTCAACAAACCGCTTATAGGAGTTCTTCTGAACCTCTATAAGATCCGGCATGTCGAGAACCTCGTTGATACGGGAGAAACTCATGCGTTTCCTTGTGCCCATCTGCACTTCATGTACCATCGTGTTCACTCCTCTATATCGCGCTTGCGCGGCGTTTATAGCCGATGCGTCGCCCCGGCATGAGCGTTCCCGTATACGCGGGCCTGCATACCCCGCATTTTAGGGAACAGCGCGGCAGTCTCTGGGAAAATGCAGACATTTCCCACAGATTACCATGCTAACGCAGTTTAACATTGTACCAAAGAGAATTAGGCTTGTCAATGCTTTTGACAGGCCGATTTGAGATTTATTCAAGAAAAGTTTGCCATTTGTTTACATTTTGGGCGGGAAACGGCGGCAATTACCGTTTCCCGCGCAATGTGTGTTATAGTGTGTATTTTACGCTTCCGCTCCCGCAAGGGCTATTATGGCGTCCGCAATGGTCTTGGTGTCCTCTATCAGATCGTTCACCGGAATGTATTCATCCGGCATATGCGCCCTGCCCGGTTCGCCGGGGCGCTCTATGCCGAACGCCACGGAGTTCTTCATGTGCCTTGCGTATGTTCCGCCGCCTATGGCAAGGGGTTCAAGCCTCTGCCCGAAGCGCGCGGCGTAAACGTCCAGCAGCTTCTTCACCAGCGCCTCATCAAACTCCGTGATGGTGCGCGGCTGAGAATTGATAAAATGCAGCAGTTCCTGAATACGCTCCCGGTGCGCAGCTTTGGCGGCATTGTCCATGACGGTCTGTTCCTGCAGGCGCAGAATTTCTTCCGCCAGATCATCGTAGTTCGTGCCGCTTTCCGTCCGGTCAATCGTAACCGCCAACCACACCCTAACGTTGATTCGGCACTAAAAAAGCGATAAAATAGTTCCAAAGGGATTTACCCCGAAAGGAGCTGAGAATATGCCAACGATCAGAGAAGTAAAAACCGAGCTTCGTCACAGGGAGTGGGCAGAGCAGATACAGGAATGCCAAAGCAGCGGTATGACCGTAACAGCGTGGTGCAAGGAAAAGGGGATCAGTCAGCACACATACTACTCACGCCTGAATGTGGTGAGAAAAGAACTGCTGAAACGAGCTGAATTGCCTTTGCAGCAGATCGTACCGCTGAGTGTTTCTCAAAGCGTCACCTGTACTACAGCTACCATGAAAACACAATGTATTGCAAGCAGTGCTGAGCCAGAGAAGGCAGAACCAGCTTTCGCACAAAAGGTAATTGTTCGTAAGGATGGGATCGAGGTCGAAATGCCGCCAGATATATCTGAGGAGTTTCTCCTTACGCTGCTGAGAGGTCTGAAAGAATGCTGAAAGACTTAACTGCTGACAATATCTACATCGTCTGCGGACATACGGATATGCGTAAGTCCATTGACGGACTTGCGGCACTTGTACAGCAGCAGTTTCAGCTTGACCTGTTCGCAAGCAGCGCGTTTCTGTTCTGCGGCAGGCGCAGAGATCGTATGAAGGTGCTTTTATGGGAAGATGACGGCTTTCTGCTGCTGTATAAACGTCTTGAAGACGGGAAATTCTCCTGGCCGCGCAATGAACAGGAGGTCAGGAATATTACCCGTGAACAATTCATCTGGCTCACGCAGGGACTGTCGATCGACCAACCAAAGGCAATCAAAAAAGTAGCCGGCGGTGTGGATATATGCTGACTTTCCCACGATGAAAATATACAGTAATGTGGACAATATTTCTATGCTTCAATGGCACTCTTTTTCTTGAAAGATCGGGCAAATCATGGTATAATCAGAGTATCATGAACCGTCTGGAATTTCAGGGAAAGGAGTGCTTTTGCTATGACATACGAAGAACTGAAAGCAGCATATGAAGCCGCTGTACAGAAGTGCTCTGAGCTTGAAAAAGAAAATGATGAGCTGAAAAAATCGAACGAAGATCAAGCTCTTCACATCGAGCATCTGGAAGAGCAGATACTCAAACGGAACAAGATGCTCTTCGGACAGAAAAGCGAGAAATCGAAATTCATCTGCAACGGACAAATGGATCTGGATGGTAATGTGTTCAACGAAGCGGAAGAATTGTCAAATCTTTCTGCCGCTGAGCCTACCGAGGATTCCATCACAAAAAAATCGAAGAAAACCGGAAAGCATCGGGGAAGAAATGAACTGCGTGGTGATCTTGAAACGAAAGAGATCGTGCATACGCTCCCCGAAGATCAGAGAAAATGTGCGGTCTGCGGCAGTAAGCTCGTGCCGTTTTCAAAAGAATACATCACTACACGGCTCTGCATTATCCCTGCGAAGATCTTTAAGATCACATACTTTCGTGAGGTCTACAAATGTGAACACTGCGATAAGCACGGAGATAAGGCGAATATTGTGAAGGCTCCGGATCTGACTCCTGCGCCTGTCATTCCGAGAGGTCTGCCGGAAGCAGAGCTGATCGCATATATCGCTGAGGCGAAATATCTGCTTGGCGAACCGCTTTACCGTATGGAACAGCACTTCAAGATGCAGGGCATCTACCTGAACCGCACATCACTTGCAAACTGGATCATCAAAAGTTCAGAATGGCTTATACCTGTTGTGAAGCACTTCTGGAAGTATGCTTACCTCGAACCCGTCCTGAACGCTGATGAGACTACGCTGCGTGTCCTGAAAATTCAGGGAAAGCCCGTAAAAAAGCTGGGACAGATGTGGGTGGTCTGCACAGGAGCGTCAGCAAAGCTTCTGATCGCGATCTATACCTATCGGGACAGCCGTTCAAAGGTGACTGCGGAGGAACTTCTCGGCAGTTATGACGGTATCGTGCAGACCGATGGGCTGGGGTCTTATGGTTCGGGAGAATATCTGCACGCAGGCTGCTGGTCGCACGCTCGCCGCAAGTTTGTGGACAGCATACCTGAAAATGATAAAAACAGCAAAGCGGCAAAAGCTGTCGGGATCATCGACAGAGCATTTGCCTTGGAGCGTGAAGCAAGAAAAGCAAACGTCCCGCCGGAAAAGATATTGGAGATGCGGCAGAAAGAGGTAAGACCGATCATAGAAGAATTCTACAACTTCATCGGAACGCTCAGACCGAGTAAAGGTTCACACCTTGGCGCGGCGGTCACCTATGCCCTGAATCAGAAAGACAAGCTCCTTCTGTTTTTAGGGAGTGTTGACACTAAGCCTAACAACGCATCTTTTCGGCAAAATTTCACGCATCCTGCGTTAAAAAGTCTTGACAGGCGACAGCCTGCCTGCGACTTTTTGCCTTGTCTACGTAAAATTTATGCTCGAAAATCTGCATATTATCTTAGTGTCAACACTCCCTAGATCATCCCGAAGTGGAAATGACAAATAATCTTGCAGAACGCACCGTTAAGCCTTTTGTGATCGACCGTAAGAATTTTCTCTTTTCTGCGACGGATAAGGGTGCAGATGCGAGCGCTCTCTTCATGAGCGTGATCGAAACAGCCAAGCGAAACGGACTGAATGTGTTTGGTTATCTCTCCTATCTGATGCTTGTTCTCCCTTCATGGGGCAAAACACCTTCAGAAGAACAGCTTGACAGCATCATGCCGTGGAGTGCTACTCTGCCTGAAACCTGCCACAGAACATATCATCAGATCGTTGAAAACATGGCTGAGGTTAAGTGACAGCTTCTCATCCACAGTATTTCATAGTAACTGACAGTATTTCACCGCACAGTAACTCACTGCAATTCATTGTGATGAAACGAATACGGGATTTGAGCCGAGGTTGATCTCGGCTCATTTTTTTGCCCGCTGGTCTGGTTGGCGGTTACTTAATTACTTTAAATTTCACTTATTCTCTTTATATGATGTAAGTGCATCCAACACAGCATAATACACCATTTCATCAGGGTGGTATCTATCGTCATTGAATATGGAACTGCCCGATTTACTGAAATGCTCCAAAATCGCAGCAGCACAGCCTGCACTTCGATTCTGTCCCGATTCACATTGGCAAATAATACGTAATTCCTTTGACTTTGCGGAATATACAAACTC
>OLYC01002190.1_pt1 | contig 11949 bp, 12 predicted proteins | sample 1674271 | NCBI WGS metagenome assembly OLYC01 (sample SAMEA103958154, study PRJEB25191) | human gut metagenome
TAGCGACCTTGAAGGTGTACTTCTTGTCAGCGATGCCAGCCATGGAGTTCTCGGTGATGACGGGGGCGAGAACGATGTCCTGTGCGAATTTCATCACGCATATACCTCCTCAAGTTTCTTGGCAGCGTCAACGCTCAGGATCAGCTTGTCAGCGTTGACAACATCGTAGGTGTTGACGCCGGTAGCGGCGGTCTTGACACCGGGGATGTTGGCGGCGCTCTTGACGAACTTGGCGTCCAGAGTGTCATTGACGATCAGGTTCTTCTTGCCTGCGCCGACAGCGGCCAGGAAAGCAACGACGGTCTTGGTCTTGTACTCGTCAGCGGCGATCTTGTCAACCAGGATCATGTTGCCGTTGGCAGCCTTGTCAGACAGGGCGCTGAGCAGAGCCAGACGCTTGACCTTCTTGTTGATGGTGTAGTAGTAGCTGCGGGGCTTGGGGCCCAGAGCAACACCGCCGTGCGTCCACTGGGGAGCGCGGATGGAGCCCTGACGAGCGTGGCCGGTGCCCTTCTGGCGCCAAGGCTTCTTGCCGCCGCCGCGGACTTCCTTGCGGATCTTGGTGTTCTGGGTGCCCTGGCGCTGGTTGGCCAGGAAGTTGACGACTGCCTCGTGGACAGCCTTCTCGTTCGGGGTGATCCCGAACACGGCGTCGGAAAGCTCAACGGTGGAAACCTTCTTGCCGTTCATATCGACGACATCAAACTGTGCCATTGTGTTTTCCTCCTTTACGCTTTCACGCTGTCGTGGATGGTCACGACCGAGCCCTTCGGGCCGGGGATCGCACCCTTGATCGCGATCAGATTGTTCTCAGCGTCGACCTTGACGACGCTCAGGTTCTGGACGGTCACGCGAACCGCGCCCATGTGGCCGGGCAGACGCTTGCCCTTGAACACGCGGGACGGGCTGGAAGTGGAACCGTTAGAACCGGCATGACGTGCAACAGGGCCGGTGCCGTGGCTCTCGCGCAGGCGGTGCTGGCCAAAGCGCTTGATAACGCCCTGATAGCCCTTGCCCTTGCTGGTGCCGACAACGTCAACCTTGTCGCCCTCTGCGAAGACATCAGCCTTGAGGATGTCGCCGACGTTGACGGCAGCGATGTCATCAAAGCGGAACTCGCGCAGGGTGCGCTTGGGAGCGACGTCAGCCTTGTCGAAGTGACCCTTGGCGGCCTTGTTGACCTTCTTGGCGCTCACTTCGCCGTAGCCCATCTGAACGGCCTGATAGCCGTCAGACTCAACGGTCTTCTTCTGCACGACGGTGCAGGGGCCGGCCTCGATGATGGTGACCGGGACGACCTTGCCGTTGGCGTCGAACAGCTGGGTCATGCCCAGCTTCTTGCCGATGATACCTTTTTGCATTGTGTTTGTCCTCCTGTAAAGGTTATTGGTTGGTGGTTTCCCATCAACATGACCTCTCCGCTGTTTGCATTGCAGCGAGATGGTGCTTTACCGTGTTTTCCATTACACGCCGACCGTTCACGGATCACGGCCGCGCGTATCGGCCTTTATAATGTAGAAACTCGATTACAGCTTGATCTCGATGTCAACGCCGGCGGGGAGCTGCAGGCTCATGAGAGCCTCGACCGTCTTGTTGGACGGCTTCAGAATGTCGATCAGACGCTTGTGGGTGCGGGTCTCGAACTGCTCACGGCTGTCCTTGTACTTGTGGACAGCGCGCAGGATCGTGACGACCTCCTTGTCGGTGGGCAGAGGGATCGGGCCGGAAACGCGAGCGCCAGTGCGCTTAGCGGTCTCCACGATCTTCTGTGCCGCAGCATCGATCAGGGATGCATCGTAGCTCTTCAGACGGATTCTGATTTTTTCTTTGACTGCCATTGCATTCGCCTCCTATAAAATTTTGCGCCTTAGGCGAGCCGATAAATTACACACGTTTCCGGGTGTTCAACCTTCTCGCATGACAAAATCCGGTGAACCGTGTTCGCACAGTTCTCCCGGAAAGAATCATTACAAAGTAAGGTGAACATTGGTCCGTGCCGCAGAATGCAGCAACGTACATATCCCTTTGTTTCCGTAATTCTTTCGCCCGGTTCTAAGATCGGACATACTCCGCGGAAAAACCCGCCAGCCTATTGGCTTGTGGCGGCAACCTCCCGCATCAACGCATATCGCGGCTTGCGCAGCTTGTTTTATCTGCACAAGCCTTCCGCAGCCAAGATGTATTATAGCACACGTTCCCCGGCGTTGCAAGTGTTTTTTGGCATTTTTATAAAATTTTTTCGAGAAATTTTTACGTTATGCCGAAAGGACTTGCGGCAGTATGCGTTTTCAACAGAGTGCATGGTTTTTGTGGAAATCCATTTGGATTTTTAAGCAAATTGTAATCAATTCGGCAGGCCGAGTGCATCCACGCGCCAGCCACCCTCAGTGGGGACAAGGCGCACCGGCTGCAGCGTGGCCGTATCGGGCACGACGGGGTCATCCCCCGCCCAGCCCGCGAAGTCCTCGCTCTCACAAGTCAGCACGACTTGATAAAACATAAGGCTTCCGTCAGGCTGTAATTCAGGCTCGGTAAAGACATGCCCGCAGTAGGCAATATTACTGCCGCGGTCACCATCGATCGTCAGGATTGTGTCACTCTCCCCTTCCGCAAAAGGCGCGGGATCCATGCTCAGCATATCATCGATCCAAGCATCGGAATAGACCGTGTGCAGAAAGCTGCTGAACTCCGAGAACTTTGTGTAGAACGCGCCGTCCGTCGCATAGCCCTGAAGCCATCCCGGCAAATCCTCCACAGACTCGAAGGGCATAAAGCCCGCATGCATCCCAAACCAATGGTACTGGAAGTAATACGCCGAGGCCAACGCAGCCTGGGCCTGCTTATCCAGCGAAGCAGGAACATCGCTGACTTCTGTGCGGTCGTAGTAGCCTTCTACCCACGGCGCATTGACTGTGACGGTGACGACATTGTTTTCAGGCACTGTGTAGGGCTCTGCTCGAAGCTTCAGGTGGTAGTACATCCCGTCGCGGGCGTAGTTGTCCTCGCAGTCGGGGTTCAGCGCCTTCAAGTTTTCCACTGTGGTATGAAAGCATTCCGCTGCTTCCTCCAGCGTTTGCGCATTGCAGCAGAGCGTCACACCCTCGGCCGGCCAGACGACCTGTTCCTCCGGCTGAGGCTTGTGAGACGCGCTGAATGTGTAGTCCGGCATCCGGCAGCCCGCACCATCCCGCCAGTCTTCGAAGGAGACTTCTTCGCACAACGCCATCGTCGGGGACGGAGTGGCTGTCGGAGCCTCGGTAGGTGCCGGAGTTATGACAGGTGTTGCGGTCGGGTCAGGCGTTGGGGTGATGCTGCCTGCCGGGGCAGAAGCGCACGCAGTAAGAAAAATAAGAGATGCAAGAATTACAGCACATTTTTTCATAACACGCCTCATCGAAAGATGCCCTGTAGGAGCCGCACATGTGCGACCCGCAGCTGTATGGCAGACGACTGCTTACGGGAAAGCCGAGGGCCGGGCATGCCCGGCCCCTGCCGTGCGCTGATGGAATATTCACTTCCGTTTCAGCTGCTCCTCCAGCCCGGCACGCGGGGTGATGTAGACGGTGGTGTACACCTCGTACAGCACCATACCGGGCTTGGCACCGTTGGCCTTCCAGATGTTCTTGACCTCGGTGGTGTCGACGGCGACCTTCGCGCCGCCGTTCTGGCTGGAATGCAGCACCGCCAGCTCGGCAGCCTCCTGACGGGTCGTGTCGGGGATATCCTCTCCCCTGCTCATGACGACGCAGTGGCTGCCGGGGGCTTTCTGCACGTGGAACCACAGGTCTTTGCCGCGCGCAGTGTGCAGGGTCAGCTTATCGTTCTGCAAATTGTTGCGGCCAACCAGAATCTCAAACCCATCGCTGGATAGATACCGCAGGAAATCCGCAGGCTTCTGCTTGCGGTCGCGCTGCTTGTAGTATTTGAGATAGCCCTGACTTTTCAGCTCGGCGCGGATCTCGTTCAGCGCCATCTCTCCGGGGGCGGATTCCACCTCGTACAAGACCGTGCGCAGGTACTCGATCTCGGCCTCGCCCTCGACCAGCAGCTTTTGCAGCATAGCGTGGGCGGTCTGCTTCTTTTTGTAGTCGCGGAAATACTTTTGCGCGTTCTCGTTGCCGCCAAGGCGCGGGTCAAGTTTGATCGTCACGTCCTCGCCGGTGTAGTAGTTCTGCACAGTCACCTGCCGGTCGCCCTTGTGCAGCGCCCAAAGGTTTGCCTGCAGCAGCTCGCCGTACAGCCGCAGCGTGTCGGCCTTGGACGACTGCGCCAGTTCCTCGCGGCGGGCGGCCTGCTTGCGGACGGAGCGGTCGTACATATTGTGGACGGCCTTGTATAGCTCGCGGCTCTTCTGGCGTAGGCGTTCGGCGCGGTCTTTTGTGGCGTAGTAGTCCTCCAGCATCTCACTGTAGGACGGATACTGCGTCAGGATGGCCGCGCTGCCGTACTGCTGCGGCACAAAGAAACTGAACTCCACCGGCTTCGGCGCACCGTCCGGCTGGGGCAGGCGCACGGCTGTCGGCGTGCCGCCGTGGGCGTGCTTGTCCTTCAGCTCGTCGATGGCCGCGACGAGCTTTGCCTTCTCGTCGGCGGTCAGATCGCAGGCCAGCGCGGGCGTCTCACCGAGGGCGCGGCAGACAGCCTCCCGCACGACGACGGGGCCGACGCCCGCCACGGTCTTACCCAATGCCTGCGCGACGGGCAGGTCTTTTTCGCAGGCCGCGGCCATGATGGCGGCGGCGCTCGTCTCCAAAAAGTCCGGTCTTGCGGGCTTGGGCGGCAGCGTGTAGGCAAGACCCGGCAACAGCTGGCGGACTTCGCTGTCGTCGAAGTCGACCCGCTTCAACGCGTCGATGATGCGGCCGTTCTGCACGAGCACGAGGTTCGAGTACCGCCCCATCAGCTCTACAGCCAGCGTGTTGGTGACAAGGTCGCCCATCTCGTTGGTGCAGCGGAAGTCAAAATAGACAATGCGGTCGCCCGGCTCGCGGCGCAGCTCGATGAGGCGGCCGCCGGTCAGGTGTTTGCGCAGCAGCATGCAGAAGCCCGGCGGGGTAAGCGGGTTCTCGAAGCTCTCCTTCGTCAGGCAGACGCGGGCGGAGCCGCTGCGCGCCGACAGCAGCAGGCGGTGCGTCTCAGTGCGGGTGCGCAGCGTCATCAGCACCTCGTCGCGGGTCGGCTCGAAAATTTTGTCGATCTTCGCGTCGAGCAGGGTCGTTTTCAGTTCACCGGCAACCAGCGCCAGTGTTGCGGCATCCAAGGACATGGAAATAGCTCCTTATTACAATAGGTAGGAATACGGGTCTTTATCGCTCTCGGCGTGGGCAACGGTCAGCTGGGGGAAGGCGGCAGAAATGCGCGCGGCCAGCATGTCGGCGATGGCGTGCTCGGTGCCCCAATGCCCGGCAACGACGAGGCCGACGCCCCTTTCCTTTGCCAGCAGGGCGATGTGGTGGGCAGCCTCGCCGGTGACAAGGCAGTCCGCGCCGCGGTCGATAGCCTCCTGCAGGTAGCTGCCGCCCCCGCCGCTGACCTCGGCCAGACGGGTGACGGGCTTATCGCCGTTGACATACTTGACGCCGCTGTGCAGCGTGTCGGCGCAGAACCGTGCCAGCGCCTCGACGGTGGTGGGCATCGTCGTACCGATGCGGCCGCAGCCCTCGGCGAAGCTCTCGCGCCCGTCGGCGGCAATGCCCAGAATATCGCTGAGGGTATCGTTGACGCCGCCCTCGGCTGCGTCGAGATTTGTGTGCATACAGATGGCTGAGATGCCGTTTTTCATCAGCTGGGCGGGCACATCGGCGGCGGCCAGCCGCTTGATGGGGTGGAAGATGACCGGGTGGTGGCTGACGATGAGCTGGCAGTCGTTCTCGGCAGCCTCACGCACAACGGCGGGGGTGATGTCCAGCGTTGTCAGCACGCCGTCCACCGGCGCGCCCGCGTCGACGAGCAGTCCGACGTTATCCCAATCCAGCGCCAATTCCTGCGGGGCGGCGGTTTGCAAAAGCGCCAAAATTTGTTGTACGCTTATCGACATGATGGTTCCTCCTGAAAGTTTGTATGTAGGGCAACGCCATGCGGGCGCATATGGAATGCGCCCCTACAAATGGAGACACGTGTCATGGAATCCACACCCATGAACGAAAACCGTAGGGGCGGATTCCACATCCGCCCATGAGCGTTTACCGTGCCGCCAATATATCCAGCGCGGCGATCAGTTCCCCCACCGCCTCACGCTCCGCACCGTCCGGCAGACCCAGACGGTACTTTTTCAGTTTCGCGTTCTGGACGGCGTAATAGTCCGCACAGCCGGGCTGTCCCTGCGTCAGACCGGTCAGACAATACAGCCCGTCCGGCTCGCGGGCGTCGCCGGTGTAGCGCGCGTTCATCACGGAGTACCAGCGGCCTGCGGCTTGGCAGAGCGTCTCGCCCTGCAGCACAAAGCCCCGCCGCGCCAGCCAGCGCCGCAGGATGCTATGCTTGGTAGCGGGCACCAAAACCAGATTATACCGCCCGTCAAACACCCACGGCGCGGCTTCGAGAATTTCGATGATCGTCTCCGCGCCCATGCCCGCGATGATGATGTCCTCGGCCTCGCCGGGCTGCAGGACTGCAAGGCCGCTGCCCAGCCGGAACCGCACCTTGTCCCCGTAGGGCGCGCAGGTCATCCGCGCTTTTTCCAGCGGGGCGGGGCGCAGGTCGCAAGCCAAAACAAGCGGGCAGCGACCGCTGCCCGCCAGTGCGGCGCTTAATTTGCCATGATCGCAGCCGATGTCCGCCGCCACGCGCCCCGGCCTTACATAGTCGAAGGCAGCGGTCAGGCGGGCGTCCAGCTGCGGCAGCTTACATGTGCGCAAAGTAGTCGTTCAGCTCAGCGACCAGCTCGTCGGCGTCGACGCCGTGGACGGCGCAGGCCTCCTCGACGGTCTCGCCGTGGGACGCCATGCAGCCCAGGCAGTGCATACCGGTGGCGAGGAAGATGGGCACGCAGCCCTGCGTCGGGTCGTTGTTCAGGATCTCGGCGATGATGGTATTCTTCGTGACAGTCATAAGAGTTTTCTCCTTATAAAATATTTTATGCTACTTACTGCCAGCTGGCGTACAAGCCAAAGCCCTGCAGCAAAGTCAACAGTGTACAGGCGGTGACGGCCAGCGCCGCCCCGCGGGAGGCATCGCGCCGCAGCGTCACAACGCGGCTGCGCTTGCAAAGCACCAGCGCCAGCGGCAGCACGGGCAGCCAGTAGCGTCCCTGCAGACCGAACAGCGTCTGGTAGTTGATGGGCGTCCAGTTCAGCGCCACAACCAGCGACGCCGCCACGACGCAGAGCAGAATGCCCACGGTGCCAACGCTCGTCCGGCGGCCGAGGGGCGGCGTTTCGTCCGCGACAGGCAGTGCCGTCGCCAGCAGCGCCAGCACCAGCCCAACGCCGATGAGCCAGCTGACGTCGATGCGGTAGACGATCGGCTCGCCCAGCGTCGTGCCGAGGATGCCCTGCAGCCAGAGCGCCCCCTGTTCGGGGATCGTGCGCAGCAGCAGCTTTGCCGTGGCAGGCAGGTTGCGGCAGATATAACCGAGCGAGAACGTCCAGATGGAGTCACCGTTCGGGTTCGTCATCAGCAGCTGGTCTGGCTCTAGCCCGCCGCCCATGTGGGACAGGGCATACACCCCGCCGACGACGGTCACCGCCGCCGCGCCGCACAGCACGCAGCGGAGGGTGCGCAGCTTTCTCGCGTCGCTGCGCACTTTGCTGTAAAGCTGCCCGACCAGCACCAGCACGATACCCAGCACCAGCACACCCGCCGCCATGGCAAGGCGGTTGACGTCGCGGGCGGCGTAGGCGAGCTCGCCCAAATTGGCCGACAGCCAGAAGCAGCCCGCCAGCACGAGCGTTGCTTCTTGGATCAGCCGCCCGCTGCACACCCGCACCCCAAAGGAGCTCTTAACGAATTCCGTCGTCCCAGCGAGGTTTTCCACCGGGATGATGAAGCAGAGCAGCACGACCGGCAGGTAGATGGCCTTGGCAGGCCCCACCGCGCCGCCGAGGCCGACGAGCAGGACTTTTTCCCACCACGCGGCCTTTTTGGTGCGCAGCCGCAGGCAGAGCGCCGTGAAGCAGAACACCATCCCCAGCACCGAGGCGTCGGGCGAAAGGCTTGCCGCCAGCTGCAGCGGCATCGGCAGCAGTGCCACGCAGGCCAGCAGCCCGCGCACCCCCAGCGGGGCAAGCGCAACGGCCAGCGCCGCCAGCGCCAGATAGAAAACGAGGTTGCAAATGCGCCCCCAGCGCAGCATCGTGTAAAAGTTTGCTCCACGGCTGCGCGCCAGATGCAGGCCGAGCGCCTGCGGCAGATAGCTGCCGCTGCCCTGCCCCGCCTGCGCCTCGCTCGTTTCGGTCAGCGTGTCGGCGCTGCCCGTGTCGGTCAGCCGGGCGACCTCCTCGGCCTTGTAGGCGAAGATGCCGATTTCCCCGCTGCGGGTGCCGAAGTAAGGTGCGTCGCAGCTGCGCACCAGCAAGTTGCCGTCCTCATTGGCGGGCTGCTGGCCGCTCCACCGGCTCGCCAGCTCGTAGGCGGCGGCCAGATGGGTATATTCGTCGGGGGCGACGAGGGCGGGCGTCACCTGCGCGAAGGCCAGCCCGCAGGCCAGCCCCACCGCCGCGACGACGAGCGCCAGATGCGTCTCCAGCCCGATGAGCAGCACCGCCGCGAAGGCAGCAGCCGCCAGCGGCAGCGCCAACTGCTGCGCCAGCCGCGTCGGCCAGCTGCCGGAATCGTCGGTCATCAGCTGCACGGCCAGCGTGGCGTTCAAGTCCTCGCCGTCCGCCGTCAGGGGCATATCCTCCACCGTGCCGGTGCTTGCCCAAAGGCCGAGCGGTCCATCCCACTCGACAGCATTATAAATATGAAGGGTCAGCGTTTCATCCTGCATGGCGCGGTAGGCCGAGCCGGTCGCAAACGCCGTGAAGTTGTTGTCAAAGACATTCAGATAGTTGCCGGCAGTCTGACCGATGAGCCGCCCCTCGCCGTTGTACAAGTCCACCATAACCATACCGGCCTTGTACAGCTCGCCGTGGGTGCTGAAATTCAGCCGCACGCCATAGATGGTCTGCCCGGCCTTGAGCGGCAGATGCTGCTCCAGCCCGGCGGCGGGCACATCGATGATCTGGTCGTATTCGTCGTTGACGATCTCGAACTTCGGCTCGTTGCCCAACCGCTGCTGCAGGTCGTAACCGACCCAGCGGCAGAGCAGCCAGACCGCCCCCGCTGCCAGCAATGCCAGCAGCAGGCTTGCCGCCACACGGCGGGCAGAGAATCGTTTTTGCATGTTTGCCCGCCTTTCTGACAGGTTGTCCGGGAATCAGTGTTATTATACAGCATAATGACAAAAAGTGCAAATCAGCCTTGCAGCCGGTAGAGATACCACGTGACTTCGCCCTCACCGCCGTTGTAGCTGTACTGGTCGATGCAGGTGTACTGCGGGAAGTTCCCGGCCAAGTCGCCGGTCAGCGCCGTGACGTACTCGACACCGCTCTGCGCCAGCACGGCCTGCTGCTGCGTCCACTGGTCGTCCAGCGGCATATTCGTCACGCAGAAATACTTGCAGGGCGGCAGCACCCCGGCGGCAGTGTAAAAGCCGCCGTCCAGCGTGCCGTAGTTGAGCAGGCTGGCACCGTTGATTTCGGCGGCAAAGCGGGTCTGGGGCATTTCGTCCGCTGTGCGGAACCGCAAGGCGCGGTTCGGGCTGAATGCAAAGCACCAAGCCGCCCCAGCCGCCAGCCACACAAGGACGCAATTTTTGCGCGCGCCCCAAAGCGTCGCCAGCGGCGCAATGCCCAGCGGCGCAAAGACGCTGAGCACCAGCCCGTAATAGACAAGGTACCCGCCCATCAGGCTTGTCAGTGCCAGCCCGGCGGCCAGCGCCGTGACCGACACCGCCGACGCGAGCCGCCGCGTCAGCACTGCCCACAGCAGGAACGCCGCCAGCAGCACCGCAGCGGGCAGCGCGTCCCGCACCGTCCACCAGAGGTGCTGCGCCAGCGCGGGCAGGCCGCCGCCCTCCCCTTTATAAAGAAAGAGGTTGTCGTAAAAATAGCAGGAGAACCAGTCGCCCAGCGCACCGTTCACGCCGAAGTAGACGACCCACGGCAGCGTGGCCAGCGCCATGCCGCCGAGGTAGGCCGCCACGCTGCGTCCCAGCTGCGCCGCCCACCTGCGCCGCAGGTAGACGACCGCCAGCAGCACCACCCAGACGAGGTAGAACCCCAGCACCGTATATTTGAGCCAGAGTGCGCACCCCGCCAGAAGGCCGTGCATCACCACGGTGCGCAGCGGCATCGGGCGGGCGTCGTCCAGCGTTTTCACCGCGCCGTACAGTGCTGCCGCCAGAAAGGGCAGCAGCAGTTCCTCGGCGCTGCCGCCGTGGGAGAAGGCGCGGCTGGCCGCAATAGCCGCCGCAGGCAGCGATGCCCACGCGGGGTGCAGGCTGCGGCGGCAGAGCACGTCCGCCGTGCGCAGGCCAAAGTGCAAAAACAGCGCGAAATCGACGATTTCCAGCACCAGCACACCGGTAAAGTCCGTGCGGTGCAGGCAAGCCGCCAGCCCGTACAAAAGGTAGAGCACGGGGCCCTTGTGGTCGAAGACGTCGCGGTAGAGCACCCGCCCGCTGAACATCGATTTGCCCATCGTGAAAAAGATGTTCGCATCCATCCAGTCGTTCAGGGTGTACAGCGGCGAGGATTTGCTGCACAGCACCAGCGCCACGGCAGCAATGCCCGCCAGCCACGCGGCGCGCTGTGCGTTTTTCTTTGTCATCATATACCGTTCCCGATAACAAACCACGCCCCGGCGGTAAGGCCGGGGCGCGGAATGGAAAATTTCAACTATTTACACAAGCGCGTAAATCAGCCGTTCTCCTTCATCTTGGCGAAGCACTCGCTGCAGTAGACCGGGCGATCCTCGCGGGGCTGGAAGGGAACCTTGCAGGCCTTGCCGCAGCTGGCGCAGACGGCGTCGAACATCTGGCGCTCACCACGGGTAGAATTCTTGCGGGCATCGCGGCAGGGCTTGCAGCGCTGGGGCTGGTTCTCGAAACCACGGCTGGCGTAGAACTCCTGCTCGCCGGCGGTCCAAACGAACTCCTTGCCGCAATCCTTGCATACCAAAGTCTTGTCTTCGAACATAGTGGGTATCTCCTCTGTGTTTATTTTGCCCGCGGAAGAATCTAAAACAACGCATGTGGAATCGACCAACTGAACTGATTTTAGGCGCTACTGGGGGCAGGTTGATATATGATGCAGGCAAACGCCTGAATCCTGAAGTAGTTCACCCGGCGCGCAGTTTGCGGCGGGCGCGCGCCAACGCATTGGCAACGTTTTTGGTGGGCAGGCCAAGCTCCTGTGCGGTCTGCGCGGGGGTCTTGCCCGCAAGCCCGGCCAACAGCACCTTGCGCTCCAATTCAGACAATTCCGTCTGCATACGGCGCAGTGTGTCGGCGTACTGCTCGCCGGAAATGGCGAGTTCCTCCGGGCCGGGGCGGGTGTCGGTGCGGCCGTCCGCATCGGGCAGCGGCACGCTGAAATTCAGCGGCGCGTGCTTTTTGCGCAGTGCGGCGCGGCGGGCGTCCTGCTGTGCATGGCGGATGCAGGCCGCCGCGTAGGCGGCAAACGACTGCCCGGCGGCAGGGTCAAACCTGCGCACAGCGTGGAACAGGCCGATCAGCCCCTCCTGTACGGCATCCTCGAAGTCAAGGCCGGGTGCCGTGTTGGCAGCCGCGCCCTTGCGGATGGCGGGCATCATGCGGGCGATCAGCGCGGCAAGCGCATTCTCGTCCCCCTGCTGCGCACGGGCAGGCAGGTCTTTTTCAAGCTCTTGCATGGTATCCCCCTCCGGGAAGATGCGAACAATTTAATAATAGCTGTAAACGGGGCATTTGTCAATGTTTTTTTCGTC
>OLYC01002193.1_pt1 | contig 11934 bp, 13 predicted proteins | sample 1674271 | NCBI WGS metagenome assembly OLYC01 (sample SAMEA103958154, study PRJEB25191) | human gut metagenome
GCGTGCCACCTCTCCCGCTTCAACGGGAGAGCATACTCCCGGAAGGGTGGTTTACAGCGGACTACTATCGACCATTAAAAACAATGAACGAAAGTTTATCTTCAACCTTAAAAAACGTAAAATATTTCCTGCTCGATATGGACGGAACGGTCTATCTCGGCGATAAACTTATCGGCGAGACGGATAAAACTCTCGATGTCGTCCGAAACGCAGGCAAAAAGATAATTTACCTTACCAATAATTCGTCGAAAAGCGTCGGCGAGTACGTCAGAAAACTCGAACGGCTTAATCTTTTCCGTAAAGAAGACGAAGTGTATACTTCGGGTATGGCTGCGGCGGAGTTTTTGTCGAGAGAAAGAAAGGGTAAAACCGTCAACCTGCTGGGCGTCGAAACGCTTAAAGACGATTTCGAGAAAAAGGGTATAGTTTTAACCGACGAAAACCCCGATATCTGCGTTCTGGCGTACGATACCGAACTCACGTATAAAAAACTCTGCGCGTTCACGAACGGACTGTTCGGCGGCGCGGAATATATAGCAACTCACCCCGACGCTGTATGCCCCGCTTCGCCCTATTTTCTGCCCGACGCAGGTTCGTTTATCTCTATGATAAAAACCGCCGTCGGGCGAGAACCGAGCATAGTCATAGGCAAACCCGAAACGGGTATGGGCGCAGAGTTAAAATCACGCTATAAGGCGATTAACGACGATTTTTTAATGGTGGGCGACAGATTGTATACCGATATCGCGTTCGGCGTGAATTGCGGTTTTCACTCGCTTCTTGTTTTGAGCGGAGAAAGCACCCTGTCTGGCGTAAAGAAAGCGGATAAAAAACCCGAATTTATTTTGGAAGACCTGAATAAAATCACATCATATTTATAAGGGGACGAATATAAAATATGGCAGTTTTCGACGTAGCCGTAATCGGCGGCGGCGTTGTGGGCGCGTTCGTGCTTCGCAATCTCGCAAGATATAAAGTAGACGCTATAATGCTCGAAAAAGAAAGCGACGTCAGCATGGGGCAAAGTAAAGCCAACAGCGGAATAGTACACGCGGGTTTCGACGCGAAAGAAGGTACGCTTAAAGCGAAATTCAACGTTGAAGGCGCGGCTATGATGCCTGCGGTAGCCCGCGAACTCGGCGTAAAATATAAAAACGACGGCTCGCTCGTCGTGGCATTTTCCGACGAAGATCTTAAAACTCTCGAAACGCTTAAAAAACGCGGCGAAAACAACGGCGTAGACCGCCTTGAAATCATTTCCGCCGAAGAACTCAAAAAAATAGAACCCAATGTTTCGGGTAACGCCAAAGGCGCGCTTTACGCCAAAGGCGGCGGCATAATCTGCCCTTACGAACTCACGATAGCCGCCATAGGCAACGCCATGGATAACGGCGCGAAACTCGTAAGAAATTTCGAAGTCATAAAAATTTATAAAAACGACGAAGAAGACTGCTTCGAAATCTACTCAAAAGAGGGTAACGAAGTAAAGGCGAAAGTCGTAGTCAATTGCGCGGGGCTTCAAAGCGGAAAAATCGCCGCATTGACGGGCGACGATCTGAAAGTAAACGGCAGACGGGGCGAATATATCCTGCTCGATAAAAAAGACTGCGGTTTCGTGAAGCATACGCTTTTCTTTACTCCTACCGAAAAAGGCAAGGGCATACTCGTTTCGCCAACCGTCGACGGCAATATATTGCTCGGGCCGACCGCGGAAGAAATACCCGACGGCGACACGGCAACGACCCGCGACGGACTTAAACAAATAGTCGAAAAGGCGAACGAAATGTGTAAAAAAGTGCCGCTCGGCGACTCTATTACGTCTTTTGCGGGCGTAAGGGCGTACAGCGACCGACACGATTTCGTGATAGAAGAAAGCAAAAACTATAAGGGAGTGTTCCACTTGGCGGGCATCGAATCGCCGGGGCTTACTTCCGCCCCCGCGATCGGAAAATACGTCGTCGAAGAACTGATTTCGAAGAGAATAAAACTAAAAAGAAGTTATAACTATAACCCGACGAGAGAACCCGATTATTTCTTCAAAAATCTCTCGGTAGAAGAGCAGAACGAACTCATCGCCAAAGATCCCTCTTACGGGCGGATCGTGTGCCGCTGCGAAAAGATAACCGAGGGCGAAATAGTAAGGGCTATAAAAGAAAACCCCAAGGCTACCACCGTCGATTCGGTCAAAAGAAGAACGCGGGCGGGCATGGGCAGATGTCAGGGCGGCTTCTGTCAGCCGTCGGTCGCGGAGATAATCGCGAGAGAAACCGGGCTTCCTTTGGAAGAAATCACCAAAAACGGCAAAGGGTCGGAAATCCTTTCGGGGGTTACGAAATGAAAAATTACGATATAGTGATTATCGGCGGAGGTCCGGCGGGGCTTGCCGCAGCCGTCGCCGCTTACGACGCGGGCGTTAAAGACGTAGCGATATTCGAACGCGAAAACAAGACGGGCGGAATACTCAATCAATGTATTCACAACGGCTTCGGTTTAACGCGTTTCAAAGAAAGTTTGTCGGGTCCCGAATACGCCGCGAGATTTCAATCGGAAGTTAAAAGCAGGGATATCGACGTCTTCACCGAAACGACCGTATTGTCGCTCGGTAAAGATAAATCCGTTACGGCAATCAGTCCGACGGAAGGTGTGTTTACCGTAAGACCGAAAGCGGTCATTCTCGCTACGGGTTGCAGAGAACGCAGTCGCGGCGCGCTCAATATCGCGGGCAGTCGTCCGGCGGGCATATATTCGGCTGGTACGGCGCAGAAATACGCCAATATCAAGGGCTATCTCGTCGGTAAAAACGTAGTCATACTCGGTTCGGGCGATATCGGGCTTATTATGGCTCGCCGAATGACCCTCGAAGGCGCGAAAGTGCAGGCGGTGTTCGAACTTATGCCGTATTCGAGCGGACTTAAACGCAATATCGCGCAGTGCCTCGACGATTTCGGAATCCCGCTCTATTTAAGCCATACGATAGTGGAAATCGAGGGCAAAGACAGGGTAAGCGGAGTTACGGTCGCGCGGGTGGACGAAAACAAAAAGCCGATCGCGGGCAGCGAAAAACGATTCGATTGCGATACGATATTGTTTTCGGTCGGGCTTATCCCCGAAAACGAACTTGCCGAAGACGCCGAAATCGAACTTTCGCCGCGTACCAAAGGCGCGGTGGTGTATCAGAATCGCGAAACGAGCCTTACGGGCGTATTTGCCTGCGGCAACGCTTTGCAGGTTCACGATCTGGTCGATTTCGTTTCGGACGAAGCGGAAATCGCGGGTAAATCGGCGGCGGAATACGTTCTGAGCGGTGAAAAGCCGAAAGATACCGTAGAAACGGCTAACGGCGATAAAATCACCTACGTATTGCCCCAGAAAATCGATAAAAACCGCGACGAAGCGGTCCGGCTCTTTTTCAGAGTGAGCGGCGAATATAAAAATTGCTCGGTAGTCGTAAAAGACGGCGAAACCGATATTATGCGGCTTAAAAAACGCGTAGTCGCTCCGGGCGAAATGGAAAAACTCGTTCTGCCGAACGCGAAAGTAAAAGAATTGAAAAATAAAGTAATCGTATCTTTGGAGGTCGAAGCGTGATAACCAAAGAATTAACGTGTATAGAATGCCCCTTGGGGTGTCATATCGGGGTCGATCTCGAATACGATAATAAAGTGGCTGCGGTGCGCGGCAACTCGTGTCCGAGGGGTAAGGCTTACGCCGAGAGCGAAGTCGTCTGCCCCGTCCGCGTGCTTACTTCGTCCGTAAGGGCTACAAACGGCGCTATGGTGTGCGTCAAAACGGATAAGCCGATAAAAAAATCGGAAATCTTCGATATAATGAAAAGGATAAACCGTGCGACGTGTACGCTTCCGATAAAAATCGGCGACGTAATCGTCGAAAATATCGCGGACGGCGTAAATCTGGTCGCCACGGGTAATTTCGATAAATGAAAATAGTCGATATAAACGAACTCAACGAAAAATATAAAACCCGCGCCGATTTTACCGGAGCCGACGCGGAATATTTTCAAAAAATAGACGAAATCAAAGAGGCGGTTATCAAAAACGCCGCCACCGCGCCCGTAATACTTATCGCGGGTCCGTCGGGGTCGGGTAAAACGACCACCGCGCATAATCTCGAAGCGGTTCTCGATAAGGCGGGCGTCGAAACTCATACCATTTCGCTCGACAACTATTTCCGCACGGTAACCGAAGAAGAACGATCAAGGATAGATTTCGAAGCGCCTTCCCGCGTGGACGGCGAACTTTTAAGCGAGCATATCGCGAAAATCGCCCGCGGCGAAGAGGTCGAAATCCCCGTTTTCGACTTTCCGAACATGCGAAGAAGCGACGAAACGATAAAGTTAAAACGTAACGACGGAGAACTTATAATTTTCGAGGGCATACACGCGCTCAATCCGTCGGTAATAACCGCGCCGGGAGAATTTACGACGAAAATCTACGTCAGCGTGCGTACCCGCGTTTCTTACGGCGATAAAATTCTTCAACCCGAATACGTAAGACTTCTTCGGCGGATAGCGAGGGATAAACTCTATCGCGGAAGATCCGTTGCCGTTACGTTAAGTTATTTAGAAAGCGTAACGCGTGGCGAAAACAACTTCGTAAAACCTTTCAAACGCTTCGCCGATTTTCAGATAGATACGTTTTTAGGATACGAAACGGGCGTGTATAAGGGCATAATCGAGCGGGATATAATAAACGCCGCAACGGACGAAAAAGACGAAAACGCAAAAAATATCTTAACCGAATTTTTAAGTTACGTTTGCGCTTTCGATAAAGAAAAAACGCCCGAAAACTCGCTTATAAGAGAGTTTATAGGGCGTTAATCCGAGCAATTATAAGGGATTATCAGTCGAGTTCTTCGTAGTTGTCGGACTTCTTCTTGTCCGCCTTTTCGGTCATTTCGCTCACTTTTTGTTTGACGCATTCCTGACCGTCTTTTACGAGTTTTCTCGCCTTATAAGAATTTGCTACTACGATCGCTCCGGCGAGTACGCCTGCGATCATACCGCAAATAAAGCCTTTTTCCATACTTTCCTCCCGCGTTTGCCTGATTACAGTATGTGAAAAAATCGCCGTAATATACGCTTGCAAAAAAATAAAAAAAGTGATACGATAACGATATGGGAAGAATAATTGCCTTCGATATAGGCGATAAAAGGGTAGGCGTCGCTATGAGCGACCCGCTCGGAATAATGGCGTTGCCTCAAAAAACCTACTGGCGAAAGGGATACGAAAAAGACATCGTCGCGCTTTGCGAGTTGGCAAAAGCGAACTGCGCCGAAAAAATAGTCTGCGGGCTTCCGCTCAATTTCGACGGGTCGGAAAGCGAACAGACCGTAAAAACCCGAGAATTTATCGAAGGGCTTAAAACGCACACCGATATTCCTATAGTTACGGCAGACGAAAGGTTCACCACGCTTATGGCGCGGAGAGTTTTAATCGAAGCGGATATGCGCAGAGAAAAACGAAAAGAAGTAATCGACAGCATTGCCGCTTCTTATATACTCGAAGATTATTTGAAACGGCAAGAAAATAAATAAAAAGGAAGAGAACGAATGAGCGAAAAATATCGCGAAACCGAAGCGGGCGAAGAAAACGACGGCGTAGTCGCTTTAACCGACGATTCGGGCGAAGTAATACGATTTTATCATATAGGCACTATCGAATATAAAAACGAGTGGTACGCCTTTTTCAAACCCGTCAAAGAACTCGACGGGGTCGATCCCGACGAACTTCTGATATATAAAATAGAAGGCGAGAGTAAGGGCGAAAATCTCGTTCCTATCGAAGACGAAACTTTGCAGACCGAAGTCTACGAGGCTTTTATGAAAGAACTCGAAGACGACGACGGCGACGCGGACGATATCGTCGCCACGCGCGGTTGTTGCGGCGGCGGTGATTGCCCTCAAAAAGGCGATTGCGGCGATTGTCGCGGTTGCCGTAAGGGTTAAAACACCCGCTTTACGTGTTTAAGGTGTAATCTTCGCCAAGGCTTTGGACGACAAGATAACCGTCATGTTGAGCGTAAGCGAACCCCCCCTAGGCAGGTCGCCCCCTCTCCGCCACGCTATGCGTGCCACCTCTCCCGCTTCAACGGGAGAGCATACTCCCGGAAGAGCAAAATCTGTTGACTTTATATTATTACGATACAAACTCAAAAAAATGCCGCGCGGCGAAACTCGCCGCGCGGCAAAATTATATTCAGTTTTGATTTACAGGTCGTCCACGTCCTGCGTCGGTTCTTCGAGCGGTTCTATAAGGTAATTCCCCGTATAACTTCCCAAAGGATCGAACGGCGAAACAGGTACGACGGGTATCTGAAGATTTTTCGTCTTCTTTTTCTTTTTACTCATTATTTGCAATTTTTAGTGCGAGAACAATTTTTCGTTACGCCTTTCTTGGCGGACTTACAGTTTTTAGTTACTTTTCTCATAAACTTTATCGCGGAACGTTCCGAATTTTTTCGTCCGCGATTTTTATTCGGCAAACGCTGTAATCGCCGTCCGCTTATGCGAACGAGAAAGACGGTTGAAATTCGTTAGTCCCGTTTTTTCCTCCTTCTGCAAACAGTATCGACCGTTTTCGACTAATTATACGCTTTTTCGATAAATTTATTTCAATTCGTTCACAACTTCGCCACTTGAAGCGTCCACGAGAAACGAAATCGTCGATTTTTCGTCGATAAATTCGACCAGCCAATAGTTAAAACCTTCGTTTTCGATTAGTTTAACCCTTATTTCGCCCACGTCTACGCCAAAATAACCGTCAAGTCTGCCTTTCGTATATTTCTTTACGTCGAATATCGCGGCGGAGTAGGTTATAATCGCCTTGTTTTTCAGTGATTTCGGCTCGTACACGAATTTTTCTTCGTTTACGTTAAGAGTTAAAACGAATTTACCGTTTAACGGCTTTTCGGGGTATAGCCGACATTCCCGCGTCGTAGAAACGGGCTTAAAATCGAACGTCGCCGCGTAAGTTTTTTCGTTCGTTTTTATTTCGGCTATCATATCGGCGTTTTCCAAATTTTCGTCGGCTTTCGGCGTTACCTTTACCGAAACGAAAGGCGATAAAGGCGCGGGGTTGCCGTCGGCGATAAACGGATCTTCGCGTTTTTCGGCGAATACCGATATTTTGAAACGATCGTCTTCGGCGTAAAAAACGTCGTAACGAATCTGACTTACGTCTGGGGCGGTCGGCTCGTTTTTCTTGCACCCCGAAAACAGAGAAACGAAAACCGACGATACGGCTATTACTACCGATAAAATTATTTTGCTCATACTTAATTTTATGTTTGCCGTTTCACTTCAAGAAGTTGATTTTTTATATTTTATATGATATAATCGTATTCGCTATAATAGGTAAAGTATGTCAAACGAGAAAAAAGCAAAAAAATCCGCTTCTGCGGAAAGTATAATCGTAAGAACCACGCTGATAACGTTCGCCGCTTTAATCGGGCTGTCGGCGTTGTTTTTGCTGCTTTTTCCGCTTTGTTTTCCGTCGGCTGCGGCAAATACCTGCGATCGGCTCGGTATGGATTCCGTCGCCGTCCGCTATTATAAAGTCGCTTACGAACGGAATAAAACCGTCGAAAATTTCGAAAATTATTTCAAAAAACTTCAGGAAACCGATCGGAATAAAGACCTGTCCGCAATGGGCGGAGATTTGCTTAAATTCGATGGTAAACTCGACGAATATAATTTCACGCTTTACGCCATGACGGTTGTCGAAGCAAAGTACGAAACCGCGGATAAAGACGGCTCGGCTAAGTTCGCCGTTACGGTCGGCAACACCACGCTTAACTACGCGAAGGCGAAATATTCGGCCGACGCGGATTATCTCGCTCTGATAGAAAAATACGAAAACGATAAAATTTAACGATAGAAGGACGATTTATGCAACACGAAAAAGTATTGGTACTCGATTTCGGCGGTCAATATAATCAATTGATCGCAAGAAGGGTAAGAGAACAAAGCGTTTATTGCGAATTACTTCCTTGCGATATGACGCTTGACAAAATCAAGGCGTTTAATCCCAAAGGAATTATTTTCACGGGCGGACCCAACAGCGTTTACGACGAAAATTCGCCCCATATCGACCCCGAAGTATTCAATCTCGGTATTCCCGTACTCGGCATCTGCTACGGAGCGCAACTTATGGCGTATACGCTCGGCGGCAAAGTCGAACACGCCGAAACCCGCGAATACGGCAAGAGCGATATAAAATACGATACTTCTTCGGCGATTTTTAAGGGCGTAAACGAAGAAAACGTCTGCTGGATGAGTCATACCGACTATATTTCCGTTCCACCCGCAGGCTTCAAGGTCGTGGGCAAAACGAATACTTGCCCCGTTGCGGCAATGGAAAACGCCGAAAAAGGTTTTTACGGCGTGCAATTCCACCCCGAAGTAATGCATACGAAGCAAGGCACGGATATTTTAAGAAATTTCCTCTATAACGTGTGCAAAGTTTCGGGCGACTGGACTATGGCGAATTTCGTCAAAGAACAAGTTGCCAAAATCAAAGAAAAGTGCGGAGATAAAAAGGTGCTTTGCGCTATGAGCGGCGGCGTTGACAGCGCGGTCGCGGCAACGCTTATTCATAAGGCGGTAGGCGATAATCTTACCTGTATTTTCGTCGATCACGGTCTTTTGCGTAAAAACGAAGCCGAAGACGTATACAGAACTTTCAAAATCGAACGCGGCATGAACCTTATCAAAGCAGACGCGGCGGACAGATTTTTAGATAAACTCGCGGGCGTATCCGATCCCGAAACCAAACGCAAGATCATCGGCGGCGAGTTCATAAAAGTATTCGAAGACGAAGCGAAAAAGATAGGCAAGGTCGATTATCTCGTACAGGGCACTATCTATCCCGACGTAATCGAAAGCGGCAAGGGCAAGAGCGCGGTCATCAAATCGCACCACAACGTCGGCGGACTTCCGAGCGTAGTCGATTTCAAAGAGATTATCGAACCGCTCCGCGACCTTTTCAAAGACGAAGTGAGAAAAGTCGGTTTCGAACTCGGACTTCCCGAAGAAATCGTCATGCGCCAACCATTCCCCGGTCCGGGGCTTGCCATAAGAATTATAGGCGATATCACCCGCGAAAAGATTAAGACTTTGCAGGAAGCCGATTATATTTATAGAGAAGAAATCGCAAAAGCGGGCTTGAACAGAGAAATCTGGCAATATTTCGCAGTGCTTACCAACTGCCGTTCGGTCGGCGTTATGGGCGACAGCAGAACGTACTCTTATACGCTCGCGCTCCGCGCCGTAACCAGCGTAGACGGCATGACTGCCGATTGGGCGCGTATTCCTTACGACGTACTCGAAAAAATCTCGACGCGTATCGTAAACGAAGTACAGGACGTAAACAGAATTGTCTACGATATCACTTCCAAGCCCCCGGCAACTATCGAATGGGAATAAAATTATGAGCGAAAACGATACCCTTAACGCCCGTTGCCCTCTGTGCGGCGAAGATTTTAACGCTGCGACCACCGTCGGCGAAATCACTTGCCCCCATTGCGGACGGACGATACGCGCGTTGCAGGCAACTAAATATTACGAATCGGTTACCGAATCGGGCGAAACCGCCAAAGAAGCGCACGGCGAAGACTACCATAAGGTAAGACTTTTGATCGACGAGTGCTACGGGCTTCTCAAAGCCGAACGCTACGACGAAGCCGAAGAAAAGGCAAACGAGGCTCTTTCCTTAACCGAAACCGACTACCGCGCCTATATGGCTATGGTAGCGGTAAAGACCAAAAATTTTACCGATCTTAAAGACGAAACTCACACCGAGTATCTCAATAAGGCTATTTCGGTTGCCGATAAAGACGAACGCGCCGACATAAAAGCGCAATATAAAAATTTCTACGAAAAGCGTAAATTCTCCGACGAAGAAATGGAAAAGTTCGTCGAAGAAACCCGTAAAGACGTAAAGCAAAGGGTAGAAAAGTCGTTGAAAGGTTCCACGTATATGGCGACCGAAAAAACCTTGATCTGGTTGTTGATTTTCTTTCCGCTTCTTATGGCGGCGGGCGTCGCTCTCGTAATCGTCGCTCTCGCGCAGGAAACGGCTTGGATATCGATCGTCGGCGTCGCTCTCGCGATAGGCGGCTATATAACGCTTCGCGTGTGGCTTAGTTCGAAAGAAGCGGTCAGGGCGTTCAACGCTACGCTCGACCTGTACGATACGCTCGACGCGGCAGAGATGACCGACGAAAAGGCAGTGCCGCTTTATAAGTCTCTCGCCGTAGTCGCCGAAAAGTTTTCTGACAGAGTGCCCGTCGTGTCCATGAACGACGCGTTCGGCGAACTTATCAACAAGATAATCGACGCTGACTGCGAAGAAGTCAATAAATTCATGCTCGGCAACAAATTTTTCAAGAAAATGGTCGTCGAAGACGACGAAAAGGAAGAGAACTGATGGTTTACGAGATAGAAAACGAATATATGAAAGTTGCCGTCGACGTTATCGGCGCGGAACTTAAAAGCGTTTTAAGAAAAGACGGAAATATCGAACACCTCTGGCAGGGCGACGAAAAGTACTGGACGAGCAGAAGCCCGATACTTTTCCCCATAGTCGGCAGACTGTTCAACGGCAGATATTCGTTTGACGGCAAAGAATACGAGATGAACCCCCACGGGCTTTTAAGAAAATCGCAATTCACGCTCGTCGATAAAACGTGTAAAAAAATGACTTTCGCATACTCGGCAAACGACGATACTTTCGCCCGTTATCCCTTTAAGTTCGTTTTCACCGTTGAATATTCGCTCTGCAAAAATTCGCTTTCGGTTACTTACTCGGTTAAAAACGTCGGCAAAGAAAAGATGTATTTCGGCTTGGGCGGACACCCCGGCTTCAACGTTCCCTTCGACGGCGGTAAGTTCGAAGATTATTATATCGAAACGGCAACGAAAGTTACGCCGAAACGGCTTACTTTAAGCGAAAATTATCTCATGAGCGGCAACTCGGTCGATTATCCGCTCGAAAACGGCAAAGTAATGCGGCTTCGCCACGATATGTTCGATAACGACGCGGTTATACTCGAAGGCGCGGGCAACGAAGTAACGCTCAAAAGCGATAAAACGAAAAAATCCGTTACAGTAAAATTCCCGAATATGCCTTTCGTGGGCTTCTGGCACGCGGTTAAAACCGACGCCCCCTACGTCTGCATAGAACCGTGGGAAAATTTGCCGTCTGTCGACGGTAAAGTCGAAAAACTCACCGATAAGCGGAATATCGGCTCTTTAGGAGCGGGTGAAACTTATAACAGTACCATAAATATAACGCTTAACTGAATAAATTTAACGCGGGCGAGCCGAATTTTCGGCTCGCCCGTTTTTTCGCAAAATTACGGCGTTACGATATATTATAAATTTTCTTGAAAAATTTTCGATAAACTATTGCAATATCTTTCGCGCAATGATATAATATACACGAAAATACAAAAGGAGGGCTGACGAATGGAAGAAAAGACCTTTTATATGTACAAAATCTCTAATCTTCTCAACATTTCAAAGATAGTTACGATTCACTATCAGAAACTCGTCAAGACCTATTCGTTTCCCAAAGAAAAACACGACTTCTGGGAGATAATTTATTGCGATAAAAACTCGATATTCGTTACGATCGAAGACGAAAAAAGGCTTCTTAAAAAGGGCGAAATAATCTTTATCGCGCCCAACAGAGTTCACGCCGTCGAGTGCGACGGAGAAAAAGACCCGAATATTTTCATAGTTAGTTTTGAATGCAAGTCGAAAACCATGGCGTATTTCGTAGATAAATGCTTCTGCGTTCCCGAAGATTTGCGGTTTTTGCTCGCTTCCATTATGAGCGAAGCGAAAAGCACTTTCGTGTTGCCCGATTTCAACCCTAATCTCGATAAACTCGTTCTTAAAAGCGATCCGAGTAT
>OLYC01002195.1_pt1 | contig 11927 bp, 9 predicted proteins | sample 1674271 | NCBI WGS metagenome assembly OLYC01 (sample SAMEA103958154, study PRJEB25191) | human gut metagenome
CCGGTTCGGGGAGATAGATCACGCCGTTTTCATCGGTGGTGAAGGTGCCGACGATCTCGCCATCCATTTTCCGGATCTCAAACTGGACGCCGGGGATGCGTTCTCCGGTTTTTTCGTCCTTTTTAATGACGGTAAGCCCGCCCGCGCGGACATTATAAAAGCGAAGGGTCTGCACCTCACCCGCCTTGATGAGAATGGATTTCGGCGTGCCGTCCAGCACAAAGCCCTCCGCGGTCTTGACCTCCCGCGCCGTAACGGTGGTGCCGGGGATCAGGTCATTGATAACGACGCGGCCATTCTCATCGGTGATGAACTCTCCGTTGCTTCTGCCCACAACAGCGCCGCTGCTGTCGGTCACAAGGAAGGTCACGCCCTTCAGCGGCGTTGTGGTGCCCTCGATATACTTTTCGATCACAAGGGTGGTGCTTGGCGTGTTGGTGAAGTGCAACGTCTGGGTGTCATTGGGGTTGACCACCACGGTCTGGGTGCGGCTGGCCTCGTCGATGGTGTAACCGGGAATGGTGGCCGTTTCCGTCACCACCAGCGTCCCCACCACACCATGGATGGTGATTTTGCCGTCCTTATCGGTGAAGTACAGGCCGTTGCTGCTGATCTGTCCGTTTTCAGCGGGTACAAACTCACCGGTAGAGGTCGTCACCTTGAAGGTCACGCCCTGCAAGGGCTTCCCGGTGAGGGAATCCCGCTTGTCGATCACCAGGGTTCCGGCCTTGGAGTTTTTCACGATGACCGTCTGCGTATCGCCGTTTTTGCCGATGACCACGTTTGTGGACGCACGATCCATCACATACCCTGTCGGGGCCTTGATCTCATTGATGACATAAGCGCCGGGGGCCAGATTGGTGATTTTGATCTCGCCCTGCCCATCCGTGGTAAAGATGCCGTTCTGCGTCAGGGTGCTGGTGCCGATCACACCGTCCAGCCCCACCTCACAGCCAGCGGCAGTGGTCACCCGGAACTCCGCGCCGGGGAGGGGCTGACCGGTGGCGCTGTCCCGCTTCTGGATGATGAGCTTGCCCTTGGGCTGGTTCTTGAAGGTCAGGCTGACCGTGCGGCCTTCCTTGATCTGAACGGTCTGGCTCTGGGTATCAATGATATAGCCGTCAGGCGCGCGAGTTTCTGTTACGATGACGCTCTTGCCGGGTTTCAGGCCGGGGATACGGATCTCGCCGTGCTCATCCGTCCGGAAGATGCCGTTGCTGTCCCCGATCAGCGTACCGTCCGCGTAGGTGATCTTGAATTCCGCGTTGGCGAGGGTCACGCTGGGGTTCACGGAACAGACCTTGCGGATCAGCAGGATGCCGTCCGGGGCGTTGTCAAAGCGGACGGTGACAACACTCTGCTCACCGCTGTCCGCCAGATAGATCGTTTCCGAGGCGTTGATGATGGAGTACCCATCGGCGGGGTCAACCTCCTCCACGATATAGGTGCCGCTTTTCAGCCCCGTCCAGATGGCGGTGCCGTTCTTGCCGGTGACCTTCTGCCCGATGGTCGTGCCGCCGGTGCCGGAGGTGCCGCCCAAAAACCGCAGCTGGAAGGTGCAGCCGGGGAGCGCCTCATGGGTCACGCTGTCGTACTTCTCAACGACGATGGCGTTTAGCGGGGTATTCTGGAAGGTCAGGGTCTTGCTCTCACTGCCGTGGAGGATGATCTTCTGGGTGGAGGGTTCCTTCATCTGGAAACCGGGAGCGGGTTCCACCTCCGTCACAGTGTACGCGCCGGGATAGAGCCGCTTGCCCTGCTCATGGAGCCGGATCTCACCCTTGGCGTCTGTGAGGATATTTCCGTAATCGATGGTGGCAGGGGCCTCGGCGGATTCGCCGCTGCTGGTGTAGGTGATGTGGAACTTGGCTCCCTCCACAGGAGCGCCAGCCACGCTGTCCTCCTTGTAGATGGTGAGCTGGGGCATTTTCCGATTTTTGAAAGTGACATTCACCTCGTCACCGGCGTTCAGGCTGACGGTCTGCTCCCGGTCGGCGTTTTTGCTGGGCAGGTAGTACGGAGCGGGAACAGACTTTTCTGTAATTCTGTAACTGCCGGGGGCGACGCGATCCGTCACGGTACCGTCCGCGCCGGTGGTCCAATCGGCGGAGAAATCACTGTCGATGCCCTCTACGGTGAACACGGTGCCGGGGATGGGCTTGGAATCCTCCGCGTCGATTTTGGTGACGGTCAGCCGGGGCATTTTCAGGTTTTCAAATACGAGGTTTTGATCGTCACCGGGGCCGAGGTAAATGGTCTGGATCGTCTCGCCGCCCACCACATAGGGGTCAGGGACGGATGTTTCCTTTACCTCATAGCTGTCAACAAGGATCGCGGTGAGAACCGCCTTGCCGTCCGGCCCGGTGGTGACGTCCTGATGATAGCCGTAATGGATGCCCTTGATCTCAAAAACCGTGCCGGGGATGGGCTGCTTGGTCTGCTTATCCAGCTTCTGGATGGTCAGATTGGGGAGCTTCTGGTCTTTGGCCGTTACAGTCACGGTGCCGCCGCCATTGACGGTGGCCTGATCCACATGGGCGCAGACGGGGGCGGTCAGCTTGGCGTAGGGGGCGGGGGCGCTGACCTCCACAAAGGCGTACATCCCCTCCGTCACATGGGGGACTGTGATCCTGCCGGACGCGTCCGTGGCCTCCGTGCCGATCAGCTGGCCGTCCCGGAGAACGTGGAATACCGCGCCGGGGAGGGGCGCATTGGCGTCGGTCAGCTTGATGAGCTGGATCTTTACCTTCGCGTCATTCTCAAAAACGAGAGATACGTCCGTTTTGCCGTCCCAATAGAATTCCTGACGGACTTTGCCGGCGTCCTTGCTCAGAGAGTAGCCGTTGGGCGGCGTCACTTCTTCCGCCACATAGCTGCCGATGGGCATGGTATCCCAAGGCACATCCGTGAGCGCGCCGCCCGCTCCGGTGGTATAGGTGCCGGTGAAATTGTTATCCACGCCGGTGATCTTGATGACCGCCCCGGCGAGACCTCTGGTGGGATCATCCGCGTCCACCTTGCGGATCTTACCGGTGGCGGTGACGGTGGGAGTATCCGTAAAGGTGATCGTCACGGTGCTGCTGCCGTTGTTCGGCAGGACGACATATTCGGGCCCCGCGTTGTCGATCTCGTAGCCGTTCGGAGCCGTCGTTTCCGTTACGGCGTAGGTTCCGGCGTCCAAGGGAGAGAAGGTATAGGTGCCGTCCGCGCCGGTGACGATGTCCCTGGCGAAGGAGCCGTTGGTGGATTCCACATGGAACCGCGCTCCGGCAAGGCCCTTGGTGGGGTTGGTGGCGTCTACCTTCTTGACCACCAGCTTGTACTGCTCATTCGTGACGGTAAGACTGCCGATCATAACGCTCTGGACGGTGCTGGCGGGGTGTGCGGCAGAGCCCGCGCCGGTGAAGGAATACTCTTTTACGTCGCAATCGCCCCAAACATCCTGCTTGCCAAGATCCAGGATATATTTCGTCCGGTCCCGGAATGTGGCGCCGTCGCAGATCTGGTCGATGCTGGTATAGCTCGCGCCCTTCAGCGAGTTCCAGACGTACATCAATTCCTCCGCGCAGGCGGTGGCGGGATCACCCAGGGAGCCGTCCTTATACCGCCACACGATGGCCTGTACCCAGGCGTTCATGTACCAGCTATAACCGGAATCCCAGATGTCATCCACGCCAAGGGCGTGGGCCTTGTCCGTGAAGATGCCGAGGGAGTGGGCGTAGTAATAGGCCATCATCATTTTGACGGTGGGATCGGTGACGGGCTTCGGATCGCCCCAGGTCTGGCCGATCAGAGAGGTGCCCATGCCGCCGCCCTTCGTCCCGCAGAAGCCCACGGAGGTCTTTCCGGCCACGCCGTAATACATCTGGTGCATTGTGCATCTGCCAAGGCTGGCAGACTGATAGGAAACGCCGCTCATGCCGAACCGCTCTAACTTGATGGTGTCGGCCCCCGCCGCAAGCGCGGCAGTGGGGAGCAGGCCGAGGACGCAGATCAGGGCCAGCAGCATCGCGGTCACGCGATTTTTCAATGAATGCCATGTCTTTTTCATCGTTATTTGACCTTTCTTTTTAGATTTGCTCATAAGAAATGGCCTTCCGGCAATGCTGGAAGGCCATGTGAGCATATTGAGTTGCGGATAGGTTATGCGTAGGGATTGTGCGCGTTGGGATCACCGACGAACAGGAAGCAGATCGTTCCACCCTCATCAGTTGAGATCCCGACGCCGATGGTGTCGCAATCAGGGTTTATCATCGTCTGGAAGTGGCCGGGAGAATTCCGCCAATTCTCCACTGCCCGCTCTGCGGTTTCAGAGACGGGCACATTTGCGAACGCGGTGATGTTCGATCCAAATCCATGGGGATACCCGGAGGCCGCTACCGCCTCGCACTCCACCTTATTCTGGTGGTATGTGACACGCAGGGACGCGCAATGCTGCGCCGCGTCCATCAGAGCCGCGTTGACCGTCAGCTCCGGCACACCGTTTTCCCGGCGCACCTGATTGACCAGCCGGACGATCTCCTGCCGTGCCGCGTCTGTCTGACTGGCGCCGGATTCCGGAATGCTCGCACCTTGCTTGCCGTCAACTACCGTCAGCGTTAAAGTGGCGGTCTGGCCATGCTGATCGGTCACGACCACGTCGGATGTGCCGCTGCTGACCGCGATAGCGGTCCAGAGGCCGGAGGCATTCTCAACGCGGATGACATTGGGCTGCGTGGAGACCACACTTTTTATATCCGCGCTGGGACTGATATTCAAGCCGCTGCGGTCTCCGGGGCGGAGGGTGCTGCCCTTGTAGCTGCTGACGCGGATACCGGATGCGGCAGGGGCGATCCCCGTGTATGGATGCCCGGTGTCAATTTGGACTCCGGCGTTCCAATACACATTGAAACCGACCTGTTCGCCCATGTCCCGCAGCTTCACATAGTTGTGTCCCGCAATGTTGTAGGCTTGCATTTCCACCTGCTGACCATCCACAAAGATGGGCTGCCAGGTAGGTTCCGCCGTGATCCCGGCTGCGACTGCGATAGAACCGCCGGTCAGCGCCGCGCCGATCACCATGCCGGTGAGCATCATACTGATATTCTTTCTCGCGTTTTTGCTCTCGTTCATCTTTCTGCCTCCATTCTAACTGTGTATGTGTGAAAATCTTCTTCGCAGCTTCACCATATCACAAGTGAGGGGCAGAAGTCGAACAGAACCGATTCGGCAAAAGGGAGAAAGATTCAGACCTCCGCTGCGGTAACGCACCAGCGCTGGTCCCGCTGGTTGCGGACGCAGGTGTAGAGCGTCAGCATATTTTCGCCGGAGTCCGCAAGGCCGCTGCGATCCGTTTCGCTGACCTTGAAAACATCCGTTACCTTGTAAGTACGGGTGCCCAGCTTGGTGGTCAGGGTAATTTTTTCCCCGATGTCCAGCGTGTGGATCTGGCCGAAGTAGCTGTTGGCGCCCCGGTTATGGGCGGCGAGGCAGACGTTGCCGTCCCAGATGGAGGTGTCCTCGAAGTGCCCGATCCCCTTGGCAAGCGTCTTGCTGTCCGTTCCCTGATAGATCCTCACGCTCAGATCCAGCGTGGGGATCTCCAGCCTGCCGAGGGAGCCGTTTTTGTAGTAGAGGTCGCTCGTCACCTCCGTGAACAGCACGGCGGGCTGATAGCCGCCGCCATTCACCGTGCTGCTTGGGGTGATGACGCCGGTGGCGCTGCCGGGTGTGACAACAGTGGCGGCACTGCCGCCAATGACCGCGCCGGACGCGGGAATACCACCGGGGGCAAGGTTGGGCGTGAGGTACTCGCCGGTGTGGAGGGCGTTCATGCTCTCCGAGCCAAAGGTAGGCGGAATGAGCGCGGCGCTTTTGCTCATGTCGGCGTTTTTCATAGCGCCGCCATCCGCCGTGTGGATGACCTCAATAGATGTATCCCTGCCAAAGTCAAAGTCCTTCGGAGGGGCAATGCTGTATTCCAGCGCCGAGGCGCTGACCGCAAGGGATGCCATCATACTGACGGCAAGTGCGAAAGTCAAAATCTTTTTCATTCTGTATCCTCCTCATCCGCGTTTTCTTTTCTGTGCTTCACCAGCAGTGCGCCGCCGACACACGCACCTGCCGCTGCCACGATCCCAATGGGAATGAGTACATAAGACCAGCGGAAAGCGGATGCCGTGGCGGGTGTCTCCGCAGGCTCCGTGGGCTGGATGGGCGTTCCCTCAAAGATGGCGACATAGCGGACACGGTTCAAGGCAATCCGGCTGACGGTCCCGGCGTAGTCCGCCGTGACGGTATAGCCTTTCACATAGCTGCTGGTGGCGCTGCCGGAATAGGTGGCAACGGCCGTGTAGCGATCCGCCACAGCGTAGCCGTCCAGATTGGCGGTGTTGTCCGTCTGCCACTGGATGTCCGTGAGCGTCAGGGTCTTGCCGTTTTCTGTAATGGTTTTGGGAAGATACTGCGTATCCTGCTCGGCAAGATTGGGGTAGCTGCGCTTGGTGGAGATTTCCCTGGTGGAGCTGCCGTAGCCAGACGGCTCCACCTGCACGGTATCAAGTCGGAGCGTCAGGGTTCCCATGAGGCCGTCATCCGTGATGAATTCCCGCTCCTGCGGCAGCAGCGCCAGCACGGATTCCATATCCTTTTTAGCGCTCTCGATAGAAACATGCTCCGTATGCTGACGGCTCTCGTTTTCAGGAAGCTCCTGCTTCAGAAGGTCCGTCAGGGTGTAGTGGAAGCCGTCCTGCCGGAAGTCCGAGCGGGGAATACCGGCAGGATCGTCTTCGGGGCTCAGATCATAGATTTTTTTCAGTTCCGTGCCATCGTCACCGCGGACGATGGCGGTGGGGTAGCAGACCTTGGCGTTCGGTACCGCAGGCTCAAAGTCCGCCGCCAGCGCGGTGGGCGTCAGCGTCAAGGTCAGGCACAGCGCCGCGGCGCAAAGGGAAAGCATTCGTTTCATTTTGTGTTCCTCCTTAATGTTTCTTCATTTTATAGTGATCTATTGTCTGCTCCAGCAGGAGGTCATATTCCCAAGGCTCCACTTCTAAGGAGAGGTAGGCGCCATCCTTCGTCATACCATCCACCCGATAGCGCAGCACCAGAGGAAGCTGCCGCTGCTTTTTCACATCCTGGGGTGAGAGCCAGCCAGCGCCTTCTACAAAAACAGCGCGAATGGCGGAATCATAGTTTTCCTCATAGCCCTGCCAGAGAAGGGCCTCTCGCAGTTCTTTCCGCAGCTTCTTGCGCTGGGGAACGGGGATCAGACGCTCCGGCTCCAGCAGAAAACGGGGACGCAGGCTTTCCAAGCAAATATCCAGCGCGTCTTTCAGAGCAGCGTTCTTTTTCGTCAAGCCGCCGCGCCAGTGATCTGCCGCCAGAACATCCTCGCCCTGGGCATCGCCGGGGAAAAGACGCACACAGCGGATGAGCTCATAGGCGTGGGCATCATCCGCCATGCCGAGGACGCGGGCCCCATCCATAGGGAGCGACCGGTAGTGGGAGATCGCGTCATTCAACGTGGAAAAACGTTTCACACCCCAGCCGGATCTTCCGGGCCGAAGATCGTCCACGGTGTAATAGGTCATGCTCATGCAAGTATCCTCCTCACTTCATTTTCATACCGCCCATTGTGGGGGCGTCCGTCTGTTCCTGCGTTTTCAGCTCCTTCAACTTTTCCCGCGCCCAGTCGGGCAGAAACTTGTCATCCAGTACGCCGATGAAATCCTCCCGGTTCCATCTGGCTGTTTCTCCGTCCGAGAGGCAGGTGGCAAAGACTGCTCGACCACTGGAATGCGGCTCGCATCCAAAGCCGCTCCGAGCATACAGAAGTTGGTAATCCTGCCCCCAATACTGCTCCCGCAGCGCCTCCGGTGACAGCACCAGCACCTTTCCGGTATAGTCCTGCTCGGCGCGGTCACCAACGCAATGCTCCGCGCCAAAGAGATTTAACGCCTGCACTGCCTTACGGTAGAAAGTGACGAAGCCATCCAGCACGGCCGGATGGCTTCGGACAACAAAGTCGCTGTTGTGGTTGAGATCTGTGGGGATGCAGGCGCGCTCCGCCCACTGCTTGTTGGCATGGCCGAAGCGCCCGTCCCACTTGAGCTCGTGCAGGGTATTGGCAAGCACCCACGCGGTGCGCTTGTAGCCGTATTCCTCCAGCACCGGCGTGATACAGTTCTTGTCCAGATGCATTCCGTCGAAGCTCTGACGGATGGCGTCCTCGATGGCGTTGCGGCAGGCGATGTTCGCCTTGTGGCTCTCCCGCCAGAGGGAAAGCTCGTTCCGCTCTCTCGCCTCGGCAGAGGAGTAGGGGTAGAGATAGGTGTCATTCATTCTGAGATTTCCTCCTTTTCCAGCAGACGGCATACGCCCTCCAGCTGCACACCGGAATCCTCCAGCATGGTGCGAACATCATCGTCCAGCTCGTCGATGAGCACATCCGCGGCGGTTTTCTCCGCTGCCTGCACGATGACTCTGCCCTCCTCTACAAAGGACTCCAGCGCGGCAGTGGGCGAGATCCCCGCCTCCGCCAGCTGACAGGGTGGAATTTCAAGGCCGGAGCATTGGGGTTTGCGTTCACAGGCACCGCATGCCGTTTCCGTCATTCCGGCCTCCATTGCCATCTGGCTTCTCTCCGCCAGACGGGAGATCAGCTGCGGTGCAACGGCGGAGATGAGAGAAATGGTTTTCAGCAGTTCCGCTACGGTAGGATCTCCCGGCAGCAGCAGAATACAGCCGCTGTCGGTATGGAGGATCAGGTCGCTGACGCCCGCAAGGCCGGAGAGCTGCAAAGCGGCGCGGGGGATGGCAAGAGTTTTATTGTTAGGATCATGGTTCAAATTGAATTTCATGCTGTTTTCCTCCTTGGTGGATGATTTGGGATATGGACCAGCTTCAGCTCCCATTCGCCCAACGGCTCGTCGAAGAGGTTCATCTGGCTGGTCATGTAGGGACGGGGATCGTAGTTGGTGATGATGAGTTCGCCAAAGGACGAACCCCTTTTCTGGGAGAGCGGGTTGCTGCGCTGAAAAGATAAAATGTACCAATCCTGATAGAGCTTACGGATAAAGGGACAGTCGTTGTAGGACAGTACCACATAACTGTCACGGCCAGTTAGTACCTGCCAGAGCCGGACATGGAATCTGCGGAAACGTCCCAGCTTCCCAGCGACACGGTAGAGCCGCTCCGTTTTGACATAGGGCGGATCGGCATAGATAAGACTGCCTTTTTTATCTCGTTCCCGAATGAGCTGCAAGGCGTTTTTGTTCTCCAACGGCACGTCCTTCAGTCGTGCGGACACCGGTGGAAACAGCTTTAGGAAGCGTTCGACATCCAACCCTTTGACACCGAAAGAGTTGATCGTCCCGCTGAAGCTACCTCGGATGGCGAGGTAATACGCCGCCGCCCGTTTTACATCGAACAGTGCCAGCCGCTCCTGAAAAATGGGGAGCAGTTCTCCGGCCTGCTCCTCCGTAAAGCAGGAGCGATCTCCAAGGCATTCGATCTCCGCCTGCACATTTTGAAAGTAGACCTCCTTGTGGGCGACAAAGTCCCGGTAATACTCGAAGAGCTTGCGGCCGTGGATGGGCAGGAATTTCAGTTCCCGCAGCAAAACATTGGAGCATTCTTTGATGCAAGAGAACAGGTTCACCAGCTCGGCATCCAAGTCGTTATAAATGTCCAATCGGTTTGGGTCCGGCGGCAGAGCCAGCAGCACCGCGCCGCTGCCGCCGAATGGTTCCACATACTGCGTCAGCTTGGGTGGGAAAAGCTGCAGGATGTACGGTGCGATTTTCTCCTTGCTGCCGATCCAGGGAAAGGGCGGCTTAGCCATGTCCGGCCTCCTCGTCCTCACGGAACCGATCCATAGACCGTTCCAGACCATTGATGGCCGCTTCCAGTCCCGCCGCCATCCGTTTCAGCTGGCGGATGGTGTCGTAGACTTCACCGGCAGTTGTGGCGTAAAAGTAGCCGCTGCGGTCGCTGGCGATGGGATGGGTCTTGCGCCGCAGCTGATTCACCAGCTTTCGCAGGTCGGTCCCGCTGACATGGAGCGTTCGCTCCAGTTCCGTCCCACCGACGCGGTTTTTCCTGCCGGAGCAGGAGCCTTTGAGGTAAGCCAACAGTTGTTCATCGCGCATGTTTTCTCCTTTCCGGGGTGATTTCCCGAAAAAGGGCATAAAAAAGAAGGGGCCGATCCCCTTTCGGAAAATCGGCCCCTAAGTTGATTATTTCTCATCCGCCGGATAGGCGGGATAAGGCAAAATATTTTTGAATACTACTCAAGTAATGATATAGTCTTCTACAGCTCCTACAGGATGTGCTACCATAAATGGAAGTACACGTTTCCCCATCACATCTTCATCTCCATCCCCTGTGACATCTGCGGGAACTGCACGTAGTCGTTCCCGATGAAAGCGCCGGGGTATTCCTCCTGATAGTGCTTCCCCAGCGCTTCCAGATCAAGGTATTCGCAAAGCTCCCGCGGCACGTTGGTCTCCTGCGCAACGCAGTATTCTCCCAGAGCTTTATAGTTGCCGGCGCCTGCAAGCACCTCACAGTTTTTCATATCATCCATGAGCTCCAGCACTCGCTCCGCCGTGCGGGGATCGTGCTGCTCGATCATGGCTGACAGGATCGTCTCATCCTGCTCCGTCATCTCGGCCATGCGGTCGCTCAGGAGATTTACTTCTGCCTGTGATGTACACGGAAGCGTCCCGAGGAAGCGTCGGAGCGTTTTGCCTTTTAGCTCTCTGCGCTGTGTCGGTACCGTGTTCTCCTTTGCCCGCTGCTCGATACGTTCCAGCTTCTCCTGAAACCTTTGCGAGAGCTTCGGCATGATCCGCGGCAGGTCCTCATATTGCCAGCCGTCTGCGATATCACCGCGCTGTGGGATATCTTCTTTCAAGCTGCGCAGAACGTCGTCCGGCAGCTCCCGCCGCTCCATTTCGTCATACAGATCGTATTTCCCCAGCATCGCCGACTGTACAAAAAAGTCCGTTGACTTTTGAGGCATGACTTTCTCTCCTGCGGCAGGATCGTTCTGCTTCTGCTGCTCATTGGTCGCCGCCCACTTGATATAGCTTGCAAGGATATCTCCCACGGACATCTCTTCGTAAGCGCGCCGCTCGGCATAGGCTTTGCATGGAACGTAGGCATAGTCCTCAAAATTGAGCTCCTGTCCGTCCGTGTTGACCGATACCAGCGACTCAGGGGCTTTGAGCGCGGACATGTACACATCGCGCCCCTGAGAGATCAGCCAGGAGCGAAAGTCCATAAATCCGTCATCGGAGCTATGTGCGCCCATGGCGGCACTCGCCGCCCACAGGTCGTTTCTCCTTGCGGCGTCCTGATAAAAACTGAAAATCTGCTTCCACTCCAGTATCTCCTCTGACGGCAGATTTCTGAGTCGGTCCCGAAGCGCCGTGAGCACTTCCTTCTGATTTCTCGGGTCAGTCGACGAGTGGACCTCGTTTACAATATTCCAAAACTGTTCTTTGTTCATCGCATCGTCATCTCCATCTTTTCCTGCACCGGCGTCAGCATGGGCTGGTAGTCCGCGCGGTGCAGCAGGCCGTAAGGTGTAAGGTTTGCATTATCCTCCTTGATGATGTCGCAGCCGTAGGCGTAGAGGTTTACATGGGAAATCAGCAATTCCACCGAGTGGTCATCCGTCATGAAGTGAAGCTGGTCGATGGCAGTTTCCTGCGGTGAACTGATCTCCGGTGTGAGAATGTAGTCATCCAGATGCTCCGTCAATCCTATGGCGGTTTCGATGTCCTGCACCTCAAACTGTTCCAGCAGAGCCTTCAACTTTGGAAGCTGCTTTTCCGGCGAGGACATATCTCGCACCGCTGCGGCAAGCTCGTTGAATTCCTCCAGCTCCATGGGCAGGTCGGTGAATTCTGCCGCATAGGGGATGATCCCGTCATAATCAA
>OLYC01002202.1_pt1 | contig 11893 bp, 12 predicted proteins | sample 1674271 | NCBI WGS metagenome assembly OLYC01 (sample SAMEA103958154, study PRJEB25191) | human gut metagenome
ATTGTTTTGCCTCCGCACACCGTGATCCTCGGCCATATCGGATGGCTTTGGACTGCCCTCCACTCCCGAAAGAGCACAAAAGGGCATAGTGATGCGTGTGTAATGCTGAATAATAATAGCACAAACAGGCGTGTGATGCAAGGGGTTTTCTCTGTTTTTTACAAGAAAATCGCGTATTTTTCGTTTATTCGTCCGTCTGAGTGCTGTTCAGGCTCTCCATGCCCATCCGGCTGAGGGCATAACCCTTGCCGAACATCAGGTCATATTGCAGCAGCCAGTGCTTCTGGCTCCAGCTTTCCTGCAGGGAGCTCGGGGTCTGGGTGGTGGTGCCGTCCAGATTCATCACCGTGCCCCGGGTATTGGCGCGGTCGGCCACCTGCAGCTGGCGGTTCAGCAGCTGGAAATAAAGCGGCTGTTCCAGACCGTAGAGATTCATCATCACCGGCGAGATATCGTAAGCGGCAATGGTGCCCAGATCCACGGGCTTGTCGGTGTAGTTCGACCACATCAACAGGGTGGTCTGGTGCAGGCGCGGGTCCGCACTGGAATCGCTGGCATAGCCGCTGCTGGTGAAGACATCATAATTGGAATCAATGGGGTTGTAATGGTCGCCCCAGAACACCAGGATCACCGGCTCGTCCACCTGCGAGAAGTATTGGGTCAGCTTGCCCAGCATGGCATCGGCATCCCGGATGCCGGTCGCAAAATCTTCCAGCGCGCCGATGGTGCTGGCCTTGAGGCCCGCCGGGTGCTCTGTCACCTTCACCCGCACATCGTCCGGGTAGTTGTCTTTATTATAATTGGTATGGTTCTGCATTGTGACCGCATGCAGGAAAACCGGTGCATCCGAGGATGCTTTCATCTTCTCATACTGCTGGATGATCTGGTCTGCCATGGAGTCATCCGTGACCAGACCGCTGGTCCAGTAGTGCCTGCGCACCTTGTTGACATGGGTCATCTGTTCCAGGCTCAGGAAGGTATCTAAGCCCAGGTTGGGGTATGCCGTGTCCCGGCTCCAATACTTGGCCCAGAAGCAATGGACTGCCGCCGTCTGATATCCCTGCGTCAGCTTGAGGTAATTGGGCAGCGAGAACATGGGCTTGGTCACATGCTGCTGGTAGGGCTTGCTGCCGTTGGGCAGAAAGGAAGCCGAATAGCCTGTCAGCGCTTCAAACTCCACATCGCAGGTTCCGCCGCCGAAACTGGGGCTGTACGCCCGGCCAGAAGCACTGGTCTGCTGCAGGGCGTGGAGGTTGGCGGAGACATCGGTATCAAACTGGAAACCGTACTGTTCCAGCTCCGACACATCCCAGTAGGACTCGTCCATCACGTAGATGATGGTGGGCTTTTTCACAGTCTCGTCCGCAGAGGTGGTGGCACCGTAAGATCCCGGGTAGAGCGGAGCGGTGGAATATTTCTGTGCAGCTTCGGTATCATCCAGGATCTCGTTGACAGCCTCCTCTGAATACCCCTCCGGCTTGGAGATCTCCAGATTGGTCAGATTGGTCAGAAAGCTGGTGATGACACCATAATAGCGGTAGTAGCGATCCTGCATCCAGGCATCCGGCACAATGCCAATGGCCTGTGTCACGGCAGGCTGCAGGAACACGCCAAAGAGCAGGCCGCAGGTAGCTGCCGCACTGGCAAGAAAGCCTGCCACCCGGGGCTTCCAGTTCAGCTTCTGCCGCCCTCTATAAAGGAAGAAAGACACTACGACCAGCAGCACGATAATAACAATGGATACCATCATGCTGGTCTGGATGTGGATACCGGCCGCAGCTGCCACGCCCGCAGCCTCTGACACCTGCATCAGATCCCAGGGCAGGAAGGGCTCGCCGCGCAGCTGCAGTGTGTAGAAATTGACTGCCGCCGGGGCACAGCCCAGCACCGCCGCCAGCAGGGTCGCCAACGGTGCAAACCGGGTCAGCCAGTCCACTGCCAGCCAGCTGAGAAACAGCATGGCCCACGCCAGCAGATAGGCTTCGGCATGGGGGAAAATGTATTGGGTAAAGGTCTCCCCTGTCAGGCTGCCGCGGGCGATCCACTCCGTCAGGAACAGGATGCCCAGCGTTGCCAGTGGAGGGAAGAGCAGCCTCAGCCCATGCAGGGAAAGCGGCGTATGTTTTTTTGCGTTCATAGAGAGAAGTTCCTTTCACTTCCGGAAATCAGATTTCAAGCCGGAGCGGCAAGGCTCTGCCGCTCACGGTTCTCTATTATAATCCGATTTTTTGTAAAATCAAACCCTGATGCAGGAAAAATTCACGAAAAATTTCAGCCGTCCAGCCAGTGCCGCAGTTTTTGCCAGAAACCCTGCTTTTTGGCTTCCGGCTCCGGCAGCTCCGTGCGGACCAGAATCGCGTCCACTCCCAGTGTTTCGATGTCCGTCCAGGGGATGACCAGAGTCTCGTCCCGGCCCAGCAGCCCAAACAGATGAGGCTGCCCGAGCAGCAGCAGGCTTTTGACCTGCGCCGTTGCCGGATCGAGCTCCAGATCATCGGCGCGGCCAAGGCAGGCCCCGTTGCTCAGCTGAACGATCTCCTTTGTGCACAGCTCCCGGAATTTCATCGTGCTCCCCTCCCCGCAGTTTGCCTGTTTCATCCTATGCGGCAGCACAGTGCTTGATGCAGGGCGGGCAGTTGTGCTATACTGTGGGCAGAATCTTTCTGGCAGAAACATCCATACAGAATTGAGGAAACAGCGATGTATAAAAATATCATCTTTGATCTGGGCGGTGTCATGGTGGATTTCGACCCCAAGACCTACCTGGTAGACCGCTTCTGCAATGCCGAGGTAGAGGAACAGGTCTCCCAGCTGACTTTTGAAAGCGAGGAGTGGAAGCTGCTGGATGCAGGGCTTATCACCCGCTCCGAGGCCAACCTGCGGATGCTGGCCCGCGCAAAGGAATATGGCCGCGCGTTTGAGGTGCAGGGCGTGCTGGACGATTGGATGCATATCCTCCGCCCCCGCCGCCGGATGCAGGAGCTGGTGCGGAAACTCAAGAGCCGTGGCTACTGCGTCTATTACCTGAGCAATATCCCCGAGGATGTGCTGGATTTTCTGACCGAGCGCGACCTCAAGGGCCTGTTCGACGGCGGCGTGGCCTCCTGCGAGGTGCACATCAACAAGCCCGACCCGCGCATCTATAAGGCCCTGCTGGACAAATACCAGCTCAAGGCCGGGGAAAGTGTTTTCATTGATGACCGGCTGGAGAATGTACAGGCCGCTTTCCGTCTGGGCTTTGCCGGCATCCAGATGAAGGACAGCGTCGGCACACTGGTGCGCAGCCTTGCTACCTGCAGTGTGGCAATCCACTGAACAGCACGCAAAAACTCCCCGCTCATGCCCTGTCTGGGGCGCTGGGCGGGGAGTTTTCTGCCATTACAGATTATTTCTTTTCGTAATTCTGGCAGAAGTGCGGGGTCTCCACCTGCTGGGTGGTGCAGGAGCAGTGCTCTGTCACCTTGATCTGGGGCAGATCACACTTACAGTTCTGCACATTGTGGCGGCACTCGCAGACATCGCAGGTCACACCTGTGTTTTCCATTTCTATCGCCTCCTTGGCTCTAGGTTGCCCCGGCTTCAGGCGATTATACATGGCTGCTTATTTTCCTGCGTTTGCTTCACGCCTTGCCTTCATTGTCACGATCACATGCTTGATGGAGAGAACGGGATGCACCGGCAGCATTCTGGGCCCGGCCCAGCGCATGACAGTGCGGATCTTTTCCCGCATCTCCGGCTGATAGCAATGCACCTTGCAGGCCGAGCAAAAGGTCTTGGTCTCCATAAAGGGGCAGTGCTCAATGCGGGCCAGCGCATAATCATGCAGCTGCTGGCATTCCGGGCAGAGACTGCCTCTGAGGGTGTGATGCTGCTTGCGGCAGTAGAGCGCGATCATCTCACTGACAAGCGTTTTTTCGTTGGAACGCTTCTTTGCCAGGTCTTCCGGGGTGGTTTTGGACATTGGGGCTGTTCCTCCTGCATTTTTTTCTTGCGGGCCATCCGCAGAGCCGCGCAACGCACCGCGTGACGCAAAACTGCGAAACAGGCCGTAATTCCAACAGCAACAGCCATTTCCATACACACCACCTTTCCTAAAAAGCAAAGCAGCAGGAGACCGGGTTCAGCCCCTGTTGTTCCCCTGCTGCTCTCAGGTTCGTTTGTCCGGCAAATGGGCTGCTGCGCAACTTTTAGAGTTTAACACAGCAAACCCCATTTGTCAAATTTTGCAATGTGCTTCTAATCCGGTCACCACGCTGCCAGATCTGCACCCAGCTTGCGGCAGGCAGCCTGAACATCCTCATCCGGTGCCTCGTTGCAGATCAGACCCTCACCGTTGAGCACCTGTGCGCCATCACCCTGTGCACGCTCGACCCAGTCGCGCATCCACTGGCCGTCGCCCCAGCCATAAGAGCCGAACAGAGCGATCTTCTTGCCGTTCAGGGAGCCCTCCAGATCGGAGAACATCGGCTCAAACTCGCTCTCTTCCAGCTGCTCTGCGCCCATTGCGGGGCAGCCAAATGCAACTGCATCAAACTCTGCCAGCTTTGCGGCGTTCATTTCGCCACAGGGAACGATGGTGCCGTTTGCACCCTCTGCCACGCAGTTTGCCATGGTCTCCGTGTTGCCGGTTGCACTCCAGAATACAACTGCTACTTTGCTCATAAAGAAGAACCTCTCTTTCAATTTTGGTTAGTATATTCTAACTTTTATCTTCAAGAAATTGCTCTGCCTGACATAAGACAGAGCAATTTGGTTAGGCTTTTCTAACCACCAAAAGAATACCACAGGGCGAGCTCCTTGTCAAGAACCTTTTGCAGAATTTTTCAGAGCGCTCCTCCACCCCGGCGCAGCAACAGGAACACTACCGTCAGCACGCCGTAGATCACCGGCTGGTGGAGCAGATATAGCATCAGCGAGTTCCGCCCCAGCCACCCCAGCGGCGGGCAAACCGAACGACGCAGCGGACGGAGACTCTGCGCTGTTCGCTCTGCCAGATGATGCAGGTAAAAACCAGCCCAGAACAGGAAGAGCCACGGGGTCAGTGGGAAGTAATCCGTAGAGAAGAAGCCAAAGGGATAAAACCCCAGATATGCCGTGAAGTAGTTGGCGTAGAGAAAACCCGGCAGTGTGATGAGCCAATGACCCAGCTGCAGATAGCCATCGGCTGCATAGCGGGTGAAGTAAAACAGAAACATGCTCCCTGCAAGGCCGACCACCGGGGGCACCTTTTCCATCCACTTTTCCAGCAGTCCTGTGATGATCATAGCCGAGCCCAGCAGGGTCAACACGCCGAACCAGACAGCATCCGCAGGCATGAAGATCAGCGTGACCGCCGTGACAAGTGCGCCGCACCCAAACACCACCGCGCCTCGTTTGACCGGGTGGCGGCCCAGCGGCAGACAGAAGCCGGACAGCAGGATGAACACCCAGCAGATGGATTGCTGCCACAGTTCTCCCTGCCAGCTGCCATACCACGGTGCACGCACACCAAACAGATAAACCAGATCCCACATGCCATGGTAAAGCATCATGCTGATCAGGTCCAGCCCGCGCAGCTCGTCCAGCAGCGCACAGCGTGTGGAAGTTGATTTCATAAGACTTCCCCTTTTTTCGGAATGTTTTTTCCATTGTACTCCCTGCCATGGATCCCGTCAAGCAAAAAGCTGCCGTGCAGCTTTGGAACCGCACGGCAGCTTTATGATAACAGGTTCAGAAAAATGCAGGAATTACAGCTCCACGTTGAAGTAGCGCTTCAGCAGGCCCTCGAAGCCGCGGCCATGGCGTGCCTCGTCCTTTGCCATCTCATGGACGGTATCGTGGATTGCATCCAGGTTCAGGGCCTTTGCCTTCTTGGCCAGGTCCATCTTGCCGGAGCATGCGCCGCACTCAGCCTCAGCACGCATCATCAGGTTCTTCTTGGTGCTGTCGGTCACGACCTCGCCCAGCAGCTCGGCGAAACGGGATGCGTGGTCAGCCTCTTCGTAGGCATAGCGCTTGTAAGCCTCAGCGATCTCGGGATAGCCCTCGCGCTCAGCCACACGGGCCATGGCCAGGTACATGCCGACCTCGCTGCACTCACCCTCAAAGTTTGCGCGCAGACCGTCAACGATCTCCTGAGGCACACCCTCAGCCTTGCCGATGCCGACCACATGCTCGGTCACATAGGTGTTGCCGGTCTTTTCGACAAATGCGGATGCAGGAGCCTTGCAGACAGGGCACTGCTCAGGGATAGAGCCTTCAGCGATATAACCACAGACGGTGCAAACATACTTTTTCATAAGAATATCCTCCATTGTTTTTCATTATGATCTTGGCCTCTCCTCTGGTACAGGGGGCCTTGCTTCTGAGCCTATTATAGCAATGATTCCTAGATTAGTCAAGACTAATTTTAAGAATTATTCCTATTTATTTTTTAGACCTGCAGGTTGCCGCTGCTCGGAGCATCGGAACCGTTGGCAGCATCAAACTCGTAATCATTGCCGGGGAGGATGGCGTTGAGCAGGATGCCTACGATAGCGGCAATGGCCAGGCCGGACAGGTTGATGGAGACACCACCCACAGCGAAGGTCAGACCGCCCACAGAGTTGAATCCCAGTGCGCAGACCAGGATGACAGCGGCAACGATCAGGTTGCGGCTGTTGGTAAAGTCCACACGGTTCTCGACCACATTGCGGACACCGATCGCGGAGATCATGCCGTACAGCACAAAGCTGATGCCGCCAATGATGCCGGTGGGGATGGTGTTGATGACGGCCTCAAACTTGGGGCTGAAGCTCAGGATCACAGCCATCACAGCGGCAATGCGGATGACGAGCGGATCGTAGATGCGGCTCAGGGCCAGAACACCGGTGTTCTCACCATAGGTAGTATTGGCGGGGCCGCCCAGCAGACCGGCCATGGCAGTGGCAAGGCCGTCGCCCATCAGGGTGCGGTTCAGGCCGGGATCATTGATATAGTTGTGGCCGACCGTAGCGCTGATGGCAGCGATATCGCCCACATGTTCCATCATGGTTGCCAGCGCAATGGGGATGATGGTGAACATTGCGCTGATGAACTCAGGGCTGCCGTCGATGGCAAACAGGCCCATGGCACTCTTGTGCAGGGGGATGCCGAACCAGTCGGCAGCAGCAATGGCCTCAAAGTTGACTGCACCAGTGACCAGAGCCACAGCATAGGAGACCAGCACACCGATCAGGATGGGCAGAATCTTGACCATGCCCTTGCCCCAGATGTTGCAGACAATAACGGTGCCCAGGGCCACAAAAGCCAGCAGCCAGTTGGACTCGCAGTTGGTGATGGCGGAGGGGGCCAGGATCAAACCAATAGAGATGATGATGGGGCCTGTGACCACCGGCGGGAAGAATTTCATAATGCGGCGGATGCCAAAGGTGGAGATGAGCAGGCTGACCAGCAGGTACAGAATGCCGGACAGTGCCACGCCCGCGCAGGCGTAGGGCAGCATTTTGGTATTGACAACTGTCAGGTTGCCGTCTGCGTCAGCCAGCATGGGGGCTACAATGGAAAAACCGCCCAGGTAGGCAAACGAGGAACCAAGGAAGGCCGGGACCTTGCCCTTGGTGACAAGGTGGAACAGCAGGGTGCCCAGACCGGCACAGAGCAGAGTGGTGGAAACGCTCAGGCCGGTGAGCAGGGGCACCAGCACAGTTGCGCCGAACATGGCAAACATGTGCTGCACGCCCAGGATCAGCATCCGTCCGGTGCCGAGCTGCCGGGCATCGTAAATGCCCTTGGAGTAATCGATCTTTTCACTCATAGAGAAGTTCTCCTTTCATCGCTGCCCAAAAAAAGAGGCATTGCCGCAGCAACGGCAGTGCCTCAATCTTCTGGAGCAGATTCAAAAAACGGGACCGGAAGGCAAAACACGCGCTCCGCAAAGTCGAACGAAACATTTTGCTCTCCCCTTCCCTGTCTGACTTTATAAAGTATACCAGAAACCCGGCCTGGATGCAATCCGTTTGCTGCAGTTTCCCTCAGCTTTTTGGCCGGACATCTTGAAATATGCCCCTGTCCGCACTATAATATAACCTATTGAATTGATTTGTATTTCAAGAGGAATGTTATGATCTATCTGGATTATTCTGCAAACACCCCGGTGGATGCGCGGGTGTTGGAGCAGTTCTGTGCCGTGGAGCGCCGCTGCATCGGCAACGCCAACTCTCACCACCAGGCAGGCTCTGCTGCCAAGGCAGAGATTGATGCCGCCACCATCAAAATCGCCTCTCTGCTGGGCGTTCAGCCAGCCGAGATCATCTATACCTCCGGTGCCAGCGAAGCCAACAACTTTGCTTTAAAGGGGCTGGCCCGTCTCTCCCGCCATGCGGGCAGGCACATCATCTCCACTCCGCTGGAACATTCTTCGGTCAGCGGCACCCTGACGGCATTACAGGAGCAGGGGTATGAGATCGACCTGCTGGACGTGAAACAGGACGGCACCGTGGATCTTGAGCACCTGAAGGATCTGCTTCGCCCGGATACCATCTGCGTTGCCGTAACGCTGGTGGACAGTGAATTGGGCGTGGTGCAGCCTGTACAGGAGATCGCCGCCATCCTGAAAGCATACCCTCACTGTCACCTGCATGTGGATGCGACCCAGGCTGTGGGTAAGATCCCCGTTTCTTTTGAGGGCGTGGACACCATGAGCCTAACGGCCCACAAATTCTACGGACTGAACGGCATCGGCCTGCTGATCAAGCGGCGGAATCTGGCGCTGGAGCCTCTCATCCATGGTGGCGAGAGTACCACCATCTACCGCAGCGGCACCCCCACTGTGGCGCTGGCCTCCTCGCTGGCCTGTGCGTTTAATCTCGCCGTCACTGACCTGCCTGGACGCGTTGACCATGTGGCAAAGCTGAATGCAGAGCTCCGCGCCGCCCTCAGCACATATCCGCTGGTGCGCATCAACAGCCCGGAACACGCCATCCCTCATGTGCTGAATCTGAGCGTCCGTAATGTCAAGGGCACCGTGTTCCAGCGGGAGCTGGATGCCAAAGGGGTCTGCATCTCGGTCAAGTCAGCCTGCTCTTCGGATGGTCTGCCTTCGCGCGCGGTGTTTGCGGTCAGCCGTGACCGCCGCAACGCACTGTCCTCCTGGCGCATCAGCCTGAGCCATCTGACCACCGAGGACGAGATCAAAGCCTTTTTGCAGGCGTTCGATGTCTGCTACCGTGAGCTGACCGCCGTACATTAAACAAAAAGAGGAACCAAAATGAAACGTGAGCTTGAACCTTATCAGATGATCGAACGCAGTATCATCAAGAAATACCGCAAGGAGCTGTGGACCCCCTTTATCGTGGCGGTAAAGCGCTACGAGCTGGTACAGGAGGGAGACAAGATCGCCGTCTGCATCTCGGGCGGCAAAGACTCCATGCTGATGGCAAAGCTGATGCAGGAACTGCAGAAGCACAGCGATGTTCCCTTTGAGCTGGTCTTTCTGGTGATGGACCCCGGCTACAACGAGATCAACCGCCAGAAGATCGAGTCCAATGCCGAGCTGCTGCACATTCCGGTGACCATCTTCGAGAGCAACATCTTTTCCGTTGCCAACAACACCGAAAAGAACCCCTGCTACCTCTGTGCCCGGATGCGGCGCGGCCACCTGTACAGCAAGGCCAAGGAGCTGGGATGCAATAAGATCGCGCTGGGCCACCACTTCAACGATGTTATTGAGACGACCGTGATGAGCATGTTCTACGGTTCCCAGCTCCAAGCCATGCCCCCCAAGCTCCACAGCACCAGCTTCCCCGGCATGACCCTCATCCGCCCGATGTACTGCATCCGCGAGGAAGATATTCTGGCGTGGAAGCGCTACAATGAGCTGGAATTCATCCAGTGCGCCTGCCGCTTTACCGAAAACTGCACCATGTGCGACAACGGCGGCGGTGGCTCCAAGCGGCAGGAGACGAAAATTCTGCTCCGCCGCCTCAAGCGGGATAACCCCAACATCGAAAACAGCATCTTCCGCAGCATCCACGCAGTGGCGCTGGATACCATGCCCGGCTACAAGTCCGAGGGTGTGGAGCACAGCTTCCTGGAGCGGTTCAACGCCATGGAAGCCGCATCCGACGAGAACGAATAAAGCTCTTTTCATAGAAAAACGGCACGGTGCATCGCTGCATCGTGCCGTTTGTTTTTTGTTTATCTGCGCAGAACTGAGACTTCCGTCACGCCATAGCGCTGCATCAATTCCAGTGCCGCCGGGGTGATCTCTTCCCCGCTTACCGCGATGGGGATGGCCGGCGGGCAGGACACCGTGGGCATCGCACAAATGCGGCCCAGCGCCTGCTGCACCGGGATGCGCTCCTGCGGGGCAAACACTGCCTGCCGGATGGTGCAATGGGCCCGCGCCTGCTGCGCCAGTGCCATGAATTCCCCAGCCAGCTCTTCCGGCTGCAGGAGCCCGCCCGCTGCGGGCAGGCTGTGCAGACACTGCCGAAGCACTATACGCAGGCGCGCGTAGTCCTGCGGTGGGTTGCAGGGGGTGAACATCAGCACCACATAACGCGGGTCGGCATACTCACACTCGAGCTGCCCGCCGCGCAAGGCATCCGCCAGCGCGGTGCCGGTCATGCCAAGGGCCGCAGCGTCCAGCGTCAGCTTCAGCGGTTCCCGACCCGGACCGTCCAATGTCAGCGGCACCGGGCAGCCCGCCGCCTGCGCCGCCGCGTTCAGCTCCCCGCGCAGAGCAGAAAGCCGAGAACAGCACCGCTGCAACCCGGCGGGATAGCTTTCCGTCAACTGCCGGTTGCAGGCATCCAGCGACTGCAGGATCAGGTAGGACGGGCTGGTGGAGCCGAACAGGGCCAGTGCACCGCGCACTGCAGCTTCCTCCTGTACCGGGGCATTCTCCCCCAGATGCAGATATGCTCCGCCGGTGACCACCGGCAGGGTCTTGTGGGCCGAATCGCAGCACATAGCCGCCCCCAGTGCAATGGGGTGCAGCGGCTCTCCGGGCAGAAAGCGCAGGTAGGCCCCGTGGGCGTTGTCCACCAGCAGCGGCACCCCAAAGGTGTCGCACACAGCCGACAAGGCCCGGATGTCCTGCATGCCGCCCAGATAATCCGGGCTGGTGACGTAGACCCCAAAGGGGGTACTCCCCTGCCCGGTCAGCTCCTGCAGCGCTGTTGTCAGCATCTGCGCGGAGATGGGGCAGCTGCACAGCGCCCCGGCATTCTCTGCCGCAGGCCATAGCCACCGGATGTCGAAGTCCAGCAGCGCGGCAGCGTACAGCAGGGCTTTGTGCGCGTTGCGGGCCGCCAGCAGTACCGGACGTTTTCCAGCGCGGGGCGCGGCCTGCAGTGCCAGACACAGCATGGCCCGGATGCACTGGGACGAGCCCTCCGTACTGTAATAAGTGCGCGCTGTGCCAAAGAGGGCCGTGGCGTTGGCTTCGCTCCGAGCAATGATGCCCTCGGCCTCATACAGCTCATCGGCCCCTTTGATCTCGGTGATGTCCCATGCCTCACAGCCCAAAAACGGCTGGCCCTTATGGCCGGGCATGTGCAGGCGGCTGGTGCCGGACCGCGCATACTGCCGCACAAAATCCACGATGGGGGTGGTCATGGAGCTCATTCGCAGGCTTCGCCGGTGGCGCAGGCATTGCACTGGCCGCCGATCTCAATGGGCACCTCGATGCCCTGGGCAGCCAGCTCCTGGTTTTCGGCCACCTTGATCATGATGGCGCACTCCATCCGCTTGCGGAACAGCTCACAGCCGTACTCATACACGCCCTTGATGCTGCCCGTGGCGTGGTAGCCGTTGGCCGCACAGCCGCCGGAGCAGTAGAGCTTGGCCCAGCAGTCCTTGCACTCCTTGCGGGCATAGGCGTTGCAGTGCTTGAACTCATCCCGCACGGCGGTGTTGGTGACGCCCTTCC
>OLYC01002218.1_pt1 | contig 11831 bp, 8 predicted proteins | sample 1674271 | NCBI WGS metagenome assembly OLYC01 (sample SAMEA103958154, study PRJEB25191) | human gut metagenome
TTTGTAACCCCTTGACGCTTTTCACAGCAATGCCGAAAAGTTGTAACAGTTTCAATTCAGCAAAAACTTTTTGAGGTGATTTTTATGAAGAAGACAGTTAAAGTACTGTTCAGTCTGGTTCTGGTCTGCCTGTTCGCAGTTCAGTTCGCAGGTGCAATGCCCGCCAGCGCAAGCGCTGACCGCGTTGACTCCAAGTGGGACAATGTACAGCTGGACACCAGCGTATATGTCTACGGCGACGACGGCGCTGTAAAGCAGGACGGCGATTTCGGCGTCAAGGCCGGCTTCTCCGGCGCTGATGCCTCCGGCAAATCCACTCTCGGCGAGTTCCTTAACGGCGACTACACGATAACTCCTCCGGAAGGCTACTACGTCTCCGGGCTGTATGTCCGCGCCGCTTCCAAGGCAGATGCTGAATCCACCAACCTCGTCGGATACGCCACCGCGAGCAAGGATTCCGCAAAGCTCACCATCGCCCGCGGCACTCTCGCCAACAGTGACAACGAGCTGAACACCAGCCTGTTTGCCGCAGACGACGAGAGCAGCAGCTACGTCGCCATGATCTATCTCAAGGCGATCGACACCGAGACCAAACCCACCGTCAAGTATAACGACGGCTGGCTCAACGGCAAGGTCGGCGGCACCGTGGACGGCGCTGTCGATTTCCATGACGATGTCTACACTCACACCGTTGTCAACGACTACGCTGCATACAATGGCGTTGAGACCTACGTCGGCATGACTCTCAAGTACGCAAACGGCGCCACCATGGCAGTCGAAGCGGGCGACACCATCACCCTCTACGCCGACGCCACCATTACCGCGAAGTACGTAGTCAAGGCCTCCGTTACCGCAGATGACAAGAGCATGACTTACGGTGAAGAAGTCCCCGAACTCACCTACACTCCCGATGTTCCTGACGGCTATACTCTCACCACTCCTACCCTGTCCCTTGGCGACTACAACGCTGAGACCGGTACAAGAGCAATTATCCTGAGCAACGCATGGGTCGCGGACGGCAATGGTACCGCTCTCGATGCAGCCCAGCTTGAGCTGACCGTCAATAACGGTACTCTGACCGTTGCAAAGCGTGACATTACCATTTCCGCGAAGCCCGTCACCAGCGAGTACACCGGCTCTGCCGTCAACGCGACCGATAGCGAGATCACTTCCGGTTCCCTCGTTGAGGGCGACACCGTCAAGTCCGTTGAGTACACCGGTGGCCCCGTGAACGTCGGCACCGGCACCAGCACTCCGAGCGCCGCAGTCATCGTTGACGCAAACGGCAACGATGTCACCGCAAACTACAACATCACCTACTCCGGCGCAGAAGTCACCGTCAGCAAGTACTCCGGCGAGGTTGTCATCACCGCGAAGGACGCCACCAAGCCCTACGACGGCTCCGCTCTCACCGCTTCCAACGACGTGACCGTCTCCGGTCTGCTCGGCTCCGACACCGTTGATGCGACTGTCTCCGGCGAGGCCACCGTGCCCGGCAAGGACGGCGCCGCAAAGATCGGTGACTACGTCATCAAGAACGCCGCAGGCGAAAAGGTAAACGACAACTATGCAAACATCAAGCTCGTGGACGGCAAGCTGAGCGTCACCAAGCGCGACATCACCGTCACCACCGGCTCCGCCAGCAAGGCTTATGATAAGACCGCACTTACCACCAAGGCCGATGATTACAGCATCACCTCCGGTTCTCTGGTCTCCGGCCAGAAGCTCACCCTCGCCCTCTCCGGCACCCAGACCGAGCCGGGTTCCTCCAAGAACACCGTCAAGGAAGGCAGCCTGAAGATCTCCGATGAGCAGGGCAGAGATTACACCGCATACTACAATGTCACCATCAAGGAAGGCACTCTTGAAGTCACCGGCGTGAAGGTCATTGAAATCTCCATCAAGGCCACCTCCGCAAAGAAGGTCTACGACGGCACCGAGCTTACCGCGAACTCCTACGACGTTATCTCTGGCGAGCTTGAGAGCGGCGATACTCTCGTAGTAGAGTACTCCGGCAGCATCACCAACGCCGGCACCACGGCGAACAAGATCGTCAAGGTCACTGCGAAGGACGCAAACGGCAAGGACGTCACCGCAAAGTACAAGATCTCCACTCAGGACGGCACCCTTGAGATAACTAAGGCTCCCCTCACTGTCACCGCGAAGAGCGCCGAGAAGGTCTACGACGGCAAGGCTCTTACCGCCAACACCTGCGAGGTCAAGGGTTCCCTTGCGAAGGGTCACAAGATCTCCGCTACCGTTACCGGCAGCCAGACTCAGATAGGCTCCTCCAAGAACAAGGCCTCCAACGTCAAGATCGTTGACGCAAACGGCAACGACGTCACCAGCAACTACGAGATCACCTATGTTGAAGGCACTCTCACCGTCAAGGCCGCGAACGCGAAGCCCAAGACCGGAGACGATGCAAACATGGGTCTGTGGATCGGCCTGATGGCTGCTTCCGCAGTCATCATCGCAGGCGGCGTGGTGTTCTTCGTCAAGAAGAATAAGAAAAAGAACGAGCAGTAAGTTCGATTCTGAAACACAGTAATTAAACAAATATCCGGCCTGTCAAACAGGCCGGATATTTTTATGCCTTAACTGCTATCCTCTTCCGTATAAATTAATAGCCGCCCGCCTGCGGTCGATGCAGGCGGGCGGCTCTATAATATATCCCTGATACAAATGTTTCCTGTGCGGCGGCATATACCTGCCATCGCGTAACCAGATATCGGCAAGCGCGGAGCGCTCGCTCATACCGCGCTCACGGCAGTCAGTCTAAGCCTTCATCATTCCAGTGGTTCAGCACATGTCCATATTCAACAGCCGCCTCCGGTATCATTGTCATCCAGTTCTTCCTGATAGCCTAAAAAGGCGGCGTATCACGGCTACGGAAAGTCCCATGATTCCTCCCCCCTTTTCTCATATGCGTGCGCCGCAGGGCGCAAAAACGGTCACAGCTGCTCTCTCAGCTGTGACCGTTATCTTTTTCGTTCTTCCGGCTATGCGCCGGTGATATGTGATTTTACGCCTTGCAGCTCACCGGAACATAGAGTATCGTACCGGCATATATCATGTCAAAGCTGTCCTTGCCGTTCACAAGCTTCATCATGTTCAAGACCTTACCATACTCAAGGCCGTAGCTCTCAGTAACTTTCTGCGCCGTCTCACCGGAAACAAGCTTATGTGCAACAACCTTATAATAGCTGCCGCTTTCCGGAGCCTTGGGGCTGGGGATCAGAAGCACCTTGCCGTTACTTATGCTGCGGTAATCCTTGATGGAGTTCAGCTTCATTATGAGGTCGGAATTCTTCTCGAAGTCCACGCCCATGCTCAGGCAGATGTTATATACAGTGTCACCGGGCTGGAAGGTATAGGGGATTATGTAGTATGCGATGCTCTCGCCCGTCTGCGAGCTGCTGCCGGTGGAGGTGCCGCCGGTGCTGCCGCTGCCCGAAGGCTTAGTGGACGCGGCGGATGCGCTCATAATAAGCTTTGCGTCATTTTCGCTTGCGGGCAGCTTTATAACCTGTCCCGTGCGCAGGATATCCATCTGGCGCTCACTGGTGAAAGCGTTGAGCTTCATTATGGCATACTTCACGGTGTAGAAGTTCATCCCGTAGCTGCCGCAGACCTTGACCAGCGTGTCCCACTCGCCTACCGTGTGGCTTATCGTTTTGTAATCGACAGACGGAGCCGGAGTGTCCGGAGTAGTGGTCTCGCCGCCGGTGCTCGGAGTGGAGGGCTTATCGGGCGTAGAAGGCTTGTCGGGAGTTTCGGGAGTGCTCGGCGCGGAGCTGCTGCCGGGGAGCTTCACAGTCTGGCCGACACGCAGGGAATCGAGCTGGCTTGCGCTCTTGAAGCCGTTGAGCTTCATAAGCTGGCTCTTTATGGCGAAGAAGTTCAGCCCGTGCGCCTCGCAGATCGTAATGAAAGTGTCCCCCGCCTTGACAACGTAGCTGATGCCGCTGCCGGAATCGGTGCTGCCGCCGGACGTTGAACCGCCGGTGGATGTGCCGCCGGAGGCGGAGCCGCTCGAGGTGACGTTCTTCGCGTCAGCCTCGCTGGCCGGAAGCTTTATGATCTGGCCGGGTCTCAGCGAATCAAGCTGCTTCTCGCTGGTGAAGCCGTTGAGCTTCATAATGGCGGACTTGACATTATAGAAGTTCATCCCGTAGCTGCCGCAGACCTTGACCAGCGTGTCCCACTCGCCGACGGTGTGCTTGATGATGTTCGCCTCGCCGGAGCCGCTGTCCGCGGGCTTATCCTCCGCCGGCGCGGGAGTCTCCGCGGGCTTCGCCTCGGGAACGGTGCCGTCGGGATTAAGCTCACCGCTCATTATCTTCGCGGACACTTCGACGCTGGCCGGCAGCTTAATGGTCTGCCCCGGATAGATCATCCCGAGCTGGCTCTCGCTGGTGAAGCCGTTGAGCTTCATTATGCACCAGCGGCACGAGTAATAGTCAAGGCCGGCGTCCTCGCAGATCGTCAGCATCGTGTCGCCGCTTTTTACCGTGTAGCTGACGATATTTCCTTCGGCAAAAGCCGCCGGCATCAGTCCGACGAGCAATGTTACCATAAGGAGCAAACATAAGAGTCTTTTCTTCATCTTTATCATCCCCTGCTGTCCATGTATTTCCGGAAAAGTATTACATTACATTTACAATTGTACAACAACTCTGCACAAAACGCAATAACATATTGTCTGAAATTTTCTTAATTTTTGGCATTAATGCCAAGCAGCGGCACAATTTTGCAAGTCTTTCGCCTTGACTATTGCCCCGAAAGCACATATAATCATGTTACCGGAACAAAGGCCGCCGTTATGCGGCTTTTTGTTATAACTATTTGGAGGTTTACCATGAAAGTCATCATTGCCAGAGATTATTCCGAGCAGTGCTCTGCCGCCGCAGATATTATAGAAGGCATCGTCCGCGCCAAGCCCGACTGCTGCCTTGGTCTGGCCACAGGCTCCAGCCCCGTCGGGATGTACAAGGAGCTGGCACGCCGCTGTGCCGAGGAGGGGCTGGACTTCTCCCTCGTACACAGCGTGAATCTTGACGAGTACATCGGCCTTGCCCCTGAACACGACCAGAGCTACCGTTATTTCATGAACAGCAATCTCTTTGACCATATTAACATCGACAAGGCGAACACCTATGTCGCGGGCGGCATCGGTGATGTGGACGCGGGCATCGCTGAGTTTAACGCCGTCATCGAGCGCAGCGACGTTGACGTACAGGTGCTCGGCGTCGGCCCCGACGGCCATCTCGGCTTCAACGAGCCGGGCTCCGTCCTCCACGCGGACGCGCACCGCGAGAAGCTCGACGAGAGCACGATTGACGCAAACGCCCGCTTCTTCGCGAGCCGCGACGATGTGCCCCGCTACGCCGTCACGATGGGCATGGGCGGGATAATGAAGGCCCGCAAGCTGCTGCTCATAATCAGTGGCAGCAAGGACGACGCGGCGAAGAAACTGCTCCTCTCCGACGAGATCACGACGGAGTGCCCCGTCACCTTCATGAAGCTGCACCGCGACGCCGTCGTTATCATCGAGCAGGCGCTGGCGGATCGCATAGGCTACAAAGGCTGAACTTTATAAGCATAAAAAAGGCTTTGACGTGTTTGTCAAAGCCTTTTTTGTTATTATTTTGTGTCAGTTATAAATATCGTTCGTGTCCATCAGCACGACATCGACCTCGAAGGTCTCACCGTCGCGCCAGATCTTGAAGTGGATGCTGTTGCCCACGCTCAGGCCGCTCTTTATCTCGGCGACGTCGTCCGTCGTCTTGACCTCGACCCCGTTGCACTCAAGCAGGATATCGCCGACCTTAATGCCCTTGGCCTCGGCGTCCGAGCCCTTGGTGACATCGGAGATATAGAGTCCGCTTGGGATATCGTAATGCGACGACGCGTTGTCGGGTATCGCGCCGACGGTTATTCCGATCGACGGGCGGCCTCTGACCTCACCTTCCTTGACGAGCGCGTTCACGATGTCGCGCATAGTTGTGCTCGGGATCGCGAAGCCGATGCCCTCGATGCTTGAATAGGACGACATCATCTTCATATTCGTGATGCCGATCACCTGACCGTACATGTTGTACAGCGGGCCGCCGGAGTTGCCCTCGTTGATTGCGGCGTTGGTCTGCATCAGGGTCATACTGCGGCCGTTATAGCTTACGCCGCGGTTTATCGCGGAGATAACGCCGTTTGTCAGCGTCATGCGGAACTGCTCGCCCAACGGGTTGCCTATCGCGGCGACAGCGTCGCCGACGGTAAGCTCTGAGCTGTCGCCGATCACGGCGGGGGTGAGCCCGATGCCCTTGACCTTCAGCAGCGCAATGTCGCTTATCGAGTCGGCGCCGACCAAGGTTGCGTTGAGGACGGTGTCGTCATACAGGGTGACAGTCGCGCTGTCCGCGCCGTTTATGACGTGCGTATTCGTCACGATCAGGCCGTCCGCCGTGAGCACGAAGCCGGTGCCCCAGTTATAGCCGCTCTGGCCGTCCGTGTATGCCGAGATGCCGACGACAGACTTATAGTTCTCTTCGTACAGCTCGCCCAGAGTCAGTTCACTGCCGGACGGCTTTTCCTCAAGCTTCAGTTCATAGTCTATCGGCAGCTTCGCGCGCGGGATGTTTATCTCCGCGACGTCGGTAGTCGTCTTGGTGTAATACTGGTCGAAAAAGTCCTGCCAGTTCTCCGGCATGTCGCCGCTCTCGCCGTCGGAGGGAATAACACTGGAGCCGAAGCCGCTCTGGCCGCCGCTGCGCTCCGCGAAGATAAGCGACGTGGCCACCAGCAGCACGAGCAGCAGGCATATCCCGCCGATTATCCGCACCTTTTTATTTTTCTTTTTCTCCTTCGGCGTCACCGCGTTCACGGTCGGCACGCTCTGCAGCGGGGAATACCAGTCGTCATTGCTGTACCAATTGTTTGCCATAAAAATGACCTCTTTTTATACTTAAAACAGATTTGTTTTCTTTTCGCCGACTTCGTTTTTCGCAAGAGCCAGAGTGAACACGAACTCCGTCATGCCGTCGCGGCTCGTGACGGCGATATCCTCATCATGGCTGTTGATGATGGATTTTACCAGATACAGCCCTAGTCCGACGCCGTCCTTATCCAGACTGCGCGAGCGATCCGACTTGTGGAAACGGTCGAAGATGAACGGGAGATCGTCCGGCGGAATCGTCTCGCCGTAGTCGCGCACGGAGACATAGGCCTTGCCGTTGTCCTTGTATATGCGCACGGTGATGCAGCTTCCGGGCGAGGCAAACTTCACGGCGTTATCCAACAGGTTATATATTACCTGGGTTATGGCGTCTTTATCCGCGTGCACCATGATATGATTATCCGGCAGCTGCGGATCAACGTCAAGATTTTTCTTCGTTGCGCGGCTCTCGAAGCTCAGAAGCGTCTGAAGCGTAAGCTCCGTCAGGTCAAAATCGATCCTCTTTGTCGGGTCGGCGGCGCGGTTTCTGAGCTGCGACACATCGAGCATATCGCGCACCAGACGCGAGAGGCGCTTCGTCTCATCGCTTATCGCGCGGAGATATTTTTTCTCGTCCTCCGGCGGGATAGTGCCGTCGAGCAGCCCTTCTGCGAAGCCGGATATCGTGGTCATCGGCGTCCTCAGCTCGTGCGAGATATTGGCTATGAACTCGCTGCGGCGCTCCTCGGCGTTTTCCAGCGAATCGGCCATTTTATTGAACGAATCTATCAGCGCGCCCATCTCATCCGTGGGATCCTCACGCTGGCGCACGCGCACCGAGAAGTCCCCGCGCGCGAACCGGCGCGACGCCGCCGCCATCTCGTCCAGCGGCTTTGCCATGTGCTTGGAGTACATGAGGGAGACTATCATCGCCGCGGCGAAAACGCCGATGGTCACGATCGCGGTTATTCCGGTCAGGGACGACCAGGTTTTCAGTATGTTGTCAACAACGTTCGTGATGAACACATAGCCGATGATATCTTTCCCGTCGCCAGACGTTTTTATCGGCCGCGCCACAGCGTAGCGGTTCTTTTCGTACAGGCCGCCGAGCGTGCTCATCTGGTCGTACTCCCCCGTCGTCTCGAGGGTCTGCATGACGTCGGCAGGTATCTGGTGGCCGAGATGCTCGCACATCGGCGCGCGGTCGGAGCAGGAGACGATCTTGCCGGTCTCGTCGGTTATAAAGACCTGATTGCCGGTAGTGCGCGAGATGGAGGAAAGCGTCATGCTCAGGCTCCAGCTAGTGAGCGAATCCCCGTCGGCGATGGCGGATGCAGTCCTCGCGACCTCGGAGGCGTTATTGTCCATGCGCTCGCGGTAGTCGTTTATGATGTAGCCGCGGCCGATGCCGACGAAGCTCACCGCGACGAGCAGGAAGCACATGAACACCAGCGTCGCCGTGGCCACAAAGTTGCGCAGGTATACGTTTTTCATTACTCTGTCACTTCAAACTTGTAGCCTACGCCCCAGACGGTCTTGAGGCACCATTTGTCGCTGACGCCTTCAAGCTTTTCGCGCAGGCGCTTTATGTGTACGTCAACGGTGCGGGAGTCGCCGAAATAGTCAAAGCCCCACACTTCGTCAAGGAGCTGGTTGCGGGTGAAAACGCGGTTGGGGGACGCCGCGAGGTGGTACAGCAGCTCCATCTCTTTCGGCGGCGTATCGACCTTGACGCCGTTCACCACCAGCTCGTAGGAATCGAGATTTATTATCAGCTTGTCGAAGGTCAGCTTCTTCTCCGCGGGGCCGTCGTTGTCGCTGCGGCGCATGACGGCGTGGACGCGGGCGATAAGCTCCTTGACGTCAAAGGGTTTGGTCACGTAATCGTCGGCACCCATGTCAAGACCGGTTATCTTATCCGTGGTCTCTCCCTTAGCGGTGAGCATGATGATCGGCACGGCGGACTTTGCCCGTATATCACGGCAGACCTGCCAGCCGTCCTTGACCGGAAGCATGATGTCCAGCAGGACAACGTCTGGCGTGAACAGGTCAAACATTGATTCGGCCTTGCCGCCGTCAGGAGCGATCATCACCTCAAACCCATCCTTGCCGAGATAAAGCCGCAGCAGTTCTGCGATGTTGCTGTCGTCCTCTACGATAAGCGCGCGTTTAGCCATAATTCTGCCTCCTGAACTTGTATCTATGATTATGATTATACACCGATTATACAACACATTAAATATGAAAAGTTAAAAATGTGTAAAAGGTAGACGGGCAAATCGCGCCGATTGCCCATGGTATAAAACAGGCAGGAGATAAATATCTCCCGCCTGTAAAAATCGCTATGCAAAGGATCAGAAATCCAGCTTCTCCAGCTCGATCAGCGCGAGGATATAGACCTTCAGCGCCTCCATGAGGAAGTCTATGCTTGCGGCCTCGTCAACGCCGTGGATAGGCCCTGCGAATTCGGGCTGCGGGCGCTCCGGATGCTCCGGCCCGAAGGACACCGCATTCGGGAAGTCGCGCGCGTAAGTGCCGCCGCCGATGGTATAAGGCTTGGCGTTCTCGCCCGTCACGTCGTTGTAGGCGTTGATGCACACCTGCACCGACGGATTATCCAGAGCCATGTAGAACGGCTCCGCGTCGCGCTCTATCGTTATCTCCGCCGCGTCTCCCGCCGTGCGCTGGATGGCGCGGGCGATCTTCGACCCGCTCATATTGGTCGGGTAGCGGCTGTCTATTGTCTGGAACACATGGCCGTCCTCGATGCCTATAACGCCGCCCACGATGGTCAGCGGCTCGAACAGGCCGTCATCCGCCGCAACGTTCAGCGCGGCGCCCGTCCAGTCGTTATTCAGCAGGCTCACCAGCTCGTAGAAGCGCTTCTCCTCGGCGGCTGCAATGCCGTTATCCAGAATGTAGTCCACGAGCACTCCGATCGCGTTGACGGTTCCCTCCGGCAGAGATGCATGGCCGCCGACACCGGTGGCCGTGAGGTGCCAAAGCTCGCCCTCTTTCACAGCCTCAACGCGCCCGGCGGATTCAAGCGCTTCGGCCTTGACCCACGCCTCGGCCTTGTCGGGCACGGCGTTCGCCGCGAAGCCGCCCTTGATGTCTACAACGTTCACCATCGGCAGCTTGGAGATCATGCGGCCGTGGTAAATGCCCTTTTCGCCGTTGCACAGCGGGAAGTTCGCGTCCGGACTGAAGCAGAACAGCGGAGCGGGGTAATTTGCCAGATAATACTCGACGTCCTTCATGCCGGTCTCTTCGTTTGCGCCGAGCAGCGCGCGGACAGGATAGCGCAGGGCTATTCCCTTGTCCTTGAGATACTTCAGCGCGTAGAGGCAGAGGACGCTCGGCCCCTTGTCGTCCATGACGCCGCGGCCGATTATGTACCCCTCGCGCTCGCGCATGGTGAACGGATCCTGAGTCCAGCCTTCGCCGACAGGCACCACATCGAGGTGAGTTATCGTAGCGAGGTAGCGATCGCTGTCTCCGCCGAGGCAGGCATAGCCGATTTTGCCCTCGCAGTCTACCGCGTCGAGCCCCAGCTCGCGGGCGATCTCAAGTCCCTTGTCAAGTGCCTCGCGCGGGCCGCGGCCGAAGGGGGCGTTGGGCTCCGCCTCGCCCTCGACACTGTTTATCGCCACAAGGCGTGCTATATCGCGCAGTATCGCACCGCGGTTTGATTCCACATATTTGTCTATATCATGCCGAAGCTCGTTATACATAGGTTCAATTCCTTTCACAAAAGCTTAATTCCCTCTGTTTTTATACGGGAACACTTCCGGCTTTCGCCGAGAATCGGTTTTACTATATCACCATTTTCTGTCCTTTTCAACACTCTTCTTTGCGTTTCGTCCCCGGCCGCTTTGCGGGCTTGAAATCCGGCTCCGTGCCGTTTATGAGCCGCACGATGTTATCGCGATGCCGCGCGATGACAATCAGCATTCCGGCCGCCGCCAGTATCAGCCGCGGAGTCGATACACCGAGCGCCGCCGCGCTTATGAATATCGCCAGCGCCCCGCATATGCTGCCGAACGAGACCTTTTTCGTCAGGAACGCCCCGGCGAGAAACACGCCGACGACGCAGAGAAATACGCGCCAGTCTATCATCAGCGCGACCATCGCCCCCGATGACACGCCCTTGCCGCCCTTGAAGCCATGCAGCGCGGGGAAGCAGTGCCCCAGCAGGCACGCGACGCCGCCGAGAGCCATCCCCGTATCGCCCAGCAGCCAGAAGCCGAGCAGCATCGCCGCCGCGGCCTTGAGCATGTCGCCTGCGAGCGTCAGCAGTCCGGCGTGCATCCCGAATACACGCGCCATATTCGTCGCTCCGGCGTTGCCGCTGCCGTGTCTGCGCACATCGCGCCCCAGCAGATTTTTCGACAGCAGGATTGATATGCTCAGCGAGCCGAGAAGATATCCGGCGACTACAACTATTGCAATATATATTACGTTCATTCTTATCTCCGTATTCGCACTTGGCGTATAATATTTAAAAATTTTTAAGTGTTTATATTATACACAGCTTATTTGCAGTTTGCAATAGATTATAGCCGTTTATATTTTAATTTATTATATATTTCTTCAATTAATCTTTCATCCTTTATAAACTGTATTGACCATTCATAATTTACATCAAAAACAAAAGCCATCTTTAATAATATCTTCTCCGAAACCGTCATCTTTAATGTATGTCCTATACTATGTTTGCTTAAGAAGCATTCCCTTATCTGAAGACTTATATCACTATTATCTTCATCTAAAACTATTTCACCAGACTTAACCATCCATAAGATATCCATTTTATCAGCATCTCTTAAAATTTTTGACATTGTTAAATCAATACCTTTAGTATCATTTGATATATTTAATAAATTATGATTTTTTA
>OLYC01002223.1_pt1 | contig 11810 bp, 10 predicted proteins | sample 1674271 | NCBI WGS metagenome assembly OLYC01 (sample SAMEA103958154, study PRJEB25191) | human gut metagenome
TTGTAAATAGAATTAAACCAAATTTTTTAAGTAACATGAAAAGATTGCTTGCGTTTTCAGTTGCGGCGTTGTGCTTGCCGGCACTTTTGCTCGCACAGCCTTCAGACGGCTCAAAGCAGGTCGAGTATCAGTTCACTACTGTGAAGGCTAACCCTATTACCTCAGTAAAGAACCAGTTCCGTTCAGGTACATGCTGGTGCTTCTCTACTCTCGGATTCCTCGAGTCAGAGGCTATCCGACTTAACAACATCAAGGATACAACTCTCTATCCTGATTTCTCGGAGATGTTCGTTGTCAGCCACTCTTATCAGGATCGTGCGGAGAAGTATGTCAGACTTGACGGCAAACTGAACTTCGGAGCAGGATCAGAATGTAACGACGTTCTTTACGTAGCGAAGCACTATGGTCTTGTACCTCAGGGTGTTATGCCAGGTCTTAACTATGGTACGGAACTCCCTGTCCACGGAGAGATCGATGCACTTGCATCTGCGTACGTGAAAGTTATCGCATCAAATCCTAACAGAGTTCTTTCTACCGCATGGAAGAAAGGTTTCCAGGGAATTATGGACGCATACTTCGGAGAGTGCCCTACTGAGTTTACATACAATGGTGTAAAATACACTCCTGAGTCTTATCGTGATTCATACAAGATCAATCCTGATGACTATGTATCATTGACATCATATACACACCATCCTTTCTATGAGAAGTTCGCTTTGGAAATCAGCGACAACTGGCGTTGGGAACAGGACTGGAACGTTCCTATCGACGAGTTCATGGCTGCTCTTGACAATGCTCTCGAGAATGGTTTCACAGTAGCTTGGGGTACAGACGTAAGCGAGAAAGGTTTCACCCGCGACGGTCTCGGAATCCTCTACAAGGAGCAGGTCAAGAAAACTTCAGGTTCTGACCAGGAGCGCTGGGTAGGAAAGAGCGAGGAGAAGAACGACGAGCCTCAGGCACCGGAAGAGGAAGTTGCTGACCAGGCATACAGGCAGAAGGGATATGACAACAAGAATCTCACCGATGACCACGGAATGCAGATCTTCGGAATCGCAAAAGACCAGTTCGGAAAGAAGTATTACATGGTAAAGAACTCTTGGGGAACAGCCGGTAAATACAAAGGAATCTGGTACGTTACCGAAGCTTACGTAAGAGGCAAGTCAATGGATATCACGATGCACAAGGATGCTCTTCCTAAATCACTTGCAAAGAAATTGGGTGTTAAATAATGCATATGCAGATTATTAAACATATACCAAATACAATCACCTCAATGAACCTGATTTCAGGCACTCTTGGGGTGATTTTCACCTTACACGGACGAATAGACATAGCCTTCCCGCTCATGTTGGCGGCGGCGGGATTTGATTTCTGCGACGGGTTTGCAGCCAGACTTCTGAAAGCATACTCGGAAATCGGGAAAGAACTTGATTCTCTTGCGGATATGGTCAGCTTCGGAGTACTTCCGGCCATAATGCTTTACAAGACAATGACAGTTTGCGGAACTTGGAATCTGCTCTGCTATGTTCCTCTTGTCTTGGCCGCATTCTCGGCATTGAGACTTGCAAAATTCAATATAGATGAGCGCCAGCATGGAAGTTTCATAGGTCTTGCTACACCGGCTGCTGCAATGATATGTGGTTCACTTGCATATTATGTGGAACTTTCACCATATTCATGGATCAGTTCACTTTGCGGGACATGGTATTTCATCCCTCTCATTGCAGTCATATTGTCTGCTCTGCTTGTCAGCGAAATACCAATGTTCGCTATGAAGTTCGGTAAGGGCCTGGAAGCTGACAACAAGACGAAGATGCTCCGTACCGGTTTCCTCTCCGGAATCGTCTGCATCATCGTCGCTGTATTTATTCTCGGAGCAAACTGGTCGCTTGTTGTCCTGTTCATGTTCCTTTACTATCTTCTGCTGAATCTTGCAGTTTATGCTGCCGATTTCAAGAGGAAATAGATTATAGTAATCCTTAACGCTTACTAAGTTTATACAAAACGAGGGAGGCCACATTTCGTGAGTCTCCCTCGTTTTATAATCTCAAGTCGTTCCGAGAAAACGGAACTTGATTTACTAATAGTTTTCAGCCTTGATCTGGAAATAGCTCTTTGCGTGCTTGCAGACTGGGCAAACCTCAGGTGCCTTCTTTCCGATTACAATATGACCGCAGTTTGAGCATTCCCAAATCATATCCTCGTCGCGTGAGAATACGATACCTCCCTTTACGTTCTCGAGAAGTTTTCTGTAACGCTCCTCATGAGCCTTTTCGATGGCTCCCACTTTCTCAAACAGGAAAGCTATGTCCTCGAAGCCTTCTTCTTTGGCTGTCTTTGCGAAACCCGCATACATGTCTGTCCACTCATAGTTCTCTCCGTTTGCGGCATCTGTAAGATTGGTTGCCGTATCCGGAATTTCGCCGCCATGAAGGAATTTGAACCATATCTTAGCGTGTTCTTTCTCATTTTTAGCTGTCTCCTCGAAGAGTCTGCCAATCTGTATATATCCCTCCTTGATTGCCTTGGAAGAATAATAGAGATACTTGGTATGAGCCTGAGACTCACCGGCAAATGCGGTCTGGAGATTCTGCTCAGTTTTCGAGCCTTTCAATTCTGCCATAATACTTGACTTTTAAAAATTAGTGGTCTGTGTAACAGGAACTTGATGAATTAGCCTGCCCCATCGACCATTTTCCGTGCCAAATATAGTCAAATTTTATGTATATTTGAAAACGAAAATGATTTTTGAATTCTCGCATGGTATGGCCAAAGTGAAATCTCCGGATGATATCAAAATACGAAGGGTTAGAAAAACTGATTCATCCAGGTCAGGTTCTGCCGGCCGTTCAGGCAAACAAAAAGGTCGCAGCGGGAAGAAGTCAGTCCGGAAAAAGATGTCTCCTGCAAGAAAGAGACACAATAGAAAAAAGACAATGATGCTGAACGGATGGTTTGCCGCAGCGATCATCTCGGTTTTTGCCATCGTAATTATTTTTCTTCATCCGCGGGAGTCCTCTTCTGAGACAGGTGCCAAAGTACCGAGAGGAGATTATAAATATGTCATTGACCTTTCACATCACAATCCCGGGCGTATAGTATGGGACTCCTTGAGTGTCATGACTGACAAACATGGTCATACGACAAAGTCCATAAATAAGGCGGAAAGAATTATACCGGTGTCTTATGTGATACTTAAGGCCAGTGAAGGCATATCATTGAAAGACAAGAATTTCAAAAAGAATTGGAAGGCTGCAGGAAAGGCTGGCTTGGGACGTGGAGCTTATCATTTTTTCAGGACTTCCAAGAGTCCTGAAGTTCAGGCCAGGAATTTTATCAATGCTGTCGGACGTATAAAAGAAAGTGACCTTCCGCCGATTCTTGACATTGAAACTACTCACAAAGGTTATACAAAAGACCAGCTCAACGCATCAGCATTGACCTGGCTCAAAATTGTGGGCGAGCACTACGGGCGTGCTCCTATTGTGTATTCTTCCGAGGCTTACATCAGGGATATCCTTAGCGACAAGATAAGGAAGAACTACCCTCTCTGGATTGCCAGATACAGGTTTTTCCCTCCTGACCGCGAAGACTGGGCAATTTGGCAATTTACTGACAAAGCCGTAGTCTATGGAATTGACGGACTTGTCGATCTTAATGTGATGAAACCGGACTTTACTGAATAGACGAGGCTTATCCAGTTCTTTTAGAAATCGGTCTCGAAGCTTTGTGCAAGACCGCCCTCGCTGGTTTCCTTGTAAAGTGAAGGAATGTCATGTCCCGTACGTTTGAGAACCTCTACTACCCTGTCGAATGAAACCCGATGCTTACCGTCTGAGAATGATGCATATAGGTTTGCATCCAATGCTCGCGTAGCGGCAAAAGCGTTTCTTTCAATGCAAGGAATCTGAACAAGACCGCAAACCGGATCGCATGTCATTCCAAGGTGATGTTCGAGAGCCATTTCCGCGGCATATTCTATCTGGGAAGGGCTGCCCCCGAATAACTGGCATGCGGCAGCCGCTGCCATCGCACATGCCACGCCAACCTCACCCTGACAGCCAACGTCTGCTCCGGAAATAGATGCGTTGCGTTTAACGACATTACCGATGATTCCGGCTGTGGCCAATGCGTGCAGCATCTTGGTGTCGCTGAATTCATGACCTTTCTGCATGTGATACAGAACGCCCGGGACAACACCGCTGGCTCCGCAGGTAGGTGCCGTCACGATTTTTCCTCCAGATGCGTTTTCTTCACTGACTGCCAATGCATATGCATATACGAGACCTCTCGTTTGAAGAGATTTCTTGTATCCCGTCGCTTTCACGTAATATGTAGGGGCCTTACGTGCCAGATTAAGCGGGCCCGGAAGAACACCTTCATGCTCGATACCTCTTTCCACCGCGTCCTTCATGGCAGACCAAATTTCTATCAGATAATCCCAGATGGCCTCACCTTCACACATCTCAACATACTCCCAGTAGTTTCTTCCCTTCTCCTCGCACCAGTTCATGATGTCAGTAAGACGCTCCAGGTCATAGACATCGTTTTCGGTCTCGAATCTGTCGCCGCTGGCTTTACCCTCAGACAAGGCTCCCCCGCCGATGCTATATACAGTCCAGTCTCCTGTAACATTCTTGTTCTCATCCAAAGACTTGAAATTCATGCCGTTAGGATGGAATGGGAGGAAAACTGACGGCTTCCAGACGAGTTCCACCGGTGCAACCTGTTTCAACTCATCTTTTATGGCAACGTCGGTCATATGTCCTTTGCCGGTAGCTGCAAGGCTTCCGTAAAGAGTGACCTGGAATGATTTTGCATCCCTGTGCTCACTTGAAAATATCTGAGCTGCTCTCATCGGACCCATTGTGTGGCTGCTGGACGGGCCTCGGCCTATTTTGAATAATTCTCTGAGAGATTTCATGTTCTAGTTATATTAATTTAGATTTACTGGTGAAGATTCCAACAATATAGCCTGTAAAGCCTTGATTTCCTCGTATTTAGGTGTATCATCCCTGAATGTCGGAACGATTTGGCGAACCTTGTCGTACATCGCCTTTGTGGCTGGGGCGAGTTTCTCTGCCACGCCCAGACAATCCACTGCCTGAACCAATGCCATGAGATGTATTGCCATTACCTGGCTGCAATTCTCTATCACCGTGCGGCAGAGAAGTGCTGAGTTGGTACCCATGCTCACAATATCCTGATTGTCATTGTTGTTGGGAATTGAATGGACATACATCGGATTAGACAACGTCTGGCTTTCCGCTGTCGTAGATGTGGCTGTGAACTGTGAAGCCTGAAGGCCATAATTTAGTCCGAGCACACCCATATTGACAAACGGCGGAAGTATTCCATTGATTCTGTCGTGGAAAAGGTAATTCATCTGACGTTCCGCGAGCATTGTCATCTTGGTCACGGCAATCTTCAGCTTGTCCATCTCGAAAGAGATATAGTCTCCATGGAAATTGCCGCCGTGAATGACATTCTGCGAATCAATATCGACAATCGGATTGTCATCGACGGAATTGACCTCGTCCTCGATAATCTGTCCGGCATTCATCAATGTCTCATATACGGGACCGAGAATCTGCGGCACGCAGCGCAGCGAGTAATATGGCTGGACTTTTTGCTTGAATACCTGCTCTCCTGATTTATGGAAGAGTTCTGTCTTTCTGTTTCTTAGCAGTTTGCTGCCTTCTGACAGGGATCTCATGAGTTCAGCTATCTTAATCTGTCCAGGGTGATGTTTGAGTCCGTTAAGAATCTCTGACATGAAATCATCATAAGAGGATGCGATTTCATTCATCATCACAGAACACAATGTCTCCCATCCAAGCAGGCGTTCCGCCAGAATGTAGTTCACTGTGCCGATACCGGTCATCACTGCCGTGCCGTTGGTCACTGCAAGTCCCTCACGTATATGCATTTCCAGAGGCTTGAGACCATTTTCCGCCAATACTTCGCCTGCCGGGCGGATTATTCCGCCATATGACACCTCGCCTTCGCCTATCAATGTCAATGCTATGTGTGCTAGTTGCACCAGATCGCCGCTGGCTCCTACGCTGCCGTGGCGTGGGACGACCGGGAAGATTCCCCTGTTTATGAATTCCACAAGAAGGTCAATGAGGGAGACATGAACTCCTGAATGTCCTTCCAGGAATGTCATGAGACGGGACAACATCGCAGCCTTCACGCAGATATCCGGAAGTCTTTCTCCTGCGCCTGTCGAATGGCTACGTATAATGTTGTACTGCAATTCCTTGAGGTGGTCATCTTCAATTCTCCATTGGGCCATAGGTCCGAACCCTGTATTGATGCCATATATGACTTTGTCTTTCGAGAACTCCTCAAGAAAATCATAACTGGCTATGACTTGGTTCCGAAACTTTTCCGAAACCTTGACAGTCTCACCTTCATATAGGATTTGTTCTATTTCGCGGAGTGTCAGCCGCTCATTGATTTCTAACATTGCATTCTGTTTAATCACACAAATTTACTCATAAATAGGCAAGAGGCAAAATATATGTCATCTCATATCGCAGCGACTACGATATCTGTCTGCTTTCATATAAAAAAAGCGGCCAGACTGATGTCTGACCGCAGCTTATATGTTATTTCAAGTAAAATTACTTAGAAATTACACGTGCCATCTCGAGGACTTTGTTAGAGTAACCCCACTCGTTGTCGTACCAAGAGCAAACCTTTACGAATGTACCATCGAGCTGGATACCTGCCTTCTCATCGAAGATAGAGGTATGAGGATCGTTACGGAAGTCAGTAGAAACGACAGCATCGTTGGTGTATCCGAGGATACCCTTGAGCTCGCCCTCTGAAGCCTCTTTCATAGCTGCGCAGATTTCCTCATATGTGCACTCTTTCTTGAGCTCTACAGTAAGGTCAACGAATGACACGTCTGATGTAGGAACACGGAGAGACATACCTGTAAGTTTGCCGTTCAACTGAGGAAGAACCTTACCTACAGCCTTTGCTGCACCTGTTGAAGAAGGGATGATGTTCTCGAGGATACCACGACCACCTCTCCAGTCCTTCTTAGAAGGGCCGTCAACTGTCTTCTGAGTAGCGGTAGCAGCGTGAACAGTAGTCATAAGACCACGAACGATACCGAACTTCTCATCGAGAACCTTAGAAATAGGTGCGAGACAGTTAGTTGTGCAAGATGCGTTAGAGATAATATCCTGACCAGCGTATGTCTTGTGGTTAACACCATATACGAACATTGGAGTTGCGTCCTTTGAAGGAGCTGACATGATGACTTTCTTAGCACCAGCCTCGATGTGCTTGCGAGCTTTCTCATCTGTAAGGAAGAGACCTGTTGACTCTACAACTACATCAGCGCCAACCTCATTCCATTTAAGGTTTGCCGGATCCATCTCAGCGGTGAGACGAATTTTCTTGCCGTTTACAACAAGTGTGTTGCCCTCTACAGAAACCTCACCTTTGAATGCTCCGTGAACTGAGTCAAATTTGAGCATGTAAGCAAGATACTCTGGATCGAGAAGATCGTTGATACCTACAACTTCGATGTCATTTGCGAAGTTTTCTACAGCAGCACGGAATACCATACGACCGATACGGCCAAATCCGTTAATACCAAGTTTTACCATTGTTAACAAATTTTATTTAAGTTAAACTTATTTCGTTTTCTACTTCTCTCTACAAAAACGGTGCAAAAATAAGCCAAAAATTTTAATATTTACGTATCTTTGTGAAGAAATTTGAATGCAGCAACAAACTATATCGTTTAATATGAATATATTGATTACCAATGATGACGGATATTCTGCCAAAGGCATACATGTCTTGGCAGAAATAATGTGTCAATTTGGCAATGTCACTGTCATTGCCCCTAAAAAACACCAGTCAGGAATGAGCATGGCAGTTTCCCTGGGCCTGAAACAAATCGCATATAAGGACCTCCCTGAAGAAAAACCCGGGACTTGGGCTTATCTTGATGCCACGCCTGCAAGTTGTGTGAAATATGGTTTGAATGTACCGTTTCTGGAGAAGTTTCCCGATGTGGTCGTCAGCGGTATCAACCATGGTTCCAATGCTGCCTCTGCTGCATGTTATTCCGGCACTCTCGGAGCTGCAGAAGAAGCAGCATTGAACGGAATACCTGCCATCGGTGTTTCACTTGACACCATCAATCCCGAAGCGGACTTTTCTGCTGTCCGCAAGTTTTTCCCTGATATTTTCAGGAAACTTATGGAGAACATGACTTCTGATCCTGGCATTTTCTATAATGTGAACTTCCCGAATATTCCTGCGGAACAGATAAAAGGTATCCGTGTCGGACATCAGGGTATGGGAAGGTGGATTCGAGAATTCCGTGAATGGGATCCTTCCATATATAAGAGGTATGGCATTACGCCCGAAGACCTTGGACAGAGTTCATCTCCAAAACTTGAATCCGGAGAGAAACTCTACATGATGGTTGGCGATTTTCTCGACGATGACCGGAATGACAGTCGTGCGGACCACTGGATCATGAATGATGGCTACATATCGATAGTACCTGACAATCTTGATTCTACTGATTATGAGGAGGTCGAACGACTTGGGAAGACCGGCTTTGACATTGACTTTTAAAATTGTGGTCTCGCGGGTGTGAAGACTGTATAACATTGACAAGTAATGAAATACTATATCATTGCAGGTGAAGCTTCCGGCGATTTGCACGGATCGAATCTGATGAAAGGGCTTTATCTGGAGGACCCTGAGGCGGATGTACGTTTTTGGGGCGGAGAGTTGATGGACGGTGTGTATAAGGAATACCAGACGGGCACCGGGCTTGTGCAGGATTATAAAGACGGGGCGATCATAGGTTTCGTGCAGGTTCTCATGAAGGCGCGTACCTATCTGGGGCGTTTCAAGCGTTGTTTTGAGGATATTTCAGCATGGAATCCGGATGTAGTCATACTAATAGACTATCCCGGATTCAATTTCAGGGTTGCTGAATGGGCACATAAGAAAGGGTTCCGCGTATATTATTACATTGCGCCGAAGGTTTGGGCCTCCCGTGAGGGGCGAATCAAGAAACTGAAGGCCTATGTGGACAAGCTTTTCATCGTTTTCCCTTTTGAAATACCTTATTTTACAAAAAAAGGCGTTGACTTCATATATAAGGGAAATCCTCTCATTGATGCCATTGACAATTCTCCTTTGCTGAAGGAGGTTCGCGAAGAGTTTCTCGAGCGCAACAAATTGGAGGACAGGCCTATAATCGCGCTCATGGCAGGTTCGAGGTCGGGCGAGATTTCGTCAATGATGCCTGTCTTCATGGAGTTTGCAGACAAGATGCGCGCACTCCCCCGATACAAGGATTATCAATTTGTCGTTGCTGCGGCTCCGTCCAGATCAATGTCAGATTACAGTTCTTATATCGGCGGCAGAGAGTCTTATGTCAAGGTCGTTTTCGGACAGAGCTATGCCGTCCTTCGTCACGCGGAGGCAGCCGTCGTCAATTCCGGAACGGCATCTCTCGAGACTGCATTGATAGGTACACCTCAGGTCGTCGCCTATAAGAGTGCCGAGATTAACTTTTTGATAGCTAAACAGATAATAAAGATTAAATATATCAGCTTAGGAAATCTGATACTGAACAGGACCTGTTTCAGGGAACTCCTCCAGTTCTATTTTACACCTGAGAATGTACTCGAGGAAGTGATCAGAATGATAGAAGATACCGAGTATCGTGAGACAATGCTGGCTGGATACAAGGAAATCCGCGATGCTCTTGGAGGAAGAGGAGCTTCGGCTGCCGTTGCCAAGGCAATGATAGAGGACATGCGTCAATACATGGTAATATAATTCAATATGCAAAAACTAGACTTTCATCCTAAATCCCTTACCTGTCTTAAAGGGTACAACAAGACGACTTTCATGTCTGACCTGATGGCAGGTGTGATTGTCGGAATTGTAGCACTACCACTAGCTATCGCTTTTGCCATTGCGTCAGGCGTTTCTCCTGAAAAAGGCATCATTACTGCAGTTATTGCCGGATTCATTGTTTCAGCACTTGGCGGAAGCAAAGTACAGATCGGAGGGCCTACTGGCGCATTCATTGTCATTGTCTATGGTGTCATCCAGCAGTATGGCATCAGCGGATTGACAGTAGCGACAATCATCGCCGGAGTTCTTCTGGTTCTGTTGGGTGTATTCAAGTTGGGAACTGTCATCAAGTTCATTCCATATCCTGTAGTCGTGGGCTTTACAAGCGGTATCGCCGTGACCATCTTCACTACTCAGATGACGGATGTCTTCGGTCTTTCATTTGGCGGAGAAACCGTTCCGGGTGACTTCATCGGCAAATGGATGCTGTATTTCAAGCACTTCAATACTGTCAACTGGTGGAATTTCATCGTGAGTGTGACCAGTGTCATAATCATCTCCGTGACGCCTAAGATTTCGAAGAAAATTCCAGGCTCATTGGTGGCTATCATACTGGTAACCATAGGCGTATGGTGCTTGAAGAGTTTCTTCGGCATTGACAGTATCGATACTATCGGCGACCGTTTTTCCATCAATTCGCAGCTTCCGAAGGCTGAAATGCCCGCGCTCAACTGGGAGGCCATCAAGGATCTTTTCCCGGTTGCGGTTACGATTGCTGCGCTCGGTGCCATCGAGTCGTTGCTTTCTGCGACAGTTGCAGACGGTATGATCAGTGACCACCATAATTCGAATACAGAGTTGATTGCACTTGGAGTGGCAAATATGGTGACTCCTATTTTCGGAGGTATTCCTGCCACAGGAGCAATCGCTAGGACGATGACGAACATTAACAATGGAGGACGGACTCCGGTTGCGGGTATGATTCATGCTGTTGTCCTTCTGCTTATCCTGCTGTTCCTCATGCCGTTGGCAAGGTTTATCCCTATGGCCTGCCTGGCCGGTGTCCTGGTCGTAGTCTCGTATAACATGAGCGGATGGAGATCTTTTACTGCCCTTCTGAAGAATCCAAAGTCGGATGTCATAGTGCTTCTTATAACTTTCTTCCTGACAGTGATTTTCGACCTTACAGTCGCTATTGCGGTAGGTCTGCTTCTTTACTATGTGCTGTTCTGGACCAACGCCGGCTTCCGGCTGCGCGCGGTCGGCTACAACATGACGGCAAGCCGGTTTAACGGCATCCCCGTCGGGCGCTACATGCTGGCAAGCTTCATCGTCTCCGGCGCGATTGCGGGTCTAGGCGGCAGCGCAGAGCTTCTCGGCACCCAGTTCCGGTTAATCAACGGCTTCGGCGCGGGCTACGGCTTCGACGGCGTGGCCATGGCGCTGATCGGTCAGCTGCATCCGATTGCCACGATGGTCGTTGCGCTGTTCTTCGCGGTTCTGCGCGTAGGCTCGACGACCATGCAGGCGGCGACCGGCGTTCCGACCAGCGTGTCGGATATCATTCAGGCGCTTGTGATCGTCTTCTCGGTCGCCGGTATGGCGCTGACGAAGCTCCCGGAATTTGAGGCGTGGAAAAGCCGCGTCTTCGGCAAGAGAAAGGAAGGTGCGGCATAATGGATTGGATTTCGAGTCTGCTGCTTGCAACCGTTCGTCTGGCAATTCCGGTGCTGCTCATTTCGCTCGCCGAGCTGTACGGGCAGAGAGCCGGTATGGTCAATATCGGTCTGGAGGGTCTTGCCTCCATCGGCGCGCTGGTGGGCTTCTTGGTGTGCTACATCACGGGCTCCAACTGGCTGGGGCTTCTGTGCGGTGCGCTTGCCGGCATTGCGGTCAATATGATCTATGCCTTTTCTACCATCACGCTCTGCGCCAACCATACGGTCTACGGC
>OLYC01002235.1_pt1 | contig 11740 bp, 9 predicted proteins | sample 1674271 | NCBI WGS metagenome assembly OLYC01 (sample SAMEA103958154, study PRJEB25191) | human gut metagenome
GCTGCATCGACAGCTACAAGCAGTTCATGAACATCAAAAAGCACATGCGGGACGAAAAGACCGGCCTGTACTACCACGGCTACGATGAGAGCCGCCAGATGTACTGGGCCGACCCCGTCACCGGCTGCAGCCCCAACTTCTGGCTGCGTGCCATGGGCTGGTTCATGGTAGCCATGGTGGACGTGCTGGAGCGGATGGACGAGCAGCTGTACAACGAGTACCGCGGCATCATGGCCATGTTGAAGCAGACCATTGAGGACGTGCACAAGTTCCAGGACGAGGAGACCGGCATGTTCTGGCAGGTGATGGACCACCCCGGCGTCGAGGGCAACTACCTCGAGACCAGCGGCACGGCCCTCTTCTCCTACGCTGTGCTCAAAGGCGTGCGTCTCGGCTACCTGCCCAAGCGGATGGCCGCATGGGCCGAGAAAGCCTTCTACGGCACCTGTGACAAGTATCTGAGCAAGAACCCGGACGGCAGCCTGCAGCTGGACGGCATCTGCCTCGTGGCCGGCCTCGGCGGCAAGGACCACCGCGACGGCTCGCTGGCTTACTATTTCAGTGAGCCGGTGGTCTGCAACGATGCAAAGGGCGTCGGCCCGCTGGTGCTGGCCTACACCGAGATGATCGCACGGAAGTGACCTCTCCCCTATAGCAGAAGACCTCCGCCGCCTTTCAGGGCTGCGGAGGTCTTTTTTACATTGGAATTTATTTTTTCTGTTCAGGGCCAAAGAAATGCAGGACCCTCAGCGGAGCCTCCGCATCCAGTGTAAATTTTCCCGTTCCAGCGGGGACAAAGAGCTGGTCGGTCTTTTTCAGAGGCAGGCTGCGGCCGTTTGCGCTCAGGGTCCCTGCGCCTTCCAGCACATAGATGCCGCTGCCGCGCGGCGGGCAGTCCACCGTCAGGGTGTCGGAGACGTTTACTTCGTCCAGACGGAAGAGCGGCGTATTGCGATAGCCCACCAGCGTCGTGATGCTTCCGCCCACCGTTTTCAGCACCGTTTCCGGTTCGATGAACCAGCGGTCGTGGATCTCCTCGCGGCTGTGCGGCTCATAGTGGAAGCACTCGAACATCTTTTCAAAGCCAAGCCCCTGATGGCACATACTGTCGGCCACGGCAAAGCCGCTGGGCGTCGTGCGCTCCACCCGGATCGTATAATCCGTCGGCTCCTGGATCTCCACGAGGAAACAGCCCGCGCCGATGGCGTGGGGCATACCGCCCTCGATCAGGATGGTGTCGCCCGGATGCACCGGGTATTTCTGCATCCCGGCCAGCATCCCGGGAATATCCTGTGCGTGGAACAGCGCTTCCCACCGCGCGCGGGTCATGTCCGGCTGGAAGCCGTAGTAGATGCAGGGTTCTTCGCCGTTCACGGGGTGGCCGCTGAGGATGTGCCAGCACTCAGTCTTGCCGTACTGGCTCTGGAACAGCCGCAGGGCCGTCGGCTTGTCGGGATGCACCTGCAGAGTCAGGCGCTCGGCGCTGTCGATGAGCTTGGTCAGCACGCCGAGGGTGGGCTGCGCTGCGCCTTTGCCGAGATAGCCCTCCGTATCGCTTTCCAGCACCGATCTCAGGGTGACGTCGGTGCCGCGCAGGTGGCTCATGCCCTCTTCGGGGAATTGCTCCCGTCCGGCGTTGCGGGCGGCGACGGTAGAAAGGATCCACTCTTCGGGGAAATGCCCGTCCTCGCCGTTGGAGTCACCGTGCAGAGCGTCCAGCATCCGGCCTCCCAGATAGGTGCGCCACGCCCGGGGGGTGTCCAGCAGGAACGGGAAATCTGTTGTCGGTTTCATAAAACCCTCCATAAAAGGCACAGAGCCTGCCTTTCCAAGGCAGGAAAGACAGGCTCTGCTTTATTAGATAGAAGAATCAGAGAGATGTGGAAAGCTTGATTTAAGCGCCGTACACGAGGTTCGGCAGGAAGAGCACCGCCTGCGGGAAGAATATCATGAACAGGATGACACCCACGACCGCAAGGTAGAAGGGCCAGCCTTTCTTGAAGGTCTCCTCAATGGGACACTCCATGATGTCAGACACGGCATACAGCGCGGTGCCGACAGGGGGAGTCATGACGCCGAAGGTGACGGTGGTCATCATGATCATGCCGAACACGACTTCGTTGACGCCGATGCTGCGCATGACGGGCAGCAGAATGGGGGTCAGGATCAGGGCGATAACGGTGGTCTCCATGAACATACCGCAGATCAGCAGGAAGACGACGACCAGCAGCAGCAGGATCGCGCTGTTGCTGGTGATGCCCAGCAGAGCGTTTGCAATGGTGACAGTGATGTTATCGAACACGATGCCGTAGCCGAACACGCCGGAGAACGCCAGAATGATGGTGATGACGGTGATGTCCTTCACGCTGTCGCGCAGGGTCTGCAGCAGGCTCTCCCAAGTCAGCTCGTGGTAGAACACGGTGCCGACCAGCAGGGCGTATGCGCAGGCAAAGGAGCCGGACTCGGTGGGGCTCATGATGCCGAAGCGGATCAGGACGATCAGCAGGACAGGGAACAGAATGGCCCAGATACTATCCAGCAGAGCCTTCAGGATCTCAGACAGCGGAGCCGGATGATCATGCTCGGGCTTGTAGCCGAAGCGGCGGGCGCTCCAGGTGACGGCCAGCATCAGCAGCACGCACATCAGGATGCCGGGGACCCAGCCAGCCATGAACAGACGGCCAATGGACACCTCGCCGACGGTGCCGTAGATGATCAGGCCCATGCTCGGCGGAATGGTGGCGACGATCAGGCCGGACAGGCCGTTGATGGCGGCAGACCAGCCGCGGTCGTAGCCCAGACGGGTCATCTCAGGTCCGAGGATGCGGCACTCCATCGAAGCATCTGCAACCGCAGAACCGGAGACGCCGCCCATCAGGGTGGACATCAGGCAGGAGACCTGACCGATGTTGCCGTACATATGGCCGGTGCAGGCGTTGGCAAAGCGCATCAGGCGCTTGGTGATGCCGCAGCTGTTCATCAGGTTGCCGGCCAGAATGAACAGGGGGATGGCCAGCATGGTAAAGCTCTGAGAAGTAGAAATGGATTTCTGCACCAGAACGGTCATGGGCAGGTCGCGGATCATAAAGAACGAGAAGCCCGACAGACCGATGGAGAATGCCACGGGCATACCCAGCAGCAGAAACACAAAGAAGATACCGATTGCAATAAACATTAGCCGACGTCCCTCCCTGCTTCGTGTTTGACTTCCTGACCAGCGGGCGTCTTGACGCGCTCAATGATGTTCAGGATGGTGGAGATGAGCATAAAGAAGGAGCCGACAGGCACAGCCATCGTGACCCAGCTGTAGCTGATGTGCAGAGAAGTGATCTGACGTGCCCAGCCGGTGGTGGTCATGCCGTAGCCGTAGTAGATCAGCACGCAGAGGAACGCTGCGATGATGACCTTGAACAGGATGTCCAGCACCTTCTGCACACCGGCGGGGAACTTCTTGACGAACAGATCAACACCGATCAGGCCGGAGCCGCGCATTGCGACGTCGCTGCCGAGGAAGATCAGCCATGCGAAGGCGATCAGTGCAACGTCCTGTGCCCAGTTCAGCGGATGGCCAATGGTACGCATCAGCGCCGAAACAAAGACGAGGACCGCAATGCCTGCAACCAGGATCAGAGCGATCAGCTCTTCCAGCTTACAGACTTTTTCATAAAATTTCTTCATAGAAAGTCGTCCTTATTCACAATACCTCCTGCACAGCGAGCTGCCATGCAGGAGGACATTTACGTTACGGTCGATTCAGCTTTTTAAGGAATCAGGCCTCGACGCCGGCTTCCTTGTACAGCTGCTCGCGCAGCTCGGTCCAGCCCAGCTTCTCGTATGCGGGCTTGACAGCCTCACGGAAGACGTCCTTATCGACCTCGACGATGGTCATGCCGTTGTCGGTCAGGGTCTTCTCCATGTCAGCCTGAGCAGCGATGATGTCCTGAGCATTGTTGTATGCGCAGTCGTTGAAGTCCTTCTTCATGACTTCCTGATACTCAGCGGGCAGCTTGTCGAACCATGCCTGACCGCAGATGACCATGTTGAACAGGTTGATGTGCTCGGTCTTGCTGACGTACTCGCAGACCTCGTAGATCTTGCTGGAAACAGCAGAGGTGTACTGGACTTCGCAGCCGTCGATGGACTTGGTCTGGATGCCGTTGTAGACCTCAGACCATGCGATGTTGTACGGGGTAGCGCCCATAGCGGAGATGGACTCAACGTACGGGTCAGCACCGGGGGTGCGGATGACAGCGCCCTTCAGATCGGCGGGGGTTTTGTAAGCCTTGTGGCCCATGAAGGAACGAGCACCGTCGTAGTAGTTGTAGCACAGGCCGCAGATGCCGTTGTTGGCCAGGTCAGCGTCCCAGCCCTTGAAGGTATCGGTAGCCATCAGCTTCATGCCGTCCTCGTAGTTGTCCACGATGTAGGCCATGTTCATGATGCCGATGTCGTTGACGTAGCTGGACAGACGGCCTGCGTCGGTCAGGACGGCGATGCCCATGCCCTGCAGAGCCTGGTCGATCATGTCTTCCTCACCGCCCAGCTGGCTGGAAGGATAGATGGTGACCTTCACATGGCCGTCGGTGTCCTCAGCGACCTTGTCGGCAGCAGCCTGCAGGCCCTGATAGATCATGGAAGTATCGGTCTGGGTGGTGGAGAGCTTCAGCTCAAAGACCTCACCGGATGCAGCAGAACCGGCAGTGGAGCCGGCAGTGGAGCCGGCGGTAGAAGCGGAAGAACCGCCGCAGGCGGTCAGGGCAGCAGTTGCAGCCATAGCGCCGCAGACAGCGAGAAACGAACGACGAGAAATCTTCTTCATGTGATTTTTCCTCCTGATTTTTCCAAACAGATCTTGCTCTTCTCGGATGAGCCTCGCGCAGGCCCATCTGATTTTCATGGCTTTATCATACCATGTTCATGTCCTGTTCACAGCTGTAGAATGTCACAAGCAGAATATGACATTCCGCCAAACAAAACATGACAAATGTCACTTCTTTCGTCAAACAGTCGAATAAAAGCCCGCTTTTATGCAGCAGTTTGCACAAAAGCGGGCTTTCTGCGTGGATTTTTTGTCAGCTTGTCAATGCGACGTCGAGCTGCTGCTGAATTTGCAGCAGCTGCAATTCAAAGTTCTTGTCTGCCGACATGGCCTCGGTGATCAGGCGGTCGGCGCTCTCCATCGCCTGATGATACCGCGCAAAGCGGGGCGTGGCAAGCGTATCCTCCATGATGGCGGGCAGAGTAGACATTCCGCGGGAGGCGGTGTCCTGCGAGTCCAGCTGAAGCAGCCGGGCGACCTCATCCGATTCCGTCACACTGTGCAGGGCGGACACGCCGCTCAACTCGGTGTAGACCATCGTCTGCATCTCCTCCGTGCAGGCAATGGTCTTCAGCAGCTCCCACGACAGCCGGGAATGCTTTGTGCGCTGGCTGATGCCCAGCATGAGGGTGCTCAGCCGGGAGTAGTTGCCGCCGCCGACGCTTGTGCCGCTGGGCATGGCGATGCAGTCCCACTCAAAGTTCGACGAGCGCTTGATGCGCCACGGATACGGCTCATAGCTGCGGTACTCGGAAAACAGCATCGGGCGGAACGCCACTCTGCCCTCGTCGAAGGTCTTTTCGCTCAGATCCGTTCCGGCGTTGAGCTGGTAGATCTTCCGCGCAAACTGCATGGCGGACTCCTGCGCGCTCTGGTTCAACAGGCAGTGCTGGCCGTCCTCACTGAACAGCGAACAGCCGTTGGCCACCAGCGCCTCTTCCCAGCCGTAATCGTAGACGCCGAACTGGTCAACGATGCCGTCCCCATCCGTGTCTCTCGTCAGCTGCTCACACAGGCTGTAAAACTCATCCCACGTCCAATCGTTATCCGGGATGCGGATGTGCTCTTTTTGGAGCAGTGTCTTATTGATGAACATCATCTGCGGCACGCATTCCAGCGGCAGCGCATACTGTTTCCCCTTGTCGGCTCCGGCCTGCAATGCCGCCGGGTAAAAGCCGCTCAGATCCGCTTCCGGGTCCTGCTTCATGAACGGATCCAGCTCCCGCAGGGAAGCTGTATCGCTGAAAATTACAAGGTCCTCGGGAAGGATCACCATCACATCCGGCTCCTGCCCCAGCAGATACTGGCCGCTGAGCCATTCGGTGTAGTCTTCGACCCGGATGCCGCTGGTGTACTCGACTTTCACGTTGGGGTGCTCTGCCTCAAACTTTTCAATGGCGGCGTCAATAAAGGTATAGTAGTTCTCGCCCGGGACATTCCAATAGCTGTCACACGGGAAGCCGATGTGCAGCACCACCGGACGGCTGGCAGCCGCCAGAATGATGACCGCTGCCAGCAGAAAGGGCAGCGCGGCTTTCCAGTACCGGCTCATACGTCTGCCTCCGGCTGGCTGTTCTGGTTCTGCACCGCCCAGATGGCCAGCTGGGTGCGGTCACGGAGTTCCAGCTTGCGCAGGATGCTGCTGATGTAGTTGCGCACCGTGCCTTCGGAGAGATAGAGTCTGCCCGCGATCTCCTTGTTGGAGAGGCCGCAGCCCACCTCGCGGATGACCTGCCGCTCCATCTTGGTCAGCTCCAGCGCATTCTTTTTGTTCACGCGCACCTGCACGTCACCCTGTGCCATGCGGGAGAACATCTGCAAGACCTTGGACGCCACATCCGGGGCGATGATGGAGCCGCCGCGCGCGGCCTCCCGCACGGCGTTGGTCAGGCCGTCCACCGAGACGCCCTTGAGCAGGTAGCCGGAAGCGCCGTACCGCAGAGCGTCAAACACATAATCGTCATCGTCAAAGGTGGTCAGGATGATGACCTTGATGCCCGGAAACTCCTGCTTGATACGGCGGGTACACTCCACGCCGTCCATCTCGGGCATCCGAATGTCCAGCAGCACCACGTCGGGCTGCTTTTCCTCCACGAGTTCCAGCGCTTCACAGCCATTGGCGGCTGTACCCACCATCTCAATGTCTTCCTGCTTGCTCATCACAAAGCTGAGGCTCTGACGGATCAGTTCCTGGTCGTCGGCCAGAAGCACCTTTATCATACCGTTTCCTCCTGTTTCCTCTTTTCACTGCCCGGGGTCTTGCGCAGAGGGATCTCTGCCCGGATGCAGAACCCGTCGCTGTTCTCATACCAGAACGTGCCGCCCAGCATGAGCATCCGCTCCTGCATATGCTGCAAGCCAAAGCCCGGCGTCACGCTCTTGCAGCCGATGCCGTTGTCCCTCACCGACACTTCCAGCACGCCGTCCTCGATATGGCACCGCACCTGGACCCGGGTGGCGTGGCCGTGGCGGATGGCGTTGGTGATGCCCTCCTGCACGGTGCGGTAGACGCAGTCTTCCTCATCCTGCGAGAGCGTCAGCCCGGCCAGCGACTCTTCCAGCTGGATCTGCGTGCCGCTGCTCTGCGCCATGCTGGTACACATCTTGTTGAGCGCACCCGAGAGGTTTTCTTTTTCCAGCGAGTCCGGCCGCAGTGCCTTGACCGAGCGCCGGACATCGTTCATTCCGTTGCGGGCGGTGTCGGCTATCAGCTCCATCTGGTGCCGTGCCATCTCGGGCGAGTCGTCCATCATCTGGATGCAGGCGTCTGCGCCCGCTGTGATGCCCGTGAGCACATGGCCTAACGTGTCGTGGATCTCGCGCGCAAGGCGGTTGCGCTCCTGCACCTGTGCGGTGTGGGCGCTCTCCTCGGCGTAGATGCGCAGCTGCTCGTTGGCCTGCTGCAGCTGCTGGTTCAGGTTCAGGATCTCCTGTTTCTCGCTGGTCTGCTGGCTGATGAACAGCACCATGTACAGGATGAAGAGTATCATTTCCAGCGCCGACAGGCTCTCGATCACCAGCTGCAGGACGCTGCGGGTGTGCAGGCTGTAAAAAGCCAAGTATTGTTTCAGCGTCACGGCATGGAGAGCGCTGGTGGCGGCGTCCATGTTGCAGAAAAGGTACACCACGATCATGGCGCTCAGAAAGCGCTTCTGCCGGAGAGAGCGCGGGTCGTCCACCATATCCACGATCGCAAACAGAGCGATCTTGTCGCAGTTCTGCTGGAAGATCAGCGCCGAGGCACTGTACAGCACGCCCTCCAATAAATATAACTGCCAGCTGCTGCGGGAGAGAAAGCCGCTGTCCACCTCATGGGAGCACTTGCTCAGGATGGTGCCCACCGCTGCCAGCATCACGCCCAGGGCAAGCACACCGGGGCGGTACGGCAGCCATTGCAGCTGCTGCAAAAACGAGTCTGCACGGCCAACTCTCACCGCGTAGAGCGGCGTGATGATCTGCACCGCAAAGATGAGCAGGATCAGAAACACCGTCAGCCACTCAATGGCATGGTAGAGCACCCGGAGGCCGATGGACAAATTTTCAGTTTTCATTGCCAGCCCTCCGTGCCGTAGCGCAGAATATCCTCCTGCGTGATTTGATTTACCGGCACCACGATGTTGGTCAGGTACGGCTTGCCCTCCAGGATCTCGTACACCACCTCTGCCGCCATCCGGCCGATGCGGAGGGGCGACTGTGCCGAGGTGGCCGTCATCAGCCCTTCGGAGATCAGGGCTTTCGCCTCCGGTGAGCCGTCCACGCTGTAGACCAAAGTGGACGAGAGCGCGCCCTTTTCTTCCAGCGCCGCCATTGCACCCAGGGCCGCCTGCTCGTTGACGGCCATCACGACGTCAATGCGCGGGAACGTCTCCAACAGCTGCACCATCGCGCGCATGGCACGGTTCAGCTCGCCGCCGCAGTCCCGCAGCTCCAGGATCCGGTAGTCGTTGCCGCTTTTGGTCAGGGTCTGGCAGAAGCCCGAAAGCCTGTCCCAGCTGGAGAACGAATCCGAGTTGGACAGCAGCACGATGCGGGCGTTCTTGGTCTGGCTGATGAGGTGGCGGGCGTCCAGCAGACCGGCGCCGTAGTTGTTGGAGGTGATGGTGCAGGTGACAAGCTCCGGGTCGTCCACCTTGGAGTCGATGAGGATGACCGGCACGCCCTTTTCCCTCGCCTTTTCCAGCGCAGGCGTCACGCCCACATAATCCACCGGGTTCACGATGAGCAGCTCAATGCCCTTATTGAGCATATCCTCGATCTCCTGATTCTGCCGCTCTTGATCTTGCCCCGGGTCGCGCACCAGGAGCAGATCGCCGTTGCTCTTGATCTGCATCTGGATCTCATCGTTGATGGTCTCATAAAACGGGTCACTCAGGGTCGTATACGTCGCCCCGATCATCCGCGTATGAGTCGGCAGACGCACCGCGTCGATAAACCTTCCCTGCACCCAGATGCCCACTGACACCGCAGCCACCAGCATCAGCAGCCCCGCCAATGTCCGCCGAAACAGCTCCATCTGCGTCCCCTCCTTCCGGCTAATGAGTGGTTTTATTATAGCCCAGTTTCCCTCCGGGAACAAGGGCAAGTTTTTCGGTACACCGTCTCCCCTTCATCTTGACAACCACACGGCGGCAGGGTATGCTTTAACCATCCAACCACATCTGATTTTACAAGAGGGTCTATGAATATTTACGATATTGCACGGGAAGCCGGAGTCTCGATCGCCACCGTCTCCCGCGTGCTCAACCACAAAGATACTGTCCGCGCCGACACCCGCGCCAAGGTGGAAAAGGTGCTCAAACGCTGCAACTACGCCCCCAGTGCCATTGCGCAGGGCATGGTCAGCAAGAGCCTGCACACGGTGGCCGTGCTCACGGTGGACATCCGGGATTCCCACTATGCCCGCACAGCCTACACCATCGAGCGCGAGTTTGGCCGCAGAGGGTACGAGGTCATCCTCTGCAACACCGGCGGCGACCGGGCCGAGACGCTGCGCACGTTACAAGCCGTGGCGCAGAAGCAGGTGGACGGCCTCATTCTGGTCGGCTCGATTTTCAACACCATCTGTCAGGGAGCAGAGATGGAGAACCTTCTGCGCAAAATGCCCGTCGTCCTTGCCAACGGCACGCTGGCCCTGCCGGACGCGTACTCCGTCATGGTCGATGACTGCCGGGGCGTCGAGATGGCCGTGGAGCATCTGGTGAAGACCGGACGCCGGAACCTCTACTATATCAAGGATAAGTCCACCGACAGCGCCGCTGCCAAGGCGAAGGGCTTCCTCTCCGGGATGGCCGCTGCCGGTCTGGACGCAGACGGGCATGTTCTCGAAACCGGCGAGACGCTGGAGGACGGCATCCTCGCGGTGCAGCAGCTTTTGGCCGAGGGCATCCGCCCGGACGGCATTCTCTGCGGCGAGGATCTGACCGCTGCGGGTGTGCTGAAAGCCCTGCTCCGGGCGGGCATCCGCGTCCCCGAGGAGACCGCCGTGGTGGGCTATGATAATTCCACCTATGCCCGCCTGTGCGAGCCGGAATTGACTTCCGTGGACAACAAACCGGAGCAGGTGGCCTTGCTCTGCGTCCAGCTGCTGCAGAGCCGCATCGAGCACGGCGAGGACTATTCTTCTGTCACCTTGCAGCCGGAACTTGTTCAGAGGCAGAGCAGTTAAAGTGTAAAATCTTAGGAGTATGTGTGTTCCTCAAAATGTAAGCGGTTACAAATTCTTGCCGAAAAGTCTGCGTTTATTTTTGAAAGCACTTGATTTTTGCTTTTGTTATGCTATAATCAGGCAAAGAAAGCGCTTACATCATTCTTTTCAAACACTGCTCAGGAGGAGATATTCATGAAACGTGTCGCCTACGAAGAAATGGTCGCTCAGTTCACCCGCGTGCTGGGAAAGCACGGCTTCACCCCGTCGGACGCCAAAGACGCCGCTGTGATTTTCGCCCAGAACAGCCTTTCCGGCGTGTACAGCCACGGTCTGAATCGCTTTCCGCGCGTGGTGAGCTACCTCGAAAAGGGCGAGATCGACCCGCTTGCCCGCGCCGAGTGCATCTCCCGCATGGGCAGTATGGAGCGCTGGGACGGCCACCGCGGCTTCGGCCCGCTGAACGCGCAGCGCGCAATGGAGCGTGCCTGCGCCCTCGCCAAAGAGAACGGCGTCGGCATCGTGGCATTGGGCAACAACAACCACTGGATGCGCGGCGGCACCTACGGCTGGCTGGCCGCCGAAAAAGGCTGCATCGGCATCTGCTGGTCGAACACCGCCCCCAATATGCCTGCTTGGGGCGCCAAAGATTGCCGCATCGGCAATAACCCGCTCATCCTCGCTGTCCCCCGCTCCGACGGTCAGCACGTCATGGTGGACTGCGCCTTGAGCCAGTTCAGCTACGGCAAGCTGGAGAGCACCCGTCTGGCTGGCAGGCAGCTGCCCGTACCCGGCGGCTGCGACGAGGACGGCCAGCTCACGACAGACCCCGCCGCCATCGAAAAGAGCGGCCGCGCACTGCCCATCGGCTACTGGAAGGGCAGCGGCCTCTCCATCCTGCTGGATTTGATTGCCACCCTCCTTTCCGGCGGCAATGCCGTCCACACCATCGGGACCTTCGGCGACGAGATCGGTCTGACCCAAATCATGATCGCGATCGACCCCACTAAATTTGGCACCGTCGAGGAAAATGACGCCGTCATCAACGCCATCCTTGCGGACATCAAGGCCAGCACCCCGGCCAGACCGGATGGCGAAGTCCGCTGGCCCGGCGAGGGAATGCTGCGCACCATCAAAGAAAACCACGAGCTTGGTGTTCCGGTGGTCGAGGAGATCTGGGAGTCGGTTTTGAAGATGTAAAACGATGTGCTCATTTTGAGTACATCGTTTTTCTCCAGCAAAAAAGAGAGGGCCGGACGGTGCCAGCCCTCTTGACA
>OLYC01002241.1_pt1 | contig 11700 bp, 10 predicted proteins | sample 1674271 | NCBI WGS metagenome assembly OLYC01 (sample SAMEA103958154, study PRJEB25191) | human gut metagenome
TTAATAATACTTTTTTCTTTCAGAATGCTATTCTTTAGAAAATAAATTTATATTTTTGATACGGAATATACAATACAAGATAGAACAAACTTAATACAATATGGAAAAGGTTGATAAATTAGATCGTCAGATCTTAAACATTATTTCGAAGAATGCCCGTATTCCATTTAAGGATGTGGCAGAAGAATGTGGAGTCTCTCGTGCAGCAATTCACCAGCGTGTGCAGAGAATGATAGACATGAATGTTATTGTTGGTTCGGGTTATCATATCAATCCGAAGGTTTTAGGTTATAACACATGTACATACATTGGAGTTAAGTTGGAAAAAGGCTCTATGTATAAAAATGTCGTTCCTGAGTTCGAAAAGATTCCTGAGATTGTTGAATGCCATTTCACAACGGGTCCGTATACTTTGTTGGTTAAATTGTATGCGCGCGATAACGAGCACTTGATGGATTTGTTGAACTCAAAAATCCAAGAGATTCCGGGTGTTGTTGCTACAGAGACTTTGATTTCTTTGCGTCAAGATGTAAAACGGGAAATTCCTATTTACAAAGCTATTGACGAATAAAGAGAATGTTGTTTTAAGAATTGATGAATTACGAATAAGTCGATGGACGATTGTTGTTCGGCTTATTCGTAATTTATGTTTTTATACTTGATGAAATATTGTTTATTACTTATCGGACTACTTCTATCTCTTACATCATGGTGTACCGAATCTGAATGTTTCCGTTTTCGTGTCTATTTGAAGGATAAAGGCGATTATGGACTTTTGTTGGATACTCCGGAGAATTTCTTGTCGGAAAGAGCTATCGAACGTCGAGCCAAACAGCATCTGTCTATTGACAAGAGCGATTTGCCCGTCTTCCCCGATTATAAGAATAAGTTGATGGCTACGGGAGTTCGCTTTGTGGCAGAGAGTAAATGGATGAATACCGTTGTTGTGGAAAGTGCGGATAGTGCTATCATATTCCAATTGAAACGGCTTCCGATGGTTGACTCCGTTTGTTATGTCTGGAAAGGTGTCAATCAGGATTTACCAAAACCGGCGAAGAAAGATCCGATCGTGGTAGATGAGGAGAAAGAAAAGTCCTATTATGGTTATGCGGATGACCAGATAAAAATACTAAATGGCAAAAAGCTTCATCAAGCAGGATTTAAAGGGGTTGGTATCCAAATAGCAATCATTGATGCAGGTTTTGCCAATGTGGATTGTATCGATGCCTTCCAAACGGCAAAGATATTGGGAACTTATGATGCTTCAGCTCCTGGCAAGTCGGTATTCGAAGGAGATGAACACGGGACGAAAGTGTTTTCTTGCTTGGCATCATGTCTGCCCCATGTCATCGTCGGAACGGCACCCGAAGCTTCTTATTGGTTGATAAAGAGTGAAGACACGCAATATGAATACCCGATAGAGGAGGATTATTGGGCTGCAGCTGTTGAGTTTGCGGATAGCGTAGGTGTTGATATTGTCACCTCTTCCTTGGGATATTATTCCTTTGATGATTCATCTTTGAATTATGAACATGGGCAATTAAACGGGAGAACAGCCTTTATTTCACAAGTGGCATCGAAAGCGGTGAAAAAGGGGATGTTAGTCTTTACAAGTGCTGGCAACGAAGGCAATACAGAGTGGCATAAAATAACATTCCCGGGAGATGCGTATGATGTCATTACGGTTGGCTCTGTAGCAGCAGACAAGCGTTACAGCTCTTTTAGTTCATGCGGGTTCACGGCAGATAGCAGGTTAAAACCGGATGTCGTTTCAATGGGAAGTGGTTGTGCTGTCCTTGAGGCGGACGGAGTATTGCGCTATGCCAACGGGACTTCCTTTTCTACTCCAATCTTAGCCGGACTGGGCGCTTGTTTATGGCAAGCTTTGCCCCAATTAACGGCTGAAGAGATAAAAATGTTGGTATTCCGTTGTTCTTCAAAGCAAGATAAACCGAATGCTTCGATGGGACGTGGCATTCCGGATATGTATAAATCCTATAAGAAAGGGTGCAAGTATGCTGCTGGGCGAAACAAATAGACGTACTTATTCATTACAGGAGCTGACTTCGCAGGTGCGCAGTTCCTTATTGGAATGTTTCCCTGAAACCTATTGGGTTCGGGCTGAAACCAGCGATGTGCGTATCAATGCTTCGTCCGGACATTGCTATTTGGAGTTCGTGGAGAAGAATCCGATGACGAACCAATTGGTCGCAAAAGCAAAGGCTTCTATTTGGGCAAAGACTTTCCGGATGTTGAAACCCTATTTTGAAATGGAAACCAAACAACCTTTCACTTCCGGCATAAAAGTGTTGGTCTGTGTAACGGTTGAATTCCATGAGTTGTATGGATTTAGTTTAAACGTGGTGGATATCGACCCGACTTATACTTTGGGCGATATGGCAAAAAAACGTTTGGAAATCATAAACCAATTGAAGGAGGAGGGCGTTTTTACGCTGAATAAAGAACTTCCTTTGCCCGTTCTTCCCAAAAGAATAGCTGTTGTCACTTCTCCGACGGCTGCTGGTTATGAAGATTTTATGAATCAGTTGATGCACAACCAGGCAGGTTATCCTTTTTATGTCAAACTATTCCCGGCATGGATGCAAGGCGAACGGACAGAAACTTCCATCATCGAGGCGTTGGAGCGGATAGATGAGCACCGTGAGTTATTTGATGTGGTTGTTATCATCCGTGGAGGAGGAGCGACGTCTGATTTGAACAGTTTTGATTCCTATCTGTTGGCAGCTAATTGTGCCCAGTTCCCATTGCCCATCATAACTGGTATCGGTCACGAGAGGGATGATACCATTGTGGATTTGGTCGCACACACAAGACTCAAGACTCCCACGGCAGTGGCTGCTTTCCTGATCGGTTGCATGGACAAGGCCGCTGTGGATTTGGAAGAATTGCAACACTCGTTGTGTGAGAATACACGAAACATATTGCAGGAAAAAAAGCGGATATTGCAAATGGTCGCCACTCGTTTCCCCTCCTTAGTCACGGGAAGCATTGAAAAACGGCGTTCGATGTTGCAACTTATTTCCGGGAAATTACCGGTAATCACACCCAATCTCTTGGCTCAACAGCAGAATCAGTTAGATTCTTTATTGCAGCGCATCCGCATCTCTTGTGATATGAAATTGACAAAGGAGAACCGCTTCATCGAACTGCAGGAACAGTTTGTCCGCATGGCTTCGCCCGAATATATATTAAAGCGAGGATATAGTTTGACATTGCGTGATGGTAAAATTGTTAAGTCTGCAACCCGATTGAAGCCGGAAGACTCTGTCTCCATACGCTTTTCGGATGGAGAAGTCGCAGCTTTGGTCAAGGAGGTAAAGCCTCGGTGACAGCCGGGAGAATATATTTGTACTCAACCGTTGAAAATCTAAATAAGAAAAGATGGCAAAGAAAACAGAATCTTATCAGGAAGCAGTTGGCAAGCTGCGCCAGATAGTAAATGAAATAGAGAACGGCGATTTGGATGTGGATTTGCTTTCGGAGAAAGTCCGTGAGGCGACTCGCCTGATTAAGCTGTGCAAGGAAAAGTTGTATAAAGTGGACGAAGAGGTAAAGAAGGTATTGGAGGAACTGGACGTATGAAACCTTATGTGATTATTGTGGCAGGAGGAAAAGGATTGCGCATGGGAAGTGATTTGCCTAAACAATTCATCCCGGTGGCAGGCAAACCTTTATTGATGCACACTGTCGAGAAGTTCGGGGATTGGAATCCGGATGCGGAGATTATATTGGTGCTTCCGGCAGACCATCAACCTTATTGGAAGATGTTGTGCAAGGAAATCGGTTGCCGTGCCAAGCACCGGATTGTGACGGGAGGAGAAACCCGGTTCCATTCTGTCCGTAACGGATTGGAGGTCATTCGGGCAGAAATAGGAGAAGGTGCTGAGAATGTTTGGGTTGCAGTCCATGACGGGGTTCGTCCTTTTGTGTCTACTGAAGTCATTACAGCTTGTTTTGACCAAGCGAAGATAAAAGGAGCAGTTGTTCCTGCGCTGCCAGTGGTTGATTCATTACGAGAAGTCGGTTCCGAAGGGAAAAGCAAACCTGTGGATCGTTCCCGTTATTATGCCGTCCACACGCCACAGGTATTTCGGGCAGACTTGCTATTGCGTGCATACACTCAGGATTATTCGCCATTGTTTACCGACGATGCATCTGTTGTTGAGGCGATGAATATTCCTGTGGACATCGTTCCTTCCAACCGGGAAAATATCAAGATAACAACGCCTTTGGATTTAGTGATAGCTAAAGCACTTTTGGGCGAGTGAATGGAAAGTATGAAAGGATATGTCGAGGAAAATACGTACCTTTGCGGAAAATAAAGATTAAAGCAATAAATAGGATATGGTTATAGAACAGCAAATTGCCGGATCTGTAATAGCCGGTATCAAGGAATTGTACGGGGCGGAAGTGACTCCTGCACAAGTACAATTGCAGAAAACGAAGAAAGAGTTTAAAGGCCATTTGACATTGGTGGTTTTCCCTTTCTTGCGTATGTCTAAGAAAGCACCGGAACAGACCGCTCAGGAAATTGGTGAATATTTGGTGAAGAACGAGCCGGCGGTGGCAGAATATAATGTTATCAAAGGATTCTTGAATTTGACCGTTGCTTGTAGTTGTTGGATTGATTTGTTGAACAACATTCAGGCGGATAAGAATTATGGTATTGTTCCCGTAGCTGAAAATGCTCCGTTGGTGATGATTGAATACTCATCTCCTAATACGAACAAACCTTTGCACTTGGGACATGTCCGTAACAACCTTTTGGGTTATAGCTTGTCCAGAATTATGGCAGCCAATGGAAACAAGGTAATCAAAACAAATATTGTAAACGACCGAGGCATCCATATTTGCAAATCCATGTTGGCTTGGCAGAAATGGGGCAATGGTGCGACTCCGGAGTCAACCGGGAAAAAAGGCGACCATTTGATTGGCGATTTCTATGTGTTGTTCAGTAATAAACTGAAAGAAGAGACTGCCGCATTGGAAGCTAAAGGCATGACGAAAGAAGAGGCTGAAGCTGCTTCTCCATTGATGCAAGAAGCTCGTGAAATGTTGCGTAAGTGGGAAGCAGGAGATGAAGAGGTGCGTGCTCTTTGGAAGATGATGAACGATTGGGTGTATGCCGGATTCGATGAAACCTATAAGATGTTAGGTGTTGATTTCGATAAGATTTATTACGAATCAAATACTTATCTGGAAGGAAAGAAAAAGGTGTTGGAAGGTTTGGAGAAAGGAATCTTCTACCGTCGTGAGGATGGCTCGGTTTGGGCTGACTTGCAAAACGAAGGATTGGACGAGAAGTTGCTGTTGCGCCAAGACGGTACTTCTGTTTACATGACTCAAGATATTGGAACAGCAAAGTTGCGTTTTGACGACTTCCCAATCAATAAAATGATTTATGTGGTTGGAAATGAACAGAACTACCATTTCCAAGTTCTTTCCATCTTGTTGGACAAATTGGGCTTTGAGTTCGGAAAAGGTTTGGTTCATTTCTCATATGGAATGGTGGAATTGCCGGAAGGAAAGATGAAGAGCCGCGAAGGAACTGTTGTCGATGCCGATGATTTGATGGAAGAGATGATTAACACCGCCCGTGAGATTTCACAGGAATTAGGTAAATTGGATGGCTTGAGTAAAAAAGAGGCTGAAGATATTGCCCGCATGGTCGGATTGGGTTCTTTGAAATATTTCATCTTGAAGGTTGATCCGCGCAAGAATATGACATTTAATCCTAAAGAATCCATCGACTTCAATGGTAATACGGGTCCATTCATCCAATACACTTATGCTCGTATTTGCTCAGTATTGCGTAAAGCGGCAGAGCAAGGAATCGCATTGCCGGAAGTGTTGCCGACAGACTTTGAGATTTCCGACAAGGAAGAGGGCTTGATCCAGATGGTTGCGAACTTTGCCCAAGTGGTAAAAGAGGCGGGAGAAACTTACAGCCCGGCTTGTATTGCCAATTATACTTATGACTTGGTGAAAGAATACAACCAGTTCTATCATGACTTCTCTATCTTGCGTGAATCAGATGAAAAGTTGAAAGTATTCCGTCTTGTCCTTTCTGCCAATGTGGCGAAAGTCGTAAAAGAAGGAATGGCTTTGTTAGGAATTGAAGTTCCGGAAAGAATGTAAGACTCAAGCAGTTATTTGTATAAAAAGAAGTAGGGGCTGTGTCAAAACGGATGTTTTGATGCAGCCCTTTCATATTTCATCCGATTCGTTGTCAGGGCAATGAATCATGCTATTTTGAATAGCATGGAAACACTTGAAAAACACATTAAAATGTATCGAAAAAAACATACCGTTGTTTTAAAAAAAACATTGGACGTTTTTGAAAAAACATTGGACGTTTTCAAAAATTCTTCGGATGTTTTTTTAAAAACAACGGTATGTTTAAAAGTTCTATCGTTATTAAAGTGCAAATCATTGAGGATTAACCTGATAGTTGTTTGCAGGTGCAAACAACTGAGGCTGGATTCCCAAAGCGATGCACTTGTTTGCAATGATGACTATTACCTTATCAACGATTGGTAAAGCGATTTCTTATTTCAAATCAGCCAAAGCTTTTTTGATTCGGTTCATTGCTTCAATGATGTTCTCATCAGAAGTAGCATAACTCATACGGATGCACTCAGGCGAACCAAAAGCTCCACCGCCTACGCAAGCCACGTGGCCAACTTCCAACAAATACATGGCCAAGTCCGCAGCATTGTTTATCTTGCGATCGCCAGCTGACTTTCCAAAGTATGAACTACATTTTGGGAAAAGATAGAATGCGCCTTGCGGAACGTTCACTTCGAATCCCGGTACTTCTTTCGCCAATTTCACAATCAAATCACGGCGGCGTTCAAAAGCTTTTCTCATTTCTTCCACTGGAGCTTGTGTGCCGGTATAAGCTGCTTCTGCTGCCTTTTGGGAAACAGAACATGGACCAGAAGTGTATTGGCCTTGCAACTTGTTAACCGCTTTGACAATCCATTCCGGACCAGCGATGAAACCAATACGCCAACCTGTCATAGCGTATGCTTTGGATACACCGTTCACAATGACTACACGGTCTTTTATTTCTGCGAACTGTGCGATGCTCTCGTGTTTGCCGATATAGTTGATGTGTTCATAGATTTCATCAGCAATGACATAAACTTGCGGATGTTTAGCAAGAACAGCAGCCAAACCAGCTAATTCCTCTTTGCTGTACACAGAACCTGTCGGGTTGGACGGAGAGCAAAGAATCAACAACTTGGTCTTTGGTGTGATGGCAGCTTCCAATTGAGCCGGAGTAATCTTGAAATCTTGTTCGATTCCTGCCGCTACGATCACAGGTGTGCCGTCCGCTAATTTTACCATTTCAGGATAGCTCACCCAATAAGGTGCCGGGATGATAACTTCATCACCTGCATTTACTAACGCCATTATTGTGTTGCACACAGATTGTTTAGCTCCGTTTGCACAAGAAATTTGGGCTGCTGAAAAATCGATTCCGTTTTCATTCTTCAACTTTGCGACAATTGCATTGCGAAGAGCCGGATAACCAGCAACTGGAGAGTATCTTGAGTAATTCTCGTCAATCGCTTTCTTGGCAGCTTCCTTGATATGCTCCGGAGTATTGAAGTCTGGTTCGCCCACACTCAAGTTGATAACATCCACACCTTGAGCTTTTAACTCATTACTTTTCTGAGACATTGCTAATGTTTCAGACGGTGACAATCTGTTCAATCTTTCTGATAATTCCATTTTATTTATGTAGGTTAAAGTTATAATACCCTTTTATTTAACGTTGTGCAAGATGTGCCCCATCCGTTCTTTCTTTGTCTTTAAATAAAACTCGTTATAAGGATTCGGGTTGACTTCGATAGGAACATTTTCCACTACGGACAAGCCGTATGCTTCTAAGCCGACACGTTTAACCGGGTTGTTGCTCATCAATCTCATCTTGGTGATACCAATATTCTGTAAGATTTGTGCGCCGACGCCGTAGTCACGTTCATCTGCCTTATGTCCCAAACAAAGATTGGCATCGATTGTGTCCATGCCATTCTCTTGCAACTTATATGCTTTCATTTTCTCCATCAGTCCGATACCTCTTCCTTCCTGGTTCAAATAAATCAAAGCACCACGTCCTTCTTTTTCAATCATTTGTAAAGCAGCATGCAATTGTTCCCCACAGTCGCAGCGTTTAGAACCGAAAATATCTCCTGTGGCACAAGAAGAGTGCACGCGTACCAATGCAGGTTCGCTACTGCTGACATCTCCTTTTATCAAGGCAATGTGCTCCAATCCAGTACTCTTTTGACGGAAAGGAATCAATCGGAAATGTCCGTATTGTGTAGGCATATCCACCTCTTCCCCTCGCTCTACGATAGATTCCTCTTTCAAGCGATAAGCAATGAGGTCTGCTATGGATATAAGTTTTAAATCTTGTTCATCCGCAAATTTGCGTAGTTCCGGCAAGCGGGCCATTGTTCCGTCGTCACTCATGATTTCCATCAGAGCGGCGGCTGGATATAATCCGGCAAGGCGGCACATGTCAATAGAGGCTTCGGTATGTCCGGCGCGGCGCAATACTCCTTTTTCCTGCGCATAAAGCGGATTGATATGTCCTGGACGGCCGAAAGTCTCGGCAGTCGAGTTAGGATCAGCCAATGCTAAGATAGTAGCGGCGCGGTCTGCTGCGGAAACGCCCGTGCTGCAACCTTCCAATTTATCGATGGTTACGGTGAACGGTGTTCCTAACACAGATGTGTTGTTAGACACTTGGTGTGGCAAATCCAGTTCCTCGCATCTCGAAGTCGTGATTGGCGCACAAAGTACACCGCGTGCATGTTTCAGCATGAAATTAATCTTTTCTGGCGTAACCTTCTCGGCTGCGATGATTAAATCTCCTTCGTTTTCGCGATCTTCATCGTCTACAACAATCACGAACTTTCCGGCACGGAAATCTTCGATAGCTTCTTCTATGGTGTTCAATCTGTATTCGCTCATAGCTTCTTTCTATTACTTATTATGTACTTTATGATTCGTTTGACAAATGTAGTGAAAATATCATAGCTTTCAGCTCTTCACCTACTTTTTGTACAGTTATTATGTCTTGCCTTAATAATTTACGTTGGTAAACGGCTAAAAGATAGACTGGAATACCAATAGGCAAGAGACAACCGATGACCATTGCCAACTTTCCATTGATGTTTTCATTTAGCTGGTGATAGTTGCCGATAATCGGGAAATCCATCAGTTTGTTTAATAAAAGGTTCTGGTCAGAGTTGGAAAGCTCTTCAACAATACTTTCCATTTCTTGGGCCAAAGCCTCCGCTACATGGTCCTTCCCGCCCGATTCCCAATAAGAAATGTAGTTTATCCATCGTTTATGCCCCTTTATATAATTGGCACAATCGGCGGAAAGTTTGGTGAGCCTGGGGACAATGGTGTCATAGTCCGGAGTGTAAATGATGACCTCTTTGCGTTCAACTTTTCTGCCCGGTCTTTTCCCTACCAAATTTTTAAGGGCATTTAGATAAGTATCCGGATTCAGAATGACAGAATCATTGACCGCTTTGTAAGTTAAGAAGATACCCAAAGGAGTAAGGACGGCGGAACTTAACCACATGCCTTCCCATTCCGGCCAAATGCCGTCACGAGCCATCTTTAATCCCATGTTGTTGACAATGTAATAGAAGATAAACAGCAAAACGGATATGACAACCGGCGTTCCCAATCCACCTTTGCGGATAATGGCTCCTAAAGGTGCTCCGATGAAGAAAAAGATTAGGCAGGCGAAAGAGAGCGTGAATTTATAATGCCATTCCGTTTTATGGCGGCGTAACTTGTATGCTTCATCTCCGTAGTTGGATGCCTTGAAGATTAAGTCACTTCTCATGTCGTCGGTCCGCTTCTTTACCGAACTTAAGATGGATGATTGTTGTCCGGGTGATAAAGCAAGGAAGATGCTGTCCAAATTGTACGAGATTGTGTCGGTGTGTTGCTCCAACGAATCAATCATGTTTATTTTTTGATTCTTTCCGTCAACGATTTCGTTTTTGGTAAACATCTCCTGGTAAGATTGCCGTAAGACAATTTTCGCATTGAGGTCTTTGATGCTGTCCAATTTGACTGTCATAGAATCGATAGAAGACTGAAGGCTCTTCAGGTTCTTGCCCATATATTGGTTTTGCATGAACGACTCGTCCGTCCGGTTGAAGTTTCCGTCAAAGGCAATGAGTATGTCGCGGGTAGCAAATGTTTCCCGTCGATAAGGCACGGCAGACTTGACTTTGTTGTTTTGCCCTTGTGTTTTAAGGTTCTCAAAAGACTCCCCGTTGAACAAGGAAAGGACCAAGTACAACTTGTCCGCTGATGTTTTTAATCTTCCGGAATCTGCGACAATGACACGGGCATTGTTGAAACCCTCCGAATAGTCGTAAATCATCAAATCCTTTAGCAGTCCGGTTCCCGGGTCTTTTTGTTTGACATAAACATTGAACCCAGTTATCTCTTTGTAGAAAGTCCCCTCCGGGATTTCCAGTTCGGGCGATTTTTGCTTGATGGAATAGAGTAAACTAAATAGCTTGACCTGGGCGACCGGCATCACATTGTTTTGGAAGAAGAAGGCTCCGATGCTAATCATAGCAATAAATACAATCAAGGGGCGCATCGAATGGATTAAAGAAACGCCGGCTGATTTCATCGCTAAGAGTTCCAAACGCTCTCCTAAATTCCCAAAGGTCATGAGGGAAGCTAACAAAATAGCCAATGGAAGAGCCATCGGCACTAAGAAAAGGGCTGCATAAAAGAACATTTCTGCCAAAACCGGAATGCTCAATCCTTTGCCTACCATGTCATCGATGTATTTCCATAAGAATTGCATCAATACGATGAACAGACAGATTCCGAAGGTCATGAAAAACAACGGCAGGAAAGTCTGCAACATAAATGTATATAAACGTTTTATTCTAAACATTGCCTAATGATTGGAAGGACAAAAGTAATGTAAAAAACGATAATATCCTCTATGTATGATGTAAAACATCACAAAGACCCCATTTAATTCCTTGTTAAGTAATAGAGATTGATGGGGAAATGTGCCAGCAGTGGGCTAAACGCCTAATGTTCGTTTAAGGGTGTCAATTTGTGAGTTCCAAAGTTCTATGGAAGATGATTTGTCGTCTGGCTCAACGAAATCGGTAACGCGAAGGGCAGTTGTCTTTGTTAGTTCCATGGTTTGGATAGCGAACTCGAAGTAAGCCGAGGCATCCGTTTCTTCTTCCCATCTGTATCGGATTTTCACTTCCGGGATAATCAATACCGCCTTTGCTTTTTGGATGTATTCTTTATGCCATTTGAACGTGTATTCGTTGTTTTTCACGGAAACTTTGTCTGCAAACCAGGCTGAAAGACCTAATGGCGTTGTCAACTGATTCCACAAGCTCAATTGTGAAACATTGTCGAGGATATATTCAATGTTTATCATCTCTTTTTTCATAAGAGTATATTTTTTGCTTTAGATGCCGCAATATACATATAAGATTTGGAATATCAAAATTTTTTTCCAAAGAAAATGATTCATAATTAAAGAATTAATAAAGATAAGCGAAGAGCAAGATGAAAAAAATCTCTGAAAAGCTTGCATAGTTGAAAAATAACCTCTACTTTTGCATCGTCAAACAGAAAGAATGACAT
>OLYC01002248.1_pt1 | contig 11666 bp, 9 predicted proteins | sample 1674271 | NCBI WGS metagenome assembly OLYC01 (sample SAMEA103958154, study PRJEB25191) | human gut metagenome
CTATGTTAAAATAAGAAACTGACAGAATGTATATGCATACAACAAGAATTAATACTAAGAAAGAACTCAGGCAGAATCCAGAAAGGAGGCTCCCATGGCGCGCATTATTTTCCACATCGACGTCAATTCAGCATTTTTAAGCTGGACGGCGGTTGAACAATTGAAAAATGGATCAAAAGTGGATCTGCGGGAGATTCCGGCGATTATTGGCGGAGATCAGAGCTCTCGTCATGGAATCGTTCTTGCAAAATCATCACTTGCCAAATCCTATGGGATTCAGACGGGTGAACCTGTAGTAAATGCATTTCGAAAATGTCCGAATCTTGTGACAGCACCGCCGAATCATAAGATGTATCGAGAAAAGAGCCGGATGCTGATGGGTTTCCTGCGGACATATACAAAGAAGATCGAGCAGGTCAGTGTCGATGAATGTTATATGGATTTTACAGAGCTTGTCGGGCGATATCCAACACCGGTGGACGGTGCAATGGAGATCAAAGAAGAAGTGAAGAAGCGTTTTGGATTCACGGTGAATATTGGAATCTCCAGTAATAAGTTACTAGCGAAGATGGCTTCGGATTTTCAGAAACCGGATCGGATCCATACGTTATTTCCAGAAGAGGTTCCGCAGAAAATGTGGCCACTTCCGATCGGAGAACTCTTTATGGCAGGGCGTTCAAGTGTGGAAGTCTTTAAGAAACTTGAAATTAATACAATTGGAGATCTTGCTCATGCGGATGTAAATGTAATTACGCTGCATTTAAAAAGTCATGGCCGGATGCTCTGGAATTTCGCAAATGGAATCGGGGACGATAAGGTACAGTATGAACCGGAAGAGGCAAAGGGAGTAGGAAATTCAACGACTCTGTCAGAGGATGCAACGACTTATGAAGAGGCGAGAGATGTATTTCGTGAGCTTGCGCAGAGCGTGGGGAACAGGCTGAAGAAGGCAGGAAAGAAAGCCGGGATGGTGAGCATGGAGGTTCGCTATTATGATTTCAGAAATATGTCGCATCAGGTGCAGCTTCAAAAGCCAACGAATGATCCGGTTATCTTATGTGAGACAGCATGTAATTTGTTCCGTGAAAGCTGGAGTGGAGAACCTGTCCGTCTGCTCGGAATCCGAACGTCAAAGTTAGTAGAAGAGAATGCACCGGAACAGCTGACAATCTTTGATATAGAACTTCCAAAAGAACCGGATGAGAAACATAAGAAATTAAATGCTGCATTGGAACAGCTAAACAACCGTTATGGAAAGGGTGCGGTTGTGAAAGGCACATTTTATAAACCGGACGGAAAGAAGAAAAAAGATGGAATTTAGAAGAGATAGAAAGAGGAACGTGCATTGAAAGAGAAAAATTATAATCTGGAATTGATTCGAATGATTTCTTTTATATTTGTTATTGTGATCCATGTATCAAACTATTACTGCAGAGCCTATGGCGATATTACGATTGGGGAGTACAGCTTTTCACTGCTATTAAATCTGCTGGCAAGGATAAGTGTACCATGTTTTTTCATGATTACAGGAGCACTTCTGCTTGGAAGACAGGAATCACTTCATAAACATGCAAAAAGAATCTTTCGTTTTCTAATTGTTCTGCTTGTGTGGAGTGTAATATATATGATCTGGAATGCAGTTTATATGAGGGATCCTTATCAAATCAAAGATTTATTATATAAGCCGGTAGAACAGCATCTGTGGTATCTGTATGCAATGATTCCGATCTATCTGGTACTTCCTTTTTTCCAGGTTATGTGTAAAGGGATGAACCTTCGGATGGAACGCGCATTTCTTGTGGTGATTACGGCGGCTGTTTTGTTCAATTATATTTCCACATTTTTTGATGAAAAGATGTATTATTCCGTCCCAATGGTGGGGGACAGAATCTATTCTTATTATGTATTTATCGGATATTATATATATAAATACCGTAAGCATGTGATGAAGGGGAAAATGATTCCGGCAGGTATTTTTGTAGTATGCATGGCATTAAATTATGGGCTGACTTATGCGGCAACCTTGCAGGATGGAGAACATTATGAACGTCTGCTGGAATATGGTAATCCACTGCTTGCACTGGCAGCAGCGATGGCATTTCTTATGTTAGTACGATTGAAAAAGAGCGAATTCAATCCGTCCGAACAGGCAAAGAAGTGGATTGACAGATTTTGTGGATGTTCCTTTGGGATTTATTTGATCCATATCATGTTTCTTGATGTTTATAAGAGAAATATTAAGCCAGAGACATTTTCAGCCTGGATCATGATTCCGGTAGTGAGTGTGGGACTTGTGTTATTGTCATTTGGATGTGTCTGGCTGATTCGAAAGACGAAAACAGGACGAAAGATTATGTAGGTTTTTTTGCATATGTGGTGAGATTATGTTATTCTATAAAGGTTAAGACAATCGTTATTTGCCTGAAAGTCAATGATGCAATACACCAGTTCAGAACAGGAGGGATAGATCATGAAATTAGATAAATTATTAGAACGCCTGGACTACACAGTAGTACAGGGAAGTGATTCTACGGAAGTAACAACACTGATCAATGATTCAAGAAAAGTGGAAGAAGGATCTGTTTTCGTATGTATCAGCGGAGCAGTATCTGATGGACATAAATATGCAGCGGATGTTGCGGCGAAAGGTGCGGCAGCTGTTGTTGTAGAGAAAGATGTCGAAGTGCCGGAAAATGTGACTGTAATTAAGGTAGAGGATACTCGTTATGCACTGGCTCTGATGTCAGCGGCTTACTTTGGATATCCGGCAGATAAGATGAAAGTCATCGGTATTACAGGAACAAAAGGAAAGACAACAACAACTTACATGATCAAGTCTATTCTTGAAGAGACAGGACACAAGGTTGGATTGATCGGTACAATCGAGGCAATTATCGGAGACAAGAAGATCCCAGCATGTAATACAACACCGGAGTCTTATACAATCCATAAATATTTTGCAGAGATGGTAGAAGCTGGCTGTGACTGTGTTGTTATGGAAGTTTCATCACAGGGACTGATGCTTCACAGAACAGCGGGAATTCCATTTGAGATCGGTATTTTCACAAATCTTGGAAGAGATCATATTGGTCCGAATGAGCATAAGGATTTTGATGATTACAAGAGATGCAAAGGGCTTTTGTTCAAACAGTGTAAGCTCGGAATCGCCAATGTGGATGACAAGTATTTCAAAGATGTATTTAAAGGGTCTACATGTAAGATTGAGACATTTGGATTTTCACCGGAGGCAGATCTTCGCGCAGAGAATGTAGAACTGGTATCCAGACCAGGATATCTTGGTGTTGCATACCATGTTGCAGGCGTGATGGACTTTGATGTGGAAATCGATGTTCCAGGCAAGTTCAGTGTTTACAATTCACTGACTGCAATCTCAGTCTGCCGCCATTTCCAGGTGCCAGTTGAGATGATCAAAGATGCACTTAAGAAGGCAAAGGTAAAAGGACGTATCGAGATGATCAAGGTGTCTGATGATTTTACACTGATGATCGATTATGCGCACAATGCGATGAGTCTTGAAAGTCTTCTGACAACATTGAAAGAATATAATCCGAAGCGTCTTGTATGTCTGTTCGGATGCGGCGGAAACCGTTCTAAAGACAGAAGATTCGAGATGGGTGAGGTATCTGGAAGACTGGCAGACCTGACAATCATTACATCAGATAATCCGAGATTTGAAGAACCACAGGATATTATTAACGATATCAAAACCGGAATCGCAAAGACAGATGGAAAATATGTGGAAATCTGTGATCGTAAAGAGGCAATCAAATATGCAATCGAACACGGCGAACCGGGTGATGTTATTGTGCTGGCAGGAAAAGGACATGAGGACTATCAGGAGATCTGCGGCGTGAAGCATCCGATGGATGAGCGCGTGCTGATCAAAGAAGTTTTGGAAGAATTAAAAGAGAAATAAGATTGTGTTTGCAGATGTTATTGTAGATATACAACATGAAAAACTGGATAAGATCTTTCAGTACCGAATACCGGAACGACTGAAAGACGAGCTGTATCCGGGGCTGGAAGTAATTATCCCTTTTGGAAAAGGAAACCGACAGATCAAAGGTTATGTGACTTCATTATCAGAGACTTGCAATTATGATCTGTCAAAGGTGAAGGAGATTACAGACATTTCCAGAAACAGTGTGGCAATCGAAGCGAGACTGATCGCGCTGGCGGCATGGATGAAAGAGCAGTATGGCGGAACGATGATCCAGGCGCTTAAGACAGTGCTGCCAATCAAGCAGAAGGAGAATGCGAAGGTAAAGAAACATCTCCGTTTGCTGCTTACTGAGGAAGAGAGTCAGGAGAAGCTGGCTTTTTATCAGAAGAAGAATCAGAAAGCAAGAGCAAGGCTTTTGGAAGCTTTGAAGGAAGCCCCAATTCTGGATTATGAGCTGGTGACGAAAAAATTAAATGTGACACTGCCTGTGATCCGGGCATTGGAAGAGCAGGGCGTGTTGAAGATAGAGTCAGAACAGGTATACCGTAATCCGGTGAAACAGGCAAAGAAATCACAACAGGAGATCATCTATACGGAAGAACAGCAGCATGTGATCCAGGGGTTCCGGCAAGACTATCTGTGTGGAACAAGGAGAACTTATCTGCTTCACGGAGTGACCGGAAGTGGAAAGACAGAAGTCTATATGGAGATGATCCGCACGGTTGTTGACCAGGGAAAACAGGCAATCGTTCTGATTCCGGAGATCGCACTGACCTATCAGACAGTGATGCGGTTTTACCGCTGTTTCGGCGACAGAGTTTCTATCATGAATTCAAGACTGTCTGCCGGAGAACGTTACGATCAGATGATGCGTGCAAAGAGGGGCGAGGTCGATGTGATGATCGGACCACGTTCTGCACTTTTTACTCCATTTCCGGATTTGGGTCTGATCGTTATTGACGAAGAGCATGAACCAACCTACAAGAGTGAGCAGGTGCCACGTTATCATGCAAGAGAAGTAGCAGTCCACAGGGCAGAAGTAGAAGATGCAAGCGTTGTGCTCGGAAGTGCAACTCCGTCAATGGAGGCAATGTATCGGGCAAGGCTTGGTGAGTATCAGCTTTACGAGATGAAGAATCGTTCTCATATGCAGCAGATGGCGACTGTGCATACAGTTGATATGCGAAAGGAACTGAAGAATGGAAACCGTTCCATCTTGAGTGAGAAGTTGCAGGAACTGATTGAAGACAGACTGAATGCAAAAGAGCAGATCATGCTGTTTTTGAATCGCAGAGGATATTCAGGTTTTATTTCCTGCAGAGAATGTGGCCATGTAGTGAAATGCCCGCACTGTAATGTATCCTTGTCGGTACACAAAGGCGGGAAAATGGTCTGTCATTACTGTGGTTATGAACAGCCGAAGGTGACGGAGTGTCCGGAATGCGGTTCCCGTTATATCGGAGAATTCCGCGCAGGAACCCAGCAGATCGAGGACATGGTGAAGGCAAGATTCCCACAGGCAAGAGTACTCCGCATGGATATGGATACGACGAAGAAAAAGGATTCCCATGAGCAGATTTTATCTGCCTTTGCGAATGAAGAGGCGGATATTCTTGTGGGAACACAGATGATCGTAAAGGGACATGATTTTCCAAAGGTCACATTAGTCGGTGCATTGGCAGCAGATATGTCTCTTTATACAGATGATTATCGTTCCGGTGAGCGAACATTTCAGCTTTTGACACAGGCGGCAGGCCGTGCCGGAAGAGGTGACAGACCGGGTGAGGTCGTGATTCAGACTTACGATCCGGAGCATTATGCAATCGAGGCTTCAGCAGCGCAGGATTATGAAGCATTCTATGAGAAAGAAATCCGTTACCGCAGTCTGATGGGATATCCACCGGTGGAGAACCTGATGGCAGTACTTGCAGCATGTGAAGATGAGGTACTTTTAGAGAAAGCGTGCAAGTATCTGAAGGAATACATTTTGCGAATCAAAGGTCAGGCACAGCTCGATGTGATCGGCCCGGCAAGTCCGGGAGTGGATAAGATCAAAGATATTTACCGGAGAGTGATTTACGTAAAAGCGCCGGAATACCGAACCTTAGTTGTATTAAAAGACAGGATGGAACAATATATAGAAATTAACTCAGGGTTTCAGAAAATGAGAATCCAATTCGATTTTAACCCGATGAATTTATAGAAAAGAGAGGAAAGAATAATGGCAATCAGAGAAGTAAGAGAGATGGGCGATGATGTTCTTGAAAAACAGTGTAAACCAGTGACGAAGATGACACTTCGTACAAAGATTTTAATTGAAGATATGCTTGATACGATGTATGAGAAGATGGGGGTGGGTCTTGCAGCACCGCAGGTTGGTATTCTCAAACAGATTGTAGTGATTGATGTCGGAGAGGGTCCGATCGTTTTGATCAATCCTGAGATTGTTGAGACATCCGGTGAGCAGACAGGCGAAGAAGGTTGCTTAAGTGTGCCGGGAAAATGGGGAATCGTAACTCGTCCGAATTATGTAAAAGTACGTGCACTTAATGAAAATATGGAGGAGTTTGAGATAGAAGGAGAAGAACTTCTTGCAAGAGCATTCTGTCATGAGATCGATCACCTGGGAGGACACCTCTATGTAGAGAAAGTAGAAGGAGAACTGCATGATTCACCGGCCTACAACGAGGAAGATATGGAATACGAAGTGGAGGAATAATTGATGAGAATAATTTTCATGGGAACACCGGACTTCTCCGTGGGAACACTGGAGGCACTGGTGGAAGCAGGACATGAGGTATGTCTCGTAGTGAGTCAGCCAGATAAACCAAAAGGACGCGGTAAAGAGATGCAGCCAACCCCGGTGAAAGAAGCTGCGATGAAACATGGGATTCCGGTTTATCAGCCAAAGAAGATCCGTGATCCGGAATGTGTGGAAGAACTGAGAAAATACAATGCAGATGTGATGGTTGTCATTGCATTTGGTCAGATCATTCCGAAAGAAATTCTGGAGATGACACCATACGGATGTATTAATGTACACGCATCTCTACTTCCGAAATACCGTGGTGCCGCGCCAATCCAGTGGTCTATCATCAATGGCGAGGAAGTGACAGGTGTTACAACAATGCAGATGAACGAAGGACTGGATACAGGCGACATGATCCAGAAAGTCGAAGTGCCGATCACAGAAGATGAGACAGGAGAAAGCCTTCATGATAAGCTTGCAGAGGCAGGAGCAAAGCTTTGTGTAGAGACTCTGAAGGCTATTGAAGATCATACGGCAACTTTCGAGAAGCAGGGAGAAAGCCCGACAGAATATGCCAGAATGCTCGATAAGAAGCTTGGAAATATTGACTGGAATACATCCGCAGTACAGATCGAACGTCTGGTGCGTGGCTTGAATTCCTGGCCAAGTGCTTACACACATTGGGACAAAAAGGTAGTGAAGATCTGGAGAGCAAAAGCAGAGGCTGATGGCACGGTAAAAGCAGAGCCTGGAACAGTGTTGAGTGTAGAGAAAGATTCCTTTACTGTTCAGACAGGGGATGGCGTCTTACGAGTTCTGGAACTTCAGATTCCGGGGAAAAAGAGAATGGATACAGGAGCTTTCTTAAGGGGATACACAATTGAAAGCGGAGTTAAATTTACACAGGAATAAGAGGACTTCTGGAGGGGGACTGCAGATAGATAACAGGAGGTAGTTTTAGTATGTATTATGGATTTTATTATGACTGGACTTATATACTGGTACTGATCGGTGTGGTTCTCAGCCTGCTCGCATCATCCCAGGTGAAAGGAACATTTGCAAAATATTCGAAGATCCGCAGTTATTCAGGGATGACAGGACGAGAAGCGGCAGAACAGATCCTCAGAAGAAATGGAATCTATGATGTGCAGGTGACTCATATCGCGGGAAATCTGACCGATCATTATGATCCGAGAAACAAGACACTGGCACTTTCTGATCCGGTTTATAATTCAACTTCTGTAGCAGCAATCGGAGTTGCGGCACATGAGTGTGGTCATGCAGTACAGCATTTTGAAGGGTATGCACCTTTATCAATCCGTGGGGCACTTGTGCCGGTCGTAAATTTCGGTTCCATGATTTCCTGGCCGTTGATCATTATCGGCCTGTTTATGAATGGCCAGATGTCCAGCTTCCTTATTGATATCGGAATTCTGCTCTTTATGGTAGCTGTGGCATTTCATCTTATAACACTTCCGGTGGAAATCAATGCTTCCAGAAGAGCGGTGAAGGTACTTGGAAATTCAGGAATGCTCCGTGAAGACGAAGTTGGTGGAGTGAAGAAGGTACTTCGGGCAGCAGCAATGACATATGTGGCAAGTGCGGCCGCAATGATTTTACAGCTTTTACGTTTGTTGATCCTGACAAATGGACGAAGAAGGAATGACTGATAAAAAGAAAAAATGCTGTAACTGTTCAGAGCCAACCTCCAAAATGCGGAGAATAGGAGATTATTTATGGGAAAGCAGATCAATGAACGAGAGATCGTTCTAGAGATTTTGATGGAAATAACAGAGAATGGAGCATATAGTCATAAGATTCTTGGCGATGTTCTGTCAAAATATCAATATCTTGAGAAACGTGAGCGTGCATTTATCACCAGAGTTGTGGAAGGTACTCTGGAACATATGATAGAAATTGATTATATTTTGAATCAGATTTCTAAGACAAAGGTTAAGAAGATGAAACCGGTCATCCGTAATCTTCTTCGTAGCAGTGTCTATCAGCTGAAATATATGGATAGCGTACCGGATCATGCGGTGTGCAGTGAGGCAGTAAAGCTTGCGGTTCGAAAAGGATTTTCAGGTCTGCGGGGATATGTGAATGGAGTTCTGAGAAATGTTGTCCGCAAGATGGATGAGATCGAGTATCCAAAAGAAGATGTACAAAGATTGTCTGTGAAATATTCTGTCCCAGAATGGATTCTTTCTTTATGGAAGAAAGAATATGGGGAAGAGATCACAGAGAAGATGGCAGCAGATTTTCAGAAAGAGAAGCCGATTACGATCCGATGTTGTATGAACCGGGTTACACCGGAAGTATTGAAAGAAAAACTGGAAGCAGAAGGAGCGAAAGTAGAAGCACATCCGTATCTTCCTTATGCGTTTTATCTTTCAGATTATGATTATCTGGAAGGTCTGGAAAGTTTTCAGGAAGGACTCTTTGCAGTACAGGATATCAGTTCTATGTTTGTCGGAGAACTGGCAGATCCAAAAGCCGGCGATCATGTGATTGATGTCTGTGCAGCACCGGGAGGAAAATCACTTCATGTGGCAGAGAAGCTTCAGCTGGCAGATGAAGTGGCGGCGAGAGAGAATGGAACAGAAGAAAAGATAGGACGGGTTGAAGCAAGAGATCTGACCGAATATAAGACAGATCTGATCTGGCAGAATATCGACCGTTCCGGACTTGGAAATATTTGTGCTGTATGCAAGGACGCCTCTGTATTTGATGAGTATGATAAGGAAACAGCGGATCTTGTGATTGCAGACCTTCCATGTTCAGGACTTGGCGTGCTTGGCAAAAAACCAGATCTGAAATATCGCGTACAACCGGAAGATCTTGAAGAACTTGCAGATTTGCAGAGAAAGATTCTGACTTGCGCACAGGCAATCGTCAAGGATGGCGGCACATTGATGTACAGCACATGTACCGTAAATCCGGGAGAAAACATGGACAATGTACACTGGTTCTTGAAAGAATACCCACAATTTGAACTGGATGATATTACAGAAAATCTTTGCAAGGAGTTACGAAGTGATGTGATCGAGAAGGGATGTATCCAATTCTTCCCGGGAGTTCACGATTGTGACGGATTCTTTATTGCAAGATTTAAGAAAAAAGCATGATTTTCAGGAAATGTGAAAAAATAGAAAAAGCAGATAAACAATGTGAATAACTCACAGAAAAAACGAAATACAGGAGGAAAACTTTAAGATGAAGAAGGATATCCGTGCTTATGGATATGAAGAATTACAGAAAGAGATGGCAACGATCGGAGAAAAAGCATTTCGTGCAAAACAGATTTATGAATGGCTGCATGTGAAGCTGGTAGATCATTTTGATGAGATGACGAATCTTTCAAAGGCTTTGAGGGAAAAACTGGAAGAGAATTATGAGATTCTCCCGGTTGTTATGCTGGAGAGACAGATTTCCCAGATTGACGGTACGAACAAGTTCTTGTTCCGTCTTTATGATGGAAATGTAGTCGAAAGTGTTCTTATGAAATATAAGCATGGAAATTCTGTCTGTATTTCCTCCCAGGTCGGTTGCAGGATGGGATGTGCATTCTGTGCATCAACGATCGGAGGTCTGGTGAGAAATCTTTCTCCGTCTGAGATGCTTGGACAGATCTATCAGATTCAGAAGATAAGTGGTGAGAGGGTTTCGAATGTGGTGATCATGGGAACTGGAGAACCGATGGATAATTACGATAATTTCCTGAAGTTTATTCATTTACTTACAGATGAGCATGGACTGAATATCAGTCAGAGAAATATTACGGCGTCTACCTGTGGAATCGTTCCGAATATGAGACGGCTTGCGGAGGAAGGACTTCAGATCACACTGGCACTTTCACTTCACGGTTCCAGTCAGGAAAAACGTAAGAAACTGATGCCGGTAGCGAATAAATACGATCTGTCGGAAGTACTGGATGCCTGCGATTATTATTTTGACAAGACAGGACGCAGGATCACTTTTGAATACAGTCTGGTGGCCGGTGTGAATGACAGTAAAGAAAATGCGCAGGAACTTGCAGGCCGTCTGAAAGGGCTTAACTGTCATGTGAATCTGATTCCGGTCAATCCGGTAAGAGAGCGTTCCTTTGTGCGTTCCACACGTGAGGCAGTGGAGAATTTCAAAATTAATCTTGAAAAATGTGGAATAAATGGTACTATTAGAAGGGAAATGGGCAGCGATATTGACGGTGCCTGTGGTCAGTTAAGAAAGAGATACATGGAAAAAACAGAAAGTGAGAAGTGACATGAGGGTATATTCAGCTACGGATGTAGGGCAGAAGAGGAAGATGAACCAGGACTATGTGTTTGTTTCCGAAAACCCGGTTGGAAATCTTCCGAATCTGTTTGTCGTTGCTGATGGTATGGGTGGACACAATGCCGGAGATTATGCATCTTCGCATGCAGTTCAGACTTTGGTGGACGAGATTCGGAGAGATGCGGATTTCAACCCTATCAAGGTGATTCGTCATGCCATTGAGACTGCAAATACGGAGATTCTGGAACGCTCCCGCAGAGAAGAACATCTGAGGGGAATGGGAACAACGATCGTGGTCTGCACAGTTGTCGGTCACTATGCATATGTGGCCAATGTAGGAGACAGTCGTTTATACGTGATCCAGGGAGAAATTCATCAGGTGACAAAAGATCATTCACTGGTACAGGAAATGGTCCGTATGGGTGAGATCAAACCGGAGGAGGCAAGAAATCATCCGGATAAAAATATCATTACCAGGGCGCTTGGTGCAGAGAGAACCGTAGATATTGACTTTTTTGACCTGAAATTGGAACCGGACAGTACGATTCTTATGTGTTCCGATGGTCTGAGCAATATGCTGGACGATCAGGAGATGCTCTTCGAGGTGGTCCACGGGGTCAACAAGCAGAAGTGCTGCAAGCGCCTGCTGGATATTGCCAAGCTGCGGGGTTCCCCCGA
>OLYC01002249.1_pt1 | contig 11666 bp, 9 predicted proteins | sample 1674271 | NCBI WGS metagenome assembly OLYC01 (sample SAMEA103958154, study PRJEB25191) | human gut metagenome
ACAGAAATCCATCCTCACGGATTATGTGAAAAAGCAGGGATGGCACTTAGCAAAAACGTATGTGGACGACGGTTACTCTGGTACAAATTTCCAAAGACCAAGTTTCCAGAATATGATTAAGGACATTGAAAGCGGTCTGATAAACTGCGTGATTACGAAAGATTTATCCCGTCTGGGGAGAAACTATCTTGATTGTGGGTTATATCTGGAAGTTTTCTTCCCAGAGCATAACGTGAGGTATATAGCGGTCAATGACGGCGTAGATACCTTGAATAAATCTGCTATGGACATCACGCCTTTCCGCAACATTTTAAACGAAATGTATGCCGCTGACATATCTGTTAAGATAAAATCGGCATATCGGGCGAGGTTTCAACAGGGGAAATTCATGGGAACTACCGCCCCTTATGGCTATATCAAAGACCCTGCCGACCACAACCATCTGCTGATAGATGATAAAGTGGCACATGTTGTAAAAGAGATATTCGACCTTGCATTAAAAGGGAATGGAGTTGCCAAAATTTGCAGACATCTTAATAAACAGCATATCCTACGCCCTGCCGCTTATGCGGCGGAGCGTGGCGAAACAGGCTTTGAACGTCATTTTGAGGGGAACGAGGACAAACGCTATATTTGGAGTGGGAACAGCGTGAGGAGCATTTTAAGAAGCCCGATATATGCGGGAAATCTTGTAGGCTACAAACGGATTGCCGCCAATATGAAAAGCAAGAAACGCCCCTCTAAGCTGCCCGAAGAATGGGAAGTGATACCCAATACCCATGAGGGAATAGTCACGCAGGAGGAATTTGATATTGTCCAACAGCTTATTACAAGTCGTAGGCTTCCACAGAACAAGGGAGGATTTGTAAATATTTTTGCAGGCGTTATCAAGTGTGTGGACTGCGGATGTGCTCTGCGGGCAATGAACGTACACAGGAGGAAACGCCCAGAGATTATCGACTGTGTACAGTATTCATGTAATAATTATGCAAGAAACGGAAGAAGCGAGTGTAGTGCCCACAATATAGAAGCAAGGGATTTATTCAATGCCGTTCTTGCCGACATCAACTGTTTTGCGGATATGGCAGTGAATGATGAAAAGGCGGTCAGGGCCATAGAAAAGCGGCTCACGGAAACAGACCAGAGCAGGGCGAAAGCATTAGAGAAAGAACGTAAGAAGCTGAACAAACGCCTTGCGGAACTGGACAGGCTGTTTTCCTCTCTCTACGAGGATAAGGTCATGGAGCGTATTACCGAGCGGAATTTTGAGATGATGTCGGGGAAATACCAGAAAGAGCAGCTTGAAATTGAAGCACGGCTGAAAGAGGTAACGGAAACGCTCAATGACAGCTATGAGAAATCGCAGGGCGTGAGGGACTTTCTATCCCTAATCCGCAACTATCAGGGGCTGAAAGAGTTGGACGCAACCATCATAAACGCACTCATAGACAAGATACTTGTTTCGGAACGTGAGAAACTTGCGGACGGGACAGTAAGGCAGGAAATCAAGATTTACTATAAATTCATCGGCTTTGTCGGTGAATTACATATCACACCCACAAAGCGGTGGACGGCGTTAAAGCCTAAAAATTGTACGGTGTGCGGTGTTGAATACGTCCCCAGCTCTGGAATATCAAAGTATTGTCCCGCTTGTGCTAAGAGGATACAGAGGGAGAAATCAAACGAGAGCAAACGCAGGAGTAGGGAGAGGAACCGAAGGGCATGTATTGAACTGTCCGCAAAAAATGACCGACTGACACGGAACAGCAGGTGCATTTGGCCCGGTGCTTGAGGATTTTAATGTACAGGGGGCAACGACAATCTGTACGGCAGCGGCAACCTTCGGCCTGGTGGCAGGAAGCCTGATCGGTGGACCGATCGGGAAACGTCTGATTGAGAAGAAGCATTTGCTCGATACAATCGTGACAGAGGATGACAGCCTGCTGATCGAGGAAGAAAAGAAGCATGAGAGACATTCGAATATGTATGCCGCAGCTGTGTTTCAGCTGATTCTGGCAGTCGGACTCGGTACGATCATCTCCGAGCTTCTGACGAAGACGGGACTTACATTTCCGATCTATATCGGAGCTATGATCGTCGCGGCGATTGTTCGAAATGTCGGCGAGTATTCCGGAAAATTTGACATCTATATGGGTGAGATCAACAACCTTGGTGGTATCTGTCTGTCGCTTTTCCTTGGAATTGCGATGATCACATTGAAGCTGTGGCAGCTCGCGGAGCTTGCATTACCGCTTATGATCTTGCTCGGGGCACAGCTTCTGCTTATATTCCTGTACACATATTTTGTAGTATTCCGTGTGATGGGAAAGGATTATGACGCGGCAGTGCTTGCGGCCGGAACATGCGGATTCGGTATGGGTGCGACACCGAATGCTATGGCGAACATGCAGGTGCTTTGTGACCGCTATGCGCCATCGGTCAAGGCGTATCTGCTTGTACCGTTGATCGGAAGTTTGTTTGCAGACTTCATTAATAGTCTGGTGATTACGTTGTTCATCAATATTATATAGTGTAGTGAGACGAATATTTGGAAGGAATCCTTATCTTGAAATGAAGATAACGGTTGGAGGAATCGCATGAAGGACAAGAAAGAGAAGAAGGAAAAAACGAAATTCAATCTCGCATTTGATAATCTGGCAATCCCGGAAGTGCATATTGGAGGAAATGCGCATGGTCAAGGCAATGTGGAACATAAGCATCCGGATGCGGACGGAGAGATGGAGGAAGAGGTTGTAACATTTGCGGATGTTGCAATTCCGGAGATCCATATCACAAGATATAAAGAGCTTTCTGATATGATTCACAGTCTGCGCAAGAAGCTCCACGAGAATCCGGAGCCTTCCATGCAGGAAGAAAAGACACGGCATATATTGCAGGAATTTATAAAACGGCATACAACGTTTGAGGTTGTAGATAAAGGCGTGTGGTTTTATGCCGTGAAGAAAGCGGAGAAGGAAAGCGGGAAAGCACCGATTGCGTTCCGGGCGGATATGGATGCGGTATGTGGAAAGGATGGAAAACCGGGACATTACTGCGGACATGATGGGCATAGCAGTATTCTGTGCGGCGTAGCGTTGTATCTTTCAAAGCGGGAAGAATTGCCAGACCGTGATGTGTATCTGATCTTTCAGCCGGGTGAGGAGATTGGCGCGGGCGCGAAGATCTGCAAGGAATTACTTGCGGAAAAGCAGATCGGGGAGATATACGGATTGCATAACATTCCCGGCTATCCGAAGAATCAGGTATTGCTTCGCAAGGGAACATTTGCGTGTGCATCGACCGGGCTTTCGATTCGCATGACCGGAACACCAAGCCATGCGGCATATCCGGAAGCTGGCAGGAATCCGGCTATTCCGATGGCGAAGCTTCTGCTTGAGATCGAGCGGATTACGAAGGAGATGCAAGTGCGGGAGAATTTCGTGCGTATGACTGTGATCGGGGCGGATGTTGGCAGTGCAAATTATGGCGTATCAGCGTTTGAAGGTACGTTGCGGCTTACGGTGCGCGCAGAGAAAGAAGATGCATTTGACACATATGTGAATGAGATTAAAGCTCTGGCTGCGACACTTGCAGAAGAAAATCAGCTTACTATAGCCATAGAGGAAATCGAGCGGTTTCCTGCAACGGAGAATCACGATGCAAATGTAGATAAGCTGCGTGCGTGTGCAGAGAAATTACAATTTCCTGTGACAGAGCTTGCACAGCCGATGCGCTGGTCGGAGGATTTTGGATATTATCTGCAGGAAGTGCCGGGGGCATTCTTCGGTGTAGGCGATGGCGAAGACCATGCACAGCTTCATACAGCGGAGTATGAATTCCCGGATGAGATTATGAAGACCGCGGTTGCAATGCTTGTTGGACTGATATAGGAAAGAAGAATAAAACCATGAATATCGAAGTAAGAGCATATACAGACGATGACATCGAGGCAATGGTGACGATCTGGAACCAGGTTGTCGAAGATGGCGAGGCATTTCCACAGGAGGAATGTCTGACACAGGAGTCAGGAACCGCATTTTTCGCAGAGCAGACATATTGCGGAGTCGCGGAGGATATGGACACAGGCAGAATCTACGGCATGTATATCCTACATCCAAACAATGTAGGAAGATGCGGACACATCTGCAATGCCAGCTATGCGGTCGACCGGGAATCGAGAGGATTGCATATCGGCGAGAAGCTGGTGTCTGACTGTCTGGCGCAGGGCAAGGCACATGGTTACCGTGTCTTACAGTTCAATGCGGTTGTCGCAAGTAATGTGCATGCACGACATCTGTATGAGCGTCTTGGATTCAAACAGCTCGGCACGATACCGGGTGGCTTCCGCATGAAGGATGGAAGTTATGAAGATATCTGCCCATATTACCATGAGTTGTAAAATGTTAAAAGCATGTAGTATGTGTGAAATTTTTGTGGGGGCAGAAAAATAAATAATAGAACTATAACTATATAACTCAATGGAGTTGTAGAAAGAACTTATCATACAAGATAGGTTCTTTTTTTATTATCAGGAAGGAGAGGATGCATTATGGCAATGCCAAAAGGAAAAGCTGGAGAGTGGTATGAAGATGACTATGTTGGTGGATATTTTGCAGAGGATGGACATCTTATCGTATGTGAGGAATATGGGTTGAGTGATTTGGAGACAGGAATACATTCCGATGACGTTCAAAATGGATATGGATACTATGACGACTGTGGGACATACAGAAGTTATGGAAAGGAGTGGGTGTAATATGGCAGAGACGATCGCAGTATGTAACCAGAAAGGAGGGGTTGGAAAGACAACCACAGCAGTCAACTTAGGTGTGGGACTTGCTAACGAAGGATACCGGGTACTGATGGTGGATGCGGATCCGCAGGGAGATCTTACTACATGTCTTGGATGGATGAACCAGGACGAGATGGATAACACATTAGCCCAGTTGATGCAGCGAAGCTTGAATGAAGATATCAACTTGCATGATGTGATTCTGAAGAATGGAGAGGGTGTAGACCTGATTCCATCCAACATAGAGCTATCTGCAATGGAGATGCAGCTTGTTACAGTGATGAGCCGAGAGGTTTGCTTAAGAAATCTCTTGCAGCCGGTTCAAGCAGATTATGACTATATCCTCATTGATTGCATGCCATCATTGGGAATGATGACAATCAACGCTTTAACGGCTGCAGATAAGGTGATGATTCCGGTTCAGGCTGAGTTCCTGGCAACTAAAGGAATGACGCAGCTCCTGCAGACTATCGGAAATGTTCGTAGGCATACAAACCCAAAGCTGGAGATTGATGGAATTTTGATAACTTTAGCAGACAATCGAAAACCGGCTCTCACCTCTGAGATAAGTAACATGATCAGGGAAAACTTCGGAAAATATATACGGGTATATGACCAGTCAATTCCGGATGGAGCTGCAGCATCCAAGGCAAGCGGTGTTGGAAAAAGTGTTTATGCATTTGAAGCGAAAAGCAAGGTTGCAGATGCTTACCGAAAATTAACGAAGGAGGTGATCAGTCATGGCGAAGGACGACTGGAAACAGAGCATTCGCGAAGCATTTAATCCGGAAGCAATTTTCTACAACGAAACCGAACGAAAAAATGGAACGCTTGATGAAATGGAAATCGATCAGATCGTGCCTTTCCGGGATCATACGTTTAAGGTTGTTGATGACGACAAAATGATGGAGCTGGTTGATTCCATCAAGGATCACGGCGTAAATGAACCGGCGATTGTCTTTATCAACGAGGATGGAAATTATGAAATGATTGCCGGGCACAGAAGAAAGCGTGCATGTGAGCTTGCCGGGATAGAGACAATTCCTATCATTGTAAAAAATATCAACCGTGACGAAGCAACAATTCTGATGGGTGAAAGCAACCTGCAGAGCCGTGAAGAGATACTTCCATCTGAGAAAGCATTCACATACAAAAAAATGCTGGATGCGATGAAAAGACAGGCCGGAAGACCGGGCAAAAATAATTTGCGCCCAGTGGGCACGAATTTAACAGGGCAGCGCTCAGATGAAATTTTAGCCACGGAAATAGGGGAAAGTGCTAGACAGATTCAACGTTATATATGCCTTACCAACTTAATTCCAGAGCTTCTTGATCTTGTAGATCAAAAAAGAATATCACTCCGTCCGGCAGTTGAGATTTCGTATCTTGACAGTACACAGCAGAAAGCAATATTCAATTATTACAAAACAAAAAGAGAATTGGATATTGATGAAAACGGAATTGGAAACGAAAAGCAGGCTGGAGTGTCACCTTCATTGGCACAGGCAAAACTGATGCGGGAAGAGGCCAAAGATAACAAACTGGATGAAGCAAGAATCGAGGAAATTCTCAATGTGACAAAACCAAACCAGAAGGAAAAAATCGTAATCAAAGACGAAAAAGTAATGAAGTATGCGAAGGGATTAACTCCGCTGCAGTTCCAAGATAAGATATTAAGGGCATTGGATTATTACGATAAGCACATGGCAAAGGAGCAGGAAAAAGATACCCGTAGCATGATGTAAAGGAGGAAAAACACATGAATAAAGTAATACTTATGGGAAGATTAACGAGGGATCCGGATATCCGGTATTCACAGGCTGCAGAGCCGTTAGCAATCGCCAGATACACGCTTGCAGTAGATCGTAGATTCCAGAGAAGAGACAATTCTGGAAACGAGCAGACAGCAGATTTCATCTCCTGTGTTGCATTCGGCAAGAACGGAGAATTTGCTGAGAAGTATTTGAAGCAGGGTACAAAGATTGCGATTACAGGTCGTATTCAGACAGGCAGCTATACCAATAAGGACGGCAATAAAGTTTATACAACAGAAGTTGTCGTAGAAGAGCAGGAGTTTGCAGAGAGCAAGAATGCATCTGGAAACAACGGCGGTGGATATCAGCAGGAAGACAGACCGGCACCTGGTAATGCCAGTGCAGATGGATTCATGGATATTCCAACAGGATTGACAGGCAACGATTTACCATTTAAGTAAGGAAATTAAATGGAGGTAATTAGTAATGGCTTACAATAAGACAGAGAAGAGCGATCGTCCAGACGCTCCTATGAAGAGAAGACCAATTCGTAGAAGAAAAAAGGTCTGTGTATTCTGTGCAGAGAAGAATGCAGTAATTGATTACAAGGATACAAACAAGCTTAAGAGATACATCTCTGAAAGAGGTAAGATTCTTCCTAGAAGAATTACTGGTAACTGTGCAAAGCATCAGCGTGCACTTACAGTTGCAATCAAGAGAGCAAGACACGTAGCTCTTATCCCTTACGTTGTAGAGTAAGAAGAACGTATAAAACTCCAATTTGCGGATTTCCGCAGATTGGAGTTCTTTTTTGTCATAATATATACGAATTGATACAAATTAGATACATTTTCATGGTAAGATAAGAACAGTAAAATAAAGGATACTGTGAGGAGATTGTGGTGAGAAAGATAAGAAAAAGACGAATGGCAGCCGTGATGGTACTCTGTGTGGGACTGCTCAGCGGATGTGCCGGCAAAACCCAGACGGATGATCTTGTGATCACGATACCGGAATATGAGAAAATTACATACACAACCGAGCCAGTCGTGCATGGAGACATTGCGCCGGTGCTCGATCTGCGATTGAAATCAGAACAGTTTGAACGGAAAGAATACTATCCTGATCATGATGAGATGGAGGTTGATCAGGTATTTGTCCATGTTGGAGATGTCGTGCAAAATGGAGACACACTTGTCACCTTCTCTTCGGAGGATATAACGGAGGAACGAAGACAGTATGAAAACCGTGTGGAAGAGGATGCGCTTCTGATCGACCATTATACGAAGCTGGATGCAATTAATCAGACAGATGAACACCAGGAGAGTATCGAGCAGTTAAAGAAAGACCAGGAGATTGCAGGACTGTACATCAAAGATCTGGACGCAAGACTGGAAGCTTATACGATTAAGGCAGAGGGAAGCGGCATTGTGAGCAGCCTGTCGGATATGCTTGATTATGGAACCGTGTATGCCGGAGATGCAGTTGTAACGATCCTGTATGGCTCGGACAATTATACTACGACGACAGAGGATGATTATGCGTTTGAGGTAGGACAGACATTTACGGCAACTTTTGGCGTTGGAAGCTATGAGGTCAGATTGACAGCGATTGATGTGCTGGCGTCGGATACGGATGCCGGGATGAAACGGCAGCTTACATTTACATTGGTTGACTCAGCGAAACGGCCAAGCTCGGATTCACTGAATCTGGAGATCGAGAAAAATGTGCTCAAGAATGTCCTGTATGTACCAGAGGATGCAATCGTGTATGTGGGAAATGACAATTACGTCTATGTGCTGGATGAAGACGGATTCCGACATGGCGTACAGGTGCAGACTGGGGCAACGATTGATGGCTATACAGTGATTGAAGATGGTTTAAAAGAGGGCGACAAGGTGGTGATTGCAAAATGAGAATCGGACAGAAACTAAAACGACAGCTGGGATTTTTGATGAGTGTACTCTGCGCGGTCTCTCTGGTTGCCTGTGGAACGAAATATGCAGATGCGCCAGCTTTGCTGGAACCGGTATCTGGAACGGAATCGTACCGGGAAGTATCTGTGGGAGATGTAGGCGATCTGAAAATCGCATATGGATCGATCGTGCCAACAGAACATGCGGTGTTCTGGACGACACAGGTCAGCGTGGCAGAAGTCCTTGTCGACGTTGGAGATTATGTGGAAGCTGGACAGGTGGTAGCTACTGCGGATCTGGAAGCGGCACAAAAGGCAAAACAGGATCTGGAAGAAGCCCGGAGTCTGCTCGTGCAAAAACGTGAGCTGGAGGTGCAGAAACAACAGCTCACGATACAGAAGCTGAATCTAAAACAGGCGGGAGAAAATCAACTGGGAGATTCTGACAGTGCTGCGAAAACAGGAAAAGAGATCGAGACGGAACAGGAAAATGCCAATTATGATGAACTGCTTTACAAGCACCAGCTTGCCGATTACGATGATCAGATTCAGAAGCAGCAGGAGATCATTGAAGATGGAACCCTCAAGGCAACTGCAAGCGGGTATGTTTCTTATGTGCGTCAGTTTACATATGGCAATCAGGTTACAAGCTCGATGAATGTTATCACGATTGCAGATTATGAGGATACATATATTCAGATACAGAATACAACGATCAAAGACAAGCTTCTGGAGAAATACGACCGTTATTATACGATACAGGATGGCGCGAAAATTTCGCTTCGGGAGTATGCCTATACAACACAGGAGCGCCTGACAGCCGAAAATCAGCAGAAATATCCGGCACTTCGAATGCAGTATGAGGATGCTCAAAAGAGCGCGCCAGTCGGTTCTGTAATCGCCGTTTATCTCGTCAGAGACCGCGTGGAAGATGTCCTGTATGTCGGAAACGATTCTATCTATGAGGACGATCAGGGATCATTTGTCTATGTAAAAAATGGGGAGCAGCGCGAACAGCGCTACATTGAGACAGGAGTCAGTGACACGGTAAATACAGAGGTGATATCCGGGCTTTCTGAGGGAGAAAAAGTGTATTATACATCAGAGGCTGCATGGCCGGATGCATATGAGGAATATACGGTAAGTGCTCCAACGAATTATGATTCGATGTTTTATACAAACCGCTATGCGATTGCAGATACGATGCGGATCAATTACACATCTCCATATGAAGGTACAATTCAGGAAATCTGTGTATCCAATGGAGATTATGTGCAAAAGGGCGATGTGTTACTCAAGGTTCGAACGAATGAAGGCAGCGCGAAGCTGGCGGAGATGCGGTCAGGAATTGAGGATATGAAAGAAAATCGTACGAAAGCAGTGCAGGCACATGAGAATACACTTCAGTCGCTGCAACAGGAAAAGCAGGCAGCGTTGACTGCCGGACAGACACCACTTGCAACCGGTACGGATGCACAGAAAGCAACCGACGGTGATGCAGAAGAACAGGCAAATCCGAATCTTTCATCTATGCTGGATGTCGATATTCAGATTGAGAATCTGGATTTTCAGATACAGACGCTGGATTATACATATCAGCTCAAGCAGTCAGAGGAAGCATATACGGAGGCAAGCTGTAACAATGACGGAACAGGTGTTATGTCAATCTGCGCTGAGCAGGAGGGCGAGGTGTTGGATTTCTGGAGAGACACCGGAGGCAAGCTGGAGCTTGACTCGGATATTCTGGCGATTGATACGCCGGTGAAGGAGAAATTGGCATTGTATGGTGGAAACAGCAAGGTTGCGAACGGGACACCTGTATCGGTGCAGGATGAGGAAAGTGGAAAGACGATACAGGGCATCATCTGTGGTTCTAACGGAATCACGGAAGGAACAAAGGAAGAGTATTATGTCACGACGGTAGGGAATCGTGTCTATATCACGCAGAGTCTGACGGACGACAGCCGGATGTACTATGTGAAATTAGACGGGAACGCATCCGTGGAGGATATGACCGGAAGTCAGATAATTTCCTATCCGCTGATTTCTTATTCGGATGTGTACACGATTCCGGCAGATGCGCTCTACACAGAGAAGGCGAACTCAGGCAAGGAGACATCCGGGGATTTCTATTATGTGTGGAAAATCGTAGATGGAAATATCGAGAAACAATATGTGGATGCAGCAATCTGCAACAGCGCACAGGATACATCCAAATATAAAAAGGGCGATGTAGTGGCATGTATATTTAATGGTATTTCGGAGGGAGATATACTGGCGGGACCAGTTTCAGAGGAAGAGGAGTAAAAGATGATACGGTTCGTTTTACAAAAAATGGTTGACGACCTGCCTGCTTCTGGGACTTGTCTTCCTTGTGGCGGCGGTTTCCTGTCAGCCAATGTTCAAGGCAGGCTCGCTCAACAAGATGCTGCTGGACAGCTTTCATAATGCAGGTGAGGAAGCAGAGGCATATCCGACGGTGATCGGAAGAACAGGTGCTTATGTGACGGAGAAACGTCAGACAGCTGCGGCTGTGCTCGACGGTGTGAAAGGGTATCAGCAGACATGGGAGAAATATCTTGGATCCATAAAGGCGGTGAATACGCAGACTATTCTGACGCTGGATGAACAGTCCGCACAGGGCGCGTATGGTGGAAAAGGAAAATATCTGAGGGTATCGTATATGCCGGATATGCTGGCACATACACAGGTGCTTGTCGGCGAGGACTACGATGCGTATGCTGAGAATCTGTATGGCTGTATGTTGTCCGAGAGTGTGATGGATGCCTGCGGCTTTACAGTCGGTGAGACATTGGAATTCCCACTTTGGACAGATGCAGACGGGGAAACGCTGAAGCTGCAGATCTGTGGTATCTTCAAGGAGACGGACAGCACAGACACCTTCTGGTATACAGCGCCGAATACGATGGAACAGGAGATGTTTGTAAGTGAGGAAACCTTTGATGCCATCGTGAAGCAGTTTGCACCGGAAAAGATCAACTATGCGACCAATGTGCTGCTTGATTATACGAAGATCAATCAGAAGAATGTAGCAGATGTGCAATATTATATCGAGCAATTTCATAAGGAGGATGAGAGCTTTACCGATTCGTTCCTGAATCTGCTCAAGCAGTACCAGAAGGACAAGAAAACGATAGATATCACGCTCTGGGTATTGGAGCTTCCGTTGCTTGGTCTGGTGCTT